>WNFJ01274798.1_pt2 | contig 10717 bp, 9 predicted proteins | sample 5400461 | NCBI WGS metagenome assembly WNFJ01 (sample SAMN13153349, study PRJNA577476) | soil metagenome | isolation source: 115 cm saprolite on Douglas fir-dominated hillslope | place: USA:California | collected 2013-09-17
CGGCTGGCCGTGACGGTCCGGGTCGATCCCGCCAATGCCGGCGCCGTGCGCGCCAAATTCGGCGCGCTTGATCCAAATCAGGCCTTCGATTGAACCTTTTCCGCGGCCTTGGCCTCGTTCCACAGCGCGTCCATCTCGGCCAGAGATGCCTGCTTGGGCGCTTTTCCGCGTTGCGCCAGCGCATGCTCGATGGCGGCGAAACGCTGCTCGAATTTGTGGTTGGTGGCGCGCAGCACCGCCTCCGGATCGGCACCGACATGGCGGGCGAGATTGACCACCGCGAACAGGAGGTCGCCCACTTCGTGACCCGCTTCGGTGCGGCTGCCGGCGTTGATTTCGGCTTCGATCTCATCGGCTTCCTCGCGGATCTTCTTGAGAACCGCGAGCGGATCGTTCCAGTCGAAGCCGACTTTTGAGGCCTCGGCCTGCAGCTTGTGGGCGCGCGTGAGGGCAGGGAGGGTCGCCGGGACGCCGGCCAGCGCCGCACCCGGACGCTCATCTTTTGGCGCGGCGGTCCGCTTGACCGCCCGCTCGGCTTTTTCCTCTGCCTTGATGCGCTCCCATAGACCTTCTACGGCCTGCGATGTGAGCTTGCCGGTATCGCCGAACACATGGGGATGCCGCCGGATCAGCTTTTCGGTGATGCCCGCCACCACGTCGCCGAAGTCGAAGGCGCCTTGCTCCTGCGCCATGCGCGCATGAAAGACGACCTGCAGCAGCAGATCGCCGAGCTCTTCGCGCAGATCGGCCAGGTCGTTGCGCAGGATCGCATCGGCCACCTCATAGGCTTCTTCAAGCGTGTAGGGCGCAATGGTCGCGAAATTCTGCTCGAGGTCCCACGGACAGCCCGAGCCGGGCGTGCGCAGCGCGGCCATGATCTCCAGAAGCCGGGACATATCGCGCGAAGGGAGCATTGAAGGGCCAATCGTTAATGCCGGGGCCGGGACCCTAGCAGAGCCCTTGCGCGGGCGCGATTACGCCACGGTGGCGGCCCCAATGTCGTGATTCGCATAAGTAATATTATGGAATATTTGTTGAAAACCCGTATTTTGGCGCCATTCCTGCGTCCTCTGGCGGGCTCAACGGTTCGGCTCGGCGGCGAATTCGATTCTGAGCCCATCATAGGCAGGCTCGACATTGGGCGGCAGCCGGCTGCGCAATTCGTCGTAATCGAGATCGGCATGCAGGTTGGTGAGAATCGCGCGCCGCGGCGCGATGCGCTTGATCCAGTCGAGCGCCTCGGCGACGGAGAAATGACTCGGATGCGGCTTGTAGCGCAGCGCATCGACGATCCACAGATCGAGGCCGGACAGCGCCGCGACGCTCTCCGGCGGCAGGTCGCGCAGATCGCTGGAATAGGCCACGTCGCCGAAGCGAAAGCCGAGCGAGGCGATGTCGCCATGGTCCTGCAGCAGCGGTAGCGCGGTGATCGGACCACCTTGCCCTTCGACGGTGACCGGATGGCCGGCACTGATCCGATGCTCGTTAAGGATTGGCGGATAGCTGCTGCCCGGCGGCGCGACGAAGCAGTAGCCGAAGCGAAAGTAGACAACGCGGTGCGTCGGCTCGTCGAGATAGACGTCGATACGCCGCCGGTGGCGCAGGAACAGCCCGCGCAAATCGTCGATCCCGTGGGTGTGGTCGGCGTGCTCGTGGGTGAACAGAACGCCCTCCAGCCAATCCACCTCGGCCCCCAAGAGCTGCTCGCGCAGATCGGGCGAGGGGTCGATCAGCACGCGGGTACGCCCGCCGCTCGCGTTCCGCCGCTCGACCAGCAGCGAGCAGCGACGGCGGCGGTTCCTGGGATTGGCCGGGTCGCAATCGCCCCAGCCGAGCGCCGGACGCGGAACGCCGCCCGACGAGCCGCAGCCGAGAATCGTGAACGTTAACGTCATGATGCGAGCGTCATGCGGCGGCCGCAGCGTGGCGCGGCACTTTGCTGAACAGGCGAAAGAAGTTCTCCGTGGTCTGCCGCGCGACCTCTTCGAAATCGACATTGCGGGTTTGCGCCAGCACCTTGGCGGTCTCGACCACATAGGCCGGCTCGTTGCGCTTGCCGCGGTAGCGGCCGGGCGCCAGATACGGCGCATCGGTCTCGATCAGGATGCGGTCGGCGGGCAGCTCGGCCGCTATGGCGCGCAGCTCCTCCGATTTCTTGAAGGTCAGAATGCCGGTGAACGAGACGAACAGCCCGAGCGCGATCGCCCGCTGCGCCAGATCGCGCCCGCCGGTGAAGCAATGCAGCACGGCCGCAAAGGCCCCCTTTCGGGTTTCCTCCTCGAGGATTGCCGCCATGTCGGCATCCGCTTCACGCGAATGAATGACCAGCGGCAACCCGGTCTCGCGTGCAGCGGCGATGTGATTGCGGAAGCCGCGCGCCTGCGCCTCGCGGGGGCTCAGATCGTAATGGTAGTCGAGCCCGGCTTCGCCGATGGCCACGGTCTTGGCGTGCCGCGTGAGCCCCACCAGATCCGCGATGGTGAGATCGAGCTCCTCATGGGCGTAATGCGGATGGGTTCCGATCGAGCAATAGACGTCGGGAAAGCGGTCCGCGATGGCCACAAGCCCGGCGCGCCGCTTCACCCGCGTCGAGATGGAGACCATGCGGCCAATGCCGGCCGCAAGCGCGCGTGCCACGATGCCGTCGAGCTCGCCGGAAAAATCGTCAAAGTCGAGATGGCAATGGCTGTCGACCAGCATCGGGTTCATTCGCCGAGGTTTCCCGTCATTTGCTGCCGTCGATAAAACTTCGTTTGTTTTCATTAGCTTACTGGCCTCAACTCAAGGCTTCCGGTCGCCGCATTTGCCGCGTTGCCGACGGTATTGAGAACGGATCGCCATATAGAGCCGGGAGCGGATGGAAACCAAGCTCGCCGACCGTCGCATTCGAACCCTCAAGCCCCCTCCCCGGCTTGTCCACCATTGCCGCTGCAACACGATTGGTATTTAGTCTCTTTCATTCGCGCTGCGCCGAGCCCTGAGCGAGTTATGAGTTGAATGAACTGCTTCAATCGATCGGGCGTACAGCGCTAGCCAAACATGCCGAGCACTCCCGCCGAAGATGCCGATCAAAAACCGTTTGTCATCGCGCGCGGGGGGATTGACGATCGGTTCGCCCGCCGCGCGGTTTGGCTGCCCATTCTGATAACCGGTTCGTTCGTCATTCTGCTTTTTTGCGCGTTTCCGCACGCCGACGATTTTTGTTTCGCGGCCACATGGCGCGACCTTGGCCTGATTGCGATGGTCCGCAGCCTCTACCAGACTTTTCAGGGCCGCCTGTTCAGCTTCGTCGCCACGATCGTGCCTTTCGCGGTTCACTACGCCCTGGGGGGTGACTTGCTCCTGGCCTTCCGTGCTTTCTGCACGGCCGCCCTCGGCGCCACAGTCGCACTGGCGCTGTGGACCTGCAACGCGCTCCTGCCGGCATGTTCGAAGTCCATCCGGCTGCTGCTGGGCTTCATGCTGGCGGTGGTCCTGGTTGCGGGCAGTCCGGAGCCCGAGGATCTCTTCTATTGGGCCACCGGAATTGGATTCTATACAATTCCCGCGCTTGTCTCCCTGTGGATGATGATTTGGCTCTATTGTCAGGTCGTGCGCGTAAACGCGCTCGGCCCCTACGCGGTCGTTTTGCTCGCCGCCGGTGCAATGCTGATAGCGACGGCGACGGAGATCAGCGGCCCGGTGCTGCTCGTTATCGTGCTCGGCTCGTTTCTGCACCGTTGGTTGCTACCCGGCGCGCCGCGTCAACCGCTTGCCCATGCAATGATCCTTTGCGCAATTGCGATCGGGATCGCGGTCGTGGTCCTGTCGCCGGGAAATGCGATTCGAATGCGCGCGATGGGGACCGACCAGGGCATCGCGTTGCGCGCCTTGACGGGGCTGCCCATGGCGATCGCCCATGTCGGCCAGTTCCTGTTCCGCCGGCTGACGAATCCGGCCCTTTTGGCCTGGCTTGCATTTCTCGTGCTCGTCGTACCGGCTCGCGATCGAAGGCCGCCGGACGCGCCGCCTGCATCTCGGGAGGTGCTCCTCGTTTGGTTGCCGCTTGGGTCGGCAATGGTCGCGATCTACGGTTCGCTTTGGATCGGGCATGTAGCGACCGGCAGGCTTCTCGAGCAACGGGCCTTGGACTATTTGCATTTCGTGCTGGTCGGCGGATTGAGCCTGACTGCAATCGCAGCGCCGGCGGTTTATGGCGAACGCGCTTGGGGCATGATTGCAGCACGTTGGCCGAGCTTCGACAGGGCCAAGCTCGTGCTCGCCGCCTTGCTCTTCATGCTCGCGACACCGCAATTCCTGCAGGCCGTCCGCAACATCCCCCACGTGGTTGCGCTGCATCGGCTGGCGCAAGACCGCTTCGCCCAGCTGGGCGACGGCAAGGCCCCGGGAGCCCCCATCGCCGATCGCGAGCTGGTTCTGCCGGCATCGTCGATCGTCAATAGCCCGTGGTTCGGCGATCCCGTAAGCGCCGCCCCCGACGCCTGGACGAACGGATGCGTGGCGCGTTACGCGGGCGTGCGTTGGGTGCGGATCGCGACGCCGCCGACGACATCCCACTGAACTCCTCAGAGCTTCGTCTTGTGAACGATCCGCCATGGGGCAAGCCGGACAATCAGCATGATGAAGCGCCACCACCATGGCGCGTAGACGATCGGGCCGCCGTGTTCGGCAGCCTTCTTGATGACGGCCGCGATGGCGTCGGGCCGGGACCACAGAATACCCTTCGGCGCAATGCCCGCCGTCATCGGCGTGTCGACGAAGCCCGGCTTGATCAGGACGGCGCGGGCTCCGGTGGGCGCCAACCGATGCGCAATGCCCTGGGCCAGGATGCCGAGCCCACCTTTGGCGGCGCCGTAGATGTAATTCGACAGGCGGCCGCGATCGCCCGCAACCGAGCCGATGACGAGGAGGACACCGGCGCGCCGGGACGCGAGATAGTTTGCCGCCGCCAGGCACCATGCGCTGGCGGAAAGAAAATCGGTTTCGAAAACGCTGCGAGCGACGGCGGGATCCCGTTCCGCTGCCGCCTGGTCACCGAGCACTCCATAGGCCAGCAACACCACGTCGATTGCGCCGATCAACTTCACCATGCGATCGAGCTCGCCCGGTGCGTCGGCATCGGCAAGATCGCGGGCCACGACATGCACTGCGGCGGCGCCGCGAATGCGCAGGTCGTCGGCGATCGAGCCCAGCCGCTCGGCGTTGCGGCCGACGAGCACAAGATGCGCGCCCTCGCGGGCCCAAAGCCGTGCGGTTGCTTCGGCAACCGCCGAGGTCGCCCCCAGGATGACGACGCGCTGCCCTCGTGAAGCATCGGTCATGACTTGACGCGCCGCCAAAAATCCGACTCGAAGGCCGGGTCGATATTTGATCTGAAACGCTCCCAGTTCGGGTAGCCCGAGCGGAACATGGCGGCGCTCATCCGTCCATCCTTGGCCGGATAGAGCGCGCCTGCGGCATCGCGGACGATAGCATCGAGGCGTTCCATCAATTGCAGCGTCGAGGTGCCGCGGTTGGGAAAATCGAGGGCAAGTGTCGCTCCTTCCCGCGGAAAGGAGAGAAGCCCCGGCGATGGCAAGCCGCCGAACGTCTTGAGAACCGCCAGGAACGACGCCTCGCCCGAAGCCACAATCTCGCCGAGCAGCGCCCGCACGGCCTGTTGCTGTTCGGGAAACGGGATCACGCATTGGTATTGATGCATGCCGGGGCGGCCGTAAAGCCGGTTCCAGTCGGCGATGGCGTCGAGCGGATAGAAGAACTGCGCGTAATGCTCTGCCCGGGCTGACGTCCGTCGCTTCTGTAGACGGAAATAGGCTGCGTTGAGCGCCCCTATGGTCCAGGCGTTGAGCAGCGCCGCCGGCGGCTCGAAAGGGATCCGTTTCCAGCTGCGGTCGGTGTGCGCCGTTCGGTCGTCACCCTTTCGCCAGTTGGCACGCGAGAAGATGCCGCGGCCGAACGCGGCTCCCGAAGCAACGCAATCGATCCAGGCAACGGTGTGCTCGTGCGTGTCGACGCTCGCGCGAGCAATATCCCAGAATGCATCAAGTGAAGGGAACGGTATCGTCTCCACGTCGAGCCAAGCGCTTGGAATCGGCACCAGACCGATCTCCACCCATTCAATAATGCCCGTCAGGCCGAGGCCGCCGATCGTGGCCGCGAACAGCTCGGAATTTTCGGTTGCCGAAAGGACCAATCGATTTCCGTCGCTCCGCAGCATTCCGATCGCGCGAACATGCCGGCCGAACGTTCCCGCCACATGGTGGTTCTTGCCGTGCACATCGTTGGCGACGGCGCCGCCCAGGGTGACGAAGCGGGTCCCGGGAGTGGTCGGAAGAAAAAAACCGCGTGGCACAACGAGCGAAAGAATGTCCGCGAGGCTTGCTCCGGCCTCGGCGCGAAGGTTTCCCGTGTCCGGATCGAACGACATGAAGCGATCGAGGCGCGTCGTCTCGATCAGCACGCCATCCGAGTTCAGGCATGAATCACCGTAGGAGCGGCGCAGCCCTACCGCGAGGCAACTTGCTCCGCACGATCCGGCACCGACCACGGCGCGGATTTGGTCTCGGAATGCGGGTGCGGCTACAAGCTGCCGACGACGCACCGCGCGTCCCCACGACGTGACATCGGTGCGCGGTGCAAAGCCCATCGCCGCAACCTCACAAGACCGCTGCAAGGAAAGCGATCATCATCAACGTCCCGTAACCAAGGCTGACGGGGTCCTTCAACGCGAAGGCGACCGGATCATCCTGCAGCACGCCGCGATGACACAAGAGCCACACCCGCGCGAGCCACATGAACAGGACGAAGGGAAAGACCCACAAGACGGTCGGATGCGAATAGAAGCCGGCCGGAAAGGCCTCGCTGATCAGATAAATGATCATGATGAGCGTGGCCCCGAACATCGCCGCTACCCCCATCGCAAGCACGAGCGGTTCGTCGGACGGCTTGTAGCCCCGCCCGAACGGCTGCACCTCGCCGTGCTCGACCATGCGGGTAATCTCGGTGCATCGCTTGGCAAGCGACAGTGAGGTGAATATGAACATCGAGAATACGAACAGCCATGGCGAAAATCGCACGTTGGTCACCGCAACGCCCAGCCCGAGGCGTAGCGTGAAAAGACCGGCGAGGGTCAATGCGTCAAGGATCGGCTCGCGCTTGAGCCGGAACGAATAGGCCAGTGCGACTGTGAGATAGAGCCCGAGCATCGCCGCGGCGGCCGGGCCGGCCCACGATATCAGCGCAAAACTGGCAGCCAATCCGACACCGGCGATGATGAGCGCCGTTTGAATTGAGATGAGACCTGCCGCGAGCGGCCGCCCGCGCTTCGACCAATGCCGACGGTCGTCACCGAGATCCCACAGGTCGTTGACGAGGTAAGTCGATGACGCGAGCACGCTGAGCGCGACAAAGCCCAACAGGGCATGGGCCCATGCCGAAGGATCGTGAAACTTGCCGCCGAGCAGGAATGGAATGAATACGAGCCCGTTCTTTGCCCACTGGTGCACGCGCAATGCGCGGCGCAGCGTGGTGAAAGTCGGCGGATCGGGAGGGAATACGGCAAGCGGTTCGCGGATGGCTCTGGCCCGGCGCTCCACTGAAGCCGATGCGTTGACGAGCACGGTTCCGCTCGCGCGCCGCCACACGTCCAGGTCCGCGGCCGAATGACCGGCATAGATGTAACCTTGGGGAAACCGTTTGCAAAGGAGGTCCGCCCTGTCGCCACCAACGGTGGCATCACCTTCCCCATCCGTCGCCAAGATTTCGTCAATGAACCGAAATCTTGCCGCCACCTTCTCTGCAACACACGCGTCCGCGGCCAACAGAACGATCGGCCGACCCGTTGCATGCTCGCCCTCGACCCAGGCGACAAAGTCGTCGCGAGCTGGAATTGCCTCGATGTCGAGCGTGCCCGATGCAGCGATGAATTGTCCAAACGCCGTGCGCCCGCGCGCGAGCCAATACAGAATTCCGAATACGGCACCCGGGTCGCGCCGCACAAGGTGCAGGACCCATTCGTATCGCAGGTCGGACTTGAGCAAAGCACCGTCCAAATCGATCACCAACGGAACTTGACCTGATGATCCGCCCGTCATTGATGCCTATCCCCATCAGGCCTGTCCGCATCAGGCCTGCGCGCTCGGATCGCTTTCGACATAACGCGGGAAGACCGCAACAGGCGGCGGCAGCTTCGCGCCGGCGGCGATCCGGTGTCCGCCGCCGAGCGTAACGAACGCCCGCTGCTCCGCCGGCACCGCGAGGAGATCGAGCAACTTGCCCGCCGCTGCCGGCATGAACGGCTGGGCCAGCACGGCCACCTGGCGAATGACCTCGGCGGTCACGTAGAGCACGGTCCGCTGCCGCGCCGGATCGGTCTTGGCGAGCGCCCACGGCGCCTCGCCGGCGAAATACCGATTGGCCTCGGCGACGACCGCCCAGACGGCGTTGAGCACCTGATGCAGCGCCTGCGTCTTCATGGCCTCGCGCGCCTTGCCGAGCATGGCATCGGCCGCCGCCAGCATCGCACGGTCGGCTTCGCTGAACGCGCCGGGCTGCGGCAACTCGCCGCCGAGCTGGCGGGCGATCATGGTGAGCGAGCGTTGCGCCAGGTTGCCGAGATCGTTGGCGAGATCGGCATTGATGCGCGCCACGATCGCCTCGTGGCTGTAGGTGCCGTCCTGGCCGAACGGAACTTCACGCAGGAGGAAATAGCGCAGCGGATCGACCCCGTAGGCGTCGGCCAGCGCGAACGGATCGACCACGTTGCCGACCGACTTCGACATTTTTTCCCCGCGGTTGAACAGGAAGCCGTGCGAGAAAATGCGCCGCGGCAGCTCGATGCCGGCAGACATCAGAAAGGCCGGCCAGTAGACCGCGTGAAAGCGCAGGATATCCTTGCCGATAACGTGCAGGTCGGCCGGCCAGAAGCGGCGGAATTCCGCCGAGTCAGTGTCAGGAAAGCCGACGCCGGTGATGTAGTTCGTCAGCGCGTCGACCCACACATACATGATGTGCTTCGGATCGCTGGGCACCGGAATGCCCCAATCGAGCGTCGCGCGCGAGATCGACAGGTCTTCGAGCCCGCTCTTGACGAAGCTCACGACCTCATTTCGCCGTTCGGGCGGACCGATGAATTCCGGATTCGCGTCATAGTGGGCAAGCAGTCGCTCCTGATAGGCACCGAGGTGAAAGAAATAGGTATCCTCCTCGGTCCACTCGACGGGCGAGCCAAGCGGTTCGCGCCGCACGCCATCCAATCCGAGGGTGGTCTCCTTCTCGACGAAATAGCCTTCCTGACGCACGGAATACCAGCCGGCGTATTTGCCGAGATAGATGTCGCCCGCCTCCTCCATGCGTTGCCAGATCGCCTGCGACGCGCGGTGATGGCGCGGCTCGGTCGTGCGGATGAAAGCATCCTGCGAGACATCGAGCGCCGACCATGCGTCGCGGAAGCGCTGGGAGTTGCGGTCTGCGAGCTGCTGCGGTGTGAGCCCCTCCTCGATCGCGGTCTGCTTCATCTTGAGGCCATGTTCGTCGGTACCGGTCAGAAAGAACACGTCCTTCCCGTCAAGCCGTTGAAAGCGTGCGATCACATCGCTCGCCAAGACCGTGTAGGCGTGCCCGATATGGGGGACGCCGTTCGGATAGAAGATCGGGGTCGTGATGTAGTAGCGCGGTTTCTCGGCGCTCGGCGCCGGTCGGGGGACCGAAGGTCGAGCTTTGGGCTCGGCCTGGCGCTTTGATTTCTCGTCTGCGGGCTCGGGCTTAGCCATGGCGGGCACATCTAGACGGGTTTGCAGAACGTCGGCTCAAAGACGTGGATGGCCGGGACAGCAAGCCCGGCCATGACGATGCAACGGAGTGGTATCAACCGCGCGCGGCCTCGGCAAGCCAGCCAAAGACCTTGAACACCAAGGGCTTCCGCTCGAGATTGTACATCTCGACCTCGCGCGCGGTGCGGTTGACGTCGTCCCATGCCTGCGCGAGCCGCACGAGGCGGCCGCCTCCGCGCAGCTCGCCCGCCAGCCGGGCCGAGAGCCAATCGCGCACCACGTCGACGAAGGTCGCGAGCACAAGGGGATCCGCCCGCTCGAGGCTTTCGCCGAGCGCGTGCAGCGCGCGCGGATCGGTCGCCGGCAGCCGCTCGAGGAGCTCGATCACCCGCTCGCGCACCGCCGAGAGCGGTCCGCCGATGAGCGCGATGGCATGCGCCACGCTGCCATCGGCAACGGACGCGGCCTTTTGAACAGCCGCATCGTCCGGATCGCGGCCGAGCGCGGCACCGACCGCCCGGCCGACATCCGCCTGGGCGAGCGGCCGCAACGGCAGGCGGCGGCAGCGCGAACGGATGGTGGCCAAGAGCCTGCCGGGCGCATGGCTGACGATCAGGAACAAGCAGCGCCGCGGTGGCTCTTCCAAAAGCTTAAGCAGGGAATTCGCTCCCGACGGGTTCAATTCGTCGGCGCAGTCCACCACCACAACCCGCCATCCCGCCTCTCGGGCGGTCGAGCCCAGGAAGGGAACCAGCCGGCGCACGTCGTCGACCGTAATGACGGTGCGAAGCGCCCCGCTGTCGCCAGGCTGGCGTTCGAGGACGAGCAGGTCGGGATGCCCCTGGGAGGCAACCAAGCGAGCCACCCGATGATCGGCGGGAAGCGCCAGCGACTGGGCCGACTGCACCTGCGTCGCGGCCGGGTCCGGATTGGCCAGCACGAAGCGC
>WNFJ01124383.1_pt1 | contig 10716 bp, 8 predicted proteins | sample 5400461 | NCBI WGS metagenome assembly WNFJ01 (sample SAMN13153349, study PRJNA577476) | soil metagenome | isolation source: 115 cm saprolite on Douglas fir-dominated hillslope | place: USA:California | collected 2013-09-17
CCCTGGTCGCGCACAGCCCTAACGTTGTCGGTTGTCCAGATTCTGCTGCCATCCTTTCGATATGCCTCTAGTTCGAAGTCTTTCACCAGGCCTTGCGCATCCAGCCGTGCCTTGAACTCTTCGCGCCTCTGGGGGTCGACATAGTGTTCGCGGGCAATATCCGTACGCGCGGTGATCAATTCCGCAGAGGAGTCAAAACCCAGCATGCGAGCCAGCGCCGGATTCGCGGTGATGAACCGGCCTTCAGGAGTTGTTTGGAAAATTCCTTCGCCAACGTTTTCGAAAATCTCGCGGTATTTCTGTTCGGCCTGGAGCAAGGCTTCCTCTGCGCGCTTCCCCTGCGTGACGTCCCGATCGATGCTGAGAATCGCCTCGCGACCCAGATAGCGAATTAGAGATCGGTTGATCAGAAGGTGCACGGGCGATCCGGCACCACGAATGTGCTTAGTCTCGAAATTCTGGAGCTTTCCTTCTGTGCGAACCTGTTCCAGCCGCTGCCTGGCGCCGCCGGGATCATGAGCTATCTCCTCAAGCTTGCGGCCAATAAATTCCTCTGGCGCGATGCCATATACCTCGCACGCTTTGTCATTAACATCGAGCACTGTGGCATCGGCGGCGTCAAAGATAAGAATGGGATCGTTTGCCAACTGGAAGAGGTCGCGATATTCCCGCCGGCGGTTTATTTCAGCCTTGAGCTCTTTCCACCTTCTCCAGGAAAAGATTGAAAAAGCAAACGCCAAAAAGACGAGAACAGCGGCAACCTCGTTCACTTGCCATGAATTGTATTGCGCCGACCATGCGGCAAATTTCTCAAAGGAATCAAACCGGCCCGCCACAATGAAAACAACCGCGGCAACCCCAAAAGTAATCGCCAGGTCTTTCCAAGGTTTGCTCTTGGTCCAGATCTTACGTTTCGGCACACTCATGAATGAAGCTCTAAGAGACGAATAATTACCGCGCCTCTTGGAAGCGCGGGCAATCACGAGTCGTGGCTCACATCAAAGCGAGAAAACCAATTCGCGACGGCGAGAGGTTCGAGCGGTGCGTGAAGAAATGGACATCGGGAATCACGCTAATGATGCCGGAACAAACGCATCCGACATCGGGGCACCTCTTGTCTCGGCAGGGATTCTAATCCTCGCATTCCTGTCGCGCAACCTTTGTGGAGAACTGAATCGCTAGTGCTTCCGCCTTACCGATTTCTCCCGATGACAAAGTCGAAGCTGGCACGCAGTGTGCTTTCTCTCGAGTCGGTGTTAATAAACCGCCGTGATTGCACGACTTAGCCACAGAGGAAGTTCAGGCCAGTCTCGTTGAGAATCGTTAGGAATGAAATCCCCACGAAAAATCTTTGTCGACACAATGAGGCCGCAAGTTCGATGGTGATTGAATTCTAACCACTGAGGGGAGGGCGATGCCCTTAACCTCCGCGGGCTCGCCATCGCACAGCATTACTTCGGCGCTTAGTTCCAGGGGCACCCGGCGACCGTCTTTCGCGACCATCTCGATTTCATATACGATCCCCACCCCGGCGGTAATGCTGCTCATTATCTCCTTGCGAAATTGGTCGGAGATCTCGGGCGCCAACAGTTCCGTGATGTTCAGGTGGCGAACCTCCTCGCAGGTATAGCCCGAGACTTGCTCCCCCGCCTGATTAAGAAATGTCATGTTCCCGCTGAGATCGTGCGCATAAGCAATCTCATTCCCGAGTGGCAAAGCTGCGCGATTGAATTGTTCGTTTTCTTTGTGACTGTTCATTGTTTTCTTCGCCGAGTCTTGACTTCACACGGCGATGGTTGGCAGAGGCAAATAGGTGCGAGTGGGTCGTTCGGCTGTGGAAAGACGCCTCGATCAGCGCCGCCTGAATGACATTTGACGGCTGCGCGTCAACTTTACCAGCACCGCATATGCCAAAGCATCCAGGGCCGAGAAATTCATAAGCTCGCTTCGCTTAAGACTCACAAGGTCGGCGGCACAAAGCTTGCTCTAGCCGGCGAGGACAAAGCTGCGCAGTCTCTATCGATGTCGCAGCGATGATCATAAGAGTGACGGCCATCCAGGAATCGGCCCCGATTCCGCATTCAGTAGCAAGCCCTGCTGTCACGTCACAATCAGCCAAAAGCTGACCCAACCTCACGATTTCTCAAAGCCAGGCGGAATGACCGATCACGAAAGTGATCGAGAAGAACGTCGCGCCGGCGCCAGCGTTGTTCGCAGTCGAGAACGAATTCGCCGACGGCAGTCGCGCAGAAATTACATGGAGAACTCTACGTGCACGGAAAAAATTATATTTCGTCTCTGTCTGAAATCTCAGACTTGAGACCTGCGGAATCTGAAGTCTCACGCTTAGGAGCGGAAGTCGTCTGCCCCCGCCTCGTCCGCTTGGTTATCAGTCTCACTTTGCTCGTTACATGCGCGGCAAACCTGGCCGTCGGAGCCACTATTCCTGCGGACACAAAATCTGATCGGGGTGCGAGTCAATTCAGTTACAAGTGGAACGTGGATAATCGCCAGTTTCCGCTGCTTAGTTTTTTCAGCGAGCATCTGAAGCCTGGCCTGGATCAGTCACTCAGTTATCCAATGGATCAGTTCAGATTTCTGATCTTCCAAACTCTGGATTACGACGATTCGCGCGCCAGATATTTCCTGCCTTCAATCTCCGGCGACGGCAAGGGCGTTCATTTAATAGAATTCGAACCCACTCAAACTAAGAACAACTTTGTCTCGATCGATGAAAAGAAACTTAAGCTCGTCGACAATGGCGCGCAGAAAACTATCCGCGCCAGCGACGGCACAAGGTACGTTTTTGTCCGCTATCCCGACGGCGAATTTCGTTGCGCGGAGATCAAGGACGCTGGCAACAATCAACTCAACTTCATCTACACCTCAAATGGCTCGATGTTGCATGGCGTGGTGGATTCCTCCGGCCGCACGATTACCTTCAACTATGCCGATGATGGAATCGGGTCAATCACCCAGACCTGGATGGCGAATGCTACGGGCCTTCAGAAGACGTGGATTGTCGGTGACCCATCAGCCGGAGCGTCGCTCCCGTTGGACTATTCCAGAGCGCCGCTATTCACAAGTTTCAAGAAGGTGCCGGCCAATGCCGTCGTGCAACACTACACGGCCGAGATGGCTGCATCAGACAGAGTACTGGCGCAAATCTTCGGTGGGCCAAATGCTGTGGCCGCGGGCAATGGCTTCGAACCCGCCGGGCTCGCTGACTCATACCCGCGTTATCGTGGCGACATAATCGGCGACGACGGGAAATTAAGACGTGGCCATCTCTCCTACGCAGTTCATCTGTATGGTAACCCTAGCGGGACCGGAGATTCGCCGCTTTACATTCCCAACGGCTTTACCCTGCACAGTAATCAGGCCTCGCCGACTGATGCGGCAGTCACTTTTTATTATCCAAAGCTGGGAAATTTGACTGACGTCACCCTGGCCGTCTTTCACGTCGCCAACTTCGAGATTCGCAGCGAAACCGATCGTGTCAGGATCGGAAACATCGGAGGAATGGGTGGCTCAACGCTTCTCTACAAGCATTCACACATCGAATTCTACCGGGGCAATACGGGCCTTCCGCCGGCAGACGCGCGCATGAGACTGCGCATCGATCCTGCCGCCGTTTTCGCCAGCACAGTGCAGTCTGTCGCCGACGCTAACTGAAATTCAGTCGTCGTCAAATTTTGAGCGTGACTATGACAACCAGAGAGGCAGACATCAACACGGTCGAACGGCCGCCTGCGATGAGCGGGGTTAGTCAAATATCCTCATCCGACCTGCCTTATGTCGAAGCGCATGATCGGCGCATTCTCATCGTTGACGACGAGGAGTCAGTGCGCAAATTGTTTGCCGACTATCTGAATGAAAGCTATTCATGCGCAACGGCTGCCGATGCCTATGATGCGTTGGAACGACTCTCACAGGAGCAGTTCGCCCTCGTTCTCTCCGACATTCAGATGCCCGGGCTCGGCGGCATCGAGTTGCTGCGCAAGATCATCGAGCGCTATCCCGACACGGCGGTGATCATGATCTCCGGCGTCGATCGAACGCAAAGAGTAATCGACGCGATCAGAGTGGGCGCGCGTCTGATTACCTGATTAAGCCATGCGAACTCGATGTTTTGACGCTGTGCGTTGAGCGAGCGTTAGTGCGGCGCACGCTTTTGCGCAATGCTCGCCGCTATAAAGAAGCGCTGGAGAACCGGAATGCGGAACTGGCGCGAAGAAAGACTGAGCTTGAGCGTCTTCAGGCTCAGATCGTTCAAACGGAAAAGATGGCCTCGCTCGGCCAGCTCGCCGCCCGAGTTGCGCACGAGTTGAACAACCCGGCCGGCTTCATCTACAGCAACATCGCTTTGCTGAAAGACTACATCAAGCGGCTGGAGCGTTGTCTGACTGCTTTCGATGAGGTTGCGCTTCCGCCGGCGGCGGCCGAGCGAATCCGTGAAATCAAGACTGAGATCGACTACGACGATATTCTAACGGACCTTGATTCAATTCTTTCCGACTGCCACATCGGCGCTGAGCGCATTCGCGACATCGTTCAAAATCTGCGGTTGTTTTCGCGTCTGGATGAGGCCGAGCTTAAGCCCGTTGACCTCAACGAAGGGATTGAGGCTACGCTCCGGTTGCTGTCGATGTATTACAAGTCGGGAAGAATACGTTTGCTGCGCGATTATGGCGAGCTGCCCCAGGTCAATTGTTACGCCTCTCAATTGAATCAAGTATGGATGAATCTCTTAGTCAATGCCGCACAAGCAATTGGCGAGGCCGAAGGCGAAGTCCGCATCAAGACGCGCTGCGTAGGCGAGAACGTGATCGTTTCGGTTAGCGACACTGGCGCTGGTATTGAGCCTGAACACTTGAAGAACGTATTCGATCCGTCTTTACCACTAAACCGGTGGGCGAAGGCACTGGGCTGGGTCTCTCGATCTCGCACGGCGTTATCGTCCGTCATGGCGGCGCCATCGTGGTCGACAGCACGCGCGCGCAGGGAACGACCTTCACGATCACGATACCCGTCGATGCAAAACCGATCTCGACTGACGTTTCAGAAGCCTGCGCGTAAGCGAGGGCGCAGTTATTTGTTGAATGGAGACTCCACGATGAAATACAAGATCATGATCGTTGACGATGAGTCAGTAAATCTGAGGACGCTCGACAGACTGTTTCGGCGCGATCATCAGGTGCTCTTAGCGCAATCCGGCGAGGAGGCGCTAATGAAACGCTTGGTTGAGATCTCTTGCTTCAGGATGAGAATAAAGTTTAGGTAGCCCTCTCATTCGCACCCTGCTTTAGCTGGGTGGTAACGAACTGCGTTCTATTGCTCACCAACCGTTTTAACGGTTTGCCAAAGCCGGCCGGCCGTGAAAACCGTTGAAACGGTTCAGCAGGCGAGTTGAACTCATTCAGCCACCCAGCTAAAGCAGGGTGTGAATGAGATTCGATTCCGAGAGGCCGACGGCTAGCTGCATTTTCTTGGGATCTATGTCTTGCTTTTTTCAGTGGCGGAAAATCGATACTTGAAGGTAAGATGCAGTTTCTATCCGTTCGTCTTCGCCCGGGACTGACGATGAAACTGGCGCAGTTTCAGCAGAAATTGGGCATTGCGCTCGGCGATGTAGTGTGCGATGTCGCAGAGCTGGCTCGCGCGGTCAAAGATTCCGGGGGTGAGCCTGCGGAGTGGTTGCTCAACGCGAACGATACCCTCGAGGTCATCAGACGCGGCGCGCCAGCCATAAAAGAAATCGATGCCCTGATTACGCGTGGGCCAAGTTCTGCCCGCGATCAGGTAGGTTCGTTTACGCCTGATGAAATCGAGTTTCTGCCCGCGGTTTATCCACAGAAGATTCTCGCGATCGGGCGCAATTACGTCGACCATGCGATCGAAGGGGGCGCAGAGCCGCCGAAGGCGCCGCTCATCTTCAACAAGCTTTCCAACTCATTGAGCGCTCATAATGCCCCAATTGTTCTGCCGACCATCAGTAGTCAGGTAGATTATGAAGCAGAGTTGGCGGTCGTCATCGGCCGCAAAGCAAAACGAGTCGACGAGGCCACCGCGCTCGATTATGTTTTCGGTTACACGCTAATTGATGACGTCAGCGCGCGCGACCTGCAATTTGGTGACGGTCAATGGACGCGTGGCAAGGGCCTCGATACTTTCGCACCGCTGGGCCCATTCATCACCACGCGCGACGAAATTGCCGACGTGCAGTCGCTTAAAATCGAAGGCCGCCTGAACGGCGAAGTCATGCAGTCATCGAACACCGGCAAGATGATCTTCGCGGTGGTTTATTTGATCTCGTATCTTTCGCAGGGCATGACGTTGGAGCCGGGCGACGTAATTGCGACGGGCACGCCCGAAGGTGTCGGCTTCTTTTAAAGGCTGGCGACGTCTTTGAAGTAACCATTGAGAAACTCGGCACGCTGCGAAATTCCGTGTCAGAACCGCCTGCGGTAACGGGCGGTTGATCTTTCACGTTGCCTAGCTTTGATAACTTGACGGCCGGTTGCCGCCGGCCGCACCAATAGAATTTGCTTGCGAGCGCCACGGTTTCACCTTAACATGTAACCATCCAGTTCATTCTGAAGTTATCTTTTTCCGTCCGCGAGGAGGAAGCAATGTCAGACGATCATGACCAGGAGCGGAGGAAGAGTTCGCGTTACGATCCAAGCCGGCGCAAGTTCCTGAAAGGCGTCGGCGTGGCCGGTGCTGGTGCGGCGCTGGCTGATCATCTGCTTATCGGAGATGCTGATAACGTCGCCGCGAGAATCAATACGCCGGGCGATCCGGTCAGCGGAAATGTAAATCTCGTCCTCGACCTAAACGGTCAAAAGCGTAACGTGACAGTCGAGCCGCGCACGACTCTTCTCAGCGCCATCCGCGATCGCCTGGAGCTGCCTGTGACCGGACCAAAGCTAGTCTGTGACATGGGCGCATGCGGCGCTTGCACGGTGATCATGGACAGCAAACCGGTGTGTTCATGCCTGGTGCTGGCGGTTGATGCTGTGGGAAAGAAACTCACGACGGCAGAAGGTTTGGGTTCACCTGAGAATATGAACGGCGTGCAAAGCGCTTTCGTCGAGCATGACGGTTTGATGTGCGGCTTCTGCACGCCGGGATTCGTGACTACGATTTCCGCTTATCTGAAAAAGAATCCAAATCCGACTCTGGATGAAGTGCGCGAAGCGTGCAAGGGAAATTTCTGTCGGTGCGGCACCTATCCGCGTGTTTTTGAGGCGGCGCTGGCCGCAGCAAAAGCGGACCGGTTGGTGCCTAATAAAGGAATTCGCTCTATTAACGGAGACAGCTAATGCCACAACAACAACAGACGCAACCGCAACCTTCGCCGACGCCGCCAAAAAAGAAAAAAATTCGCGTGCCGCGGGTCGTTAATGGCATGGAGCAGATGGTCGAGATCGAAGTCGATGACGTGGCCGGCCTGACGTGGGGACCGAACGATAAGCACACGTTGTTGAATCATCGCCTGACGCGCGTCGATGGTCCCCTGAAAGTCTCGGGCGCGGCACGTTACACCTACGATGTGAGACTCCCCGGAATGCTGTACGCACGCGTGCGCCGATGTCCGCATGCTCATGCGCGTCTTACCAAGTTTGATTCGTCGGCGGCTTTGAAAATCCCTGGAGTGAAGGCAATTATACAAACGCCGCTCAAAGAGTTTCGTTTCGCCGGCTCTCCTGTTGCCGCCGTCGCAGCGATTACTCCGGAGATTGCCCACGATGCCATACGGGCGCTGGTTGTCGAGTATGAAGTACTCCCACATGTCGTGCTGGCCAAGGATGCGCTCAAACCTGAAGCGCCTGAAGTTCTTCCGAGGGATCCGAGAAAGCCCGATGAAAAGAACCTGCGACTGGCAAATAAGACCGGTGATGCGGAAAAGGTGGAAGCCGCCCTCAAAAACTGCGATGTGGTCATTGAAGCCGAATACAGCACACCCCGCGTCCACCATTGTTGTCTGGAGACGCACGGAATGGTGGTCGATTACTCTGGCGGCGACTCAGCGACTATCTATGCGACGACGCAGGGCACGTTCACGATTCCCGACGACGCCGCAAAAGAATTAGGTCTGCCGCTGAGCGCCGTGACCGTGACGGTGCAGCATATGGGCGGCGGCTTTGGCTCGAAATTCGGAATCGGGATCGAAGGAATGCTCGCGTGTAGACTTGCAAAGGAAACAAAGACTCCAGTCAAGCTTATGTTGACGCGCTATGACGAGTTCGTGATGGCCGGCAATCGTTCGGGCTCCTGGCAGAAATTCAAAGCGGGCGTGAAGAGAGATGGCACCTTCACCGCTCTCCGCGCGACTCAATATCGACTGGGCGGCGTGGGCCAGGGATCACAGGCCCCCCAACCCTATGCGGTTTATCGCGTCGGTGATTTTTATCGCGAGGTTTATGCGCTGCAGACCAACGAAGACTCGTCGATCGCAATGCGCGCCCCGGGCCATCCGCAAGCTTCTTTCGCAATGGAGTCGTTGCTCGACGAACTCGCTTACAAGATTGGCATGGACCCGGTTGAGTTTCGCAAGAAGAATGTGCGCGACGAATTCTACAAGCATCAATTCGATCGCGGCGCGCGCGAGATTGGATGGGAACGTCGAAATCCAACGGCCGGCGGCAGTCCTGGACCAAATAAACGAGGCATGGGTTGCGCCGCGGGCACGTGGGGAGGTGGTGGGAACGATCAATGCAAAGTGGATGTTACCGTCTCGCGCGATGGCTCGGTCGTGATTGCGGTCGGCACGCAGGACTTGGGCACGGGCACGCGTACGTTCGCGCGCGCAATCGTCGCCGAAGAGTTGGGACTCGGCATCAAAGATGTGGTCGAACAGATTGGCAATTCAAAGTTGGGCTCGGCCAATTCTTCGGGAGGATCGACCACCGCCGCATCGCTGTCCCCTTCGGTTAAAGACGCGGCTGTGAAAGCTCGGCTTGCAGTCGCTGAAAAGGTCGCGCCGTTGCTCGGCAAGGCAAAGCCGGAAGAGATCACGTTTGTCGGCGGCAATATTAGCGGTGGCGGAAAAACGATCGCGTGGAAACAAGCCTGTGCCGCGCTGCCTGCTGCGGGCATCACCTCCCACGGTGTCTGGCGCTCGGAGCTTCAGAGTCGAGGCGTTCATGGTGTCTGCTTCGCGGAAGTCGAGGTTGATGCGGAAACGGGCAAAGTGCGGCCCATCAAAATGGTCCAGGTGCAGGACGGTGGGCTGCCGCTCAACCGTCTCACGATGGAAAGCCAAATCAACGGCGGCATGATCCAGGCGCTCGGCATGGCTTTGTGGGAAGGGCGAACGATTGACGCCGACCTCGGCATGCAACTCAATCCCAGCTTCATGGATTACAAACTGCCGGGCTCGCTTGAAATGCCTGAGATGATTCCCATCATCGACGACGAAGACAAGCGCGAAGTCGTCATCGGCATCGCGGAAGCCGCAATCATTCCGGCGGTCGGCGCGGTGGCTAACGCAGTTTTCAATGCCTGCGGCGTGCGGGTGCGCGAACTTCCGATCACGCCCGATAAAATCCTGATGGGCTTGATGAGTGAAAGGAGTCTTGCATGAACGCTTTCGAGTGGATCAGTCCAGGCACCATCGCCGAAGCCGTCAGCGCCCTCAAGTCCGCACCCGCGGCGTCGGATCCCGATGAGGCGGCACGACCAATCGCCGGCGGTCAGGATCTTTTGACGACTATGAAGGATTACATCACGCGCCCCGGGCGCGTGGTCAACCTTAAAGGCATTCGTGGCCTTGATAAGATTGAAGCGGACGGCAAAGGCAGATTGCGAATCGGCGCATTGGTGACATTGGCCCAGCTTGAGGAACATGCGATTGTCCGTCGCAACTTTCCCGGTTTGTCTGAGGCAGCTCACTCAGTCGCTACGCCGCAAATTCGCAATCTGGGAACGGTCGGCGGCAACCTCTGCCAGCGCCCTCGCTGTTGGTATTTTCGGCTGGAAGAAGTCGTCTGTTTGAAGAAGGGTGGCACTCAATGCTACGCCGCCACGGGCGAGAACAAATACAACGCCATCTTCGGCGGCGGTCCGTCTTACATTGTGCATCCATCCGACTTGGCGCCTATGCTAGTCGCTTTGGGTGGAAGCGTTTCCGTAGTCGGCGCGGAGGGCAAGCGTGCGATTCCTCTGGACAAATTTTTCACTCTGCCTTCCGAAGGAAATCTGCGGCGCGAGAACGTGCTCAAGAATGACGAGATAATTACTGAAGTCCAGGTGCCGGCGTCGAAGTTCGCGGCACACTCAACATATCTGAAATTCAAAGAGCGCGATTCGATGGATTTCGCAATGTCTGCCGTGGCCGCGGCCGTCGCAATAGGGCCAAACAAGACTATCCGCGAAGCGCGCCTGGTGTTGGGTGGCGTAGCGCCGGTTCCGTGGCGGGTGACAAAAGCCGAAGGATATTTGATCGGTAAGACGCCGAGCGGTGACGTGCTTACGAACGCGGCAAAGATTGCTCTCGAAGGCGCTGAACCACTGGCAAAGAACAAGTACAAAGTTCCATTGACTCAAACGCTCGTGCGTCGCGCGCTGGCGAAAGTTGGCGGAGTATCGGCGTGAAGGGGATCTCTTCCCGCTGTTTTTAGGATGAGTGCGTAAGCGTTCTAACTTCGGCAAAACGTTTTTCTCATAGGGGTAGGGAGAAGCGATTGGTTTCGTTCCCCCTCCCTCCGAACC
>WNFJ01275130.1_pt1 | contig 10716 bp, 8 predicted proteins | sample 5400461 | NCBI WGS metagenome assembly WNFJ01 (sample SAMN13153349, study PRJNA577476) | soil metagenome | isolation source: 115 cm saprolite on Douglas fir-dominated hillslope | place: USA:California | collected 2013-09-17
CGCCGTGGCCGCGAGCGGGCCGGCGGGCTCGTGGTGGACAGCACGGGGCCCCTCGGCCTGGGCGTGCGCCGCGTGCGGGTGGACCTGCCGTGGGACGCTGGCGTCTATCCACCGCTCGTCGCGGTGCGGCTGCGCGCGTCGCTGGCGCAGGCGATGCGTCGCCGCGAGCAGGGCGCGCGGCCGCTGCGGCAGCTGGGGGAGGGCCGGCTGTTCGAGTCGCTGCGCGAGTGGGTGCCGGGCGACGACCTGCGCCACATCGACTGGAAGGCGACCGCGCGGCGCCGCAAAGTTATCACGCGCCAGTACGAGGTGGAGCGGCGCCAGCAGGTGATGCTGGTGCTCGACCTCGGCCGTCTGATGACCGAGGAAGCGGCGGGCGTGGCGCGGCTCGACCACGTGGTGCAGGCCGCGCTCGAGCTGGCGTACGCCGCGGCCCAGCAGGACGACAACGTCGGCATTATGACGTTCGCCGCGGGCGTGCAGCATTTCGTGGCGCCGCAGCGCGGGCGCGTGGGCGTGAAGCGGGTGCTCGACGTGCTGGCCGTGGTCGAGCCGCAGCTGGTGGAGCCCGATTACCCCGGCGCGTTTCGCTATCTCGCGGCGCGCAATCGCAAGCGCGCGCTGACGGTGTTGTTCACGGATGTGATCGACCGTTTCGCCTCGGAGGCGGTGGTGGCGAACGTCGCCAGCTTGCGGCCGCGGCACCTGCCGCTCGCGGTGACGCTGCGCAATCCCGAGCTGGACTCGGTCGCCGCGGCGCGGCCCGCTGTGCCGCGCGACGCGTTCCGGAAGGCCGCGGCCGAGGAGCTGTTGCACGCGCGGGAGGAAGCCCTGGGGCACATGCGCCGCGCGGGTGTGATCGTGGTAGACGTGCCGCCGGCGCGGGCGGCGCAGGCAGTGGTGACGCGGTATCTCGAATTGAAGCGTCGGGGGCGATTGTGACGCCCGTCCTAGCGTGGGAAACCCTTGCACGGTAGGTTGATAGCTCCATTATCGTAGAGCATCTTGTGCCCCGTCGCGTCCGGTCCACAGCCTTACCCCTCGTCGCCGCCTTGGCCGGTCTCACCTGCTCCTTTCCGACGGACAAGAGCGACCAAGTGTACGTGGTCATCAGTGCGCCTGCCGCGGTTGTGCTGCGGGGGCTGCAACCGCTCACCCTGTCGGCGGCCGCGTGGCGCCGTGTTGCCGGCGGCGACTCGGTGCTGCTGCAGAACGTCGCCTTCCAGTGGAGCACGAGCGACAAGACGTCCGCCACCGTGGACCCGAGTGGCGGGACGCCCGGTCAAGCCGAGGTCACGGGCATCAAGCGCGGGCAGGTTCGGGTGACAGCGCTGGCGGTGGAGTTCGAAAAGGGATTGTCGGGGAGTGTGAACTTGCGGGTCGCGGATCCGCTGGAGATCGACACGATCTTCCCCGATTCGGTCCGCTGGGGTGAGAAAGTGACGGTCGTCGGCATCGGCGTGCGGCAAATCACACTCGGTTTTATCAACGGGGCGCTGGTGCGCGACACATTCAGTTTCCCCGACGTGCCGACGACGAAGCTGGATACCGCCGAATTCTTCGTGCCGCCGCCGGCGCGCAACGGCCCGTTCATCGCCGCCTCGCCGGACGCCTTCGTGATTGTCCCCCGGACCATCGGCGTGGACACCGCGGACTTATACTCCCCCAACGACACGGTAGCGTACCCGATCGATCTCAGCACCGCGCAGCCCTATCCCAGGTACCCGCAGATTCTGTTCTACAATCCCGCGCTGGCGTTCGAGCAGCCGCCCATCGGGACCTTCAACTATCGGCACGACTACTACGACTTCAAGCGCACGGATACGACCCAGGCGCTTACGTTCATTGACAAGACCGAGATCCGGAACGACACGGCGCTCACGTTCACCTACTTGCTCGACAGCGTGACCCAGTCAGGCGGCAACTACTACATCGCTCCGCAGACGCATTTCCTGTACGGGCCGGGTGCGGGGCTGTACGTGTGCGACTCGCTGTTCTTCTTCTCCAACGAGCTGGTGGCGGATTCGATCATCGAACCGCTGCAGCCCTTGCCGACGTCCAACGTGCACCTGCTGTCGTTCTACCGGATTCCCGGCCGCTACGGCGTCACCGTGCTGAAGGGGTATCACACGGAGCTGCCCCCGGATCGCTTCGAGCCCAACGATCTGTGGTGCCGCGATAAGGACACGACGCACTTTGACGTCGTGCGCGGCGGCGCAGCGCAGGTGGTGGGGCAGCTCACAATCGACCGGCCGCACGATCTCGACTTCTATCGGTTCCGCTTGCTGGGACTGCCGGGCGACACTGACACGGTCACGATCAAGGTGGTCGCCGCCAACAGCGCGGCGGATCTGGATCTCACGGTGCTGTCGACGAACTTCAACAGCGAGTTTGGCCGGACGTTCGGCGTGGGCACGCGGGACAGCCTCAGTGTGCGCATTGCCGCCGGCACGTACGTGGTGGCTGTGACCGACTTCCCCGGTGTGCCGACGGGATACGCGCTGTGCTTCACGGTCAACGCGCCCTGCACGGGCCTGCCGGCGACGTCCGCTGCCGCGAGCGTGCGGGCCCTCTCCCGGACGGGGCGACCCGGAGCCGGAGGGGGGTCATCGAAACGCCGGGGACCTCGTGGTCCCTTCGCGGGCCTCCCGGCCTCCGGTAACACCAAAAGGCTCTGGGGGATTCCATTGGCTCCGCGCCGATGATGGAGTCTTTGCGCCGCCGCCGGTTGACGGTCTGCGCCGTGGCGCTGGTCGCCGCGACGTGCGCCTTCCCAACGGACAACAGTCCCAAGGTGCTCGTCTTGATCGACGCGCCGCGCACGTTCGTGTTGCGAGGCGACCAGATGAGTGTTCACGCCCGGACCGTCCGCATCGTGGGGATCGACACGGTGGACGTGCCCAACGTAGACTTTCATTGGGTTTCGGGAGGCTCGACCATTGCCACGGTCGCGGCGGATTGCTGCGGGTACGCCACCATTACGGGGGTCAATAAGGGGCTGGTCGACGTCATCGCCAGCGTCGTGAATTTCAACCAGGCGACGCCGGGCGACTTGCCGCTACGCGTGGCGAATCCGCTCGAGATCGACAGCGTGCGCCCGCGCATCGCCGCCTACGGCGGTCTCGTGACCGTCTACGGGATCGGCGTGGACAGCATTTTCCTGGCGAGTCTCGGGTCCGCCGATCTCATTCCTTACCCGTTCTCCGCCGTCCGGGACTCCGCGACCGGCGCGGCGCGGATCACCTACTGGGTGCCGCCACCGGCCGCCACGGGCAATCTGTTCTACCTTGGCGCGGGAGTCTTCGGCTTCGCCGATTCGCTCACGGGGGTCCTGCCGTTCGACGTGTTCGAGCCCAACGACACGAACCCGTCGAAGATCAACTTGGATGCCCCGGTACCCTGGCCACAGATCCCGGTCCTCTTGTTCCACAACCCGGCCCTCGCGTTCGAAGAGACGCCACGTGGGGTCGAGGCGGCCGACTGGTTCGATTTCACCACCAGCGACTCGCTGTCGGACTACACGATCTTCATCAATTACCCCTCGTCCGGCGACACGTCTGCCACCCGCACGTTCCTCGTCGATTCGCTGGGCTTCTCGGGCGCTCTGCCGGGTGGGTACTTCGGGCGCGACTCGGCGGACTTCGCCGGCAGCGACTTCCTGCGCTGTAAGGGCTTCCAGTTCTCGCCGATCGAGGCGCCGCGCGACTCCACCATCATCGCGCTGCGGGGCTTGCCGAGCCACAGCATGCACGTCATCACGTTCTTTCAACGCGCCCGGGCGCAGCGCTACGGTTTGCGCGTCGTCAAGTTCTACAGCCATGCGGACCCGCGCATCAAGCCCGATAAGTACGAACCGAACAAGTTCTGCCACTACGCGGACTTCGGGGTTCGCAACCTGGGGGTCCGGGCGTCCTTCTCCGACACGCTGACGATCGACAATCCGCACGCGGTTGATTGGCTGCGGGTCACCGTCCCGGCGACGCAGTCGATCCACATCCTGACGAAGGCGCGGCCGTTCCCGCTCGAAGCCGATACGTCCGACATCGATGTGTACGTGATGACGGTACCCAACGCAGGGATCGGGACAACGCTCACGCTCGTGGGAGCCGACACGGCCGCCGGCTCCGCTGCCAGCGTGACGGTTACGGCGCCGGCGAGTCCAACCCAGAGCTCGTACTATATCGCGGTCGTGGATTTCGCCGGCGTACCGACACGCTATTCGCTGTGCTACACGCAGGCCCTGGTGCTGGGCCCGCCGTGCACACCGCTGCCGGCGCCGCCCGCGCCCGCGCCGTCGTTGGCAGCCGCCCGGAGCCGCCGCGCCCGCTTGGAGCGCCGCGCGCATCAGGCGCCGCTCGCCGCACCGCTCGTGCCGGCGCGGCGGCGCGGCGGCATCTTCGATCCGTGGCATACCGCCACACCATGAGCGGAGCCGCGGGATCCACCATGGAATGCGTGCGCTGTCACACCCCGCTGCCGGACAACAGCAAGTTCTGTTTTGCCTGCGGCTACGACATTACGGGGGGCGGCAGCCTGTCGTCCACCAGCGCCCAGGTCGAGTCCCTCATGGCGCGGCTGCAGCGCATCGTCGAGGGCGAGTACAAGCTCGAACGCTTGGTCGGCAAGGGCGGCATGGGCGCCGTGTTCCTGGCCCAGGACCTGACCCTCGATCGCGAAGTGGCAATCAAGGTCCTGCCGCCCGACATCTCGCTGGACGAGCACGTGGTCAAGCGCTTCCAGCAGGAGGCCAAGACCGCGGCCAAGCTCGACCACCCCAACATCATCCCGATCTACCGGGTCGAGAGCGAAGGCGGGCTCTTCTTCTTCGTCATGAAGTACATCGCCGGCACGTCGCTGGAAGACGTGCTCGACGAGAAAAAGCGCCTGCCGCTGGATTACGTGCAGCGCGTGCTGTGGGAAGCGGCTTGCGCCCTGGGCCACGCACACCAGCGCAGCGTCGTGCATCGCGACGTGAAGCCCGCCAACATCATGTTCGACCACGACGGCCGCGTGATGCTCACGGACTTCGGCATCTCGAAAGCGTTGCAGGCCGCGAGCGGCTTCACCGGCACGGGCATGATCATCGGTACGCCGCACTACATGGCGCCCGAGCAGGCCAAGGGCAGCCCGGTGGACGGCCGCGCCGATCAGTACTCGCTCGGCGTCGTGGGCTACCGCATGCTCACGCTGGAGCTGCCCTTCGGCGGCGACTCGGTGCACACCATCCTCTATAAGCACATCTTCGAGGAGCCGCCCGCGCTGCAGCGGGCCGACGTGCCCGAGTTCCTGCGCGTGGCCATCAAGCGCGCGCTCGCCAAGGAACCGGGGCAGCGCTACGCGAACATGGAAGAGTTCGCCACCGCGGTGTGGCCGGAGCAGCCCGTCGCGGCGCCGGGATCGGGCAAGAGCACGCCACGCCCGCGGCCCAAGCCGGCTGCTACGGCCGAGTCGCCGACCGAGCTCACGCCCGCGCCGGCACCCGCCTCGCCGCCGCTCGCCGCCAAAGGCAAGGGGCCGGTGCCTGCGCCGAAGAAAAAAGGCGGCAAGGGGCTGTTCGTGGGCGCGGCGGTGGCCGCAATTGCCGCGGGCGGCTACTTCGTGGTGTTCAAGGGCGGCGCCAAGAACGCCGGTACGCAGAACGCGCCGCCGCCGCAGCAGACGCAGACCAACAACCCGTCGGCGAACCCGGGCGTGCACCAGACCCCGGAAACCACAGCGGCGCCCGTCCAAACGCCGCCGCCCCAGGTCGGGACGAAGAGTCAGGCCTCGCCGCCGCGGCGCGCGCCGCGCCGTGAGCCGCCACCGCGGCCGCAGACGCAAGCGCCGGCCGCCGTGGGCGGGCAGCTCACGATCTCGTCCGACCCCATCGGCGCCGAGGTTTACATCGACGGCGTGGACGTGGGCCAGACGCCGATCGTGGAATACAGCGTCGCCGCGGGCAAGCATACGATCAAGATCGAGCGGGCGGGCTATAAGACGCAGACGGAGACGGTAACGGTTGGCGCGAACGACACGGTGCGCCGGAAGTTCTCCCTGATCGCGGAATGAGCCATATGACCGAACGATTGCAGGGCTTCGCGTTGCTGCTCGCTGCCCTCCTGCCGGCGGGCGCCTCGGCCCAGGCCATCCAGAGTGCCACGCTGCGGCGGGCGCAGCAGGCGTACGACAACCTGGACTACCGCCAGGCGCTGTCGCTGACGCAGGCGTCGCTCAAGGAGCGGCTCGTGCCCACCGACCGTGTGCAGGCCTACCAGCTGCTGGGCTTCACCTACAGCGTCCTCGACTCGCTCACCCGCGCGGTGGACGCGTTCAAGCAGGTGGTGTTCATCGATCCCGAGCGCTCGCTCGACCCCAACAAGGTGCCGGCCAAGACCTATGCGACGTTCGAGGTCGCGCTGCGGCAGGTGCTGGTCGTGCGCCAGCTCCAGGTCGATAGCAGCGCGTTCGTGGCGGGGCAGGGCGGCGTGGCGATTCGTTACGTCGTGACGCAACCGGCGCGGGTGGTGACCCGCGCCGTGAGCGACAAGGGCAGCTTCCTGGTCGATTCGTCGGTGTGGAACGGTCAGGTCAATCTCAGCTGGCCGGCCCGCCTGCGGACAGGCGACCCCGTTCCCGCCGGCACATACACCGTGGTGGTCGAGGCGAGCATCGGGCAGAACACGGCCTCCACGTCGCAGCAAGTTCGCCTCACCCTCGGCGCGGTGGATACGCTACCGCACCTGACCGCTTTGCCGGGATACACGGACCTGCCCGAGACCGAGATCCCGCCGCGCAGTTGGCGCCCCATGGGGCTCGCCTTCCTCTATACGGGGATTGCGGGGGCCGGCACGCTGGCGATGGAGAACTCGGCGCTCGGTACCGGCTCGCGTCGCGAACTGGGCGTGATCAGTGCGAGCGCGTTGATCACGGGCTTCATCATGACGACGCTCAAGAAGCCCGCGCCGCAGCCCGCGCAGGGCAACATCCTGTACAACCGGCTGCTCAAAGAGCAGTTGGTGCGCCGCAATAACGAAATCGCTTCGGACAACGTGAAGCGGCGCCAGCAAGTCGAGCTCACCATTGTGCCGCTGCCCAAGGGGGCGAAATGAGAACCACCGTGTTTCTCGGTTTCGCCGCGCTCGTCATCGTGCCGGCAGTCCACGCCCAACGCGTCCAGGGCGGAGCGCAAGTCGTCTTCGGGGATTACCGCGAGATATCCGGCGATCTCCACTGGCGCGGCTCGGGCCCCGGCGCATGGGGCAGCATCCAGTTCCACAAGTTCACGCTGGAAGGGCGGCTCGCGAGCGTGAAGTACGTTCCCGTGGCTGGCGGCAGCGCCACCGCGGGCTTCAAGGCCACGCAGCTCGACGGGTTCGCGCGCTACTATCTGGCGAACCACATCTTCGCCGAGCTCGGCGTCACCAACCGCAAGGCCGACCCGGAGTTCGACGCCCAGTCGATGGCCGCGGTCCGCATCGGCGCGCGCGGGTCCTACGATCTCGGCCCGGGCGCGAGCATCGCGCTGCGCGGCAACTACCTGGCCGGCGCCAAGTTTTCCGGGGGCGGCACGGCACCGTTCGCGTTCGACATCGGACTGGCGCTCGCGGTCGGTGCCACGAGCGGCCGCTTTCGTGTCACGGGCGATTACGACTTTCAGACCGCCAAGCGCAAGACGGTGACCGACGCGCCGCTGCAGCAGACGCTGGCGCGCATCGGCGTCGCCTTCGGGTTCTAACGGCTCCGCTTCGGCTCGAACAGCAGGTCCTGATAGTCGAAGCTGAAGTCCGCGAGCGGCGATACCGCTTGCATGGTGAACTGTCGAATCGCCCCGTCCGGCTGGAGCGTGAACGTCACGAACGCCTCGGCGATGTTCGGGGTGCGCCAGTGCGTCTTGAACGTGTCGTGCTGCCAGTGCGCGAGGTCTCCCACGAACGCCGCTGAGTGACTGAACCGCAGCACCAGGTGATCGCCTTCCACGGTGATGGTCGCATCGCCGTACAGCTTGTCGCTGTAATTCCCCGCATACTGCGTCAGCGCGAGCGACGCCTTGGACGTCGAGTCTCGGGTGGTGGCCGCCGCATGCTCCACCGAGTCGCCCCACGCTAGGCCTTTGACCTCGTTGTCGTGGAAGATCTTTGCCCAGTCGGTCGGCGGCGCTCCCAGAAAGCGGTCGAGAATCCAATACGGCAGCGCCGTGATGATATCGGTTTCGGCATTGGTGAACAGGACGATGCCGAGCCGTTGGTCCGGCACGAGCAAGGTGCGCGAGGTCATGCCGGCGAGCCCGCCGGTGTGGCTCACGATCTTGTGGCCGCGGTAGTCACGCAGCCCCCAGCCCAGCCCGTACGCCGCGAAGTTGGGCATCAGGGGGATGAACTGCGGTGTCTGCGATTCGTCGCCGATCGGCAGAATGGTCTGCGCGGCCCACATCTGCTTCGTGTCCTGGGGATTCCACAGGGCGCGGCCGGCCAGCGTGCGGCCCGAGTCGAGCTGCGCCAGCAGCCACTTGGCGGCGTCGGTCACGTTCTCGACGATCGCGCCGGCAGGTGCGGTGTTCTGCACCGTGTCGAGCGGCACGATCACGACTTTGCCGTTCTGCAAGCTGTGCGGTGCGGCGGCGTTGGGGGTGTTCATCAAGGCGACGTCGGTGCCCGCCTCGCTCATGCCGAGCGGCGTGAAGATGCGTTGCTTGATGAAGTCATCCCAGCGCTGGCGGCTCGCCGCTTCGACGACGAGTCCCGCGGCGATGTACAGCACGTTGTCGTAGGCGTACGCGGTGCGAAAGCTCGCGACGGGCTTGGCGTAGCGCAGCCGGCGCACGACCTCTTCGCGCGGATAGTCGGAATGGAACCAGACCAAGTCCCCCGCGCCGAGGCCGAGTCCCGAGCGGTGCGTGACGAGGTCGCGGATGGTGAACTCGCGCGTCACCCAGGGATCGGCCAGCTGGAACCAGGGCAGGTATTGCTGTACCGGGTCGTCCCACGATAGCAGGCCTGAGTCGGCCAGCATCGACAGGGCCGCCGTCGTGTACGCCTTGGTGTTCGAGGCGATCTGGAAGTAGGTGTGGGCGTCGACCTTGGCCGTGTCCCCGAGGCGTCGCACGCCGTAGCCGCGGGCGAGCAGCACCTTGCCGTCCTTCACGATTGCGAGGCCCACGCCCGGCACCTGGAACGTAGCGAGAGCCTGCAAGACATAGGCGTCGAGGTTCTTGGGGAGCCGCGCCTGTTGGGCGGCGGCGGGGATGGCGAGCAGCGCGGCGGCGACGAAAACGCGGATGACTCGCATCGCGAGCGGGCTCCGGGTGAAAGGGGAACGGACGGCGCAAGAAGATAACGCGGATTCCGGGAACTCGGTTACGTTTCTCCTGGTGAGGGAAGTATGCTCAGGCGATCCACCAGGAGGCCGCTCAGATGGTCGTTGCGAAGAAACATGGTCCGCGCGGACCGCTCGCGCCGGGAACGCCGGCGCCCGACTTCACGCTGCACAGCACCCCCGACCAGACCGTGTCGCTGCGCGAACTGCGCGGCCGCCCGGTCATTCTCGCGTTCTATCCGGCGGACTGGAGCCCCGTGTGCGGCGACCAGATGTCGCTCTACAACGAAGTGCTGCCGGAATTTCAGCGCTACAACGCCGAGTTGGTCGGCATCTCGGTGGACGGCGCGTGGTGCCACGCGGCGTTTGCGGGCGCGCGGAAGCTGCACTTCCCTCTGCTCGCGGACTTCGAGCCGAAGGGCGCGGTGGCGCGGTCCTACGGCGCGTTCCGCGATCACGACGGCTTTTGCGAGCGGGCCTTGTTCGTGCTCGATAAGGGCGGGATGATTCGCTGGAGCTACGTCTCGCCCGTGGGCGTGAACCCCGGCGCCGACGGCATTCTGCGCGCGCTCGACGCGTTGGGCCCCGAGGGGAGGCCCGCATGAGCAAGCGCGACAGCGCGGTGATGCTCACCTTGCCCGTGAGCGAGCGGGATCATGCCCAGGGGCCGGCCGACGCCGCCGTCACCCTCGTGGAGTATGGGGACTACGAGTGCCCGTATTGCGGGCGCGCGTACCCGATCGTGAAGCAGCTTCAGCAACGGCTCGGCCGCCGCCTGCGGTTCGTCTTCCGGAATTTCCCGTTGAAGGAGATCCACCCGCACGCGGAGCACGCCGCTGAGGCGGCGGAAGCCGCGGCCGGCCAGGACAAGTTCTGGGAGATGCACGACCGCCTGTTCGAGCGGCAGTTCGCACTGGAGGACAGCAGTTTGGCGGAGTACGCCGCCGAGCTGGGGCTCGACGCCGAGCGGTTCGGGCGAGAGCTGGCGCAGGGGGCCAATGTCCCGCGGGTGCGGGAGGACTTTCGCAGCGGCGTGTCGAGCGGCGTGAACGGCACCCCCACATTCTTCATTAATGGGGTGCGCCACGACGCCTCGTATGACGCGGAGACGTTGCTCGCCGCGCTGGAGCGGGCGGCGAAGCAGCGGTGAGGCGGGAGAGTCGATGCGCCAGGCGGGATTCGAACCCACGATCTTTGGCTCCGGAGGCGATCGTTCAATGGCACGAGTCCGAAGAGCATTTCGACGCGGTCATGGGGCATGTGTTCGGAGCGCACCGTTGACCATGCGCCCCCTTCTCGCTCTGGCCATCCTAACACTCACGAGCCTCCCTGCCGCGGCGCAGGGGTCGAATCCGCACCGAGACTCGCTGATCGCGCGCGCCAAGGCGCTCGAGCTCAACACGCCCTACGTCCCGCCCCCAGGGA
>WNFJ01031912.1_pt3 | contig 10715 bp, 12 predicted proteins | sample 5400461 | NCBI WGS metagenome assembly WNFJ01 (sample SAMN13153349, study PRJNA577476) | soil metagenome | isolation source: 115 cm saprolite on Douglas fir-dominated hillslope | place: USA:California | collected 2013-09-17
TGGACTAAATTGTTACCTATGTGTCCGGACCGTACCGTTGAGCCATCTAACTCCACGCTCGAGCGGACGCGCTTCGCGCGCCGCTCACCGTGACCGTTATCCGTACAAGGGACGCAGAGGGATGAGATAGGGTGGGCAAGGGGCTCTAGCGATTGCAGATCCCGAACGCGGAGCGTGCCGTTATCGAGCCGGCGAAGCTGCACGCGTACCTGCTTTCACGCAACCATCCGATCGGCCGGTTCAAGGCCACTTTCTTCCTAGCGCTCGGATACTCGTCGGAGAACTGGCGCCAGCTTGAGGCGGACCTGCGGAGCCAGCACCTGTCCCAAGATGCCACGGCCGATGAGCGGACTCCGTACGGACAGAAGTACGCGATCCGCGCTACGCTGGTTGGGCCATCAGGGCGCTCGGCGGAAGTGGTGAGCGTCTGGGTTGTGCGTACGGGCGAGGAGTTCGCCCGGTTCGTGACGGCTTACCCGGAGGGCGGCAGATGACGTATCACGTTCTCGACACCATCGTCCTTAACCGCGATCTACCTGACCACGGGCTGCGCAAGGGGGATCTTGGCGCGGTCGTGGAAGTCTACGAGCCCGACGGGCTCGAGGTGGAGTTCGTGACTGCATCCGGTAGGACTGCGGCGCTGCTGACGCTGAATGCCCGCGACGTCCGCCCTGTCGACGACGACGACTTGGTTTCTGTCCGACCATGCCGTCGGTCGGCGTGACGTCGACGGATAACGAACCGCTTCGGCGTTGATGGTCGGGGTGAGGTGGAATTGAAAGGCTTTGTCGCGGGGCTAGTCATAGGATCCGCGATTTCCCTGCTTCTCTACCCGCTGATGTACCTAGCCGGGTCGCTTCCGGCAGCGCTCTGGTCGGACGTAATTTTTCGCATAGGTTTGGTGCTGTGGCCTACATCGATCATGCTTATGGCGATTCAACAACCCGGCATCTTCTTTTCAGTCTTCGTTCTCGGACTCGCCATTCTCTCGAATGGACTGCTGTACGGGCTAATCGTCGCTTTTGCCTTTTTTGTGACTGGCGAGATAAGGGTTGCGAAATCACGCTGGAGGTCCGGTCGTTCGTGAGCGTTATGTGCTGCGCTAGAGATACACAACTGACCGTTGCCTAACAGGCCGCTTGAGCGGCCCGGCATGAACGCGTTGCGACCAGTTGAAGCCCCCGGCGCCGGCCGCTCAGCGCCGAGCCGTTAGCCGGCTCCAATGCACCATCGCATCGCTCAAGGCTAGGCGGGTTGAACTGAGCGCGTCCGCTTGGCCATGTGAACGCGGCACGGCGGAGAGACGTTCGCGGAACGAATGGCAAGTGACGGGTTAATGATACTACGTGACAGGAGGTGGGCGGCAATCATGAGAACGAAGATCGGTGTGTCCCTGTTCTTTGCGTTGCTGCCGGCGGCGGTCGCCGCCGAGAATCTCGTCGTACCCAGGGACATCTACGAGTTCATCAAATCGAAAAAGTGCGAGCAGGTCTCCGATTTCTTCGAGCGACCCTCAGTGGAACGTCCACCTTACGCCGTTAACGTCGCCCCCTNNCACCGATATGAAGAAGGTTCACTCCGACCGAACGTATTCGTTGCTACTCCGGTTCAACGACGACAACCACCCACTTGCGAAATGCCCCGACCGGATAGACGGAGAGAAGTTCATCGGTGGGCTCGCGTTCGTGGACGTGGATGACCCGGCCGAATCGTACCACTTCCTCAGCACGAAGAAGAAGGTCGCGGCTCGCGGGAAGGTGAAGACGAAGGCGATCGAGAGTATGTACGACGGCACCGGCGGATACTACGTATGCATGAATGGGAAATGGGCGGCAAGATTCGTCCATTAGACTACGGGGCAAGAGACCGTCTAACCTCCACGCGCAGCGGACGCGCCGATCAGCGTCGCTTCGTTTTGTTGATCTTGTGACGGCGCGCCGCCGACGTGGGCCGTTAGCGAGCAGAGCGACGGATCCAAGCAGCAGAGGGCACCTCATCAGTGAGGGAGATCGAGGCTGAACGAGAGAGCATGGCCGGAGTGGTGGGACTGGGAACTGGAGCTCAGTCCCCACTTGGTCAAGCGGATGGAAGATCGGCGCTTCACCGAGATCGACCTTCGGCGAATGCTGCAACGGGCGTCCGGCCACCGTGAAGATGTCGTCGATGGCCGCTGGCTCATCGAAACACGACACCGTGGGAAGGGATGGGAGGTTATCGTAGAGCCGAACCAGGAGCGGCTGTTGCTGGTCGTCGTGACCGCGTACGCGGTCTGGGAGTGAGGGAAATGAAGAACTCCTACTTGGAGGTCACGTTTCGGCATGGTCGTCCCCTGGCGGCTTACCTCTACCTTCCGCGGAGGCCGAGCGATAAGAGCTATCGGACGAAAAGGGCGGCGCCCGGCCTGGTGATCGACTTCAACCGAAGCGGCAGGCCCATCGGGATCGAGATCACCGCACCAGCCAAGTTGTCTGCCGCGGCACTCAACCGGGTCTTGCGTCGTCTACGCCTACCGACTGTGACGCACGCTGACCTGGCGCCCCTTCGGGCTGCGTGATAGTCCGGCTCCCGCTCACCAGCGTCTGCAGCCGGCGGCCGAACGAAGCGCGGTGTGGAATCGCACTGGCGGAGCGTCGGCCGCGGCTGAGACGCGCCGTTAGACGGACGGTCCCATGACGCGTTCAAGTGACAACGAGGTGGCTCTCACGCTCTCGATCAGCGGGCATGAGCGGCGCCAAGCCGCATGCCCGCAGTGTGGCGGACGAGACCTTCGCCCGTTAGTCAGCTCTTTCTTCTCGCAGACGGCGCGCAAGTCTTGAGCCGGGTCGTGCCGCGCCACCGCGGCAGCCGGACCGTCCCCGCTTGACATGAAGCGTGTAGACCGCAGCGTCGCGCTCCGGGGGCGCCCGGGCTGGCCGTTTATTCGCGCACCGCTGAGGCTCAGCGGCGCCCGCGTGCGGGCGTCCTCTGAAGCCTGGAGTTCGACCGCATCTTACTGGTGAGAGGAAAGCGCTCCGGATGCTCGATCGACTCCACCGCCAGATCCACGTCCAGATCCGGCCAGTAGAGATGATGCGAAGAGGGTTGTTGCACACGGACCAGCTTGGCAATCGGGGCGTCCCGGAACCACGGGAACTCGTCAAACGCCAGAAACAATTCTCGGTCCCCGAGAAGCAGCCAAAAACCGTGCGGCGAAACGTTAGTTACTTCTACGGCCGAAGTGCGTCTGCCACGCTGCCCGGATTTCATCTTCGTGCTCCTGCACGAGCCTAAGCGCAGCGGTAAGCCGCGCGGGGCTCAGCCCGTGCGACAGCAATCTCTGGCTCAAGCCAGAACTTAGCTTCGCCGGTTTCGTGATGAGCGTGAACGTGCATCCTTGGCTCTTCCCGGGAGAAGAAGTAGAACCGGTAGCCTCCCGACCGGAAGATCGTCGGACTCACTGCACTATCCTACCTGACCGACTGCCAGCACCTCCCTGGAATGCTGCGCGCGGTCTAACGAGCGATCACCCAAGAAACCGGGAGACGGGGTGAGGCGGCACCCCTCTCCCGCTGACCGGGCGGCGGCGGTCACGTTTCTCGTCGTCGTGTCTCGAACCAGGCCCGATCTTCATCCGCCGCGTCTGCTTCCCTGACACACGGCTTCAGATCGTCGGCGGCCGACCGATGTACTGTGCGGAGGCGGACCGTCGGTGCGGGCGGCGACGGCCGAACGGCGACGAGAGGAGCGATGGAGGGACGAGAGATCGACGACCACTTTCGAACGTAGGGCTGGACAGTGGCTCCGATCAGCGAACGACGCTCCGTCGAATGACTCCCCGCGTCCCCCCAGCGAGCTTCTGCGGGGTCGTCTGTACTCACCCGTGTCAACTCGAAGTGTCGACTCGGCTCTTCCGCTGCCCGACGGAGAGACGTCCCTCGAGGTGGTCCCGCCGTCCGTAGCGACGCCCCCTTCAACCCCGCGAACGCCACGAAGGACTCGGCCGCCCGCGCGGGGCAGCGATGGTCACAAACCGTGATCGGCCGTGACGATGAGCCAGTCCGCCGAGAGGGTCGGCTCACGAGACTTCACCTCAGGCCGACGAGATCTCAGAATGGCTCTAGAGTCGAGGTGACTTCGTGTGCCAGTTCGTTGCCGCCTGATACGCGTGTCCCAGGCGGAACAGCGTCGCTTCATCGAAGGGTCGCCCAATCACCTGCATCCCGACCGGCAAGCCATCCGGATCGAATCCCACCGGAAGCGAGAGCGCGGGCAGCCCGGCGAGGCTCGGCACGCCCGTGAACTGCATGATCGCCGAGAGCATGTCCTCGGTCTGATTATTCTCGATCACCACCTCGGTCGCCCCACAGGGCGTTGCGGTGAACGGCAAGGTCGGCGTCACGAACACGTCGACCTGGCGGAACCCCTCGAGGAACTCCCGTCGGAGCAGGCTCCGGTACCGCTGCGCCTGGATGTAATGGGTCGCCAGGTACATCTCGCCCATCTCGAGCAGCGCCCGCACGTCTTCGCCGTAGTCGCCCGGGCGCGTGCGCAGCCACTCCTGGTGATACGCGCTCGGCTCGCAGGACTCGATCGTCAGCTGGGCCGAGATGTTTCCGTGGATGGACGGCATCGCGATCTCCTCCACCCCGGCGCCCAGCCCCTCGAGCGTTTTGAGGGCGCCCCGGACCGCGTCGCCCACCGCCTTCTGCAGGTGCGTCAGCGAGTAGTCGCGGATCAGGCCGATCCGAAGCCCGCGGACCCCGCGCCCCAGCCCGGCGCGATAGTCGGCGAGGGGCACGTCGGCCGAGTACGGGTCGAGCGGATCGTAGCCCGCGATCACCTCGAACATCGTCACGCAGTCCTCGACCGTCCGCGTCATCGGCGAGACGGTGTCCATCGTCCAGGCGAGCGGGACGACGTTGTGGTTGCTGACGCGCCCGATGGTCGGGCGGATGCCGACGATCCCGTTCACCGACGACGGCAGGCGGATCGAGCCGCCCGTGTCGGTGCCGAGGGCGCCGAGGCAGGTCCGGGCGGCCACGGCCGCGCCCGATCCCCCGCTCGACCCGGCGGGGAAGCGCTCGGGGTTCCAGGGGTTCCGGCAGGTCCCGTAGTGCGGGTTGTCGGTCGTCCCCCCCCACGCGAACTCGTGCATGTTGGTCTTGCCGACGACGATCGCCCCCGCCCGCTTGAGGCGAGCGGCGACCGTCGCGTCCTCGTCGGGGACGAAGTCGGCGAGGATCTTCGCCCCCGCCGTCGTGCGGACGCCGCGCGTATAGATGTTGTCCTTCAGCGCGATCGGGATCCCGTGGAGCGGCCCCAGGTAGTAGCCGGCGCGGATCATGCGCTCGGTGGCCTGGGCCACCTCGCGCGCCTGGGGCGCGCACACGGTGATGTACGCGTTGAGCGTCGCGTTGACGGCCCCGATGCGTTGGAGCACCGCCTCGGTCAGCTCCACGGGCGACAGCTCCCGCCGCTCGAGGCGGGGGGCGGCCTGAGCGATCGTCAGGGTCAGCAGGTCAGCCTGCGCCATCTCACGCCTCCTCGCGCTCTGGGAAGCGCGTGACCGGCAGCACGCCCCGGCGGGCGCCCTCCGCCATCTTCCGGTTCAGCTCGTTGGCGGCCGCGATCAGCCCCGAGAGCGGGAGGACGAGTTTCTCGCGGCGCGCGGGCGGCAGGGGCAAGTCGGCGAGGACACACAGGCGCTCGACGGTCTCCTTCGTCACGGGCGCGTCCTTCTTCATCGCTCCCTCCTTTGGCGGGCGTGCCCCGGGTCAGACGCCGAGATACTCGGCGATGACGCGGGGGTCGCTGAGGCCGTCCGGCCCCAGCTCCTCGGTGATCTGCCCCTTCAGCATCGTGTACGCGCGGTGGGCGAACTCGCGCGCGAAGTCGAGGTTCTGCTCGACGAGAATCATGGTCACGCCGAGGCGCGTGTTGATGCCGATCAGCTGGCTCAGGATCTCGTCCACGATGGACGGCTGGATCCCCTCGGTCGGCTCGTCCAGCAGCAGGACCTTTGGGTCGCCGACGAGCGTCCGGGCGATCGCGAGGATCTGCTGCTCGCCGCCCGAGAGGCTCCCGCCCCGCTGGTCGAGCCGCTCGCCGAGCCGGGGGAAGACCTCGAGCAGCTCGGCCACCCGCGACGACGCCCCCGGCCGGCCGATGGCGCCCATCGTCAGGTTCTCCCGCACCGTGAGCCCGGGGAAGATCTCGCGTCCCTGGGGCACGTAGCCGATGCCGAGCCGGGCCCGCGCGTGCGGCGGCAGGCGCGTGATGTCGCGATCGAGCAGCCGGATCTGTCCCCGCCGACAGCGGAGGAAGCCCATGAGGGCGCGCAGCAGTGCGGTCTTCCCCACCCCGTTCCGGCCGATGATGACGACCCGCTCCCCGGCCCCCGCGCGGAGCGAGACCCCGCCCAGGACCGGCACGCTCCCGTAGCCCGCGTGAATGCCCTCAGCCTCGAGCACGCCGGCGCGTCCCCAGATAGATGTCGCGGACGGTCGCGTTGTCACGGATCTCGTCGATACTGCCCTCGGCCAAGACGGCGCCCCGGTGGAGCACGGTGACGGTGGCCGCGAGCTGACGGACGAAATCCATGTCGTGCTCGACGACGACCACGGTCGCCCGCCGGTTGATCTCGCGCACGAGGTCGGCCGTCCGCCGCGCCTCGGCGTGGGTCATCCCCGCCGTGGGCTCGTCCAAGAGGATGAGCTCCGGCTCCCCCGCCAGCACCATCCCGATCTCGACCCACTGCCGGTCGCCATGCGAGAGGTGCGCGACCGTCGCCTGCCGGCGCTCGCCGAAGCCGATCTCGGCGAGGGCGCGCTCGACCACGGCACCGGCCGCCGCCCGCCCGTGACGGAAGTTCGCCGCGAGCCACAGGTTTTCGGCCACGGCGAGCCGATCGTAGACGCGCGGCACCTGGAACTTAATGCCGATCCCGGCCCGCGCGACCTCGTGCGGCTCGAGCCGCGAGAGGTCGAGGCCCTTGAACCGGATCGTTCCCGCGGTGGGCCGGAGGACCCCCGCGAGGAGCTTGAAGAGGGTGCTCTTGCCGGCGCCGTTGGGGCCGATCAGACAGCGGAGCTCCCCGCGCCCGAGCGTCAGGTCCACGCCGGCCACCGCGCGGAGTCCCCCGAACTCCTTCACGACCCCGCGCGCCTCCAGGACGCTCGCCCTCACGGGGGGACCTCGAGCGCGCGCCCGGGCCGCGGGGCGAGGCGGGACAGCAGACGTCCGAGCGCCGGGACCAGGCCGCCGGGAAGGATCAGCACGATCACGACCAGGGCCAGGCCGAGGAGCACCGTCGTGTAGGTGACGGAGGCCGCACCGAGGTAGTTCGTCAGCGACTGCACGACGAGCGTGCCGGCGATCGCGCCGTAGAGGGTGCCGCGCCCGCCGACCATCACCCAGATGACGACCAGCGCCGACTGCGAGAGGCTGAAGACCTGCGGATTGATGAAGTTGCCCCACCCGGCGAAGAGGCCGCCGGAGAGCCCCGCGATGCCCCCCGCGATCACGAAGGTCAGGAGCTTCCGCCAGCGGACGTCGTAGCCCAGCAGCTCCGTCCGTCCCTCGTCCTCGCGGATGGCGACGAGCACCCGCCCGAAGGGCGAGCGGACGAGGACGCGCCCCAAGACGAGTACCAGCAGGAGCAGGCCACCGACCGCGTAGAAGAGCGGAACCGGCTCGAGCACGGTCGGGGCCCGGCCGGGCAATTCGAGTGCGAGCGACGGGATGTTCGTCATGCCGTTATAGCCGCCCAGGCGCGCGGCGCCGATCGCGTAGCGCGGGTCCGCGGTCGAGCCCATCACCTGGTGCAGGATCAGGGTCACCGTGAGCGTGATCACCGCGAAGTACATCGCCCCGACCCGGCCGTAGAAGGTGAAGTAGGCGAGGAGGGCGGCGAGGAGGGCGGCGCCCAGGACGGCGCCCGCCAGCGCGAGCGCCGTGCTCCCCGAGTTGATCCCGACCACCCCGTACGCGTAGCCGCCGATCCCGAAGAACGCCGCCTGGCCGAACGAGAGGATGCCGGCGACGCCCCAGATCAGGTCGAGGCTCAGCGCGAGCAGGCAGAACGCCATGAACACCGTGAGCTGGACGACCTGGAACGGCGACAGCAGGAGCGGGAGCCCGCCGAGGGCGACGGCGCCGGCCGCCCAGACTGCCGGCTCGGCCCTCACACCCCGCGGCGCCAAAAGCCCGAGATCCCCTGCGGCAGGAGGCGGAGGAGGACGATCGCGAACGCCAGCATCGCCACCTGTCCGTAGATCGGCGTGGAGGCGTAGGACACGAGACTCTCGACGAGGCCGAGGACGCTCCCGGCCGTCGTGGTCCCGAGCAGGATCACCGGCCCGCCCACGATCACGGTGATGAAGATCTTCGCGATGAAGGCGAGGCCGAGGGTCGGCACCACCCCCGTGAGCGGGGCCATCATCGCGCCCCCGAGACCGGCGAGCGCCGAGCCGTAGGCGAACGTGCCCATATAGACCCACGCCGGGTTCACCCCGAGCCCGGCGACCATGCCCGCGTTCTGCATGGTCGCGCGCGCGACGAGGCCGGCGCGCGTGAAGTTGAAGAGCCCGTAGGTGAGGGCGAGGGCGGCGAGGGCGACCCCGACCACGAGGAGGTTGTAGTAGGGCAGGCTGTAGCGGCCGACCGTGAAGAAGCCGAGCGGCGTGGCGACGCCCTCGGTCGTCGGCCCGAAGACCAAGGTGACGATCCCGACGAGCGCGAGACTCAGCCCCCACGTCGCCAGCATCGTGTCGAGCATGCGGCCGTAGAGGAACCGGACGATCAGGCGCTCGACGAGGATGCCGACCAGCCCCACGGCCAGGGGCGCGAGCGCGATCCCGGCCCACACGCCGAGGCCGTGGGCCGTCGCGAGGAGCACCGTGTAGGCCCCGAGCATCAGGAACTCGCCTTGGGCCAGGTTGATGACGCCCATCATCCCGAAGATGACGGCGAGGCCGAGGGCCAAGAGGACGAGCGTGGCGATCGCGTAGACGATGCCGAACGCCGTGACGAACGCGAGGTCCATGCGCCTGGCCCGCCGCCCGCGGCGTCCGCGGGCGGCCGGGCGCCGTGCCGCTAGACGGGTTCTTGATCAGGTCGCACACCTCGATCGTGTCCGACGGGGGCACGTTCGGGAACGTCTTCAAGAGCGTGAACCCGTGCTTGTTGTTGACGCGGGCGAGGTTCACCGTGTGGACCACGTGATGGCTCTGCGGGTTCAGCGTGACCTCGCCCTCGGGCGACTTGAGGGTGAGCCCGCTCTCGAGCGCCTTGATCACGGCGCCGCGCTCGAGGGAGCCCGCCCGACTGACGGCCATCGCCCACAGGTGCCAGCCGTTCCAGACGGTGCAGGCCGAATCCGTGACGTAGGCGTAGGTCTGGCCGTAGCGCTGACGCCAGCGCGGCACCCACTCTCGGTTCACGGAGTTGTCGAGCTCCTGGAAGTAGGGGTAGACGACGACCAGCCCCTCGACCTCCTCGGGGGCGAGCACGACTTGTTCGTTGCCGAGGCCAAACGTCGCGGACACGACGGGAAGCTTCCGCTTGAGGCCGGCGGCGGCGAACTGCCGGTAGAAGGCGATGTGGTTGCCGCCCACGAGGAGAGACATCACCACGTCGGGCTTGGCGCTCTCGATCCGTCGGATCACCGAGTCGAAGTTGACGACGTCGAGCGGGATGAACTCCTGGTTCACCAAGGTTCCCCCCGCCTTCGCCAGAAAGACCTTCACCCAGTCCGCCGAGATGTGGCCGTAGTTGTAGTCGGCGGCCAGCGTGTAGACCTTCGGGCCGTGCTGCGCGACCGCCCACGGGATCAGCGTGCCGAGCTGCTGGGCCGGCGTGACCCCCGTGCAGAAGACGAGCTTGTCGCAGACGCCGCCCTCATACTGCTCGTTGTAGAAGTAGACCTGCTTGTACTTGTCCACGACGGGCCGGACGGCCTCGCGCGAGGCGCTCGTGATGCCGCCCATGAGCACGGCGACCTTGTCGTCGACCAGGAGCCGGGTCGCGTACTGGGCGTAGATCTGGTTGTCCGACTGGGCGTCGAGCTGGATCAGCTTGAGCTTCTTTCCGAGGACGCCGCCGTTCGCGTTGATGTCGTCGATCGCGAACTTGGTCGCGTCGATCATCGGCAGCCCGTAGATGTTGATCGGCCCCGTGCCGTCGAGGAGGCTGCCGACCGCGATCTCGCTGCCCTGCGCGGCCGCCCGTCCCGAGCCGAGCGCCGCCGCGAACGACGCTCCCACCGTCCCGCCGAGGATCTTCAACGCGTCCCGTCGGTTCACGTCCATCCGTGGCCTCCTGGCGCCAGAGTCGGGTCGTCGCACGCTACTGAGGGGAACGGGCGATCGCGCGCCGTCGATCGGGCACAGTCGCCAAGATCGTGCACCTTGTATGACCGACCATCCGGGCCTGTCAAGAGATTAATTTCACGGATTCTCCTCCACGACGTGCCCGTAGCGGAGACGAATCGTCGCCGCCGTTCGCGGGGGGAGCGGAGGCCGCCGCCGAGCCCACGGGCCGGGGATCGGTCGCGTCGCGCGCGGACGGGCGGACGACGGACTCCTGCGCGCTCACGACGCGCCCCCGCACTGCGGCGGCGGCGAATCGGGCGAATGTTCTCCCGGCAGCCCGGGTCCCGCTCCGCGAGGTGCGCAGGGCTCCTAGCGGCGGGCACTCATGACGCCGACGTCCAGCCGCTCCGCTGGCCGCGCGCGTGA
>WNFJ01132900.1_pt1 | contig 10715 bp, 11 predicted proteins | sample 5400461 | NCBI WGS metagenome assembly WNFJ01 (sample SAMN13153349, study PRJNA577476) | soil metagenome | isolation source: 115 cm saprolite on Douglas fir-dominated hillslope | place: USA:California | collected 2013-09-17
CTCAGGGAGTCCAAACGCTTATCGGTATAATAACTCCGCATTAGTATAGAGAGTATGTCAGGATGGGTCAAGAGAAAGTGTGAATTTTACAGAAAAATCTCATTTTGTACCTGATCGTACAAATTAATTTGTCATTACAAACTTCCGCGCAAAAAACCTCCAATACTTTCCCAGGCACTATGCACCCTGCTCCTCAAGTTTTGTAATCGAGAGGGTAGAATCATCTGCATATCATCTCCATTCGAAGTGAACATAGGATCCCAGAAATCTTCTTCAGCCTGCCAGAAACGGGGTACTACAGGATGCGGAGCAACCAGCACATCTCCCTGCTCAGCAAACTCAGGCTGTGGAACTAATCCCGCAGACCCCTGCTGACGAGGCATAGCCGCATGTATAGAAGCTGCTTCATGTCGATAAGTGACTGGCAGACGAGACGAATGACTGGCTGAAGTTTCATCGGGCACACTCTCTCTAACCGCCTTGCAGGCTTCTTCAAATTCCAGGGTAAAGTTTAGCATGGTTTTGAATCGACGGTCTGGCGATTTTTGCATCGCAGTCAATACGACCCATTCGACTGCCGCTGGTATCTCCGGCACCAGGTCACGCATCGAAGGAGGCGAAAGATGTCTTCGCTTCCAGGCTAATTCCCTGTCATTGCCGTAAAATGGCCAATAACCCGTGAGCCATTCAAACACAATCGTCGCATAGGCATACTGATCGCTTGCTGGGCACGGCTCACCATCCTCCTGTTCTGGCGCCATATAAACTCTTGTCCCTCCAAATTCCATCTTCATCCAGGGATAGAACCTGCCATGATTACGCATGACAAGTCCAAAATCACCGAGTAAAACTAAGCCTCTCGTCTTCAGGAACATATTCTGCGGCTTTATATCCCGGTGGATCAGCCCTTGCGAATGGATGTAATGGATTGCTCTCCCCATCTGGCTTGTATAGGCTTTGACAGTTGAAAGAGGAAGCAGTTCTCCAGGGCCATGTCGATCAGCCAATGAGCCATAAGGTGCATATTCCATTACAAAGTAGGACCAACCATGCTCTTCCTCTTCTTCGTAATCGAAAGCTTGAACGATGTGAGGATGAGCAAGTTGTGCAAGAGTTTGTGCCTCATTGAAGAATAGCTTCTTTGCGCGAAGCCGCGCATTACTGGCACGTACTTCTTGCGGAAACAGTATCTTTATTGCTACTTTCTTCTCAAGGTCGATACGCTCAGCTAACCAGACATCAGTATATCGACCCACACCTAAGAGTTCGAGGAGTCGGTACTTGCCAATACGCATAAGATCTTTATTCATATTTTTATTCACCTCTTCTGTCCGATATGTCATGACAAAAAAGCCGCAACCAGATAGTTAGGCGTTGGAACCAGGGATGACTTAAAGCCGAAATATTGCTAACTTGTAGAAGAAATGTTAAATTGAGTCGCCTTCTATGGATAGTAGCTATTTCTCAGCCACTGCCTGTCGACCAGAGAAGATCAATGCAAAATAGCATCTTCCGAAATCCCCAACAGCATAGCCGCTCCCACAATCGGTGCGTCCTCCTTACTCATATAGGCCAACAAGTGCTGAATTTGCAGATCGAACAAGATTTCGACGCAACCGAACGCATCCTAATGGAAGAACTTGGAAAAGACTTAATTGTGGGAAGCGAAGAAGATGATCTCCAGCTCCCAATTCTTAAAGATTCGAGGATATTTATGGGCAAAATTCAGGAGGCACAGCGTATTTTGCAAGAACTTGGTCTTCCGCCCGCACAGCAAAACGAGATTAGCGCACTCACGCTACTGGGGAAACCGAGGTTTGGATAGAAGCGATGCCAGATCAAATGATCCATTACAATGGAGAAAAATTTCTAGAACCACATGAGTAGCTTCTAATAAGATTGAGTCACCATCTCTGAATAGCAGCTAGTGTCACTGCTTGTCGACCTGAGAAGTTCAATGCAAAATCTCATCCTCAGCAATCCCCAACAGCATAGCCGCTCCCACAATCGGTGCGTCCTCACCCAGCAAGGCCTCTTTCAACTCTAGTATGGACCCTTTTAAAATAGTATTCACTTTCTCTTGTAACATCGGCGCTTACAGCAACCACATCTATACGGGTTAGTTGCGCCAGATTAACCAGGCCAATAGCGAGTTTATCGGAGAAAGTTTCCCAGAATGCCCTATCCGTAATTTGAGAGATAGGACATCTATAACGCAATTCAATCTGCCTGCCTCCCGTGAATGTTTCCAGACACCCTACCTGCCCGCAGAGGCACTTCAGCGAATTCCCGTCGAGTACCTGGTGCCCTATCTCAATCGAAGAAATGAGCATTGTAGTAGCTTTACCAAGCTGTATGGCAGCACCCGTTCCCGTCGAAACAGTCAGGTAAGCACATCTATCGATGTCAAGTAAAGCTCCATAATTTTTCTCAGCCAGCAAGCCACATACAGTATCATGCGCCAGCCGTATAGGACATCCGAATCTATCAAACAAGTCCTGGGCAAATGGTTTATCGATATACTCAGGTAGATTGGGTGCAATAATGACGGAACGCCCATCTTTAGCAATACGTGCAGCCACTGAGACGCCAATGCCGGCCAGATTTCCTCTGCTTCCATCTTGAATCGTAGTCATGATTCGACGAAGCTGCTCTTCGTAACTCTGGTTAGTAGGAAACCTTGCTATGAGTGCGAAGTCTGGTGCATCCAGAGATTCAAATAATCCTATACGTGTATTTGTGCCACCAATATCCACACCGATATATGTACTTGAGCCAGTCTGTGTGTTCTGCGCATTTAACATGTTCTACCTCGAGAGAAACTGGGAAACTCATTATTACGATAATTATCACATCTGACTGCACCTTTGCTATCATGGTTTTACTTCAGAATGTTCTAACGTACCTGGACATAAACACAACATAATGCTAGACTTCCAATAGAAAGTAGAGATCCGTTTTGGAATGGAACCCGGCCTGAAGATACTTACAATGATAGTAGGAAGCATTAACAATACCCATGCCAAATTTCACCACTCTCGAGACAACTAGATTGCGATTGAGACATTTTAGGGATACGGACCTACCACTATTCATGGCCTATCGCAATGATCCCAAAGTGGCCAGATACCAGAGCTGGGAAGGCATTAGTGAACCTGAGGCATGCACTTTTATTCAAGAACAAAAGGAGATCCAACCAGGTGTCCCCGGCCAGGGATTTCAGATTGCCATCGAACTCAAAGAAACAGGTGTACTTATTGGAGATTGTTACTTCAAAATCAATGAGCTTGATGAGCGCCAGGCCGAAATTGGATTTTCACTTTCACATGCATATCAGAGACGGGGATTTGCAACAGAAGCTGTCTCGTGCTTCATCAACTATGCGTTTCTGACGTTTGATCTCCATCGCATCATCGCCATCACCGATTGTGAGAATGTAGCTTCTATTGCGTTACTTGAGCATCTTGGCATGCGTCGCGAAGGACATTTTCTCCAGAACATCTGGTTCAAGGGGAAGTGGGGAGATGAATATCTGTATGCCATCCTCAAGGAGGAATGGCAAAGCAAGTGTGATACAAGTTCATATATGAAGAGGGAATGATGAACACATCAGCAACTGGTACAGTAGCGCTTGTTGGCGCTGGTGAATATCTGCCGGAGATACTTCCAGTAGACAGGAAGTTACTTGAACTGGTTAATGGCACGCCACATGTCGCAGTGGTGCCAACTGCCTCTGCGCCCGATGGTGAAGGCGTTCCTGAACGCTGGGCACGTATGGGTGTTGAACACTTTGCTGAATTAGGTGTAACTGCCGAGCCGGTTATGCTACTCAATCGAACAGACGCCGAGAATGCTGATATAGCCGCGCGGCTTGCGAATGCAAACTTTATCTACTTCTCCGGCGGCAAGCCACGTTATTTGCTCGAGACACTAAAAGGTACAATTTCCTGGCAAGCTATCCTGGATGTTTTCGCTGCAAAAGGAATTATAGCAGGTTGTTCTGCAGGAGCAATGGTGCTTGGAGGCGAAGTATTTGACTTCCCACAGATATGGCGCACTATTCCAGCACTCGGACTGGTACCTGGTATCGCCGTTATTCCTCACTTTGATGAATTACCCTCGTTGATGGTTGGAACAGTAACCCGTAGCAGACGCAAAGTGACTGTTGTTGGTATCGATGGTGCAACAGCCCTCGTTGGGTCGGGTGATCAATGGACTGTGTACGGACGTGGAAGCATTACCATTTTCACCAAAAATGGTAAGCAGCGATACACTGAGGGTGAAGCTGTACCCCTAATGAACTCTTGAAATCGAATTCGTAAATGTGCAGATGGAGATAGACCCTGATTCCCCTCGCGTCTCGTGACTACGGCTCCTCCTCTGAGATATATAAATCCTTTGCTGGAAGTTCACTCTTGTTTCTCCTGGGCCATGCTTTACGGACGAAAACGGACACTTGTTGTGGTAGCCAGCGCAGGAAGTGTGGATGTCGCAGTACATGAAGGAAGAGCCGAGGCTGGAGGCTTTTCCACATATTTGGTAACTCAGTCATCTCGCCAGTCCTGCGTGGATGCTCTGTGCTGGTGGGATCCGCCCAACGATCGCGTACATAGATATCACCCAGGCGCTCCAGCGTCATCGCCTCACCTGGAGCCGCCTCTGCCAGTGTTTGCATATACTCGTATGGCGTTTGTGAAGGTTTTATTGATAAACCCGCCCAATTCGCAAGCGTACAGATACGCCCGTAGATCTGTGCCGACAAGCCATAACCCCGGTAGAGGCGACGCCACCATAGACTAAAGAAGACAATACCCAACAGCATAAGTAGAATAAAACCAACAAGAGTCAGGCTGATGTTCCGACGCAATTGCGCCTGCTGTTGCGCGGGACTCAAGACTGCACTTGTATCTCCAACGCCCGACTGATCAGGAAGTTTCAGACGGTTATGAGATCCACTCGTTGCAGGGCTAGTAGGTCCACCAGGAGTTATAACACTGTTCGAGCTGACAACCGGACGCGTAAAGGTCGGAAAGTTTGCCGAAGGCTCAAAGTTAACCCAGCCGTACCCTGCAAAGTAAATTTGCACCCAACTATGCGCATCTGTACCACGGATCACCCACTGATTGTGCTTTACATCGGATTTGCCATTTGTATAACCCTCCACGACACGCGCAGGTATACCCAGTTCTCGTGCCATGATTGCCATTGACGTAGCAAAGTAGTTACAAAACCCTTTATGGTTGCTACGGAACAGAAACCAGGATACTGCCTCCTCACCTCGCGGCAATGAGATATTTGCATCATACACGTAGTTGTTATGGAAATAGGACTCAAGCGCTACAGCTTTATCATACATGTTTGAGGCACCAGCAGTAAGCTGCTGTGCTTTAATCTTAATGTTTGGATCAAGATTCTTTGGCACCTGCAAGTATGTCTGAACAATACTTGGGTCATAGTAGGTTACCGGAGGTTCCAGGTCAGGGTGATTCGGATCGGGAGTAAATGCTGGAGCATTGGCGGGCAACGGCACCGACTGTAACGTCTTTTTATCAGCAGCAGAAACGTACGAGGTTATCGAGTACGTATTTCCCACTGCAAGCTTCCCATTCGACCGTAGCCACGCGATTACTAAGCCAGTTGCTTTATTAATCCGCAGTTGCGCTGCCTGATTTGTGGATGCAATTTGTGAGGCTCCAAACAGGTATGGCAATTGTTCACCTGGTGGATTTACAACAGTAATATCTTGATGTACAGCACTTAAATCCTGTGAGCTATTAGATGCGATTGAATTAGGCTGTAATGCTAAGGCTTCTGTTGAACTGATCGACCAGCCAGCACGACCATTGTAGGTATCATAGCTAAGCGATCCCAGGTATTGGGTGCCTTCACTGGTCTTGACAGTGAAGACGATATCATTATTCAGATTGGGATTTCCTCCCAATACAAGTGTATCTGTAAAATTACCATGATTTGAAGCATTCACACTACCATTAACAGAGACCAGCCGATTCCAGGTATTTTCAATCTGCACCCACGGATTATTGTCAGCGCTCCAAATTTGCGCCGCCGCATCATTAATATAGCCCCAGGGTAATAACCAGGCAAAGATCAAAACACCTATAGAGATAAGCGCCCCGGCCTGCATAAACTCCCATCCAAGATCATCCGCGCAACGCAACCTTTGCCGTTTCCAACTGACCGAAGATTCATAGAGGTTAAAACGCAGCACCAGTAACAGAGAAGCTACCAGAAAGACTACGAGAAAGACTATGTAGCCGTCTTCGATATTGCTCAAGTTAATAAGCAGCACAACACCATTGGCAAGTATCATCAGCCATGGTTTCCGCGTGTGATAAACGAGCCAGGCGCTCGTATATGCAAGCAAAAAACCTAGCGCAGTAATAAAGAAGAGAAAGATAGAATCGTCGCTACTGGTACCTCCAGCAAGCGCGAGCGTAATCCACTGGTGTATGCTATTTGAAAAGGCCGTAACATTCCCATTATAATCCGCGCCTGCTGTCTGCCAGAAAGCAAGCAGTAAACCAAATCCAATAGCTAGTGCATGTACAAATAAGCGTGGAAGCCGTCGTTGTTTAGCAGCAAGTACACCGACTATAAGACCAATAAGTGTCGTCAATGAGAGTACACCGGTATGCTCTACCCAATTCGCTGCCTCTACAGACCAGATCGTACTGTACACCACGACAGCCAGCAAAAAGAGCGAAAACCATCCCTCTGCCAGGCCTAGATGCAAATGCAAGTTGGGTCTACGCGGTAGTCTCCTATCTTTATTTGAACCACCGTCACCTGAGACCGGATCAGCAATGATCTTTGAGAGACTTTCAATTGTTGCGTCCTGCATTGCCTTTAACTCCATCGGGCAAAGTGCGCCTCGGAAACCCGTTCTAGCGCTTCAGTTAGGGAGGCTTTACATTTGACACGCAATACAGGTATTCCTGCACCTTCTAATAGCGCTAAGGTATCCTCATCGACTGGTCTATCCTCGAAAGATGCAGCATCTAATCCTACGACCGCCACTTGCACCCCGCGTCGTTGAAGATGGCGCAGGCTTTCATGCCAATCACGAGAAGTAGAAGGTGTAATCACAATAGCAACAGTATTTCGCCCAAAATGGAATGCATCGAGAGACAGGGCTTCTTTCAAATCACTTCCCGGTCCCGGCTCTACGACTGCGAGCATTTCGAGCACACGCTCTATCTGTCGTTCGCCACGATCCAACGAGAGAAACTCACGATGCGACCCATTCACAATCATACCCAGAGACAGATCCTGACGCAAAAGATACGTGGCAATGGTAGCAGCAATCGTTACGCCATATTCTACTGTCGAATCCTCCCCCTCGCCCGCCTGTACACTTTCATTCAGATCTAAGAATATCCATCCATCCATAGCGGGATCGAGATCGAACTCTTTCACCATCAATTTATTATAATGTGCAGTTGAACGCCAGTGTATGCGATTCAGTGCATCACCCACGGTATAATCTCGAATAGTTGTAACATTGGTTGTGGGGTGCAGAGCACGCCTTGAGCTACGACCACGCCCGGGCAAACCTCCTGTAAACAGCACGAAGTTACTAATCGGTAATACTCGTGGCAAGACAAGCAGATCTCGCGCCTGAGTAAGTACTATAGGTCTGTGAAACAAGCCAAAGGGATCTCCACTTGTGGCTGTAACGGGACCAAGTTGGAAACGCCCACGCTGTCTGCAAACAGTTCTGGCCCGCCAGGTTGCTCGTTTGCGACCACCCATACTCGCAACATATCCGGCCCTGTGCCCAGGTAGAGTCGAACTATCAGCAATCTGAACCCACAACTTGGGCATTACACTTATATTGTCCAGCATAAGTCGCTCATCAAAGATTTCGCCAACCTGCACTCGCCCAACACTGGCTGTGCGCCGGAAAACCATTTTGCGCAAGCTATAGCGCGTCCAGAACCAGGATAGGATGAATAATGTAAGCAAGACATAGGTAAGCAAATACAGAACCCGCCAACCACTGCTGACTGCAAAGAAAGCGAGCACGATTATAAGCAGTATAACTTGCCAGGGTCGCATAAATCAGCGCCCCTTTCCACCACCGACCCATGCTCCAGGCACAGGCACGCTCTGTAAAATTTCATCCAGGATTGCAGTAGATGTTATGGCTCGCACACGAGCTGCGGGCGTTACAATAATACGATGTGCCAATGTTGGCTTCGCCAAAAGTTTCACATCATCGGGAATGACATAACCTCGTCCTCGTATCGCGGCCAGGGCTTGCGATGTGCGATACAAAGCTAATGACCCACGAGGACTGGAGCCCAGGTAGATGTTGTTGTGGTTACGTGTGGCATTGGCAATGGCAACAATATACTCTCGAATTGATGGATCAACATGAATGCTGCGGATCTGCTGTTGGATCAACACCAGTTCTTCCGCCGTCATGATTTGCTCTAAATCATCCAAAGGATGGTGATATTGATGCGTATCCAGGATGTTCATTTCATCGCTAGCTTTTGGATAGCCGAGCTTAATGTTCATCATAAAGCGATCAAGTTGTGCTTCTGGTAGAGGGAATGTTCCTTCATATTCGATCGGGTTCTGGGTTGCCATCACCATAAAAGGTTCAGGTAGACGATAGGTTAAGCCATCGATTGTAATCTGAGTCTCTTCCATTGCCTCCAATAATGCAGATTGCGTCTTTGGAGTAGCACGGTTGATTTCGTCAGCCAGTACAATCTGGGCCACAATCGGCCCGGCTCGAAACTCGAAATTGTCCGTTTTCTGATTGTAGATAGAGACCCCAGTAATATCACTTGGTAGGAGATCAGGGGTAAACTGGATGCGTTTGAATGTGCACCCAATGGAGCGGGCTATAGCTTTGGTAAGGACAGTTTTGCCAACACCTGGTACATCTTCGATTAATATATGCCCACGACAAACTACTGCTATTAGACTAAATGCAACCGATTCGGCTTTGCCAACGATTACTTTTTCGACATTGTTGATAACTCGCTGTACCGCAGCAGCTAGATCTGGTACCGACTGCATACTCTACTCTCCAATGGCCTGGCCCGGTGATGCAAGTAGCATCCTTATTTGTTCAGGTGACAAAAGAATCAGTAATCATCCTTACGAAGGAACAACTTGCATGTTTACAGGTAACAGGCGAACTTCTCAACGCCGCATAATGAATACATATCTTAAAGTGTACCACGTTTACACAAAAGCGCAAAAAAAGCTGGAACTAGACCGACAACACAGCGGTGTACATAATACTACGTCACAACATAACTTTTGTTACACATAATTTCAAGCCTATACTCATTTGCTGAAATCTTCCTGAAAATTTCCCTTGCTACTGGTGAGAACAGCAAGAGTATGCTATTATGGAGTCCATGACAGGCCAGAACGAAACCAATGACATTCAAGAACTCCATGCCTATGTACATGGATGGGTTCAAGGAATCGGCTACCGCTATTTCGTTGTGAACAATGCCCTCGCGCTTGGCCTCCGCGGTTATACACGCAACCAGAGCGATGGCAGTGTCGAAGTACTGGCACAAGGAACCCGATCGGCCCTCGAGCGTCTGCTCACCATGCTGCAACAAGGACCATCTGCAGCCGAAGTAAGTGAGGTACGTATCCAATGGGGGCAGCCAACAGAACATCTAAGCGGCTTTCATGTTCGCTGGTGAATAAAAGAGGAAGACTATGATCGATCGCGAAACCGTAAAGCACGTAGCACAACTTGCCCGCCTGGGCATGACCGAAGAAGAGGTTGACATTTTTGCAAGTCAACTCTCTGTCATACTTGAAAATATCGCCATATTGCAGAAGGTAGACGTGAGTGGAGTGTCACCCACCGCACATGCTTCTCGTCTCAGTAATATCATGCGATCAGATATTCCACAGCCATCATATGCGCCTGAAGTATTGCTTGCCAATGCCCCTGAACAAGAAGATAACTGTCTAAAAGTACGTGCGGTGTTGGAGGAGTCTTAATAATCATGACTGAATTATATCAACTGACAATTCATGAAGCCGGAGAATTGCTGCGCCAACGCAAAATCTCCTCGGTTGAACTTACACGCGCCCACCTTGACCGTATTCGAGACGTGGATGGCGGAGTAAAAGCATTCATCCTCGTCACCGAGGACCTCGCGATGCAGCAAGCCCAGGAAGCTGATCGACGTTTTAATAGCAGCGCCACCGTGTCCCCGCTCACAGGCATACCCCTGGCGATCAAGGACCTGATTTGCACAAAGGGGATCACTACCACCTGTGGCTCTAACATGCTCAAAGACTTCAAACCACCGTACGATGCCACAGTCATGGAACGACTGAACGCGACAGGCGCGGTAATGCTCGGCAAGACAAACATGGACGAGTTCGCAATGGGCTCCTCCACCGAGCATTCCGCTTTCTTCCCGACGCACAATCCCTGGGACCTGGAACGTGTCCCCGGCGGCAGCAGTGGAGGTTCCGCAGCGGCAGTGGCGGCGGGCATGGCGATGGGCGCCCTCGGCAGTGACACCGGCGGCTCGATTCGCCAACCCGCTGCACTATGCAATGTCGTTGGCCTCAAGCCTACTTACGGACGAGTATCGCGCTATGGCCTGGTGGCATTCGCCTCCTCACTCGATCAAATAGGGCCTTTTGCGCGTAATGCCCGCGATACAGCCCTGATTTTGCAAGCAATTGCTGGACCC
>WNFJ01140926.1_pt1 | contig 10713 bp, 12 predicted proteins | sample 5400461 | NCBI WGS metagenome assembly WNFJ01 (sample SAMN13153349, study PRJNA577476) | soil metagenome | isolation source: 115 cm saprolite on Douglas fir-dominated hillslope | place: USA:California | collected 2013-09-17
GCGAGCAGTGGCCCAGGAATGAACACGTAAGCATCTGTACCCTTCAGCATTCCGTACTCGTTGCGCCCCATCACTCCGAGAGTGTTCTTCGGCGACCGCTTGACTCCTTCCATATACGCGGCTTCGTCCTCCAGAACCAGAACTGCGGTGCATCCCATGGCTCTCGCCTCTGCCAATATCACCCTCGCGAACTCCAGCCCGTTGTTCCAGGACTCCACGGTCACTGTTCCCCCCTTCTTGACGGAGAGAGTTTCTTGCAGAACTTTCTTTGCAACCTTAGTTTGGAGATTCTTCACTGCATCCATGTCCTCATTCGGCCGGGAGACTTCTTCTTAAGCTCGAACTCTCTTCCGCATAACGCTCCAGTCAGTAGACGTACGCATCGATTTCTTTCTGGCCGATATGCCCAAGGAACTGCCGCAGGTCGTCTACAGAGTTGATTTCCTTCGAAAGGATTCTCGCGCCGAGTGCAGGCTTCTTGCTCCCTTTCCTTTCATAGATCATGACCGTATACACGCCTCCGGATCGTGTCACGAAAGCGAAGCATTTCCTCTGTTGATAGGACCCGACGATCCTGACTCCTGAGTCAGAGTCTAGGCGTCGCAGCTCCGACATGAGATTGTTGAATGACAGAACTTTCTTTTCGTAGAACAACGCCTGCATTCCTAACGATCCAATCGAAGTCAAGAAGATTAATACCCGTGCTGAAGCTGGCGTCTCATTTCTCTTTGCCGAGCCGGCTCGTCGTTTTTAACACGCTCACCCAGAGTAAGGAACTTTTCGTCAGTCTCCGCCCTGGCAAGGTAAAGATGTTCGTTTGTGGACCAACAGTTCAAGACTACATACACCTTGGCCACGCCCGCACATACATCTTCTACGATGTGGTCGCGCGATACTTGACTGAACTCGGATACAAGGTCCGGTTCGTCCTGAACATCACCGATGTCGATGAGAGGATAACCGAGGAAGCGCAAAGGACGGGCATTACCCCTCTGGCTCTCGCAAGAAAATACTCAAGATACTTCGTAGAAGACATGGCGAAGCTCAAGGCCGACACCATATGCAGGTTCGAGCCGATGATCGAGCAAGTCTCTCTCCTAATCAGGAAGAGACACGCATACGCGATGAATGGCTGGGTCTACTTTGACGTCTCAACCTTCCCGAACTTCGGAAAACTCTCTCATCAATCCTCCAGTGAACTCTCCCTCAGGCCCCTAGAGCTCTCGGTAAGGAAGAGGGACATTCTCGACTTCGCCCTTTGGCATCCGGAGACCTTGGTCGAGGGCAAGTGGGTCAGCCCTTGGGGAGTCGGATCGCCCAGTTGGCATATCCAAGATACCGCGGTCACAGCCTCGCTCCTAGGCCCCCAATATGACCTGCACGGCGGTGCTTACGAACTGATCTATCCGCACCACGAGGCGGAAATCGCCGAGGGGGAGTCTCTAACAAGCCTTAGCCCTTTCGTAAAGTACTGGGTCCACACTGGACTCGTCAATATCAAAGGCGAGAAGATGTCCAAGTCCAGGGGGAACGTTTACACAGTCAGGGACGCCTTGCGCACCTACTCGGGGGACCAGCTCAGAATGTTCCTCTTGAGCCGCCATTACAGAATGGACATGGACCTTCGGGGAATCGACTCCGCGGCGAAAACCTACAGTCGACTCAAGAGAATGACAGACAAGTGCAGGCGAGCTGCGGGGGTCGCATCTAGAGACTACGACGATGATTTCCTACAACGTTTCTCCGATGCAATGAATGACGACTTCGACACCCCGCTAGCCCTCAAAGTCCTGGGCGAAGGTGTCGCGTCAACCCCTAATTTGAGGAGTACTGCAGCGGCGGCTCGAAGGCTCGCTTCAATACGCGCAGCAACCAGAATACTGGGTGTCGATCTTGGGCTTAGCTAGTAGCAAAGACCTGGAGCTTAACGAAGTGGGTTGGTGGTCCCACTGGTCGGACGTGCAGTGGATCGAGGAAAAGTCATACGTCATGCTCTCCTCCGATTTTGACGAGTACTTCTTCAACCGAGCGGGCTTTGTCGATTGCAGCATTGGACTGGACGCCGTTGCGAAGATGGAAGCCAGATTCGAAGCTGCTGGAAGACCTCCCATTTTTTCAGTTCAAAGCGAATGCAAGGAGCCTGCGGCCCTGTTGAATTCTCGAGGCTTTACATCGTTCGATGACATGTCGGTAATGCAGCTCGGCCAGCTGGAGATGAAGAAGGCGACCGGCCTGAAGGTCAAGCGGGGCCAGGATGTCGAAACGACGGAATGGGCAGACACCTATGCACTCTCATTCTATGGCAATCTATCCCTACAAAGGCCGGTTGCACGAATAGTTGACCGGCTCGCGGAAGATCCCTCTGTAGTGCTCGTTTCCGGGGAGAAGGACGGGAGGAGCTTGGGCGTGCTCGCCGCGTTCAGGACATCCGGATTGCTAGGCATCTACTGCGTAGGCACCCGTCAGGAAAACAGGAGGTTAGGAGTCGCAGGATCAATGATTCACGAGGCGAGCAAGATCGCTTCAGCCGAGGGACGCCTACTAATCTTGCAGACGATCGTCTCCGATGAGGTCGAGGACTTCTACGCAAGAAGCGGCTTTCGCCGACTCTACCTGAAACACCTGATGAGGCGAAAAACGTCCGGCTTAAATCGATCAAAGAAAGAGTCACCCCAGCCTTGAGCCTGGGCGTCGTCATAAACAGAGACGCTCCGATTGGCTGTTCCCGATTCAAAGAAGTCTTCAGGGGCTTTGACGGAGTCGCTGCCATCAGGTCGATTTTTGGAGATGGGACTGACAGGGTGTTGACTGACCTTGAGGTCGAGATTGAGGATGGGCGAGGCTACATGAGGATCAACGACAAGAAAGGCTCAATCATAGTGAATGCGAAATATCTCAAGGAGGGCGAAGAGACCTACATCTATCTCGACGTCATTCACGAACTTGTCCACATCAGGCAGCACAAGGAAGGAAAGGAACTATGGGACAAACGGTACGCCTACTATGACAGGCCAACAGAGCTGGAGGCGTACCGGGTTGCATTGAAAGAAGCCAGAAGGCTTGGGCTGACGGAGACGAAGATAGTCGACTACCTGAAGGTAGAGTGGGCGACCGACGAGGAGTTCAGACGGTTCCTAATCACTCTCGAATTGAAGGGCTGAGGCGACTCGCGCGAACCACACACCGTGACATGGTGGACGAAACATGGGTCTCTAAATCCAACACCATCATCTCATTTCTTGCCTGAAGACACTCGATTCCCGGCTAATCGACATGCCGGAGTGATCGTTTCAGCAACTCTTATTTCGATAAGGAACCGGAGAATCGTATCATGCGGTCTGCTGCCACGACGGGTGGGATTCGCGATGTTGCGTCTGACTCGAAACCTGGGAGACAGTCCTCAACGCGGTTTCAGGTCAAGGAGCTCGGAAAGGATACGTGGCCTGATTTTGAGCGGATGGTCGAAAAACACAACGGAGTCTGGGGTGGCTGCTGGGACACCTGGTTCCACATGACGCCCAACCTGAGGAAACAATGGTCTGGAAAGCACCAGGAGTACAAGGAGAAGCTTGTCCGAGCAAACCAGTCCCACGCAGCCCTAGTCTACGATGGGCCTGACGTCGTAGGCTGGTGTCAGTTCGGACCCCTTGTCGAACTCCCAGGCCGGATGCTGGGTTATGGTAAGATGGACATCGGTCTGCCCGACTGGAGGACAACATGCTTCTTCGTCGACCGCAACCATAGACGCGAAGGAGTTGCGAAAGCCGCGCTAGAAGGCGCACTCCGGTTCATCGCGGCCAGAGGAGGCGGAACGGTCGACGGATATCCAATCGCCCTTCCCAAAGGAAAAAAATACTCGAACTCATTCATCTGGGGCGGAACCGAATCAATGTACCTAAACCAGGGATTCCGCCCACTCGGTTCTTTCGGCACAAGCAACCGGGTGATGGTTATGCGAAAAATCGTTCGCGGCCGATGATATCATCCCCGTCGACGCGCATATACCGTTCTGTACACAGCCGCACCGGAATGAACCTCGAACTGGGGCGGGTGCGGGTCGCAGCCGAGAAGTACACTTATCGCGACGTCGGCACACACGGGGTCTATCCGAGACTCGTATGGGAACGCAGAAGCGAAGCTCCGGTAGCGAGACTCAATGACGTTGTCGAATTCCTAGGTTAGGAGTTCATCCTAACATGGTGGCTTTCTGAGAGCTAGATGAGAGCGAACCAGCACTCCAAGGATAAGCCGCCTTCCAAGGTGATTCTGGACACCAGTGATATGCCTGGACAAGCATTTTCTGTACAGACCTTCAGAAGGTTTGAACATGTTCGATGGAGAATGCAAGCTAGCTACTATCTGGCTCTATTCCAAGGGCACAAGCAAGGCCGAAGAGATTCATCGAGATGTTATCCAAATGAAACAGATCTGTCTCTGGTGTTTCGGACTTGAGTGAGGCCGCTCTGCGATGGCTTCTGGACCCGCAGAATCCTTCTATTAGGTATCAGACTCTAGTGGATGTTCTGGGCTATTCGTCTAAAAGCAGGGAGGCAATTGAGGCCCTTGAGCGAATACCTCGCCAATCTATCTTCAGGCGGATAATGGATGGGCAGTCGAACGCAGGTTACTGGCCTCGTAAAGATACTTGCGACGGTCCAAGGTTCACGGGTGCTTTGTGGGCCCTGATACTCCTGGGCGAGATGGCTGTCCTCCCGGACGCAAGAATCAGGAAGGAGTGTGAACGGTTCTTCAAACTGCATCAGACCGAGAACGGTGCCTTCTCCTACGACAGTCGGATCCGAGCGGAGAAGCAGCATGACGAACCGTGCCTGAGTGGAAACATGGTAAGGACTCTTCTTGTGCTAGGATACGGGGAAGACCTTAGGGTTCGAAGGGCCGTTAATTGGATGTCTGAGGCACAGCTTGAGGATGGCGGTTGGAATTGCGATTATCCGGAATACCAGGGTGTCAAGGTTAGGCACAGCTCGTTCATGTCAACCATAGAACCCCTCTGGGCCTACTCTGAGATGCCTAGGCAAATGTGGACCAGAAAGATGAAACGGTCTATTGAGAGAGGTGCCGAGTTCTTGCTCATGCATCGCCTGTACAAAGCGGACCATCACGAATGGATGCCCATGAACCAAATATTCACCACCCTCCACTTCCCAATGTACTTCTTCTACGACATGCTTCACGGGCTGAGAGTCTTGACAAAGCTAGGTTACGGAGACGATGAGAGGACGAGAGACGCTGCTCATCTCGTAATAAGATAAGACCCGATGGCAAATGGGTCCTAGAAGGAGACTGGTTCAGCGAACCGAGCTACTCCACCAGATGGCTCAAGCCGAAGGCTGGCGAGAACTCTCCCGGCCCGAAAGACCCGTGGGGAAACTCTCTGGCTGGTTCGAGAAAGTATGACCTAGAACCGGTGGGAAAGCCCAGCAAGTGGGTCACTCTCAACTGCTACCGAGCCTTGACTCGGACGGGGGACTTAACGACCTCCAACAAGTAGGACGGCATCGTCTCGTTTCGGCAAATCTCGCGAATCTAATTGATGAGAAGCTAGATGGGATTCGAATTACAGCAGCTGCGAGAGGCAGCTGAGAAGTACGCCTATCATGACGCTGGCACGCACGGGGTCTGGCCAAGGACTAATGGATTGAGATGGTCTCAGAGTTTTGTTGATTAGTAGGTATCACTCGTAACTGAAGGTTGCGAGAACATTGAACTGGGGAATACTCGGGTTCAGAGTTGGATCAGGAGCCGGGTTCTTCGCCGGAATTCTAATCCTTTCCAATTACAGCGTCCTCATCGGCCTCGCACTGACGGTTAATTTGTCGATTTTTCTCCTGCCGTTAGCCCTATTGTTCAAGCATCGCCGAGCGGTTCGGCTCGAAGCAAAGATCTGGTTAGAAATGGGATTCGATTTTTTCGCAGGAGTTGCCATAATCTTCGTCGTTGCTCTATACTATTTCTGGCTGGGTTTCCTAGCGATCGTGGTCCTAGCGGCGGCGAACACTGGGTATAGTCTGATTGAAGCTAGGGGCTCTTGGAACCAAACTGGTGTTGAGACTCGTCAATTACTTAGAAACCTAACGATAATGATCGCGGTCATGGCTCCTTTGCTATTCTTCGCAGCTTTCGTGATTGGGGGTGTCTTGTCAATAATTGGTTGGGCGATCGCTTACGCCGCATTTTCATCAGTGATCATAGCGAAGTATATCAGAAATAGGAGACGATCAAGAGCCGCTCCAGGCTCACCTGCAAATGGCTGAGAAGAATTCGAAATGAGCTTCCTCAGGCCTCTCGCGGGCATGAGCTAACCTCAACGCACTCTGCGAGAGACCAGTCGAATATTCCTGAAGCTTCGACTCACAGGTCAGGTAACTTTTCTTGCAAAAAAGTAGTACAGGACATACGTCTACGAAGAGGGTCCTGAGACAGGGCGTTCTTGATTGTGTGTTCTTGTCTTTCGGGTCCTCCTGAAGATCAAGAAGGCAGTAACGGCGACCGCGGCTACCGCAACTGCCAGGTAGACAATGATCATCGGGCCCCAAGGGACTGGGAGGGAGACGAGAAGGAGGTGTGGGACATAGTATGCGACATATGTCGGGTCGTGTTTGACGCCTATTCCTCCCCATGTCGGGTAGGAGATTCTGTAGATCAACTTGGACGTAGTGTAGTTCAGATCCGAGGACGATGGTAGACCGGCGATGCTGGGCAGGGCAGCTCGCACATAGTCTTGGACGCGAATTAGGTCTAATGCTCCCTGGCCTTGAAACGCGCCAGATGGCAGAGAGTTACTAGATGCTGCTTCGTAGACTGCTCGTAAGCTGACAGGAGGATTGGTTAGGAGTGTATAGTTGTCATTGAAGCGGAACTCGTAGGCCAGAGAATTGGGCACGATGACCTGTGCCATGTTGATCCCCGACGAGGTCTGGCTGGTCTGAGAGTCGAAGTCGATTGAAGAACCGTTCAACCTGACAGCGTATCCCTCGGAGGAGACTGCGAACGTGAAGTGTAACAGTGAGAGGCTCAGACCCTTGAGCGTCACGTTTGGAGAGGTTGGTGGGACAAGGGTCACATTGCCGATCTCATAGCTAGTCTTCAGAAAAGTAGCATTTCCAACAACAGAATAGTCATAGGAGAATGTGAAATGGTCGATGTTTGCATAAGATGCTGGCAATCCTCCGTCGTAAGGCGAGCCTACCATACCGGCCGAATACTTGACCAGAATCGCCTGGATCGAACCATATGTTACACCCCAGCGATAGTGGGAGACGCCGTTGACGCTGGTCTTGGTCACTGGATTAGGTTGGAAAGTTTGGGAAGCGTTCATGACGATGGTGTAGAGAAGCTCAGTTTGACCTGTTCCGTAGTTAGCGTCGAGGATACCGTTCCCATCTGTGTCATTGTAGACCTCAATAGCCATGATTGCGTTTGCGACAAAGACTCGTGAGCCGGACGATGTGTTGTAGGATTCGCCGACGAACGCGGATACCGGCGACGGATACTGGGTGGAGTGTTCCGCGAGGAATATCGTATGAGTTCCGTTAATGCTAATCCAAGTGTACCAAGCCGAACTATAGGGGAGGATCTGGACATCCCCACTGGCATACTCCTGGGAAAAATCAACAGACGACTGCGCCAAGAGACGAGTATGAATAAGCGCTGGCGAGACTAGAGCTGAGAGCGTAATCACTACAATGACAACTGTCACGGCAGACTTCGAGAGAAAACGAACCCTCAAGCCTAATTTTCTCCACATTCTGACCTAGGACACTCGCATATACTATTGATGTACACAAAAAGAACCAGAATGAGCTTCGAGTTAGCGCAACTACGAGAAGCAGCGGAGAAGTACACCTATCATGACGCAGGCACACATAGGGTCTACTCAAGGCTCGTATGGGAGAGTAGAACCGAATCTCCCGTGACTAGGCTCGATGACGCCGTAGAATTCATGGGTAAATGGAAGGCTCTCCGTTTCAAAGGTGGGAAGGCTGCCTTCAGAAGGTTCTGCAATACTTGGCTGAAAAAAAATCTGGTCGACTTACAACATCTTCAAGGAAGAGTCCTCTACAGCCTTGCCCCTGAAGACTTTCAGACTGTGCTTAAGATCAGTTCGAGCTTCCGGGACTGCGGGGCCCCACCGACCACATTTGGTAAAGCACTCCATTTCTTTCTCCCCGAAACCGTCATGCTCTGGGACCAAGCAATAGTCAGAAACACCTACAGACTACGCCCGGACCCGGAGAGCTTCGTCTCATACCAGCGATTCGGATGGAAACTACTACACCACGTTACAAGTAACAAGGCTGTCAACGTAGTAAAGCAACTTGAGAGAGACCATGCAAGAACGGTCGGGTACTTCGAACCGATCACCATGATCCTCGACCACCTCGCATTTTCTCCGAAGCTGTCTGCAAGAGCGGTTGCAGCGTTAGGAGGCCCTTGCCAGGCGTTCTCAGATTATCTCAACCGACCATTCAATACAACTATTCACAGATACACCCATTAACCTCGCATAAGAAAAAACACTTAACATGACAAGCACGACAACTTACAAAGCCGTCATAGCCATACTCACTATTGCTCTCGCCATATCTGCCTCAACAGCCGGATATTTTGCGATACGCGCTCTCATCCAACCGTCAACAACAGCTTCCAGACCGAATCCAGTTCTTAGCACCGGATCGCTAAGGGTCCCATACAACTCTATCTCCTACTTACCTTTCTCAATCGAAACAGCACCAGCCACGCTAAACATTACCTTCTCAATCACGGACTACAACTCCTACTATCCTCAAAGCGTCGCGCTCTACCTATTGACACAGAATCAATACAACAGCTTCCAAACCGGGGACCACACTTCATCCACGTGGTACTACCCATATTCGAGTTCACTTAGTACCCAGCTCACAATACCCAGTACTGGAAACTGGTATCTCGCCTTTAACGAGCAAGACCCAAACGGAGGATTTCCAGCAACAGTTAGTTACACGCTAAGACTCGCCAACCTTCAGGTTATGTTCTCGTAGGCTAAAGGGTCAAACCTGGTGGACTTCTAGGTCTATATTTGAGCCAAGCCGAATATAGAACAATGATATTTTAGCCGATTTCATCAATCATAAGCGAGCAGTTACGTTCTCGTGTCTGAGCAATAGCCGATAGGTGGCTCAACCCTATAGATGTCGAGTCAGCGGAGCGACTGGCGGGAACGACTACACCCCAACCCATCACGGATGGAACAAGAACTCGCAATAAAACTACAGGACAACGGAATAACATACTTGAATCGCAATGTCGCTATGCCTGCTAGTTGCTTCGTTCATGGCTGGTGGTCGGTGATGGCATTTCTCCTGTAGCAGGTTCGTTGTTTTGATGTCGGGTCTTTAGCCACCATTTGACGATGATGAGCACCAGCCCTACCACGGGGATTATGAATAAGAGGCTTGCTGCGGGAATGATGTCGATTGTCGGGATGAAGTAGAGGGTGGAATAGAGGGAGCCGGTGTCGGCGACTAGTGTTCTGGGCGATGGGAGGAAGTAGACGGCTGCGCTGTTAAGCGAAAACGGTCCAGTGTTCGGAGGTCCAGCGGCCACGACTGTATTAGAACCGTCGGCTGAGAGAGCTACTCCATGTATCTCGCCTGCGGGTTTTCCCCAGACAACTTGGCCTTGACCATCGATGACAAGGATTGACTGAGTCCAGTCTGACCACAGCCCAGCGAGCACGAAGGACCCGTCTAGGTTTGCCGCTAAGACCGCTGGGGGTGCAGAGAAGCTCCAGACCTGGTCGCCCTGAATAGTGTAAGATACGATGTGGTAGTTCGTCCCGAAGACTATTCTGGATTCGTCTCCTGAGAACGCGATGGAGGATGGGTTGCTATCCTCTGAACGTGACCAGAGTAGGCTGCCGGTGTTGTTGAACAGGTATAATGTGCCAAGATTTCCGTCGATGGCATTGCCTACTGCGACATACTTTGCGTCTGGCGTGATGACCAGGCTCTGGACAAGGTTGGTTATGCTGGTTGAGTTCCAGAGGATTCTTCCCAGGCCGTTGAAAAGTCGGAGCTGCGCATCGGCCACGGCAACACGTGATGCGTCTGATGAGGTGGCTACATGAATCGGGTCTGTGCCAGTGCCGTTGTAATTCCAGAGCATCATGCCATGCTGGTCCAGACAGAAGACCCTGAACGGAGTCTGAGCTATGACGCGTGATCCGTCATTGGAAAGGTGACTTCCGAAGATTGGAGGAGGAAAGTCTCTGCTGTACAAGTCAGGGGAAGTGGTGTAATTCCAGAGTTGGGTCCCGTCGCGACTAAAATAGTAGACAGCCCCGTTCTCGTAGACCATTGCGCGGGAACCGATGAGCTGGAATCCGCTAGCTACGATGTAAGAGCCGTTGTCGGAGATCGAGATACTGCTAATCGCTCGGTCGACGGTTCTGCCCCATAGGAGTGAGCCTGCTCGGTTGAAGAGGAGAACCTCTCCGCCTTTAGTACCGGTCTGGACCCCCACTGCCACAATAGACCCGTCGCTGCTGATGGCGACGGCGTTGGCTGTCCCGTTGGTGTTGTACTGCCAGAGGGATCGTTGTTGCCAGATCACGAGGGCTGGGATGATGGGAAGCGACGCGATCAAGACCACCACTAGCAGTTTGCTGATCAATGGAGCTGCCTCTCAGATGCCGAATCGATAATCGTTGAG
>WNFJ01275352.1_pt1 | contig 10711 bp, 8 predicted proteins | sample 5400461 | NCBI WGS metagenome assembly WNFJ01 (sample SAMN13153349, study PRJNA577476) | soil metagenome | isolation source: 115 cm saprolite on Douglas fir-dominated hillslope | place: USA:California | collected 2013-09-17
TCAGATGGACGGCTGGGAAGTCTGCAAAGAGGTTCGCCGTATCAGTGTCGTGCCTATTTTGATGCTCACAGCACTAGGCGATGAAGTGAATCGCATTCTGGGCCTTGAGCTGGGAGCCGATGATTACCAGACCAAGCCGTTCAGCACACACGAACTGCTCGCACGTATCAAAGCATTGCTCCGGCGCGTCGAGTTCGATACGACGCAACTCAACCGCAAACACATGCTGATATTTGGTGATCTCAAGATTGATCTGGAGCGACGCCTGACCATCAAGGGCAAGCAAGAGTTGAAGTTACGATACAAAGAATTTGAGCTGCTCAGCCTGCTGGTGAGCCATGCCGGAGAAGTCGTGACGCGCGCTGAGATCTTCGATAAAGTATGGGGGACCGACTGGCTCGGCGATATGCGGACGCTGGACGTGCATATTCGCTGGCTGCGCGAAAAACTTGAAGTTGATCCAGCTCAGCCACGTTTTATTCAGACCGTACGTGGTGTTGGCTATCGCTTTGCTGCAGGAGGATGAAAGATGCAATGGCTGTATCGTATCAGTATTCGCACGCGTTTGCTCGTAACCTATATCGGCTTCATTCTGATAGGCTTCTCCATCTTAACCGTCATCGCAGCAGGGCAGATCCAGGCGGCCATCCAGGCCGATTACGAACAGCATCTGCAGGACCAGGTGCGCCTCATGGCAATGAAAATCAGCAGCGGGAGCAACAGCCAGCCAATCGGTCCGCTCACGATAGATGAGCAGAACAAACTGCTGAAACAGGCGATGGCTCAGCAGAATGCGCAATTAGCATTGTACCCAGCACCCCCATCAGGAGTGAAAGGGGACAGTGTTGCCTTGCAAAAGACAATCGTGCAGCCAGAAATCAAGGCCGCCGTACGTGCCAGTAGCATACCAGCAGCCAACAGGAAGGATCCGGTTGCAGGGGTAGTATCTACAACGGATCCAGTAACAGTCGTTGTGCGCAAAAGCGACACAGGGCAAGAGGCCTTTTATACAGCAATGCCCTTGATTGCCAATGATAAAGGAGTTGTTGGCATTCTCCAGCTGAGTGTCCCTACGCGCGATCTCTATGGTATAACCATGCGCTACTGGGCCACGCTGGGGATTGGCTTTCTTGTACTGACGACGTGCGCCTTGCTGGTCGCGCTGCTGATGGCCCGTTCGATTACACGGCCGTTGTACCGGCTGCGTGCATCGGCGCAGCGCCTATCGCAAGGCGATCTGGAACATCGCATCACCTTTACCTGGGCCGACGAGATCGCTGAAGTAGCCAAAGCCTTCAACGAAATGGCTCAGCGCATACAGAAGATGCTAGAGGAGCAGCGAGCATTTGCCAGTAACGTCTCACACGAACTGCGCACGCCACTCACCGCCATCCGCCTGCGGACAGAAGCACTGCGCTCTGATAGCACGCTTCTGGCAGCATCAGCCATGGGCAAGGACACGAGCACCAGAGCCTCTTCTCATGCAGAAAGAGGCTCCCAGCTCCTCAAAACACCCAATGAAACTGCGCTGGGGCTGTGCAGAGTGCGGCAGTATATTGAAGAGATCGATGACGAGGTAGTCCATCTAAGCAATCTGGTAGAGGAGCTCATTCTGCTCTCACAATTCGAAGCCGGGCGAGCGAAAATCGGTCAGGAGCAGATCGACCTCACACGAATGGCAACGGCACTGATCCGGCAGTTCACAGCGCGAGCAGAAGCCAGCAAGATGAAGCTCACACTCACGACACCAGGGGAGCCAGTGCTGGTAGCGGCCAACATTAGCCATCTCAAAGTTGTATTTAGCAACCTGCTGGACAATGCCCTCAAATACACATCAGAGCACGGCAGCATCAGTTGGCGCATCGGTGTGGAAGAGGATGAAGTACATTGCGTGATACAGGATAATGGCCAGGGCATTGCAGCACAGGAGATACCCCATCTTTTTGAGCGCTTCTACCGCGTGGACAAAGCACGCTCCCGCGCAATTCCTGGCTCGGGCCTGGGACTAGCCATAGTCAAGTCAATCGTCGATGCTTACCATGGGCGCGTGATCATCGAAAGTGATGGGCCCGATCAGGGGACGACGGTACACGTCTACTTTTTGGATTCGATAGTCAGAGGGGATTATTCGATTTGATGGTCATCAAGGATTTAGAAAGCTCGTCAGCGATTTCTGAAGGCTCTTCAGCCGCGCATTGACATGATTTTTCTCACGCTTTTGAAGGTGTCTTTTCTCTTGCTTGGCATCAACGATGACAGCGCGGCACAGTGCGTATCACCGACTCGACCAACTTTGCAGTTTCAACCACCATCGTGGCGGCATTGGTGGAGATCGAGCCAGGAGGAATGCGAGAATTGCACTAGCACCCCAATAAGGTACCTCTCTATTGATATCGGACAATCTGTCGATAAAAAAAGAGAGGAGAGCAAGGCAGAACAGAAGCGAAGGGAAAGATAATAGAAATGCATTTGAAAGGTTATCTTGACAAGCAAAGATAACAGAAGAGCACTAATTGCAAGCAAGGAGTATGTGTCTCATGAGTGATAATGAAGAAAATGTGGTTGCAGGGAAACAACACCGTGAAATGAGTAGACGACGTTTTCTTGCGGGGACGGAGCGCACCCTGGCTATGGCTCTAGCATTTGCTGGTGTCTTCTCTGAGTTCATCGACAATCTTGCTCAAAAACCCGAGCAGGTTGCTTTCGCTGACGGCGGCCAATCTTTGCCGCTAGAACAGTATATTGTCCCGAGCACTCAAATCGTCAACGTTAATAGTTCAGGTTTAAGCGCGAGTGGCCCTGGCACGACTCCGGTTGTGGTCCATCCACTGCACAATCATATCATCACCGCGAAATTGAATGTCTCGGCTAGTGCAAAGGCCTTGTGGGAGGCGCAGCAGCAACTGGAGTCCGTCCTCCAGAGCCTGGAACAGCAATTTCCACCTACTACTTTCATCGGAGTGGACATCCTGGTAGCCTGGGGACTCCCTTATTTCCAGCAGTATATCCCAAGTCTGGGGGAAGCTTCGAGTTTTTTCAAGGCTGGAACGCGCTACCCGGATTATATGCCGGTTGACCTGGCGACATCCAAGACAGAGGGCCATACCGTCTATGCGGTCCAGGAGGCCAGGACGTTTCCCAGCGACCAGCCCCCTGCTGACTTCGGGCCGGTGCGCCTGGAGCAGAATGATGTGGTCGTGATCCTACGCAGCGACTCGTTGGACAATATCATGGCGGCCACCAATGCCATATTCGGGACGGGAAGCAACCAAGCAGGCAGTCTCTTTAATGTGACAAGTATTCGCCGAGGTTCCACCGGGGGAGGTTTTTATGGACAACAGAGCATACCGCGCAAGGTAGCTCTAGCGGCCAATATTCCCGGCGCGGAGTCTATTCCTCTTCACGCTCAGGTCTTCCTCGGCTTCACCACAACTTTGCAGGCGAATATGGCCCCCGGCAATATTCCTAGTCTGGAGACCATCCCGGGCCAGACTGATCAATGGCCCAATGGGTATTTCAAACACGGAACCACCATGCACCTCTCACACCTCTTTGAAGACCTAGCAGCCTGGTATGGGAGTCAGAACTCCTCCACGTTTCCTGATCACGGGAGTCGCATGTTCCGGCCTGGCCTCTCAGTCGCTCCGGGAACGCTCACAGTTAATCCACCAACTGAATTGAGTGTGTCATCGCTCGTTGAGGATGTCCAGAACTACCACGCCTACGGTCATAGTGGGAGTATGCAACCGATTGTACGCCAGACCACGCCGACGACCACCAATTACGGCGAGGTCTACCCAGCTGGGATAGCCGTCTCCGCGCGTGGTGATTTCAATACGGTGGACAATCCCTTCTACTACAGCTCAGACCCGACCAGAGATCACTTCAGCACCGAACCCGCTGCTGGAATGCACTTCATTATCTTCCAGCCGACGATTGGAAACTTCAATCGCACACGGCTCGCAATGGATGGTTACTATCCTGATGGGACGAAACTCGATATCGACCCGCGCTCCCACAACGCAGGCATGAATTCGATCCTGTATACGACCCACCGGCAGAACTACCTGGTTCCGCCGCGTAGCCATCGCTCCTTCCCACTCGCCGAGTTTCTCGCCTAACAAGGGCCTCGACGGGAGGGCAGGAGAGCACCCAACCCTCCCGCTTCTGCTCACGTGTTGCCCTACAGATTGGGATCGGTTGTTTCCAGATTAATGACAATTGGCTCCTGGCCAGTGCGCACAATCACCCATTGTGAAGGGAGCTCTCCGGCATTCCTTTCTCTCCTTCTTCCAAGGCATTCTCATGAGCCAAGAAGGTCTGCGATCCGATCAATCTGCTCGATGTCCGGGCTCCACGTAAAGAACACCACCTCATCTGTGCCAATCTGCTCAAGCGCGTGCATGGTGTCCGAGAGTTGCTGCTCCGTTGTGAGCAGCGTTGCAGATTTGGACGCGGCGAAGGAAGGAAGGACAGCATAGTAGTCCAGAACGTTCTTACGCCCCTGCCCACCATCGTGCGTCTCAAGCGCGATATCGATCTGGGCGACAAGACGTGGCTTTCCAGCCCTGCCAGCCTCTTGCCAGCCTTGCTCAACAGCACGAAACGTTTGGTCAATCTGCTTGATGTCGTTTATTCCCGTGATGATGCCATCAGCATAGCGAGTAACTCGTTGGATTGCTCTTGGTGCGTACCCACCAAGCAGCAGTTCAGGTCCATTTGTCTGGATGGGACGAGGCCCAATTGGCCCTCCATTGGCATGCACCCTTTGGCCAGCCCAGATACGTTTCATCTGCTCCAGTTGCTCTTCCAGCCGTTTGCCGCGCTGTTCATACGAGACGCCTGCGGCCAGATAGTCATCTTCTCTTCCACCAAGACCGAGTCCAAGGGTAAGACGGCCCCTGGAAAGGATATCCAGGGTTGCGCTTTCTTTGGCAAGCAGGGTGGCATTGCGGATGGGAGCGATCAAGATTTCTGTCATCAGGCGCACATGCGTGGTGAGAGCCGCTGCTGCGGCCAACGTCACGAGTGGTTCAAAATTGGAAGAGACGACGCGATCGAGGACACCGAGGGTGGAGAAAGGGCCCGCGTCCACCCATCTGACCCATGCACAAAACTGGTCTGGTGACTGTGTGGTCGGAGGAAGGTTTAATCCTATCTTCATGGTTCTTGCGCTCCATTTTTTCCAGATGCGTTCGACGAACTCGAGAGCCCCGTTGTGGTTCCCTCCCTTGTCATCATCGTTCCTCTGATGCTCTGATCGTATCACGAAACGATATCGGGCAAACGTTTCTCTACTTTGAGCATCTGCTTCAAGCGTTCTCAAAAGCTGGTGCTTTCTCCCGTCTTGAGAGCTGTCTTTTCCCCACATGGTACACATGGATGTTGTAAAACGGCCATATCAAAAGGACCACATTCATGGCTTTCCCCGCAAAAAGCGCCTGCCGGGATATGACAAGCGACAGCATGAAACGCTCTTCTCAGAGCAGTCGTGCTAGAGCAGGGAGGAAATACTCGCCTGATGCTGTCTCGAAAGAGTGGGAGGAGATCATGCGCGACCACCAAACCTATTCACCGTTGACGCGCATCCAAAGATGTGAAGGAAACGACGTCCTTGACAATGACGAAGGAGAAAGACATGGGTAAGCTTGAAGGAAAAATGGCCCTTATTACTGGCGGCAATAGCGGCATCGGTTTTGCGACGGCGAAGCAGTTTGTCAACGAAGGCGCCTACGTTTTCATCACGGGGCGGCGTGAACCGGAGTTGGCTGCGGCAGTAAAAGAGATCGGAAGGAATGTGACTGGCGTCCAAGGAGACGTGTCCAACCTTGGCGATCTTGATCGCCTCTTCGCACAAATCAAGCGGGAGAAAGGCAAGCTCGATAGTGTGTTCGCCAATGCTGGCGTTGCCAAGATTGCCCCCTTGGGCGAGATCACTGAGGAGCACTATGACTCAGTGTTCAACACCAATGTGAAAGGCCTCCTTTTCACAGTCCAGAAGGCGCTTCCGCTGCTGCCGGATGGTGCCTCGATCATCTTAACTGCGTCCATCGTCGCCAGCAAAGGGTTTCCAGCGCATAGTGTATATAGCGCCACAAAAGCCGCCGTGCGTTCATTGGCGCGGACATGGACCATGGACTTAAAAGATCGTCGCATTCGCGTGAATGCAGTGAGCCCAGGCTTCATCGAGACACCCGCACTGGAAGACGTGATGGCTGCCAGAGGAGGGGGCGAGCAAAGCTTGAAGATGATATCCGACAGTATGCCGCTTGGCAGGGTCGGCACACCCGACGAGATCGCCAAGGCCGTGGTGTTTCTCGCGTCCGACGACAGCAGCTACATCACAGGAACGGAATTGTTTGTGGATGGCGGCGTGGCACAAGTGTAGGCCGTTCATGTCGATAATTTTGAAGCGTCATGTGCCGCAGGCGCACCATTGCTGATGAGGATGACGAGTGCTCTCACCGAGCATTTTGCATGAGAGAGGTATGATGATGCAGAGAGAAAACGACAAACTGAAACCAAGCATTGGCTTCATTGGCATGGGGCACATGGGCAGTCATATGGCCCAGAGGCTGCTCGACGCTGGCTATCAAGTGACCGTGTATGATCGTACACATGAAAAGGCCCAGGAGGTGGGACAACAGGGGGCGCATGTTGCCCAGACACCCAAAGAACTGGCCGTCAACTGTCAGGTCGTGATGGCCTGTGTGACCGATGACCAAGCCCAGCACGACGTGATGTTCGGTTCTGATGGTGCGCTCGCCGGAGTGCATAGTGGTTCGAGAGTGATCGATCTGAGTACCGTTTCGCCAGACGCCTCACGCCGTCTCTTCCAGGCGGCCAAGGAGAAAGGCGTCCCCATGATCGATGCTGCCGTCTCGGGAAGTGTGCCACAAGTGGAGCAGGGCAGCTTGGTGATCTTCGTCGGCGGAGAGGACAAGACCTATCAGCAGTGCAGACCTCTGCTGGACGTCTTGGGTAAAAAGAGCTTCTATATGGGCGCAAGTGGCATGGGGACAACAATGAAGCTGGTGGTCAATACCCTGCTTGGCATGGGGATGCAGGTCTTGGCCGAATCGCTTGCTCTAGGTGAAAAGGCGGGGTTGGAAAAAGGACTGTTGCTCGATGTCCTGGACCAGACTGCAGTTCTCACCCCTGGTCAGAAGTCCAAGCTTGAAAATGTCAGGCAAGAACAGTATCCAACCACCTTTGGCCTCTCGCTCATGCACAAAGATTTTCGCCTCGTGTTGAGCCAGGCCTATAATTTGGCCGTGTCCATGCCGACCGCCGCAGCTGCCCAGCAAATGTATACCGCTGCCATGGCAAAAGGGATGGATGAGGATTTTTCCATCATGATCCAGTTCATGGAGGAATTGGCCGGGGTGTCTCCCATTTCCAAAGAACCAAGGAGGAAATAAGATGGAATAGACGCAGTTTGGTCAAACGATCCTCCACATCTCAAGGATCAGCTAAGGAAGAGTTTGTAAACACAGCAAACGCCTCTTGGCAGCAGGAAGCACTGCTGTGAGTGTGATCCCCCAATTGCTCTCTCAGGAACATGCACGCCCAGCCTGTAAAGTGCGGTTAGGAATGGGGTCTGTCTCACTTTGCGTGAAAGCTCTAGCATATCCCGGAGGGAAGGAGACATCAACAAGCTTGGGGAGGAAATCTCTCTCAATGGAGACCTCTTCAAAGACTCTGCCATCACCCAAAGTGAGACAGACCCAAATCGAAACCGTAATTTACACAGCTAAGCGGCAAGAGCAAAGGCTACCGCCGGATCATAGTCTTGGCCGTTCTTTCAGACCCTGTAGGCAATATGGAGCAACTATCGCAATCTTTTGGTGGAAGTCAAGGCCTCACGGGTCAACCCAGATTCACCTCTCTCTGCTCTCTTCTCAAACCATCTCGTAGTATATCCGCTCCACTCGTTCTCTGTTAAACATACAAGCGGGTCAAGGTCACTTTCTATATCTCCGGTCTGACGCGCAGTACTGGCTTGGGCAATGGCTCATCCTGGCGGAAGAAGTTAGGCTGCTTTTTCCATTTTTGGACGAAGTCCAGTAGCTCATCGACGCGCCGTTCGGCATCCGTAGGCCACTTGGAGTTCTTTTTTGAAGCACTATAGGGATAGTTGTCAGGCAACTTCCCACTGTTCAGCTGATCCTTTATCCGCATCAGCTCATTTTCTATCTCACCGATATTCTTTTCTAACTGCGCCATAAGTACCAGGAAACGCACCCAAGTGTGCGACTGAAAGTCAAACTGATCGTGTAAAAGCTTGCCCGCCTGTCTGCCTCTTTCGCTAATATCTTCAATCAATGCGGGATTCATCTTCAGGTTAAGCCCGCCCTCGTTGCTATCCAGACGGATCTGGGCGATGCGCTCGCGATAGCTGGGCAGGTCTGCCTGCTTCATATCACGGTAATTCTGCGCTGTACCGAAAATGGCGGAACCGAAGCTGAACAGGTTGTTGACAAGATGCCATTCGGGATCTACCTGTGAATCGGCTTGAAGCAAGAAAACATCTTGCAACTTGTCTGCTGATGGAACCAGATCTGCTCCCAGATCTGCTGGCGGCACTTGGCCTTTCGGCTTTGGCTTCTCTTCTGATGTATCCTGCATAACACAGGTAGCAAGTGGCTGTTTGGTGAGAAGGTTGATGCCCAAGGTTGGTCTGCCTGGGAGCCAAGCGTCAAAGAAGTGAATGGGGAAGTTGCTACAGATACCGCCATCACTGAACCAGTTTCTGAGCAGATCAGCCTCTTCGATCTGTTTCCCATTCTGTTGATAGTTCTTATATGCCTGAGTGCTCAGTGTATAGAGCGGTACAGCGCTCAGTAAGATTGGAAAGCTCAGGCTCAGGCGAGCGCAGAAGACTACAGGCAAGTTTTCCGGGTCGGGGAGGAAGTGATAGCCGTCAGGAAGCTTGTTGGGCGGGATTGGCAGTTGTTGTTGCCAATCAAGAGCGTTCGGCAGGGGTGACACTTGTTGTTGCTGGTCAGGAGCGTTTCTTATTGTAGGAGGATGACAAATCATATGTTGGACGATATGGTTGGGGAAAAACTGTTTCATCTCTCTTTCGTTAAAGAGGAAGTTACATAGCCCTTCTGGTATGATATACGGCAGGGTCTGGCTGAGATTAGTCGTGACCATTTTGAGTTCGATCTGGTATTGACGTAGGTCTTTCATGGTGAGCGGCTTGTTCTGCTCTTTCCCACTAACGCAGTTGACCGTATAGTCAAGCCAATCAGTCAGGTCTGTACGCGTACCAGGATCGTAGGTCAAGGCGTTTTGGCTAGCAGGAAGGGGCTGATCAGTGGCAGAGGAACTCGTGGAGGTCTGTTGAGGAGCGACAGTTGGAGTGGCTTCCTGCCTGTCCTGTGGCTCAGGGGTATAGCCTGTGCAGATGCCATAGAAATTCCTAGGTAAGGAGATAATGGCTCCTATCACATTACCAGCCTGCCAGCCCAGCCGTGCTCCTATTGCTGCGACAACGATCAGGGCGAGGAATGGCAGCAGGCTATAGACAGACAGAGAAAGGAGGGCAAGGATCGCTAGCGTGAGGATGGCGAACAAGAGAAAGCCAATGATTGCTCCAGTAATGGGACAGTTGCGTCGCATCAGGTCCATCAAGGTTTTGCCAAAGGATGCTTTTGCTGTCTGGCTGTGCGATGAGAAGCTCTTGATGATCGGCAACAGTTTCAGCGCGAATTCCAGCAGCGGTCTGGTCTGTTGGGTAGGTGGAAAGAGCTTGAGAAGGTTATCGTCTGTTTTGAGCCACTTCTTGACATCCGTATCAAGACAAACGAAGCCTGCTGTGCTCTTACGTGTCTGGCGGTAAAACTCGGCTGCGGCTATGACTGCTGCTGCCATTGCGCCTACTGAGGTGCCTCCGATATTGCGCAATCTATAGATATCGATTAGCTCGTTAACAGCAGGTGGGTAAACGATACCGCTGGTAATGCCCCCCTTCATGACAAGATCACACTCAGCTAAAATTCCTTGATGCACGGGTGGTGCGGGGTTACCCTCTTGTGGCGATTGTCCCGTCATAATGAATGCTCCTCTGGTAGCTAGAAATTTGAACTCTTCGAGAGTATTGACGAGTGATAGATGTTGCAGTAGAGATTTTACCACATTACTGCAAATTCGTCACGAAATCCATGATTGTTTTGAGCAAACAGGCGACGTTCTGTGCAATTTGGCAGATGCCATGCGACTAGGTAATTGTTCCGTATGGCAAAAAAGCTATAACGGAACTTGCTGTTCCACCAGCAATACCCTTCAGCAAAACCGTGAGGCTAGGCTTTTTTTTACCATAAACACGACGTTAACGTCATGTTTGGCATGTCAACTCATTCAATCAGCTGCATACTCTTTGAGAGAAGCACTCTCGATGGCCGAGAAAAATGGAGTCGATCGTAGACGGAGGCCCGACGTTTGGCCTGGGGCACTGCGTAATGCGTACGAAGAAACGATTCGAGAAGCCACTTCGACGTCGATTACTCATTGGAAACAGTTGCAGAAGCGTGTTGCCTGGCCTCATCCTGAGGCTCAGACTGGGTCTCACGTGTGACAATCTGTGCCTTGCCACGCAGCAAGGACGCTAAAGCCGCGACCAGACACATCACAACGGAGAGGTAGAAGACACTGTGCAGGCCGATGGACATCGGGTACGAGATGAGATTGGGGAAGAATTCATGGC
>WNFJ01275575.1_pt1 | contig 10711 bp, 9 predicted proteins | sample 5400461 | NCBI WGS metagenome assembly WNFJ01 (sample SAMN13153349, study PRJNA577476) | soil metagenome | isolation source: 115 cm saprolite on Douglas fir-dominated hillslope | place: USA:California | collected 2013-09-17
GGACGACGCCGCCCGTGACCGGCTGGTCAGCAACATCGTGGGGGCGCTACTCGCCGGCGTGACCGAGCCGGTGCTCCAGCGCGCCTTCTGGTACCTGCGGAACGTGGACCAGGACCTGGGCAACCGGGTCGAGAAGGGGGTCCGCGCCGGACAATCCTGACCGGCAGATCGTAGCGTGATGAGCGAGGGGCCCGGTACCGTCGGCGGCCGGGCCCCTCGTATTTCCATGGGTCGCACCCGCTGACGACGCTTGCGCCAGCTAAGTTAGCAGGTAGCGAGTCCAGGCGCCTGCCGTGACGACAGATCCACGCCGATGCGCGATCGTGAACGACAAGCAGGACGGCGGGTCGGGAACGACCGGGAAAATGGAAGGGCGCGGCTCGTGGCCAATATTGGCCGGGCGCAGGAAAACAGCGAATACGTGCGCACGCTGCTGAAGAAAAAAACAGCCTGAATTCGCCGCGTTGCTAGAACGGCTTGAACGGGAGTTGCCGTGCCCCGGATGCCGGGACATGATTTGCGGGTCATGGCCGGTGAGCGGGGTCGACGAAGACGGCGAGCAGGGGCATGGACGTCGCGGCCCGGCTACCCATCTGCACGGCCTCCGCCTTGAACTACGGGCTGAATCTCCGGCGATGTTCGGTCATTAACGGATTCTCTTAGTATCTGACACCTGGAGCCGGTGCCGCCTGACCAGCGTGCGCAGTGCTTTCAGTTTGACGTTACGACGCGCTACCCCTGGGCTGGGCGCAGGCCTACGGTGGCCTGAGACAGGCCTGTCAGCGTAACTGGATCTTGGTTCGTTTCTTCCTGCCCGCGCTAAGGCGGCCGTCGAAGGTGATGTCGAAGGGGTTGAGGGCAGCCTTCCACCGGCTAGTCAGAGCTTGCGGTCGCGACCGGTGGGGTCCAGGCTCGTGATCGCCAGGTATAGGCACGTCAGGGTGGCCTGCTCGGTCCGGGAGTGGCCGCGGGCATTCGCCGCGCACCGGGGCCCCCGCGTTGATTGTGGTTGCCTGCGATCCTCGGGGCCGGGCGGCGCTCACGGTCTTGCTCGCGGCTTCGGTGGGGGCGCTGTTGCGCGCCGCGGGCGATCGCGGGAGTGTGGGGAGCGCCATTAAGCGGTGAGGATTTGCGTGTGCTGGCTGAGGAGCAGGCGGCGTTGCGGCGGGTCGCGACGCTGGTGGCGCGCGGGGTGCCGCCGGAGGAGGTGTTCGCGGCGGTCACCCAGGAGATCGGGCGGCTGCTTGCGGCTGTCGCAGGCATGTACCGCTACGAGTCCGACCGGACGGTCACCTTCGTGGCCGAATGGCGCGGGGCAAGCGAACGCTTTCCCGTTGGCAGCCGGTGGGCCATTGGGGGGCACAACCTCGGCACGGTCGTGTTCGAGACCGGCCGTCCGGCCCGGATGGACAGCTATGTCGACGCCCTCAGGCGCGCTCGCTGCTGCCTCCCGCGAGGCGGGCATCATCCGCTCGGGGGTCGCGGCGGCGATCATCGTCGAGGGCCGCATCTGGGGCATGATCGCCGTCGGCTCGATCCTGGAGCAGCCGCTGCCGCTGGACACCGAGGCGCGGCTGGCCTCGTTCACCGAGCTGGTGGCCACGGCGATCGCGAATGCCGGGAGCCGCGCCGAGCTGATGGCTTCCCGCGCGCGGATCGTGGCGGCCGCCGATGAGACCCGGCGGCGGATCGAGCGTGACCTGCATGACGGCACCCAGCAGCAGCTGGTCTCGCTGATGCTGGAGCTGCGCGCGGTGCAGGCGGCGGTACCCTCCCAGCCCGGCGAGGCGGAGGCTGGCCTGGCGCGCGTCGCCGAGGGGCTCGCGCGCGTGTTTGACCAGGTGCGGGAGATCTCCCACGGGATTCACCCCGCGATCCTGTCCGAGCGGGGCCTGCCGCCGGCGCTCAAGGCGCTGGCCCGCCGGTCCGCGGTGCCGGTCGAGCTCGACCTGCGCGGCGGGCGGCGGCGGCTGCCACAGCCCGTTGAGGTCGCGGCGTACTACGCGGTATCCGAGGCGCTGGCCAACGCGGCCAAGCACGCGCTCGCCTCCGCCGTGCACGTCGAGCTCGGCACACCCGGCGCGATCCTGCGGCTGGTGATCCGCGACGACGGGATCGGGGGCGCCGACCCCGCCCGGGGGTCCGGGCTGGTCGGGCTCAGCGACCGTATCGAGGCGCTCGGCGGCACGCTGCACGTCACAAGCCCGGCCGGCAGCGGCACCTCGCTGCTCATCGAGATCCCGGTCACAGACCAGGGCGACCCAGGGGCGCCCCAACCGTAGTGGTGCGTCAAGACCGGTGCAAGGCCTGAATCAGTTTGCCGTGAACATGAGCGCGATTCAGTTGTGGCCTTCGGTAATGTCGCACGATCCGGCCGGGCAGGCCTGGGTCAGATGGCGTGGCCGGGCCACGCGCGCATTATCCGGGCGGGTCCGGCGGATACCCGTCCGGCAGGCCGCGAGGGCATGATCGTCCGCGCGGATCTGTTCCGGGCCGCCCGGGCCTGGCGGCAACGATCGACCATCATTGCGGTTGCTGCTGCGGGCGGCGGCGCGGTTTTCAGGGCCCGCGGTGCGGGATGCCGGGGCGTGCGTGGCTCATGGGTCGTGCGGGGAAGCGGTGCGGAGTGCAGGGGTTTAGTGCGGTTTGAGTGGAAGGGCGATTTACCCGGAACCAGTTGCGCGACAGCCTCAATAGGCTGTCCCAATACGTGCCCAATTTGCCAGCTGGACTGGACACCCTGGAAGCGTCGCGTCCGTCAGCGGCCCTCGAAGAGCGCGACCAGATCGTCCTGGCCGAACATCAGGGCGGTCTCGACGGCCGACGGGGTCCCCGCAGTGGGGTCGGCGCCGCCGTCGATGAGCGCCTCGATCACCGCCCGTTCCCCCTTGAAGACGGCGCCCGCGAGTGGGGTCTGGCCGCGGTCGTTGGGGCGGTCGGGGTCGGCGCCGCGCTCCAGCAGCGCCGCGACCGTCTGCGGGTGGCCGTGGTACGCGGCGAGCATGACGAGGGTGTCGCCCTTGTCGTTGCAGAGGTTGGCCGGAACGCCGGCGTCCACATAGGTGGCTAGGACGTCGGTGCCGCCCTGGCGGGCGAGGTTGAAGATCTTCGCCGCGAGCTGGAGCACCTCGGGGTCGGGTGCGGGCTCCTGCTCGCGGTACGCGGCGTGCTCGGGCCGGCGGGTGGGATCGGTCATACGGCATCGGCTCCTGCCTCGGTCTCCTGGTCCTTTCGGCTGCCTTCGGTGTCACCCTACGTATTGAGACACGACGGGCACTCCTCGGATTAGCCGCGACCAGGTGATTGCATTCAAGCCAGGCACACTGGCGTTCACGCTCACGCCCAAGGATTCCGCACACCCGGGGCTGCCGTCATTGTGGCCACCACCAATACGCTCTTCCGGCTGGCGGCACCTGCCTGATTCCGGGTTTACCTGGCGGGCCAGAGGCTGACTGGCGATTTCGATGTGGTGGCGGGGTTGCGCTTCCGTGCAGAGCAGTACTGCCAGAGCAGCCCGGCGCAGAGCAGTTCGGCGACGGCGGATTTCGGGTTCAGCTATGTCAGCGCTTACGGCACCAACGGTTTGTCTCAGCCCTATGCCGGGCCCACCGCCACCGGACAGAGCTACGGCACCGGCGTGGCGGTCGACTCTAGCCAGAAGGCCTACACCCTGGTGCAGGCCAACGCTGACGTCGGGTGTGGGTGGCTGCCGGGGCTGCTTCCCGGCCAGCAGCGGCACGACCGCGCCCAGCTCTACCAGCCCCAGTTACCTGGGGCCGTACTACATCGTGCGGCGCACCACCAACGGCGCCATCGACACGGCATTCGGTGCCAAGGGTTACGTCAAAACCTTTAATGGCAGCGACGACACGAATGACAAATTCACCAGCCTGTGCATTGTTCCCGGCAGCGGCGATCATCGTCATCGGACAGGGAAACCATGACTGCGCGGGAGCCGGATCACCCGGCAAGGCGACCGACGCGGCCGCAGCAGGCAGCATCACCGCCGCGGTGGCCAGCGAGCACCAGCCGGCCCGGCAGGTCAGAAGCCGGAAGGCTGCATAGCAGCTGCACGCCCTGCCTACTGGCCGCCTCCTCTGAGGACACTTGCCGCTTCCGTGTCACCCGTCCTACCGTTGTCAACACGGGAGCAGGCGCCGACTCCCGCCGGTCCGCGTTCTCGGTGATGTCCACGGAGTTGGCGTGCTGGTAGCGGGGGACGAATCGGTCCAGGACGTCCGGACGTGTGCCGTGCCGTGCTCGCGCTGGATAACCCGGAACGCGGCCCGGGCCTGGCCTATGCTCAGCCCGTCCTCGAGGGCACCGACGCCGCGGCGATCCATCCCACTGTCAGCGGCGTGCGCGCGCGCCGCGTGGTCGATCCCGACGCGCGGCCGGACGGCGGCGAGTCGCTGCGCGACTTCTACTGGCGCGTCGCCGGGTTCGCCGACGATCTGACTGCGCGCCTGGCCGGGAGCGCCGGCCCGGGGACGTCGCGGTGGTCGCCCACGGCGGCACGCTCCGGGTGCTGAACGCCTACCTGCGCGGCGTCGCGGTGGAGCGCATGAGCTGGGAACCGCTAGCCAACGGCTGCATCCTGCGAGCGCCGGCCTTCGGATCGGTTCGGTGCGTCCAGTCCGTACGAGCAGGTGGTAACCGCTGGTGGTGCCGTCTGGGCGCCAGCGGGCGATCGCGGGCTCCTGCCGGCGGACGCCGCCGCGGTCCAGGTCGCCGCCGGGTCGCGCGGCTCTTACTACAGCGAAACCACGCTGGGCGGGGTCCGCGCCGTGGTGTTCACCACGCCGCTCGCGCCGGGCCTGGCCCTGCAGGTGGCCGCGCCGCTCACCACGGTGGATACCGAGGTGGCCAGCGTCGGGGAGACCCTGGCCTTGCTGAGCGCCATCGGAATCGCCCTGGCCGCGCTGGCCGGCTGGGGCGTGGCGCGGGCCGGCCTAGCGCCGGTCGGCCGGCTGGCCGCCGTCGCGGAGCAGGTGACCGCGACCGGGAACCCAGCCAGCCGGGTCGAGGTGGATCGCCCGGACGAACTCGGGCGGCTGGCCACGTCGTTCAACACGATGCTGCACGCGCTGCAGCGATCGCTGGCCGCCCAGCGGCAGCTGGTCAGTGACGCCGGCCACGAGCTGCGTACTCCGCTAACCAGCCTGCGGATCAACGTCGACCTGCTGGCCGGCGAACCCGGCCTGTCCGATCCAGAGCGCCAGGAGGTGCTCGACCGGGTCGTCGCCCAGGTCGCCGAACTCGGCCAGCTGGTGGCCAGCGTCACCGAGCTGGCCCGCGGTGAGCCGGTCAGCAGCGCGTTTGGCGACGTCGGGCTCGATGAGGTGGTGGCGGCAGGCCTGGAGGGCGCCCGGCGGGACTGGCCGCAGACTTCCTTCACGGCCGATCTCGCGCCCTGCGTCGTGGTGGGCAGCGCCGGGCGGCTGCAGATCGCCGGCCGTAACCTGCTGGACAACGCGGCCAAGTTCGGCGCGCCGGGAGGCCCGGTGGAGGTTCGGCTGCTGGATGGCGAGTTCACCGTGCGCGACCACGGGCCCGGGATCGCGCCGACCGACCTGCCGGGAGTCTTCGACCGTTTCTACCGGGCGGCATCGGCCCGGGGAGTGCCCGGCTCGGGCCTCGGGCTCTCCATCGTGCGCCAGGTGGCGGAAAGCCACGACGGGACGGTCCGGGCCGAGTCCGCGCCCGGCGGGGGAACCCTGATGCGGCTCCGCTTGCCGGGCCGGACGAGCCCGGATGGCGGGCGGGTTATAGCGGAGGCCAACGCGCTTACCGCCGCGGTGGCGGGGCGGGAATACTCCAGTCGCAGATGATCGCGCTCGCCTTACCGGCCTGCGGCGGCGCGTTACGGACGCCGTGCTGGCGCAGGATCCCCGCCACCTGGCCGGCGATCCAGGCGCTGCCGGGTGCGGTGGGGTGCAGGCCGTCACGCGAGCGCGGGAACGTCCATCCCGCCGCCAGCGGATCGATGATGATCACGTGACGGTCCGCGGCCCGTCCGGCCGTCACGATCGCATGGTCGGTCCGGTGGGCGGCGGGCGTGGCTGAGTGCCTCGCGAAGACGGTGAGGAGCGCGATCTGGGCGTGCGGTGCCTCGGCGTGGATCATGGCGACGGCCTGCTCGACCCGCCGCTGCTCGAGCCCCAGCGGGACCCCGATATCGTCGTGGCCGGCCTGCACGATGACGAGCGCGGGCGCGAGCGCGCGAAGGTCAAGCCGTGCGATCTCGGCGGCGACCGGCCCCATGCGGCCGACGCCGGCTCGCACGTAGCCCGCCCCCGGGTCCCCGTAGATGACCGCGTCCCAGTGCAGCCGGCGAGCCAGGCCGGCCGCCCATGACTTGCCCGTATTACCTGGCCCGACGCCCGCCGTGAACGAGGCGCCGACGATCGCCAGTGTGTGCCCGTCGTGGTGCTGGCGCTGAGCGCGCTCGAGCTTCTGCTCGCAGGCCGCCAGGGACTGGCCGACGATGGGCCCGCGGGGGTGCCCTGACTTTGGCGCCGACTGAGGAAGGCGAAGAGCCAGGGAATACGTGGATCCGGGACGCGGCGCGGCCCCGGGTGCGCGGACCGCTCCCTGCGCCGAGGTAACCGGCAGCAGCGCGAGGCAGGTGACTGCCGCCGCCGCGATCATCATGAAATATCGCCGGAGTACGGCCCAGTCTCGGCTCTGCCGGAGATGGTGTCAAACGAACCTTCGGCCGGACCGACGTCGTTGCAGCTAGCCGGAATCGGGCCAGTTGGGCTAGCCGGGGGCTCTGAATGGCCGCTGGCAGCGATGCCAGCGGCATGGCTCATGCGTAATTGTTGATAACGGGTCCGCGGTATAAGCGCGGGCTTTTCCGCGTCACATCCACCAGCACCCATAACGCTTTCTCATGACCAGCGAAAAAGGAAAACGACGATGACTACTTCTTTGCCTACGGCCCGGCTGGGCTGGACTGACATGTTTCTGACCCGCGTCGGCTTCGGGGCCTGGGCCATCGGCGGGGGTGGGTGGGCGTACGCCTGGGGCGACCAGGACGACACCGAGTCTATCGCCGCGATCCGCCACGCGGTCGAGTCGGGGGTCAACTGGATCGACACCGCCGCCGTCTACGGGCTGGGGCACTCCGAAGAGATGGTGGCGGCCGCCCTGGCCGGGCTGCCCGAGGCAGACCGGCCTTATGTGTTCACCAAGGCGGGCCTGGTCTGGGACCCGGCCGACCGCACCTTGGCACCGCGGCGGGTCGGCGACCCGGCCAGCTTGCGCGCCGAGGTGGAGGCGTCGCTGCGCCGCCTGAACGTGGAGCGGATCGACCTTTACCAGATGCACTGGCCCGCCGAAGACGGCACCGCGGTGGAGGAGTACTGGCAGACCTTCCTCGACCTCAAGCGCGAAGGCAAGGTCCGGGCGATCGGGCTGTCCAACCACGACATCTACCAACTCGAGGCCGCCGAGAGCATCGGGAACGTGGATGCCGTCCAGCCGCCGTTCAACCTGATCCACCGCGACGTGGCCGATGATGTGCTGTTGTGGGCCCGCGAGCACGAGACCGGCGTGATCGTCTACAGCCCGATGGCCTCGGGCCTGCTGTCCGGCGCGTTCACCGCCGCCCGGGCGGCCCGGCTGGAGGCGGGTGACTGGCGGGCCGGGCACCCGGACTTCATCGGCCCGGCTCTTTCGGCGAACCTGGCCCTGGCCGGGGCGCTGTGCCCAGTCGCCGAACGCCACGGCGCGACGCCCGCCGCCGTGGCCATCGCCTGGACGCTGGCCTTCCCCGGAGTGACCGGGGCAATCGTCGGCGCCCGGCGGCCCGGACAGGTCGACGGCTGGCTGCCCGCGGCGACTCTGGAGTTGAAACAAGACGACCTGGCCGAGATCGCGGCCGCCGTCCGCGCTACCGGGGCCGGCACCGGGCCCGCATCGCCTTTTGTTGGAGCTGCTCCTTTCTAGTGAGCCGGATCGGCATCGCCGAACCGTACTCGGCCCTGCCGCTCGTGAGGCCCCGTGGCACGGCAGAAGACGGCTGTGCGCAGCAACAGGCCCCCTGAGGATCTCCTGCACGTGGGCTGCGGCTGTCCCGGCCGCCACCTAACGCGGGGCTAGCATGAGACCGCGCTGAGGGTGCTGCTGCGACGCTGAGCTCATGGCAACGCAACAGCTGAAGTCTTGGTGGGGCGACCGGCAGGATGCCGGGTCGCCGCCCGCCTGCCCGGCCGACGCGGTATCCATGCCTGAGGCACCGGTGGCGGTCACGGACGGCAGCACAGATCCGGGCGCATCTGCGCGGTGGAAGCGTCGCCGAGAGGCGGGCCGTCCGGTCTTGCGCTGGTCCTGGCGGGCGGTCTCGGTCCGACCGCTTCGGGCCGGACATGGTATCTGGCTAGAACCGGCAGGCCCGGTGCCGGGGGCGGTTCGGGGTAGTCGGGTGGCCGGGCCGCTGCTCGCCCTGACCGTAGCCGCGTTCGCAGCGGCGCAGTACGCGATCGGCCGTCCTGTCACGCCTGAGGCCTGGCTGGCGATCGCCCCGCTGCTGGGGTCCCTGGCGCTGGGCCCGCTGCGCACCGCGCTGCTGGCGGGCTGGACGGTGCTGCTCGGGCTCGGGCTTGCCCTTGAGACCAGCGGCCCAGCCGGACGGCTGGCCTCAAGCCTGGCCGTGCTGGCGCTGCTAGCCGGGTTCGCAGTGGTCAACGCGGTGCTGCGGGCCGCGGCGCGGCGGCGGCTTGGCCAGGCTCGCGCAGTGGCCCGGGTCGCGCAAAGCGCGCTGCTGCGCGAGGTCCCCAAGTCCGTGGCCGCGGCCCGGCTGGCGTCCCGCTACCTGTCAGCCTCGGCCGGGGCGCACGTGGGCGGAGACCTGATCGAGGTGGTCGCCGACGGCGCGAACCCGCGATGGCTGGTCGGCGACACCAGGGGCAAAGGGTTGCCCGCGGTCCGGCTGGCCAGCGTCGCGGCGACAAGCTTCCGGGACGCCTGCGCCCAGCCCGGCCTATCACTGACCGAGGTCGCCAGGGCGGTCGACCTCTCCGTGACTCGGGCAGCGGGCGAGGAGGACTTCGTGACCGCGGTGTTCGCCGAACTCGACCCGCGAGGCTGGATCCAGCTGGTGAACTGCGGGCATCCCCCGCCGCTGCGGCTAAGCACCGATGGCGAGCTTCGCCCGCTGGCTCCCGCGACCTTCACGGCACCGCTGGGCCTGCACCCGGATCTGCACCTGTCCACGTTCTCGGTGCGCGACGGCGACCGGCTGCTCTTTTTTACCGACGGGCTGCTGGAGGCTCGTGACCGGGCGGGTCGGTTCTTCCGGGTGGACCAGCAGGTCCACGCGCTACGCCGACCCGACCTGCAGGCGGCCGCCGACGAGCTGCTGGACCGGCTGCGCGCGCACACTCGCCGCCGACTCGACGATGACGTCGCCGTGCTGCTTGGCCGAGCTCACCCTCACCGGCCCCAGCCCCGGATTCCAGGCCGCCGTGCCAGGCCAGCAGTCCGCGGCCGGCGTGACATCAGCGGTAAGCCAGTGAGCAGCACCAGCCTGGTGGAGCCCGATCGGATGCGGACCCTCGCCGAACAGGCCGCGGCGGAACTCGCCGACGCGCCCGTCGATCGGCTGCGCGACCTGCACGATAGGCGTCAAGCCGGGCGCAGACCGGCACAGCGGACGCTGGGCAGGGACGTCAAGAGTGACACGATAAGACAGCACGCGGAGCCTCCGGGCAGGTGAGCGATCTTGGTCGAGACCTCTTCTACCGGGGGCTCCGCGCCTGCCCGGGGATCTCCAGTTATGTCCGCGTGTCTGCCCGTATGACTGTTATGCCAGAAACGCCGGGTTCACCCTTGCTGAGAAAACCTCACTATGTCCGGCACCTATGACCTGTCCGGGCCCTGCGGGAGCACCTTTTGCTGGCGCCGCCATCGGGCGACATGAGTTAAGCGATAACAACATGCCACCTAAACCTGCTATGCGAAAAATAACAAATTGCTGGTCGTGTGAGCGTCCGATTTCGCTAGAGCCAGAATGTAGTTCTACCATTGTGAGTCTTGCGATGTACGGGGGAGCGATGAGCCTGCGCTCGTACGCGTTAAGATGACCGAGCAGACGTACTACTTTGTCGGGTGGGATGGCCGGACCAGGGTTAAGCATTACGTCGAGCACAACAACGGCAGTCTGTCGAGCCCGGCTTGAGCGTCCACGTATCGTTCGGTATATAGAATAGGAGTCTGCGGCCACGGGCCCGCAGTTTGGCGGGGACCCTGCGTGCTGTCCGGGCTGACATCCCTAGCTGCCGGGCTGGCGACCCCGCATCCACGCGTGGTCTTGGCCGTCTTACCCTCACGCTTTCGGATAACGATCGGTTACGCTCAGGGTTGTGAGCGCGCTGGGGCGTCTGGTCGGCGCGTGGCTGAGGCAGCGGTCGCCCACCCGTCGGGCGGCGGCGTGGGCCCTCGCGGTCGCCGGCCCCGCGCTGCTAACGCTCGCAGCGCTGCCTTTGCAGTCGGCCCTGGTGCTGGGCGGGTTCCTGTTTTCCGCGCTGGCGACGAAGTCCGGCACGTCCGCCCCCGGCCCACCGCCGGTGCTCCTCGTCCCACCAGACCAGCGCCTTGCGCTCACTCCACGGTACGGGAACACCCCCGATCCGGGCTGGTCCCCGCTCGGCTGGTACCGGTTCTCCCGGTGCCGGATGATCTGCCGGACCGGGTTGTGCTGCTGACC
>WNFJ01712750.1_pt1 | contig 10708 bp, 11 predicted proteins | sample 5400461 | NCBI WGS metagenome assembly WNFJ01 (sample SAMN13153349, study PRJNA577476) | soil metagenome | isolation source: 115 cm saprolite on Douglas fir-dominated hillslope | place: USA:California | collected 2013-09-17
TTCGTGACATCGACGCCAGGGCCGGCTTTAAGCCCGCTTGAACTACTACTGCTATTGGAGCTAGCGCATCCGGATAGCACCACCAGCAGCGTGGCCATGATAATTACACCTGCATAGAACTTGTTTTTGATAGTCATCAGTTTCACTCCTTCGTAAATACTTGTTCTGGTCTACGTTTGGAGATATGAAGCTACGTGCTTTCACTGTGCGTGGATGCCGGGCTCTCCTCCTCGCCTTGTGCGCCGGCATCAGGCGTGGGCAAGTCGATTGTCTCGGCCTGTTCACCTCCCTTCTCTCCATGCCTGTTAAACTTAGGGAAAAGTACCCGCACCCGGCGTACCAGTCCTATAATTCCTCCTGGCTCAAAGAGCAAGAACACAACAATCAAGAGGCCATAAATAATGGCGTTCAGGTCGCCACCCGAAAGGCTATTCGTATTGTTGCCTGGTGGCAGCAGCGAGAATTGGTCAATCAGGCGGGGAAGCATGAAGACGAACGCTGCACCCAGGATCGATCCCCACACGCTGGCGAGGCCACCGACGATGATGGCAGCGACGAATTGGATTGAGAGCGTGAGATCCCAGTAAGTAGGTACGATGTAGCTGGTGAGGGAGGCAAGGAGAGCACCCGCGATGCCAGCAAGGAACGAAGAGAGGATGAACGCCCCCATCTTAGCTTCAAAGAGATTGACTCCCATGATAGCAGCGCCCACTTCGTTGTCGCGTACGGCCTGGAAAGCTCGCCCGGCGCGTGAGCGCATCACATTGCCGACAAAAAGCGCCGACAACACCAGGATGGGCAGGATCAGCAGGAAATACTGCTGGCCCGTGGTGACTGCGATGCCAAAGATTGCGTTTTGTTGGCTGAATGAGGCATCGCCTATAGCTGGTACGGGGAAGGTACGGCCCTGCGGGCCGCCCGTTATAGCCCGGGCATTCTTGAAGATATAAAGCCCTATAAAAACCAGGGCCAGCGATACAATACCCAGGTAGAAACCTCTCAGCCGCAGGGCAGTTGGGCCGATGAGGGCGCCCGCCAGCGCGGCTACGATGCCGGCCGCCGGCAGCCAGATCAGGAACGACAGGCCGAGACCTTGTGGATCTAACGGGGTCGTGGGCGGCGTACCGCCGAGCACAGCTGCCGTGTATGCACCGATACCCATGAAGAATGTGATGCCCAGCGAGACCTGGCCCGTGTAACCGGATAGGACGTTCAAACCTAGCGCCGCGATAGCCGCGATCATCGTGTAGTCGACGGTCGTCAGCCAGTCTTCGCTGGCTACGGAGAAGAAGACGACTAGTGCCAGCACACCGATGCCCAGAGAGAGCCAGCGCGAAGTGCTGCCGAGCAGGCGAGGGGGGGCGGCGCTGGCCGGTGCACTCCGGGTAGTTGGAGGGGCTTCTATGCTCATAGCCGTTCCACCTTTCGTGTGCCGAACAGGCCGTAGGGCCGGATGAGCAGTACAAGGATCATGATCAGGTAGGGAGTGATCTCATGAAAGCCCGTTCCCAGGAAGCTCGCAACATGACTTTCGTAACCGGCCGTCAACACCTGAGCCAGGCCGATGATGATCCCACCCACCACTGCTCCGCTTATAGAGTCTATACCTCCCAGGATGATGGCCGGGAAGGCGAGCAGCGCGATGCCGCCAAGTGTAGGATCAATGGCGACCGCATCGGCAGCAAGAAAGAAGCCGCCGATCGTGGCGATGGCGGCGGCAATACCCCAGGCCAGTGCGTTGACGATGTTGATGTTAATGCCCATCACCAGCGCTGCTTCCTGGTCAATCGCCGCAGCACGCATTGCCAGCCCATATTTCGTAAAGCGAAAAAAGCCGTAGAGCGCCGCGCACAGGAGCACCGTTATGATGATCGTCCACATATCGTTGGTTGCAAAATGGACGCCGCCAATATTAAATCCACTATTGAGCGCGTAGGGAATAGCAGCAGGGATAGGATTCGATCCCCACTTTATGCTCACGGCGGTGCGTAGTAGAATATCAAGGCCGATGGTAATCATGAGGATGGAAAACACCGGGCGACCAATCATGCGCCTCAGGGCAAAGCGCTCAAAGAGTAAAGCAATGATGACGGTGAAAGCAATAGCGATAATGAGCGCCAGCCAGAAGGCCAGCTTCCATTCGAATACTCCTGCCGAGAGGATGTAAGCTCCTACCAGCAGCAACTCACCCTGGGCAAAGTTAATCACGCCGGTGGCTTTGAAGATAATGGAGAAACCGAGTCCGATCAGCGCGTAGATGCAGCCCAGGGCGATTCCGGCAAATACAAGTTGAATAAAATAGGCCATGTTCCCTCCTGTTTGCAGGAATAGTTAGCGGTTGTTGTCGGTCTGCATTAACATGTCTCCGGATGCTTTACCCCCGAACTCTTCACCAAGATACGCTTTGATCACATCCGGATTGGCCTGTACCTCGGTTGTCGAACCCTGTGCGATCACACGTCCGAAGTCGAGCACGAGCACGCGATCGGCAATGCCCATCACGACTGCCATATCATGCTCGACCAGAATCTGCGTGACGCCAAGCTGCTCTTTGATATCCAGGATGACGGAAGCTATCTCCTCCGTTTCCTCGAGGCTCATGCCAGCCACTGGCTCATCCAGCAGCAGCAGTTTGGGTTCCAGCGCCAGCGCACGCGCGAGGTCGGCACGCTTCTGCAGGCCATACCAGCGTTCTAACCCGAGTAGCTCCAGCAGGTGCAGGCAATAGGCGCGGTTCTTCTTCTCTTCGTTGCGCGCCAGGCCAACATAGATGCCGTCGAGTAGTATGCCACTGCGCATCCTCGTGTGCCGGCCCAGCAATAGATAATCCAGCACCGTGGTGGTCGGAAATTGTCCCAGGCTCTGGAAGGTACGGGCAATGCCAGTACGCGCCACCTGATGTGCTTTTAGCCGCAGCAGGTCGCGCCCATCGAAGGTCACCTTTCCAGTAACTGGCTGGTAGACACGCGAGATTACATTGAACAGCGACGTTTTGCCTGCGCCATTGGGGCCAATCACCGCAAACAATTCGCCAGGCTGTACCTGGAACGAGACATCAGTAATTGCTTTAACACCGGCAAAGCGTACAGAGATCCCTTCAACGGAGAGTAAGGGAGGAACGGTTGTGGATCGTTCGCGTGCATTCACGCTGGCGGATGTGTCGCTCATACAGACCACCTCCTCGCGGGCCGCTTCTGGCGCAGCGTTGCCATCGTACTGCGCGTTTCCCCCTCGTGCAATCCCAGGTAAAACTTGCGTACACTCTCTTCTTGCAAAAGTTCGGCGGCGGGCTGGTCCAGCACGACTTTGCCGGTCTCCAGCACGTAGCCGTGGTGGGCAATGGAGAGCGCCATCTGCGCGTTCTGCTCCACCAGCAGCACCGCTGTGCCGCTGGCGTTGATTTCGGAAATAATGCTACGGATCTGCTGGACCAGGAATGGCGCCAGCCCGAGAGAAGGTTCGTCAAGCAACAGCAGTTTCGGGCTGGCCATCAAACCGCGGCCAATGGCGAGCATCTGCTGTTCGCCGCCTGAGAGGTAACCCGCCACGCTCTTGCGACGTTCTTGCAGCACCGGGAAGAGTGCCATCACCCGGTCATAGGCGCGCCGTACGGCAGCAGGGGCATGCGAAGAGATCGCGCCAGCCCGCAGATTCTCATCGACGGTCAGATCGGCGAAGAGCCGCCGGCCCTCCAGGACCTGCACAATGCCGCGCTGGACGATTTGCGTAGCGTTCAAGCGCTCAATGCGCCCGCCCTCGAAGAGGATGGAACCGCGCACAACGCTGGCTTTGTGGAAGTTCAGTAGACCGGAGATGGCACGCAGGATCGTGGTTTTGCCAGCACCATTTGCACCCAGCAAGGCCACTACCGTCTTATCCGGCACCTCCAATGAGACGCCCTGTACAGCAGGCACAACGTTGTGATAGGTAACTGCGATGTCCTGGAGAAGCAGCATGGTACGTCCTCCTGAGGGCCGCATTTTGGGGCAGCCTGGTTAAAACTTTACGGGATTGAGCACGCATCGCGTACACAACTTGAAAGAAGTTGCTGGCCCGATTGTCCTGGTACTTGGGAATACTATACACTATCAACCTGTACTCTGCAATACTTATCTCACGGGTATGCTCATGCTATTTCCCAACAACCAGGATGAAGCCTTCCATCGGAAGCGGATATTCCGAAGAATATGCTACTATAGACAGCATAGACGAACAATGCACTTGCGTATTGAAGAGTAAATCAGTACACTTCTCAGTAGGAGGTGACATATAGTATGTCTAATTGCCGGTTCAGTTTCGTTTTGGATCTGTAATATTGGGAGGTAGTTAATGACCTATCACAGCGAGGTGGTGGGCAGTTTGCTCAGACCCACCTACCTGGTAGAAGCACGTGAGCAGTATGCAGCGGGACAACTCAATGCGGCAGAGTTCAAGGCTATAGAAGACCGGGCGGTAAACGAGGCAATCGCCCTGCAGGAAGATGCTGGCATTGACGTGATTACCGACGGAGAGATGCGACGCTACGCCTTCTACGGCCACCTCGTCGAGGCGCTGGAAGGCTTCGACAAGTACGGAGGCTGGGCCATCCACCTGTGGTGGTGGAGCGGCTCAGGTGGCTCAGGAGTATGTGCGCAGAGGAGTGGGTCTTCCTGCGCTCGCGGCGTAGGACTCCAGCGAAGGTAACTATTATCAGCGCCCAGCAGGCAGCCGCCTACTACGACCCGGAGAAGTCGAAATCAGCCTATTCCTCCCGCGATGCCTATCTTGCTGATATCGTGGATTTTTCGCGTCGTGAAGTGGATGAACTGGTTCGCCTGGGTTGTACCTATATCCAGATCGATGCTCCCCAGTACGCGGCGCTGCTCGATCCCCAGATGCGTGAGGGGTATCGCCAGCGTGGTAACGATCCCGACAAACTCATCGATCTCTGCATTGAACTGGACAATGCCATCATTCGTGACCACCCGGGCATCACCTTTGGCATCCATATCTGCCGTGGGAACAACCAGAGCAAATTCTACGCCAGTGGTGACTATGAACCCATTTCCCGCATATTTAGCCTGACCCACTTCCAGCGTTTTCTTCTAGAATACGATGATGTACGCTCGGGAGGATTTGAACCGCTGCGGCATGTGCCCGGGGACCGCTTTGTCGTCCTTGGCCTGGTCACCACCAAGAAGCCTCGACTGGAATCTGCCGCTGAGTTGCGACAGCGCATCCAGGAAGCCACTCGTTATATCCCGTTAGAGCGCCTCGCCCTCAGTCCGCAGTGTGGCTTCGCGTCCACCATGGAGGGTAACCATATCTCACCCGAAGACCAGCGCCGCAAGCTAGAACTTGTGGCAAGCGTGGCACGGGAAGTCTGGGGATCTCAGTAAGAGGGCTTTCGCCAGGCAGAAAGCTAATAGATCGGACTATCACCGGAAAGGAGGAATACGCTTAAGAAGTTGGCAGGCTGTCCTTATGACGTAACAACACGTTTGTTTTTGTCGCATAGTCCTGTTTCCAGCAAAGGAGGCATCTCATGACATCCGAGGCAAGTGGTTTATCCCAACCCGTTTCGGAGAAAGGCAGCAGTGCCGCTGCCGTTATCGCGCGCCAGGACCGTATTCCCATCTGGTCACTTTCCTATCTCTTCATCGGCATCATTGGTATAGGCTTCCTGTTCACGTTCTACGACATCTTTGACGTCACCGTCTCGTTCATTCAGACCTGTGTTCAGATCGTCCCTGGCTGTACACCGGTCAACGCATCCAATTATCTTGGTCTTCCTGTCGAGCTAAACCTGGCAGGCTACGTGGTCGGAGCGCTGATCCTGGCTCCCCTGGCGGACAGGTTCGGCAGAAGAGACATGCTGCTGTTTACCCTGCTCCTGACGGGCATCGGCTCACTGTACACCGCTTTCGTTGGTGACTATACCAACTTCGTCATTGCTCGGACCATCACCGGCATCGGGATTGGCGCGGACCTGGCGCTCGTCAATGCGTACATCAACGAAGTGGCGCCCAGCGCAGGTCGCGCCAGGTTCACTTCACTGATCTTTATCATGTCTTCGCTAGGTGCCTTTTTGGGTATCTGGTTAGGGCTGATCCTGACGACGCCACCGGCTCCTTTCCCACTTGGCTTGTCTTTTGCTGTTGCCGGGCCAATGTTTCAGGGAAATGGCTGGCGCATTATGTATGGCATCGGTGCCGTCCTGGCGCTAGTGGGCGTCCTGCTGCGTTTCCAGTTACCGGAGTCGCCGCGCTGGCTCATTGCGAGAGGGCGAGTAGACCAGGCAGACAAGATCGTAACGGGTATGGAGGAGCGAGCGCGCAGGAGGATGCCTGACCTGCCTGCCCCTGCTGCCGAGATTCCTGTTCAGACGGGTGCTACCAGAATCCCGTATGCGGAAATCTTCGGCAATCGTCTCTACTTGCGGCGCACCATACTGCTGCTCATTGTGTGGTTCTTTGGGTACGTCACGGTCTATGCAATTGCCCAGGGTCTCACATCGCTGCTGGACAGCATGCACTACCCGCCACCAGAATCTGGATTGATCGCAGCGTTCGGTTGGTGAGCAGTTGGAACGCAAGCTGTGGCTGCCTATAGCAGCCCTGCTCACGCTTATCGGTGGTATTCTGATTGGGTTGGCAGGCCCCAACAACTTCCCTGTTGCCGCAATTGGGGCAATTATCACCTTCTTTGGCTTCAACCTGTGGGTGCCGATGACCTATACCTGGTCTACCGAGAACTACCCCACGCGGGCGCGTGCAACCGGTTTTGCGCTGGTCGACGGTGTCGGGCATCTTGGCGGCGGCGTTGGCATCCTGGTCATCGCTCCGCTCATCCCCACGCTGATCGCTTCTCTAGGCCTGACTGCGGGGCCAATAGTCGTGTTCGTGATTATTGCCGCCTTCCTGATAGCGGCTGCCATCATCGCCCAGTTTGGCACTGCGACGAGACGGAAGCGCCTGGACGAGGTTTCGCCGTAGCACCGCTTTGATAACCAAACAAACGTTCGGAACTGGTAACAGGCGAACTGGTCAAACGCGAGCGATCAGTTCGCCTGTGATAGCAAAAAGTCGATATTGGGCATGCAATGCCAGGCCTGCTAAGGTTGGCAGTTCAAGCCAATGCCAGCGCCTCAGCCAGTGGTCCCGCCCACGACACAAGTTGCTCGTCAGCCATAAACGCACCGGCGATTTGCAATGCAAGCGGCAACCCATGCGTAGCACGACCTGCAGGAAGTGCTATGGCAGGGAGGCCGGCATGCGTCCAGGGAAGGTTCATAGCCGGGTCACCCGTCGTGCTGATGCCCTCAGGAGCCGCCCCAGGAGCAGCAGGGCTTATCCAGAGATCGATACCATGCTGTGCCATCAATCCTTCCAACTCGCTGCGGAGCGCAGTTCGTCCAGCACGAGCGGCTGCTAACTCCTCGGCGCTCACCTCTTGCCCTTGACGAATGAGAGCAGCGGTGCGTGGGCGGTAGAGCGACTCGTATTGCGCGAACCACGCTGCGTGCACCTGGGCCATCTCGGCAGAGAGGATATGTCTATGACGAAGGTTGATTGCATCGATGTCACGCATGGCCTCTACAGGTCGCACATCATAACCAGCTTTCTTAAGCAGTGTTACATGCTTTTCGAAAGCTGCTCGTCCCTCCGCTGAGGCCTGGGCAAGGTATGGTCCAACCGGTATACCAAGTACAGGCATGTTGTTTGAAGCTATGCCTGCTGCATCTTGCATAAAGAAGCCGGCGGTATCAAGAGAAATAGCACACGGGATCAAGCCATCACTAGCAATACGACCATAGCTCGGTTTGAAGCCAACGACGCCACAAAAGGCTGCGGGGCGAATGATAGAGCCAATCGTCTGCGTGCCGAGCGCCAATGGACAGAAGCCAACTGCAACAGCGGCAGCAGAACCACTGCTTGATCCGCCAGGAGTATGATTCAGGTTATGTGGATTGCGCGTCGTCCCAGGCTCAAAATAAGCAAATTCCGTGGTGATCGTTTTGCCCAGCAGGAGCGCTCCTGCATCTCGCAGTTTGGTGACGCAACTTGCTTCATCTCCCACGAATACCTCTGAGGGTAACTGCGACCCTGCACGAGTGGGGAAGCCGTCAACATAAAAGATATCCTTGACGCCGAGCAAAATGCCATAGAGAGGTGGACGGCTTTCAGGATCAGCAAAGCGCTTTTGTAAGGCGGCGGCCTCATTCAAAAGGCGAGTCCGGCGGCCTGGTTCAGGCACAAGCGCATGAATATCCGGCTCATAAGCGTCGATACGATTACATACTTCATCGACGAGCGTCAACAAGTCCAGCTGACCAGAGCGCAGTGCAGCAGCAGTGGCAGTAAGGGATGTAGAAACAATGGCTTCCATCCTACTCCTCAGCTACTAGCGGGTTGCTCAGTACTCCCAGGCGCTCTATTTCAACCGTGATCGTATCCCCCGGTTTCATAAACACTGGTGGCGTACGAGTGTTACCAATACCCGGTGGAGTGCCTGTCATGATAACATCACCCGGTTCAAGCGTCGTGATCTCAGAAATGTAACTTACGATGTAAGGCACGCGAAAGATCATATCTGCCGTGTTGCCGTCCTGCATCACCTCACCATTCAAGATCGTCCTGATGCTCAGCTTATTGGGATCGGGTACTTCGTCCCTGGTGACTAGAGCCGGTCCTAAAGGGCCAAAGGTATCGAGCATCTTGCCAGTTGTCCACTGTGACGTGCGGAACTGCAGGTCACGTGCGCTGACATCGTTGGCAACAGCGTAGCCGGCAATAAATGAGAGCGCTTCATGCTCGGCGATATATTTGCCTCGCCGGCCTATAATGATTGCCAACTCTCCCTCGTAGTCTATCTTACTGCTGATACGCGGAATAACGATCGGCTGGCCATGACCGATCAAGGAACCGGACACTTTATGGAACAGGACGGGATAGTCAGGTACAGACATACTGGCTTCGGCAGCATGTTCGCGATAATTCAATCCGAGGCAAATGACTTTGCTGGGACGCAGCACTGGAGACAGCAGCGAGACCTGGTCAAGGGCGTATACGATTCCTTGCAAGCGGAGATCGTTGTCGCCCGCCGAAAGTTGCTCCTGGACAAAAGCCACTGCTTGCTCAGCGGCTCTGAATGATGCCCCACCGCCGCTGAGCAAGCCAATCATATCGCCGGGAACCCGCAGGTTCGCCACTGCCAGTTCATCGTCGACAATCAGCCCATCGAGTTGAGCACCGGCACGTGACTGTCCCTCGTGTTGATAGGTCACTAATCGCATATATTCTCCACTTTCTCATCACTCTCTGGATCACTGGTTATTTGTATTCGACAGTATTTCATGAATCCATTGTGAATGGTGTCTACACAAAATCGGCTGGACCATCAGGACCCCAGAGATTCACCCATCGTTCTTTCGAACTCCAGACCCTGGGTACATAAGTCGCATCATCCCAGATTTGCTGGAGATCACACATGAATTCAATCAAATTTCCCTCGGGGTCCCTGAAATATTCAAACTGGTTTTGACCGGGGCCATGCCGCCCGGGGCCATAGAGCAGCACATAGCCATTCTGCATAAGGTGTTCGGCCTGCCGTGCCAGGTAGGTGAAATCGGCCACCTCGAAGGCAAAGTGATGCATCTTGATCGTGCCTGTCTTTGCGAATGCCAGGCCATGATGATCAGGGTTGCAGCGCATCCAAAGGAAGATGTCGTCTACCCAGTCAGAGACGCGGAAGCCCAACACTTCACTATAGAACTCGGCGCTGCGTTTGCAATCGTCCACCAGCAAGGTGATGTGGCCGAGCTTGCGTGGCTGGACGGCACGCGGACCATAGTTTGGAGCAACCTGCGTCATCCCGCCAATTAATTCTACTACATAACCATCAGGATCGTGCAAACGTAAGGAGTGTCCTTGACCCAGTTCACCCGATCCTTCCGTCTGGTAAGGAATACCGGCCCTGCTCAATGCCGCGGCCGCAGCCTCCAAAGCTGCTGGATCACCGACGTCCAGCGCATAATGGTCAAGCCCCCTTTCCGAAGAAGGGATGAGTACAACAGCGTGGTGGTTCGCATTGCAGCGCAGGTAGACATGACCTGCGCTATCTCGCTCGGTCTCGCCAAGTCCCACCAGGTTCGTGTAGAAATTTGTTTGTTGTTCCACGTTCTGCGTCTTCAAAGCGACATGCGAGACTTGTTTGACGTTGACAACAGCCATGAGGAACCTCCTTGTCCTATTTATACCTCGCTTAATTTTCGGTAACTAGCATAGTATATACAATATACATGGTACTTAGATCTATGGCCTTGTCAAGCTATCGTATGCAGGCCTGGTGACGGCTATGATAGGGCCAATAAAGAAGTTTAACAAGCACCATCGGGAATACCCCGTAGGCGCACAATGTATTGGCGCACCGCCGATGTATCGGCCTGGGGAGCGCATCGACGGGCCATCGGCCGATAAATCGGCGCTGCGGGCATGAATGCGCCGCCTACGCAAGAGCCGGTGTTGGTCGTTATCCATTCCTTGACAAAAGAGATTGAACTGGGTATTATGTATACAATATACGAAACACAGGCTGTGCTGGCTAGCTGTCACCGCCTGGGGCATGCTAAATCGGCCCCCTACGGGCTCTCCGCCGTGCAAACATGAACCTCATCCCTTTGTGAGTTGATCACAGCGGATCAGGATAACGCTCAACTTCATGAAACCCC
>WNFJ01668396.1_pt1 | contig 10706 bp, 11 predicted proteins | sample 5400461 | NCBI WGS metagenome assembly WNFJ01 (sample SAMN13153349, study PRJNA577476) | soil metagenome | isolation source: 115 cm saprolite on Douglas fir-dominated hillslope | place: USA:California | collected 2013-09-17
TGGTCCCTGAGCGCTCCCGGCGCGTTTAGCAGAGCCACCAGGCCCTGTTCGGACTCGCTGTGGCCGAGGAAGCGCGGGATCTTGTCACCGGAGAAGTCGAGCAGCCTGACGACCGCGGGCTGGCCCGCGAGCAGGCCGAGGACCGGCGTCAGCTGGGCTAGGTGGTCGGCCTCGGACGGCCAGCCGGAGGCACCGATGAAGGGGATCTCCGTGCGCAGCAGGCCGACCCCGGCCGCGCCGCCGGACAGGCCCAGCCGCGTCTCGGCGGCCGACGCCACGTTGCACAGCAGCGTGACCGGCTCGCCGTCGGCCGTCCTGACCTCGGCCGGGGCGCTGCTGGCGGCGCTGCCGGCGGCCAGCGGGCTTATGGAACTGTCCGCCGCGGCGAGTTCGGGGGCCGCGGGATCGACGATCAGCTCCCCCGCGCCGGTGTCGAGAATCGCGTGGTGCCCGGCCGCCGCGCCCAGCACCCTGGGGTCGGCTCCGGCCAGCATGGGCAGGCCGAGGCCGCGCGCGATGATCGCCGCGTGGGAACTGGCCCCGCCGCCCACCGACACCGCGCCGGCCAGTCCGTTTTCGGCCAGCCGGATGAGGTCGGCCGGGTCGACATCGAGGCGGACCAGGATGAACTTTCCGGCCGGCGGCGGGGGGGCGCCGTTCCCGCGCAGCTGGTCGAGCACGGCTGCGGCGACCTGACGGACGTCGCCCGCACGCTGGGCCAGGTCGGGGTCGGGCAGGGCCGCGAGCAGCGCGGCCTGCGCCTCGGCGGCCTGGTTGACGGCGGCGATGCCGTCGGCTCCGGCCCGCATCGCCTCGATCGCCGGGCCGACCAGCGCGGGGTCCGCCGCGATCAGCGCGCCGATGTCCACGATGCTGGCCTGCAGGTCCTGACCGCGCGAGCGGAGATGTTCGGCGAGCGCCGCACGCTCGCGCGCGACCGCGGCGAACACGGCCCGCAGGTCATCCTCGGTCGGGTGGTTCGGGGTCTGCGGGGTCCCGCCGGGTCCGCTTTGGCCGGTCACTGCCCGGCCGGACGCGTCACCGAGGTAGATCTCCCCCATGCCGATGCCCTCGGAGACCGGCTGCCCCCGGTAGCGGCGGGGTGCGGTCATCGCCCGGCCTGCGCGGCGTCCCGCAGGGCGCCGAGGATGAGCGCGGTCGAGACCGCCCCGGGGTCTTCGTGGCCGACGCTGCGCGGCCCGAGGTAGCTCGCGCGGCCCTTCAGCGCCTGCATGGAAACGGTCGCGGTGGCGCCGGCTGAGGCCGCCTCGGCCAGGGACCTGAGGGCATCGTGCTGCGACGCCCCCTCCGCGATCGCCTTGGCGAAGGCCCTGGTCGCCGCGGCGAGCGCGTCGACCATCGTCTTGTCACCCTCGCGGGCGGCGCCGAGCTGCTGGACGCCCGCGAGCGCCGCGTCGAGCGCGGCGGACAGGGCGGGCAAGTCCACGTCGGCGGCGTCTCCCAGCGCCTTTCCGGCCCGCCGGAAGGCCGTGCCGTACAGCGGGCCTGAGGCGCCGCCGACCTTGGAGATGAGGGTGTTGCCCGTCAGGGTCAGGATGGCCCCGGGCGTGGCGGGCGCCGTAGCCCCCGGGCCGGCCGCGTTCAGCGCGCCGAGCACCGCGGTGAAGCCGCGGGCGAGGTTGATGCCGTGATCGGCGTCGCCGATCGCCGCGTCCAGCTGGGTCAGGTGGTCGCGGTTGGCCTCGATGACCCCGGCGGCTGACACGATCCAGGCCCGGAAGACTTCAGTGTCCATGATGGCTCCCTGATAGACAATGGGAATCGCTGGTACTAGCGTCCCCACCGCAGGGCGGGCGTGTCCACCGGCGCGTCCCACAGCCGGGTCAGCGTGTCGGTGAGCTGGCAGACCGTCACCGAGAAGCCCTGCATCTCCAGGCTGGTGATGTAGTTGCCCACCAGGTTCCTCGTGATACGCGCGCCCCTGGCCTCCAGGTACTTCCGCACCTCGTTGAACATGAGGTAGAGCTCGATCAGCGGCGTGCCGCCCATGCCGTTGACCATGACCAGCAGGTCGCCGTCGACGGACATGTCGGCGCTGATGGCGTCCAGCGCCACCGCCGCCAGCTCACGCGCCCCGCTCAGCGCGGCGCGGGTCCTTCCGGGCTCGCCGTGGATGCCGATGCCGAGCTCCACCTCGGCCTCGCCGAGCTCGAAGGTCGGCTTGCCCGCCGCCGGAACCACGCACGGGCTCAGCGCGACGCCGAAGGACCGGCTCCTGGAGTTGACCTCGCGGGCCACCGCGGCGACGGCGGCCAGGTCCGCTCCCTCCTCGGCAAGCGCCCCGGCGATCTTCTCCACGAAGACCGTGGCCCCGGTGCCCCGCCGCCCGGCAGTGTAGAGCGAGTCCTGGACCGCGACGTCATCGTCGATCACGACCGGGACGACCTCGATGCCCTCGTCCTCGGCCAGCTCCGCCGCCATCTGGAAGTTGAGCACGTCGCCGGTGTAGTTCTTCACGATGTGCAGCACGCCCGCGCCGCCGTTGACGGCCTTGGTCGCGGCGAGCATCTGGTCGGGCACGGGTGAAGTGAACACCTCGCCGGGGCAGGCGGCGTCGAGCATCCCGTATCCGACGAAGCCGCCGTGCAGCGGCTCGTGACCGGAACCGCCGCCGGACACCAGGCCCACCTTGCCCTCCCGTGGCCCGTTGGCTCGCGTGATCACCTTGTTCTCGATGTCCACGGACAGCGACGGATGCGCTGCGGCGACACCCTCAAGGGCCTCGGTGACGACCGTCTCCGGGGTGTTGATGAGCTTCTTCATGACGTGACTCCACTGACCTTCTCTTTTTCCGGTACGGAATCGGGGTCCGGCGAGAGGCTGGTCAGCGCCGCGTCGGCGCGCACCCGGCCGATGAAGACGTAAGCCATACCGCCGAGCACGCCGCCGACGAGCTCGCCGATGACGTAGGCGGGCACCTGAGCCCAGGAGACGGTGCCCCCAAACCCGCCCTGCATGAATACGGTGCCCAGGTAACGGGCCGGGTTGATGGCCGCGCCGGTGGCGGGCCCGAGGATGATGATGATCGCGAAGACGGCCGAGCCGATGGCCATCGGGGCCCAGCCGGGCACCGCGCGGTGGTCGATGACGCCGAAGATCACGAAGACCAGCATGAACGTGCCGATGGCCTCGATCAGCGACGCCCGGCCGAATCCCATCGACGCGGAGTTGTAGCTGGTGACCCCGCCGCCCGCGGCCACCGTTGCCGCCCGGCCGAGGGTGAGGAAGATGGCGGCCGCGCCGGCGATCGCGCCCACCAGCTGGGCCGCGACGTAGCCGGGCACCTCGCGCCACGGGAACTTTCCAGAGACGGCCAGCGCGAGCGTGACCGCCGGGTTGATGTGGCCGCCCGAGATGTGCCCGATCGCGTACACCGCGCCCACGATGACCAGCATGAACGCGAACGAGATCATTCGAGAAGGCGACCTTGGTCCCGGCCGCGATCACGCCGGTCGCGGCGGCCGAGCCGGCGCCCACGAACACGAGGAACGCGGTGCCAAGGCCCTCGGCGAGAAGCTTCTGCGTTGTGGTGGGTGGAGCTGCCATGCGGTTCGCCCTCGGCCACGGCCGGGGCGTCTCACCCCCTTCGGCGAGATGGGATCCTGCTCGAAATGCGTTCGACATTGTCGAACGGTGTTTCACGCAACATAAGCCCGGGCCTGGTCGCCGTCAAGAGGGGAAATCCAGGATTAAGTTTTCTGGAAACAAATTGCTAGTTTTATCTTTCAGATGTAACCTGAAGACAGACATCGGGAAGCAGCAGCTGCTTGGCGCTAAACGGGGCGAGCGCCGAGGCGTGTTACTACCGTGGCGGCGATCCGGGTGGCGAACCGCGCCGCGGCGACCAGGTCCGCGGCCGGGGGGGCGGCCAGCCACCTGCTCATGAAGGCACCGCAGAACGCGTCGCCCGCCCCGGTGGTGTCCCTGACGTCCGCCGGATGCGCCGCGATCAGGACAGGCGCCTCACCCGGCACGGCCAGCACGCATCCCTCGCCGCCGAGCTTCAGCACCACGGCAGAGTAATACCTGGTGAGCCGGGCCGCCATCGAGAGCGGATCCGGTTCGCCGGTGAGCACGGCGGCCTCGTCACGGTTGGGAAAGCACACCGCCGCGCCTTCGGTCCAGCGCAGGAACGCCGCTGGCTCCATCCGGGCCAGGAAGGCGGCCGAGCCCGGGTCGATGGTGACGGCGATTTCGCGGGAACGAGCCTCGTCGAGCAGCCAGAGCGCCACCTCGAGCAGCGGCGGCTCGCAGAACGTATACCCGGTCAGGTGCAGCGCCGCCGCGCCGTCGAGGAGCCCGGCCGGGACATCGGAGCGCCGCAGCCGCAGGTTCGCTCCCCGGTCGGTGAACATGGTCCGCTCGCCGTCCCGCGCGACCATGATCACGATCGAGCCGGTGTCGGCAACGGCGTCGGCGGTCAAGTGCGCCACGACGCCGGCCCTGGCCAGTTCCCCGCGGTGGTATTCGGCGTCGCGGACGCCGACCCGCCCCGCGAAGGTGACCTCCGCGCCGAAATAGGCCATCCATGCGGCCTGGTTGGCCGCCGAACCGCCCGGGCAGGCGCGGATTGCCGCCGGGGTGTCGCTGCCGGGCGTGATGTCGTCGAGCGGCTTCACGAGCACATCATTGATCACGTCACCGCAGACCACGACGCGCCGGGTCGGGCGGGTCCGGGCGTCGTCCCCCCGCGCCAGCAGGGCGTCGTCCCCCCGCGCCAGCAGGTCGTCCCCCTGGGCCGACACGGCTATCCGGCAAGGGGCTCAACGGCTCGTTCGGCCCAAGATTGTGAGATTTTCGCGGCGAGCTCGATGTTGCCGCGCGCGATTTGCAGATTCACCCGGACGCTGACACCGCCGGTTACCTGCTGGATCCGGTCGAGCAGGAAGGGACTGACCGCCTTCCCGCGGATGCCCAGCGCGGCCGCGGCCGCCAGAGCCTCCTCGAGCGCCCCGTCGAGCATGCCGGGGTCCAGCTGGAGGGCGGCCGGCAGCGGGTTCGCGACGAGCAGGGCGGACTGCTCGCCGAAGGACTGCCTGGCCACCATGATGTCGGCGATCTCCTCCGCGGTGTCGACACGCCAGTCCAGGTCACAGCCGGAATCCGACAGCCAGAAGGCCGGGAATCGCGAGGTGCGGTAGCCGACGACCGCGACACTCAGCGTCTCCAGCCTCTCCAGCGTGGCCGGGATGTCCAAAATGGACTTCACCCCGGCGGATACGACCGTGATCGGCGTCCTGGACAGCACGGTCAGGTCCGCCGACTCATCGAAGGTCTCACTCGCGCCGCGGTGCACGCCGCCGAGGCCCCCGGTCGCGAACACCCGGATGCCGGCCCGCGCGGCCAGCACGGACGTGGCCGCCACCGTCGTGCCGCCGGTCGCCTTCCGGGCCATCGCGATCCCGATGTCACGGCTGCTGACCTTGACTACGGACTCATCCGCCGCGATGCGCTCCAGTTCGTCCGGCGCCAGGCCTATCTTCGCTACGCCGTCGATGAGCGCGATCGTGGCCGCGGTCACTGTCTGGTCGGCCAGGATCGCCTCGAACTGCCGGGCGGCGTCCAGGTTGCCCGGGCGTGGCAGGCCGTGCGAGATGATCGTCGACTCCAGCGCGACCACCGGCTGGCCGGCCTCAAGCGCCGCGCTAACCCGAGGGGACACCTCGACCAGGGACGACACTAGTAACCCTGGGAGCCAACGACGTTGAGCAGCGGCTCGCCGGCGGCGTAGCGCGCCAGCTGGTCCCTGACGATGGCCATAGCGCGCGGGACAGCCTGCGTGGTCGCCCCGCCCACATGGGGCGTGAGCAGCAGGCCGGGCGCGGACCAGAGGGGATGCCCGGCCGGGAGCGGCTCGGGGTCGGTGACATCGAGCGCGGCGCGCAGCCGCCCGGACCGCAGCTCCGCGAGCAGCGCGCCGGAGTCCACGATGGAACCGCGGGCCGCGTTGACCAGCAGGGCCTGATCGTGCATCTGGCTGAGGAACCGCGCGTCCACGAGCCCGGTTGTGGCCGGGGTGACCGGGACCAGCAGGACCACGATATCGGCCTTCGGCAATGCGGCGGGCAGGTCGTCCATGCTCAGTACGCCGGGCCGGGCGCGCCTGGCGATACGTTCCACCGTCACGTCGAACGGGGCCAGCCTGCGCTCCACCGCCTCGCCGATCGAGCCGTAGCCCAGGATCAGCAACCGCTGGCCCGCCAGCGGCTCTCTGACGGCGTAGTCCCAGGTCCACGCGGCCTGCGCGGCTATGAACCGGGGCAGCAGCCGCACCTGAGCCAGGACCACGGCCATGATCCACTCCGCGACGGCCGGGTCGTGCGCGCCGCGCGCGTTGCACAAGGTGACCCCCGGCGGGACGAAGGGAATCACCTGCTCGGCGCCGGCGGACAGCAGCTGGATCAGCCGCAGCCGCGGCAGCTTCGCCAGCACCTGCAGCCGGGAATCCGGCAGCCCGGACGGCAGCACGACCACCTCGACCTCATCGGCCGGATCGGGCAGGTACTCACCGCCGGTCCACACGTCGGCCGTCATCCCGTCGGGCAGGCCGCCCATCAACTCGAGCGAATCCGGCCCGGAAAGCCACACCCGGATACTTGAGGACGCCATGACCGTGAGGCTACCCGTCGTGGCCGTGGCGCTTGGCGTTTACCTGGCCGCGGCAGAACCCTCCAGGTCCCGGTGCCACGAAGCGGGCACGTGATCCGCCGGGTCCGGCGCGGCTGCTTGTGTCAAGCCGATGATGACGACGGGGCACGAGGCGGCACGAAGGCAGACCCGGATGACGGGGCCCGCGGCCCGCGACGGGTCCGAGCGGTGCGATGTGCGGCCGAGCACCAGCATGTCGGCATTCGCGGCGCGGTCGAGCAGCACGCGCGCGGCGAGCCCCTCGGCTATCTCGGTACGGACGCTGACGCCGGGAAACAGGCCGACTGACTCGCGGACCGATTTGCGCAGCACGTCACGGGCGGCGCCCCAGCTTCCGCTGGAGTGCCTCGGCGCCGGGACCGCGTAGCTGGCCACCTGATGACACGCGGCTTCGAGGGCGAGTACGGCCAGGACCTCGGCGGCGCGCAGACTGGCCTCCCGGCAAGCCCATCTGAGTGCGGCCACGGACTCCGCGGAGCCGTCGACGCCGACGACGATGCGTCGAACTCCGGAATCTATTGCCATGACGAATTTCCTACCCGTTCGTCACCTCTGACACACCCGTCCGTCCCGCCACAGCGGTACCGTCAGAAGTTTTCCAATCGTAACTGACAGTTTCCGATCGTAGACCGCGAGAAGGTCTCCTGACGAGGGGCAGGAGCCGCTTTTGTTGGCGGCGCTAAACGTCCCCTCAGACCCGGTAGTTATCGTACCGTTATTAGGTGTCTGGGCGATATAGATCAAGTGACCGCCTTATCCGGCCAGTGGCCGCGCTGCGAGGATGTTGGTGAGGGTCCGGGTCTCGCCCAGGTGGGCGGCGGTAGCCGCCGGCCTGGCCTTGCTATGCGGGTTGCCGGTGATCGCCAGCGCGCTGCCCGTGAGCGTGCCCAGCCTGACGGCCCTCCAGTTCCGGGGGCGCATCCTGGCCTCGGCGGGCATGTCGTACGCGGGGTACGCGGAAAGCAACGCGACGTTCGGGCTGCCGCCACTGCCCGGCCTCACCGGCCTGGCCTGGATGCTCGACGGCGTGACGAAGATGCGGGTCTGGGCGGCGACGCCGACCCGGTGGCGAGTCGACGTGCTCTCCGACGCGGGCGAACGCGACACCAGCTCGGCTGCCGCTCCTACATCTGGGATTCAGGCAACGAACTGCTCACCGAGGTCCGTGGCCGGCAGTCGCTGCGGCTGCCGCGCCCGGCGGACCTGGTACCGCCTGCGCTGGCGCTACGCCTGCTGTGCGAGGCTGGACGGCAGGCCACGTTCAGCGTGATCGCCCCGCTCCGGGTGGCCGGCCAGAAGGCGGCCGGGCTGCGCATCACGCCGGCCGATACCGCGTCTACCGTCGGGCAGGTCGACATCTGGGCCGACCCGGTCAGCGGGTTGCCGCTGATGGTCGAGATCTTCGGCCGCGGCTCGGCGCGGCCTGCCCTGGAAAGCCAGTTCTTCCAGGTCAGCCCGTGGCGGCCCGATCCCAGGACGCTCACTCCCGCGCGGGGCCCCGGCACCGGATTCACCACGACGAGCGCGGGCAACCTGGCGGGCGCGCTGAGCGACCTGGCGATAGCGGCCCTTCCTGGTCAGCTCGCGGGCCGTCACCGCCTCCCGGTGCCGGAGGCATTCGAGACGGTCGGCGTCTACGGCGGCGGGCTGGCGACGTTCGTCGTACTGGGGGTACACGGCACGGGCCGGAATCTGGTCGCGGACGCGCTTTCGGCCGGCGGTTCGGCGTTGGACGTAGCCGGCGCGACGGGGGCGCTGATCAGCGCACCGCTGATCAACGCGGTCATCGTCCGGCCGCCCGGTTTCTTTGTCACCTTCCTGATCGCGGGCACGGTCAGTACTCAGCTGCTCGAACAGGCGGCGACCACGCTCGTGACGGACCAGGACACGCTGCCGTGATCACCACCAGGGCTCTCACCAAGCGGTACGGCGCTGTCTGCGCCGTGCAGTCTGTTGATCTCGACGTCCGCGAAGGCGACCGGTACGGCCTGCTCGGCCCGAACGGCTCGGGCAAGACCACGCTGGTCCGCCTGCTGCTCGGCCTGGTCTTCGCCACCAGCGGCGAGATCGAGGTGATGGGGCAGCGGATTCCGAGGCACGTGCGCGAGGTGCTGCCCCAGGTCGGCGCGCTGATCGAGGAGCCTGCCGCCTACCCGCACCTGTCGGGCCGGGTGAACCTCTCGCTCCTGGACGCGGCCGGGCCGGGCGGGCGGGCGGCCCGGCGGAGCCGGCGTAAGCGGATCGACGAGGCCCTCGAGCAGGTGGGACTGGCCGGAGTGGGCCGCCGGCCGGTCAAGGCCTACTCGCTGGGCATGCGCCAGCGCCTCGGCCTGGCCGCCGCGCTGATCCGCCGTCCAAGGCTGCTGATCCTGGACGAGCCGGGCAACGGGCTGGATCCACGCGGTATTCGGGACCTGCGGGAGCTCATCATCGGCCTGAACGAAACCGGGGTGACCGTCTTGCTGTCCAGTCACCTGCTTGCCGAAGTCGAGCAGCTGTGCACGCGGGTCGGGGTGCTCGACGCCGGGCGCCTGGTCCTCCAGGACGACCTGGCTTCGCTGCGCGCGCCCACCGGCCGGATCCTGGTCGACACCCCCGACGCCGACCAGGGGTGGCGGGCCAGGCGCCGACTGCGGGGCAGGCGGCGGGCGGCGCCGTCACCTCGCTGTCCGGCTCACCGCTGAGCCTGCTGCAGCTGGCCGAGCGGACCGCGGGCGCGATCGCCTTCATCACCGTGTCCATGCTCGGCGTCGCCGCGATCGCGCTGTTCCTGTCCACCATCACCGACTCGGCCCTCGGTTCGGCCCTTGGCGCGCTGGCCGCGCTGGTCGCCAGCGAGATCCTGGTCACCCTCAACGCGGCGACCGTGGTCCAGCCCTACCTGCCGACCCGGTACTGGCTGGCCTGGATCGATTTCTTCCGCCAGCCCGTCTTCTGGCGAGATATCCAGCGGGGGTTCGGTATCCAGGCGGTGTACGTCGTGGTGTTCCTGGCCGCCGCCTGGGCTAACTTCTCCACCAAGGACATCACCGCATAACAGGCCTTTCGGGCGTGTCTAACGTAAATGGCGCCTTAGCGGGTACCTTAAACATCAAGAATGGCGCCGGTCGGTATTAGTAACAGGGCGTTAGTGTTTAATGAGGACGGCGCGACCGCCTTGAGCGTCAGACATTTCGTAGTATTTCCGGATATGTTGACGCTGGGATGCCTGCCGAGCGAACTCACATTCGAGATTGGCTCACTGGCATCGCCGTATGACTGTCCTGGCCACGGTTACGTGCCGGAACCGCCGAGGGCGAGGAGCTTGTGACAGTCGGACCGCTCGGGCACGGACAGGACGGTGCTGCGCAGGGCGCTGAGCACGATCCCGACGACGAGCGGGGCGGTTGGCAGCTGGCCGTGCTCGATCGTCACGCCCGGGCAGATCGACTGCAGCGGCACGTTCACCGCGCCGGGCAGCCTGGCCGAGTCGGGCGGCTGCACCACCTGATCATCGGTCGTCCACAGCGACAGCCACGGCGGGCGGGTGGCCGCGGCGGTCTGCTGCAGGCGGGCCAGCATGGCGCTGCCTGGCACCAGTTCCTCGCACGCGGCCGGGCATGGGCCGGAAACCTCGGCCGCTCCCACGGCGGCGAGGTTCGCGCCGTGCAGCGGCGAGCCGAGGGTGATGATCCGGCGGGCCTTGGCCACGCCGTTGTAGTCCACGTCCCACAGCCAGGCCACCACGCCCCCGGCCGAGTAGCCGATCACGGTCACCGGGCCTGAGCCGGCGGCCAGCGCCTGGTTCACGTAACCATTCAGCACGTTCGCCTGCACCTGCAGGTCGCCCGTGCCATCGCCGGCGAGCTGGACCATGACGGCGTGGCCACCGGAGGCCCTGATCCTGGCGGCGAGAGCGTTAAGAGCGGTGGTGCTCCCGCCGTAGCCGGGTACCAGCAACACGTCACCCGGATGGTCCTTATTGGCGATGGTGACAGTCGCGTTACCACTCAGCGCGCGCGCCGTGCCGGTGACGGCGCCTGCCACGATCACCAACG
>WNFJ01649615.1_pt1 | contig 10705 bp, 13 predicted proteins | sample 5400461 | NCBI WGS metagenome assembly WNFJ01 (sample SAMN13153349, study PRJNA577476) | soil metagenome | isolation source: 115 cm saprolite on Douglas fir-dominated hillslope | place: USA:California | collected 2013-09-17
CGACTGCCCGGCGTCGAGCAACAGTAAGTACTGACGCAGAAGATAGCTCGGCTGGCTGTTGCCTGGAACTATGGAACCATGGGTACCCAGGCTCCGAGTTGGTACTGCCCAGACCTGTGGGATGAACCTGACCAACGCGACGCGCGACGTTCCGCCGCGAGAGGTCCTGGTGGTGAAGCTTTCGGCAATTGTCCGCCGGGTGCCGGACGGAAGACAATACCGCCGGAGTAGAGAACGGCGACCAAGTAACACTGCGCGCAGGCGACGGTTGACAGCCCGCTCCCTAAAGTTCAATCTTGCCTCCGTACAGCACCGGTACAGCAGAGGATTGATACGAACAATGTCACGACTTCATGGCTTGAACAGTTCGATTCGTATTTGTAGGGGCGGAGAGGATCGAACTCTCGACACCCTGCTTAAAAAGCAGGTGCTCTACCACTGAGCTACACCCCCGCCGACGATTATAGGTAGGGGTCTTTGCCCACCCTGGCCGTCGCTTAGAGCCTGTTGAACAGGTTGAAGACCGGGGAATACGCCTGCGTCAGCGCCAGCCAGGTGAGCCACGCGATGTCGATCAGGATCCCGATGATCAGCAACGCTTCCACCATTTCGAGCCAATGGTGGAGGTGGCGTGCCATTGAAAACCAGACCTCCTGCACAGAGCGTAGGTCGTCCACTCAGGTCCGTCAATAGCCCAAAGTGCTACCGCGACAGCCCCCACCCTGCCCTCCCCCGCAAGCGGGGAGGGTGGTTGAAGGCTGTTACACTCGACCACCATGCCAAGCAGCCGCGAAGAGGCCTGGGCCACCCTTAACGAGTTCACCAAGAGCCCGCAGCTGATCAAGCACGGGCTGGGCGTCGAATCGGCGATGCGGGCCTACGCGCCGAAGTACGGCGGCGACCCCGAGACGTGGGGCGTCGTCGGCCTCCTCCACGACTACGACTACGAGCGCTTCCCGGAGGTCGGCGAGCATGCCATCAAGGGCGCCGAGATCCTCAAAGAGCGGGGCTGGCCGGAGGAGATCTGGTACGGAGTGCTGTCCCACGCCGACTACGCCAACGCCCCCCGGACTACACCGATGCAGAAGGTGCTCTACGCCGTCGACGAGCTGGTCGGCTTCGTGGCGGCGGTCGCCCTGGTCCGGCCCAGCAAGGCGGTCGCCGACGTCGACGTCCTGTCCGTGAAGAAGAAGTTCAAGGACAAAGCCTTCGCTCGCGGCGTCCACCGGGAGCAGATCTTCACCGGGGCCGAGCAGCTCGGCGTCGACCTCGATCAGCACATCCAGGTCGTGATCGACGCGATGAAGGGCAACGCCGCTGCGCTCGGGCTGGCGGGGACGCCGGCCTAAGCCTGGCTTAGGCGCCCATCCCGCATCTGCAGCACCCGGTCGGCCCCGATCAGCATGGCCGGGTCATGGGTGACAACGACAACGCTGCCGCCGCTGTCGGTTCGATAATCCGCCAGGAGCCGAATCACCTCGTGGCCGGTTGCCTGGTCCAGCGACGCGGTGGGCTCATCCGCGAAAACCACGGCCGGCCGGTGGACCAGGGCCCGGGCAACCGCCACGCGTTGCCGCTCGCCGATGGAGAGCTGGTAGGGCCGCTGCCGCAGTTTGTCGCCCAGCCCGACGCGCCGCAACAGCTCCTGCGCATAGGCGATCACCTCGTGATTCCGCTTGACGGCGCCGACCATCACGTTTTCCAGCGCGCTCAAGTAGTTGATGAGGAAGTGCTGCTGGAAGACGAACCCGAATCGCTCTCGGCGAAGCCGCGTCAGACCGGGGGTCGAGACGTCGCTGTAGTCTCGGCCTTCGAAGGCGACGGTGCCTCGCGTCGGACGCTTCAGGCCGGAGAGCAGGTACATGAGCGAGCTCTTCCCCGATCCCGAGGGGCCGATCAGTCCAACGAAGCTTCCCTGGTCGACTGACAGAGACACGGTATCGACGGCATGGGCGACGCTCGCGCCGCTCCGGTAGTCGAGCGCGAGATCCTGGGCGTTGAGCATCAGTCCCTCCGCTCGATGATCGAGATGGGATCCAGTCGAAGCAGCTGCCAGGCGACCGTGCCCATCCCGAAGAGGAACACCATCAGCGGGATAGGCAGCGTATGCAACGCCAGCACGTTCCAATCGAAGATGTTCATCAGCAGCCCGTGGGGCAGCATGAAGGTCGCGTTGAACCAGCTGAGGACCGCGACGCCGAGGCCCACCCCGATGAGCCAGGCCGCCAGCGTGACCCCCAACGACTCCCAGGCCACCCGCAGGATCAGGCCCCAGCGGCTGTAGCCCACCGCGGCGAGCAGCCCGAACTCGTTCATCCGCTGCCGGAAGAAAAGGTTGTTGAGCAATCCGACCACGAGCGCGAGGACGATCGTGACGAGCAGGATCAGGAAGCGGTTGATGGTGTCGAGGTTCGCGATCAGGCTGTCGATCTTCGCCTTGATGTAGGTCCAGTCGAAGAGCCGGAACGGGCTATCGCCGATCAGCCGCTGGAGCTGCTCGTGGACGGCCTGCTCGTGCCCGGCCTGCGGCGCCACGACGAGGCCCTGATAGCGGCGCTCGAACAGGTAGTGCTCGGTCATGTAGTCGAGGGGGATGACGCCGAGGCGGGTTGGCCCTTGGATGATGCCGACGACCGTAAAGGTGTCGGGCAGACGGTCGAGCTCATCGATCGCGTTGCCGACTTGTCCGCCGACCCACACATGGCGAGATCGTGCGATTTCCTCGGAGACCGCGATCTCATTGGCGTTCGCCGCAGGGAGCCGTCCGGCGACGACCCGATCGCCATAAAGGGAAAGGAGCTGGGCCATGCCTGATTGATCGAAGCCGTAGAGGTCGAACTGGGCATTGCCCGCCAGCAGATTGATGTCGAGGTTCGAGTAGGCATCGCGCTTGACGAACGCAGTCCCTGGGATGCGCGTGCTGTCGGCGACCAGCTGGTCGAGGCCCGGCTGGGGCGCCTGGATCGACCCCAGGCTCGAGGTCAGGCGGTCGAGGGCAGCCTTGAACTCGTCGATCATCGGACTCGGCGAAGGCGGGATCGGAATGCTGGCGATGCCCTGTCCGGCGGCATTGAGGTTCGCGGTGTCGCGGTCAACGGCCTGCAGGGATTGCTGCAGGCCGGCGGCGTCCGATGAGGCGTTGCTCACGCTGCTGCAAGTAGCTGATCAAGGGCCGCGGGTCGTTGGGATTCTGCGTCAACGTCCGGACCAGTTGGTCGAAGGCTTGCCCCTCCGATTGCAGCCGCTGAGCGCGAACGATGAGATCGCCGAGGGGCACGAGGTCGCCGCGCAGCCGGGTGGCGTAATAGCGGGCATTCGCGGCGTCGATTTGGAGTTGCTGCACCGCCGGAAGTTGCGCCCGAACCCGCGCCGGCAACGCGGTCACGGCATCGTAATACGACGTGAGGCCGCCCGGGCCATCCAACGCGTCAACCTTGAGCTGGACATCGTGAAGACGTGTGAGCGAATCCTGTAGTGGGTTGGCCAGGTCCTGGTCGCGGGTCGCCCGCGGGGCGACGAGGATTAGCTTCTGGTAGCTGCCGAAAGTGGCGTACGCCGTCTCACGCGCGGAGGCCAGCAGCGAGTCGGTGACGACGACGCCCAAAATCGCAAGCGCCAGGATCCCGATGACCGGGAGTACCTTGCGTTTGTTGCGAAAGTAGAAGTGCGTGAGCGAGAGCGGGTTGTCCATGCACGCTCTATCAATGATAGGTGGCGGTCCCGACGCGACCGTAGAATGGGTTCGCTTTGTCCGAGATCGTTGACTTCTATCGCGTCGACGACCTCCTGACCGAGGAGGAGCGACTCGTCCGGTCGACGGTGGCGCGCTTCGTCGACCAGCGCTTCCTGCCAATCGTTGCCGAGCACTACGAGCGCGCGACCTTTCCGCTCGAGATCGTTCCCGAGCTCGCCCATCTCGGCGTCTTCGGCATGCACCTGCAGGGCTACGGCGCCGCGGGGATGAGCAACGTGATGTATGGGCTCGCCTGCCAGGAGCTGGAGCGCGGTGACAGCGGGCTGCGCAGCTTCGTCTCGGTGCAGGGATCGCTGTGCATGTTTGCGATCCATCGCTTCGGCTCCGAGGAACAGAAGCAGCGGTGGCTGCCGTTCATGGCCAAGGGTGAGGTGATCGGGTGTTTCGGCCTGACCGAGCCAGAATTTGGCTCGAACCCCGCCGGCATGGCGACGCGAGCCCGCCGCGACGGCGACGACTGGGTGATCACCGGCACCAAGCGATGGATCACGAACGGCAATGTGGCCCATCTGGCCATCGTGTGGGCGCGGACCGAGCAGGGCATCCGGGGCTTCCTCGTGGAGACCGCCACCAAGGGTTTCCAGGCGCGCGAGATCCATCACAAGCTCTCGATGCGCGCCTCGGTGACCTCGGAGCTGATCCTCGATGACGTGCGCGTCCCGGCGCGCAACGAGCTGCCCGGTGCTCAAGGTCTGAAGGCGCCGTTATCCTGCCTCAACGAAGCCCGCTACGGAATCGTCTGGGGCGTGTTGGGTGCTGCGATCGCCTGCTATCGAAGCGCGCTCGAGTATGCGAAGGCAAGGGTGCAGTTCGATCGGCCGATCGCCGGCTATCAGCTCACCCAGGAAAAGCTCGTCAACATGCTGACCGAGATCACCAAGGGGCAGCTACTCGCACTGCAACTGGGCAGGTTGAAGGATCAGGGCAAGGCGACGGCGACCCAGATCTCGATGGCGAAGATGAACAACGCGCGTGAGGCACTGCAGATCGCGCGCGAGGCGCGCACCATCCTGGGGGCCAACGGCATCAGCCTCGAGTATCCGGTGATGCGACACATGAACAACCTCGAGACCGTCCTGACCTACGAAGGGACGAACGAGATCCACACGCTCGCCATCGGCGAGGAGATCACCGGGCTGAGCGCCTTTAAGTAGCCCCCACCCTGCCCTCGCCCGCAATCGGTGGAGGGAAATGAGGCACTACCCGCAGGCGGGGGACGGAATCTTGAGGCGTTAAGGTCGGATTTCGCGGGGCTTGTTCGTGTAGATCGCGTTCGCGGGTAGCGCCTTCGACCAGGTGAGCGCGAACACGTCGTCAACGGTCCACACTCCGATCAGTTTGCCGGCGGCATGCAGCTCGGCTGCTGTCTCCGGCTCGATCGACGCCCAGTGCGGGCAGAAGACATCGGCCTCGGCGTCGTCCATGACTCGCAAGATGTCGACCGGGCGCGAGGCCTCGAGCACGCCCGTCAGGATCTGCGGCTCGAGCTCGGCGATCCGCTTGATCGAACGGTGGTCGAAGGAGATCACCACGACCTCATCGACCATCCCAGCATCCTTGACGGCTCGCACGACCGCGTCCTCGATGCCGGCGTAGGGCAGCGGCAGGTTCTTGATCTCGATCGCCACGCCAACCCGTCCCTGTGCGACGGCCAGGACCTCGTCGAGCGACGGGATGCGCTCGCCCGCAAATCGCGGGTCCTTCCAGCTTCCGGCGTCGAACCGCTTCAGCTCGGCCATCGTGTAGTCGCGCACCAGCCCACTGCCATCGGTGGTCCGATCGAGCAGGTGATCGTGGATCACGGCGAGGCCGCCGTCGTCGGAGAGATGGACGTCGCACTCGATCACATCTACATCGAGCATTGCCGCGGTGACCTCCGAGCAACATGCGGCCACTCCGAAGCTTCGCGGCGAGACCTTGCGCGTGAGCGATAGTCACCGGCCAATCCTACGAGAATGTCGCGAAGTTTTTACATCGACGCCCGCGCGCAAGAAATCTCTTAGACGCCCGTGACACCAGCAACGGTTTTGGCGCGCGCCAGCCGGCTCTGTCATGACCCTATCCAGGATCACGTCGCTGGCGCAACGACGGCGCGTGCAGGCGATCGCGATCGTGCTGCTGGTGCCGTTCCTGGCGATGGCGCCGCTGCACTTACTCAAGCCGGCGACGGCGAAGGCCCACGGTGTCCTTGCGCCGGTGCAGGTCGGGATCAGTTTCAGTCCTCGCCGGGCCGCCTCGTTCGGGCTCGATTACCGCAAGGCCTTCACCCGGTTGGAGTCCCTGCATTTCCGCGTCATCCGTCTCAGCGTCTACTGGGACCAGGTCGACCAGGAAGGCTTCGACCAGCTCGATTGGTTGATGCGTGAGGCGCAGCGAGCGGGACAGCCGGTTGTCCTCGCCGTTGGCATGAAGGGACTCGGCTGGCCGGAGTTCTACATTCCGGCCTCGGCGATGCCAGCCGACGGCCTGACGAAGGGCCAGGACGTAGCCTCGGACGCCAATCTGCGTGACGCGACCCTGTCTTTCGTCAGCGACATCGTGCTTCGTTATCGGGACAACTCGATGCTCGTCGCCTGGCAGATCGAGAATGAGCCCTTCAACCGGGCCGGCCCGCAGCGGTTGTGGATCGATGCGGGTTTCCTACGCGACGAGATCACGATTGCCCGTCAGCTGGACGGTCATCACCGGCCGCTGGTCGTCAATGCCTTCAGTCATTTCAACCTGCTTTTCGACCAGGCCTCAGCCCGCCAGGGGTTCGACCTCCGGCAGTGGCTGGGATTCGAAGCCGACAGCGCCGAACGGGACGGCCTGTCCGTCCTGCGCAAAGGTGACGTCCTCGGCCTCGACGTCTACACCGCGATCGGGTACCAGTTCCTTGGCCAGGACCACATGAGCCGTGCCGATGGAGATTGGCCGGACCGTCTCGCGAAGGTCCGTGACCTGGCCCGGCGCCAGGGAAAGCAGGCGTGGATCACGGAGGCGCAGGCCGAACCCTGGGAATCAGATGCGAACAGCTACACCGATCCGAAGAGCACCAGTCCGCAGGCGATCCGTAGCCTGTTCGCGAACCTGAAGGACGCCGGGTTCAGCACGGTCCTCTTCTGGGGCAGCGAGTACTGGCTCTGGCGCGCGGACCAGGGCGACTCCCGCTGGATCGACACGATCAAGGCGATCCTGCACGCAGAAGCGCGGGCCCCCGCGATGACGCTTGCCGCCTGACGGTCCCTGCCCTGACCTGCCTGCGAGCCTTTCAGCGTCACTTAGCGCCGAAGATTTGCAGCAAGAGGAAGCTGATCGCATTGCTGCTCCAGACGACCATGTTGGAAGTGGTCAAGCCACGCTCAGGATGACGGAAGAGTTGTACCAGCGCGATGATCACTGCGATGAACCCAATCAGGATGATGGCTGGCGGGAGCAGTGCGATCGGGCTCGTCACCCCAGGTCCCTCCCTCAGTTTGAGGGTGGAGTAGACCCAGACGTCCCAAAGGAGGACGGCGATGGCCAGCCCGACAACCAGGCCAGCCAGCGCGAGCACCCGTCGTGCGTTCAACCTACGGAATTCCTAAGATCGTGCGTATCGATTGAGCGTACTCCGCGGCCCATCTCAAACTATTCGCCTGGATGGGGACGGAATTACAAAGGGCGTTTCGACTAAAAGACGGCCCAGTTGACGGTGGAGAGTTGGTCGTCGGCGAAATCCTGACCGGGCTGCTGGAGGTAGAGGTATCCGATCAGCCGGGTGACGCGCGCTTCCTGATAGTAGTAACGGCGGTGGTCCTGGTAGGCGGTGGAATGAATCGCCTGGCCGCTCTTTCCCTGGGCGGCGCTCTCTTCCGCCGTCAGGATCAGGTCGTAGTTCTTCAGGAATCGCTGCACGCGGGTGTCGCGGTAGAGCACGAGCCGCGCCGGCGTTCCGCTCGCCAGGTCTGCCGTGATCCGCTCGAAGTCCCCTCGCATGGTGGCCAGCGCGCCCGGCGGCGAGGGTGCCTGGGCCTCACGATCCAGGTCCTGGTTCAGGGTGGCCATCGACCGTGTGACCCGATCGAGATAGTCGGACTCGGCCGGCTGGAGATCGGTCGGCCGCACGTAGGGCAGCGTCACCCGGCCGTGCAGGAAGTCGATCACCTCGTAGCCCACCTCGCCGCCGCTCGCCGTGTCTTGCAGGAAGAAGGCATCGACGGGTGGAGATTGCCGCGCGCTGTAGCGGTAGAAGCCCACCCGATGCGACTGAACCTCGCGCAGCTTGGCCTGGTGCTCGGCGAGGCAGAGGTCGGCGAAGTCGGTAAGGCGGGGCTGCTGGAGGATGAACAAGCGCGCGTTCGAGTAGTTCGCCACGCTCGCCTCGGTCGTGTCGAGGACGAAGGCCTCATAGAGCGTGGCATCCTGTTTGGTGGCGGCAAGCGCGCTCGCCATCGACTGGACGCCAGCGAGATCTAGCGGCCGCTGACCCAACACGTTCATCTCGATCGCGTCCTCGTCCCGCCAGCAGTGCAGCGCCCGCAGCCCAACGCCAAGTGCCGGACAGTCGATCGCCTGCTCGCCGGCCCGCAGCGGCCGACGGTCTGCCGATACGCCGGCGAACGCGAGAAAGACGATCGCCACAGCGAGGCCGAGAATATAAAGACCGGCGGTCCAGGCGCGCAGACCGCGGCGGACGGCGGCGGGGATCAGCCGCCGGCTGAGCAGGAGCAGAACGGCGGCCGTGGGGATGAACAGCAGGGTGTACGAGGCCAGGCCGAAGACCGTGTCGGCCCGGGCGGTACAGGGCATCCCCGGATAGGCGGCGCCCGCCCGCAGCGGCATGATCAGCCAGGCGATCAGCAGTAAGCCGAGCGGCCAGATCCATTTCGCCAGCCGCCAGCGGCGGACCGGCTTCGGCGCGGCGTCTGTCACTGAGCCAGGGTGATGATCGACGGATGGCGCAGCGGCAGCATGTAATGGATGCCCGGCTCGAGCCGGCCGCGCCGGTCGAGCCCGCCGGCCTCGAGGAAGCCGCGAGTGCGGACATAGGCCTCCTCGATCAGGCGATCGACCTGGCTGAAGTCGGTCCCGGCGGTGCCGAATTCAACGTTGGGGAACATCAGGCAGATCTCGGCCTTGTCCGAATAGCGCTGGTACTCCTCCAGCATTCGCTGGCCGAGCATGATCTGGATGCTCTGCGCCAGGATGCCGGTCAGCGTGTTGTTCGGCGGGCGGCGCGGATTGGAGGTGCTGTTGTCGATGGCCGCGATGTGGGTGGCGCCGAGCTGAATCGCTTCGGGAAGGCCGACATTCTCGGCCACGGCGCCGTCGATGAACTCTTCATCCCCAATCCGGTAGGGATTGAACAGGCCGGGGATGGCGGACGACGCGGCGACCGCATCGGGGACGCTGCCGGTGGTAAAGATCTCCTTGCGTGCGCGGGTCAGGTTGGTCGCGATGATGGCGCAGGGTAGGACGAGCTCTTCGAAGGTCGCCGGCAGGTTCATGGCCGCCAGGGTTCGCAGGTAGCGGCTGTCGAAGAAGCTGTTGCGGCTCCGCACGAAGCGGTAGGCCATCCGCACGGGGTTGCGATCGAAGAGGTCGCGGTTGCGGATTGACCGCCACACGTGGGCGAGCTTGTCGATCGTATCCAGGTCCGGTTTGGCGGCGAGGGCGACCGCGTTGAACGCGCCCGAGCTGCAGCCCACCAGGCCGTCGGGTTTGATACCCGCCTCCAGCAGCGCCTTCATCACTCCGACGCTGCAGGCGCCGCGGCTACCGCCGCCGCCGAGGACAAAGACCAACCGTCGCTGTTTCTCCCCAGGTTGCGAAATCGTTGGTCGGCGCCGCCGCCACCAGGAGGTGAGCATGGACGGGGATCGCCAGAAGCCAGTGTCCCGCATAGGTATTACGTTTGAGATCCCGGTCCGAACATCGCCACGGCTGAGTGTAACGGGTCGGTGGCAGAGGGCCGGAAGCTTGTGGACGCTGCGTTGCTTGTTGGAAGAGGGCGATCTACAGGGGCCACGAGGCCAGCTTCGTGTTAGTCTTGTAGTATCACGTTTCCTTTCTATGCACTGTCCCTATCTCGAGCAGATTTTGCGTAAACGGCAGGCCTTCCTGAAGATCTTTCAGGCGGACTGCCATGTCGACCGCAAGGTCCACAGGTTCCACGGGGTCGTCAGGTGGCCTTCACCGCCCTGCCTCGGGAAGATGGCGACCTGCTCGCTCTACCAGGAAGCGCGGGCGAGCGAAGACCTGAGGCTGCGCCGCCTGATCGACTAGATAACATCGGGTTCGTGAGCCCGGATGTGATCGTCGTTGGGGCGGGTGCGATAGGGACCTCGATCGCCTACCAGCTGGCAAAGGCCGGCCTCAAGGTCATGGTCTTCGACCGGGGCCGAGTCGGGGGCCAGGCGACCGGAGCCTCCGCCGGCATGATCCAGCTCAACCCCGACCGTACGACCCCGCCGGCCTTGGTCACGCTCGAGCACGAGAGCGCCCGCCTCTTCCCCGCGCTGGCGACCGAGATCCGCGAGCGGACCGGCATGGATATCGGCTACCGAGCGGCTCCGCTGCTGCACGTGGCCCTGCAGGAAGAGGAGGAAACGAAGCTGCGGGCGCACCGCGTCTGGCAGGTCGACCACGGGGTTTCGGTCGCCTGGCTCGACGGCGCCGCGGCGCTCGATCTCGAGCCGGCCCTGCATCCCGCCGTACACGCGGCGCTCTTCTATCCGAACGACCACCAGGTTCTGCCGCTCGCCTTCGCCCAGGCGCTCGCTCGGACCGCGGTCGACCTGGGGGCCGTCCTGCGCGAAGGCACGAGTGTCGACCGGCTGCTGATGGATGGCGACCGCGTGGTCGGCGTGGCGATCGGCGGCGAATCCGTGCATGCCGGCGAGGTCGTGATTGCGAGCGGCGCGTGGGCATCCTCGTGGTCGGAGGCGCTGCGCCTGCCCATCCCGGTTCGGCCGGTGCGCGGGCAGATGG
>WNFJ01726009.1_pt3 | contig 10705 bp, 10 predicted proteins | sample 5400461 | NCBI WGS metagenome assembly WNFJ01 (sample SAMN13153349, study PRJNA577476) | soil metagenome | isolation source: 115 cm saprolite on Douglas fir-dominated hillslope | place: USA:California | collected 2013-09-17
CCCACGGTTCGATCTTGCCCCGGCCAGCCGCCAGACGCAACATCAAATCATGTATCCAAGAATTGTTCCCGCAAACTAGGCAGACGAGGTTGCAGTGCCCGTGGCGTTTGCTTTCGTCCATGTGCGGTTCGTATACGTTTATCGTGCTGCGGATGTCTGCGTGGCGCATGACACGGAACGTGCCTCAGGCTTTTAGAACAAAAGCCTGCTGAACTATGTCGGGAAAACGGATTCGTTGGCCAGTCCGCGGTTGCAGATCGTATTGACATCTGCATGGGCCGCTCTGTTAGGAGTGGCCTGATGTCAGACGCAGGGCCATCTGAATGCCTTCCCACAGTGCAAAGCTGCAGACCGATAGAATGGCTAGGATGGCAATCACCAAGACGATTTTCCTTCGTATGCCGGTTGCTGACGCCTGGGTCGGAAATGGACTTTCGGGATAAAGCGATTGTGTTTTCACTGTGTCCTCCTAATGACCGATCGCGCAGAGACAAACCCTGCTCGGGGGACGACAAAGTACGCGGTCGCAGCACCAAACAACGACGAGGATTCGATTCACGCCCTCACCGCGTTCGCAATCACATTCGGCGGAAAGAAGCGATGAAAACCGCTAGTAGAGAAAATCCAAACCACGAGGTCGCATGGCCCCGCAACCGAGCACACGGCGCGGTAGATCAGAACAGAACTCGCTCGATCAAGCGGGCTGAGAAGCAAGAAAAATTCCAGCCGAAGGAGATGTGTTTTTTCTTGACTTCTCTCTTTACAGAACTTGCCAGGTATTCATCTCCGTGTCCGCTGTAGTCGTGATGTGCCAAAAAAGGAACCTCGGTCTCGATAAGGCATGTACTTTCAGGTTTTTAAGGTCTTGACCGGATTGCGAGGACTTTGGGTGTCAGCTAGCTTGCTGCCCTGGGCCATTTCCTTTTCTGTGGCGCTGCGGTTGAAAGACGACAGTGGCGTTCGAAGGAACCCCGGGCCAACACCGTGGCAGGGTCGTCCGAATCTTGGGACTCTTACGGCGGTAGCTTCTCTAGGGAGTCATTCATGAGTTTACGCCAACTACAGTGGCCATGGTTTGCGATCCTGGCCAGAACCGGCAGAGAAAAGTCAACGACGCTGCTTCTGGAGAACTTGGGCTACCAGTGCTTCTTGCCCGTTAGCAAGTCCAGGAGGCAGTGGTCTGACCGCATAAAGGAGTTGGAGGTGCCGTTGTTCCCTGGTTACCTGTTTTGCAGGATGAATCCCCACAATCGCCTGCCCGTGCTCCAGACTCCAGGTGTTATCCAGATCGTGGGAGTCGGCAAGAGCCCGATTCCAGTAGAGGAAGAAGAGATCGCAGCCATCCAGTGCGCCGAGAAAAGCGGTCTAGCGGTAATGCCGTGGCCCTACCTGAAAGTCGGCCACGTCGCGCGAATTGAGGAGGGGCCGCTGTCCGGCTTGACGGGAATCGTCGTAAAGATCAAGTCGGGATTGAAGCTCGTTCTATCGGTTACGCTGCTGCAACGATCTGTGGCCGTCGAAGTCGATCGCCACTGGCTGAGCGTCGATCCGAACGGAGGTCCAAGTGCTTTCAAGGATGCCACAGACTCTGCAACTCCTGTTGATCCGGCTCATCTGTCCGGAGCGCAAGGCTTCCCGAACAAGCTGGTTGAGGCGGACTGAGCGTGTCGGAAAAACATTTCATGCCAGAGAAGGAGATACCGGTGCTTCACAAAAAGGTAGCGCGTGCTAGTTTCCTGGTGTATCTGACAATCACGGGAGCTGTCGTGGCGCGAGCGCAGGAGGAAGCCCCCGCAATTCCTCCCGTTCCACATGCCATTACCGCCGCCGGAGGCGGCGACGAGGCTGACCGCGGGCAAACACCCGTGCTGCAGCACCGCAAAAGCCGGTATCAATTGCATTCATCGGATCTTCTGGAACTGAGTTTTCCTTTCACGCCGGAGTTCAATCAGACAGTGACGGTCCAGCCCGACGGATATATCACCCTTCGCGGCGTGGAAAGCATAAAGGTGGATGGAAAAACGATACCGGAACTGGTTGATTTGCTGCGGAGCACTTACGCCAAGATTCTGCACGACCCAGTAATCAACGTGGAGCTGAAGGATTTTGAGAAACCATACTTCATTGTGGGCGGCGAAGTGGGTCACCCGGGAAAATTCGATTTGCGCGGAGATACCAGCGTCGCACAAGCGGTGGCCATTGCCGGCGGCTTCAGGGATTCCGCGAAACATTCACAGATCTTGCTGTTCCACCGCGTGCCGGACGGCTGGATGCAAGTAAAAAAGGTGAACCTGAAGAAGATGCTCAAGGAAGCCAACTTGGAGGAGGATGCCCAACTGCAAGCGGGCGATTTCCTGTTCGTGCCAAAAAACACCTTTTCGAAGATCGAGCGATTTATTCCTACTTCGTCAGTCGGCATGTATACGAACCCAATCCTACACTAGCCGTTTTTCCGGAGAGTGAGGTTTAACGTCATGATCGAGAGAAACTTGGACCCTAGCGCAGCAGAAGGCGCGCAGTCCTTCCATTTGCGGGGCTTCCTGGAAATCGGTTTTCGGCAGCGCCGGGTGATCATCAACTCATTCCTGGGGATCTTTTCATTCGCGGTGCTGCTGGCGTTCCTCCTGCCAAAAAAGTACGAAGCGCAGATGAAAATTCTGGTGAGACACGAGCGTGCCGAGTCGGTGGTGTCGCCAGAACGCGAGTCACCCGTTCAGTGGCGCACCGAAGTGAGCGAGGAAGAACTGCAATCGGAAGCGGAATTGATCAAGTCGAGGGATTTGCTCACAAAGGTAGTTGTCGCTTGCGATCTGCAAAATCTTGGCGTCAGCCCCCTCTGGAACAGAGCGGGGGACAAGGACGACCAGAGAGTCTCGCGCGCGGTTCTTGCACTGGAGAAGAATCTTACGGTGCAGCCCATCAAACTTACGAATCTGATCAGCGTTGCCTACAAATCGAAAGATCCACAGCTGGCAGCCCGTGTTCTGAACTCCCTAGCCAGCCTGTATCTCGAAAAACATCTGGCCATGCACCGTGCTCCGGGTGAATTCGATTTTTTTCATCAGCAGGCCGAGGAATACCGAAAAGCCCTGGCAAATGCAGAGGCCAAATTGACGGATTTCAGCCGCGAACAGGGAGTGGTCAATCCAGCGCTTGAGAAGGAAATCGCCGTGCGCAAGCTCGCCGAATTCGATGCGGAGGCGAAGTCGGCACAGGCAACCATCGCAGCAACACGGCAGAGTATCCGCACGCTCGAGTCGCAGCTATCCTCGCTGCCCAAACGTGAGACTACCCAAGTGCGGACGTCCGACAATCCGCAACTCATGGAACGTATGAAATCCAAGCTGCTGGAATTGGAGCTGAAGCGCACCGAGCTCTTGACGAAATTCGAGCCGACGTACCGCCCCGTGCAGGAAGTTGACGAGCAAATCGCTCAAACGCGCGAAGCCATCGCGACGGCCGAAAAAACGCCACTGCGAGATGAGATTACGGATCGTGATCCGACCTATGAAGCATTGCGTTCCGAGCTTGCCAAGTCGAAGACGGAACTCGCCGCCACGGAGGCGCGCGCCGCTGCCATGTCGGCGCTGGTGCGCACGTACCGGACGGAAAGCCAACAATTGGACCACAAAGAGGTTCTCCACGAAAGCATACTCCGCGCCGCCAAGTCCGACGAGGAAAATTACATGCTGTACCTCCACAAGCAGGAGGAGGCGCGGATTTCGGACGCTCTTGACCAGCAGCGCTTTTCGAACGTCGTGGTCGCAGAACCCGCCACCGTGCCCTATGCGGCCCAAGGACGATGGCTGTTCGCGGTGCTTCTCGGCGGGCTCATCGCCAGCCTGGCGAGCGTGATGCTGGCCCTAGTGGTGGATCGCTGGGATCCGTCGTTTCGAACACCGGACGAGGTCGAGTCTTTCTTGGGAACTCCGGTGGTCGCGGCATTTCCGAAGAACGGACGGTGAAAAAAATGTTCCTCGATTACTACCGACTACGGGAGCAGCCCTTCGGCGTGACTCCGGACCCGCGCTTTCTTTACTTCGCTCCCGCGCATCGCGAGGCTCTGGCATCGCTCTTCTATGGGATCGATGCGGGGCGTGGATTTCTCGCTCTGATTGCCGAGCCGGGGATGGGTAAGACCACGCTGCTGTTCCAGCTTCTCAAGCGGCTGAAGGGCTCTGTCCGGAGCGCCTTCTTGTTCCAAACACAGTGCGATTCCCACGAGCTTCTTCGCTATTTGTTGGAGGCCTTGGGTCTCGATAGCCGCGGTCAAGATCTTGTACAGATGCACGCGCAACTGAACGAATTTCTTTATGCCGAGGCGGTGGCGGGCAGGCGCGTCGCGGTCTTCATCGACGAGGCCCAGAACCTCTCAGACACCGTGCTGGAGACCGTGCGTTTGCTTACCGACTTTGAGGCGGCAGACAGAAAACTGCTACAGATCGTCCTCGCCGGTCAGCCGGAATTGGCGCACCGGCTGATGCGTCCTGGCTTGGCCCAGTTGCGTCAACGCATTTCCGTTGTGGCAGGCTTGGAGCGTTTGCCGGCTGCAGAGACTTTTCGCTACGTCAATCACAGGCTCCAGGTGGCCGGATACGATGGCCCCGAGTTGTTTACAGCCGCAGCTCTCAAATTGATCGCCGAGCGCAGTGAAGGTATACCGCGGAACATCAACAATATTTGTTTCAACGCCATGTCATTGGGTTGTGCAATGGGGTGCAAGAAAATCGAGGCCAAAGTAGTCGAGGAGGCTCTGCACGATTTGTCCCTGGAATCTCTGATCCAAAAGCCGAAAGCGGCGCCCACCGTCGCTCCAGCTCTCCGCGACCTGGCCAGGACTTACAATTCGTGGATGAAAACCCATCTCTTCGGGCGGAGGGCTTACTTGACCGCAGCTGTGGCTGCTTTGTTGGCATGTTTGGCGATCTATGTTGGAGCACGCAGCGGCGCAAGCACGACGCACTCCTCCTCGCAGGCAATCCATCTTAGTTCCTCAAGTCCCGAGGCAGGCCCCAGCTCGGAATCGCAGGCCGCGCGCACAGTCCCCGATGCATTTTCCGGCGCCCAATCCCAAGCGCCCGCCCAAACCGAACTCCGTGCTGACTCCGCCAACTCGTTAACGTATGTCGTTCAGCCGAACGACACATTGCGAGACCTATGCCTGTCGATTGTAGGGCGTTACGATGCCGTGGTGCTGGAAAAGGTCCGGAAGCTCAATCCAGATTTGAAAAATCCCAACCGCATAGAGGCCGGACAGGAAGTTCACCTTCCTCTGTCACTCACAGATTGAGCGGAAATCCGCTCTTAATGGATAAGAATGTCGATATCCGAAATCGGAGCAGCTGAGCATTCATGAGCAGAAATTTCGAACTTCTTCGACAAAAGAGCAGCGTGCAAGGGCTGTTCGAAACGGCTGGCAATCCGGCGGGCCTGGTGGGCACAGCAGAATGCGAACCGCGTCCTACGTGGAGCGAGAAACCTGGGCTGTTCGAAACGGCTGACCATCCGGCGGGGCAGGTAGGCACGGCAGAATGCGAACCGCGTCCTACGCGGAGCGAGAAGCCTGAGCTGTTCGAAACGGCTGACCATCCGGCGGGGCTGGTGGGCACGGCAGAATGCGAACCGCGCCCTACGTGGAGCGAGAAGCCTGAGCAGAAAGCGGCGAAGAGCAAGGCTTTGCCAATTCATCTGGCTGACCTGATTCGAGAAAAGGCCAGAAGTTGGGGAGAGCAAGTACAAGAGCTAAATAAGGAACGCCAGAATGATTTAGATGACATTTCCCGCGAGGAAGAAATCAAGTTGGTCCAGCGCATCTTCCCGGTGGCGGGTCAGCGTTCCCCCCAGATTGTCCTGTTTTCCGCAGTGCAGAGCGATGCGGGGTGTGCTTCGATTTGTGTGCGCACGGCTATGATCCTGGCTGCTCGAGGCGACGGATCCGTCTGCGTGGTTGACGCCAACCTCCGATCGCCCTGCCTGCATCACTATTTCGGCATAGATAACTCCAAAGGACTCTCCGAGGCGGTCCTTGAACCCCTCCCGATACAGGACTTTGCGCAGAAGCATGCGGAGGCAAATCTCTGGGTTCTGCCAAGCGGTTCTGCCGCCGGACAGCTGAGTTTCCCAGGGGTTTACGACCGCTTGAGTTCCAGGATGACGGAACTGCGTGGCCAATTTAAGTATGTGGTCATCCACTCGTCGCCCCTAGCGCTAGATAGTTCTTCGATTCTTCTCAGCAGCTGGACGGACGGTGTGGTCATGGTGGTGGAAGCAGAGACCACACGGCGGGAGACAGCGCGGCGGATGAAACAAAACCTTGATGCCGCGAACGTGCGCGTCCTGGGAGTGGTGCTGAATAATCGCACCTTCTCCATACCAGAGGCCCTCTATCGCAGACTTTAGAAAGCTATCCCGTCGACAGGGCGCTAGGCGCGTGGCCGCGAACGCGCTCATCGTACCCAGCCTCTTGCGATTCAGCACTTAGAACTTTCGACCTCCGGCGGTCCCTGCCTCCGCCGGGGAAGTCGTGCAGCCATTTCGAGGATTCCAGCACAGCAACTGCTTTTCTCTACTTCACAGATCCATTGGAGATCAAATGGCACAACAACAAACATGGCAATTTCCGAGCAGCATATCTGTATTGGCAGAAGAGTCGGAGAATAATCTCTATTTCGCCTGCAAGCGAGGAATGGACGTCGTCCTGGCGTGCCTGTTGCTCATCCTGCTATCACCTTTGCTGCTCCTCATCGCTATCCTGATCAAGCTGGATTCACCAGGCCCGGTCATTTTCAGCCAGGAACGCGTCGGATCCGAGCGCCAGTGGCTGGGGAGGACGTCCCTCTGGGTTATTCGGAACTTTCGCATGTTGAAGTTCCGGTCCATGTATCAGAACGCGGACCCCGCTGTGCACGAGGCTTACATTCGGGATTTCGTCGAAGGACGCGCCGAAGAGAGCGACGGAAAATTCAAGTTGACCAACGACCCTCGCGTGACTCGCGTCGGGCGCATTCTCCGGAAGTTCAGCCTGGATGAGCTGCTGCAACTGGTGAATGTCTTGAAAGGTGACATGAGCTTGGTCGGGCCCCGCCCCGTTCCGCCTTACGAAGTTGCTGGCTATCGAAGCGGCCATATCGAAGCGGCCATCACAAGCGACTGGCAGCTCTGCCGGGCATCACGGGTGTTTGGCAGGTCAAGGGGCGCTGCCGGGTCACGTTCGAAGAAATGGTTCGCATGGATATTGAATACGTTCGCGACGCGTCCCTGTTGCTCGATCTCAGAATCCTGTTTCTTACCATCCCAGCAGTCATATCAAGGAGAGGTGCCGAATGAACACCACCATCCTTTCACTTGGAGTGAAGGAAGATCCCCCGGGCGTGAAACCTCTGGGTATCGCAGTCGTAGGCTGTGGCTACTGGGGAATGAACTACGTTCGAATCTTCAACGAGATGACAGATGCGCGCGTGGTTGCGGTTTGCGATCAAAGTTCCGACCGCTTGAAGGAAGTGGCGCGGCGTTTCCCAGGCCTGTATTTAACCACGCAGATCAATGACGTCATATCGCAGCCGGGCGTGGACGCCGTCGTGGTTTGCACGGAAGCGACGACCCATTACGACGTCACACGCGACCTATTGCTGGGTGGGAAACACGTCCTCGTGGAAAAGCCGCTGACCACAACCTCGGCCGATGCCGAGAAGCTCATTGCCCTGGCAGAGTCCAACTCGGCGATTCTGATGGTGGGCCACACGTTTCTTTTCAATGCGGGCGTGCAGAAAGTCAAGGAGTACATCCAGAAGGGCGATGGGCGCGTCTATTACTTATACGCCCGCAGAACCAACCTGGGTCCCATACGCCGCGATGTGAATGCCGTCTGGGACCTGGCTCCGCACGACATCGCCATTTTCAATTACTTTCTCGACAGCTCGCCGGAGTGGGTCAGCGCGGTAAGCGGCAAAGTATTGCGGAACTGCCGTGACGACGTGGGATTCATTTCGCTCGGTTATCCGGGAAATATTCTCGCTCACGTTCACGTCAGCTGGGCTGATCCTGACAAAGCGCGGGAGGTCGTGGTCGTCAAGAGCGACAGGCGCATCGTCTTCAATGACCTCAACGGGCTCGAGCAAGTGAGAGTGTTCGAGAAGGGTGTAAGTCTTGTGGAGCAAGAGCCGCTCAACTATGGCGAATTTCGTTTCCAGATTCGCGATGGCGACATCATCAGCCCTCGGATCGAAGCGGTCGAGCCACTCAAGCACCAATGCCGCCATTTCCTGGAAAGTGTCCGGACGGGGAAGCGCCCCGTTAGCAGCGGAGTCGAGGGACGGGATGTTGTACGGGTTCTCGAAGCCGTGAATCGATCCATTGAATGCAAAGGACTACAAGTGGAGGTAGAAAGCAAAGGTGATCATGTCTACGCAAATGTCGATGCAAGCAAAGCAGCAAGTACCTTTCGTTGATCTCGGCGCTCAGTACCGCACTATCGCTGCCGAAATCAATGAGGCGACGTCCAGAGTGATCCAGGAAGCGGACTTCATCCTGGGGCGGGAAGTGCGCCTTTTCGAGGAGGAATTTGCGGCTTTCTGCGAAGTTCAATACGCGGTCGGCGTGGATTCCGGTACTTCGGCATTGGAACTGGCTCTCCGAGCGTATGACATCGGACCCGGCGACGAGGTCATTACCGCCGCTAACAGTTTCATCGCCTCGGCTTTGGCCATTTCCCACGCCGGTGCAACACCGGTCCTGGTGGATGTGGATCCATTTACTCATACGATTGACGTAATTGGGATAGAGAGGGCGATCACTTCGCGCACGAAGGCCATTCTTCCCGTGCACCTTTACGGGCACCCCGCCCACATGGATCCCATTCGGCAACTCGCCGAGCAACGCGGCTTGATCGTGATCGAAGACGCATGCCAAGCTCACGGCACCCGTTACAAAGGAAGGCGGGCGGGCACTTTGGGTCATGCGGCGGCCTTTAGCTTTTATCCGGGGAAAAACCTGGGGGCATACGGCGACGGCGGCATGGTTGTCACCAACGACCGCGAGATCGCAAAACGCCTAGAGATGTTGCGCAATTACGGACAGCAGGAAAAATATCACCACCAGTTTCGGGGTTTCAACCGCCGGCTCGACACGCTGCACGCTGCCGTACTGCGAGTTAAGTTGAAGTACCTGGAAAAGTGGAACGCGGCCCGCCGCTGGAACGCCAATCTCTATCATAAGTTCCTGGAGGGAAGCGGAGTCATGACTCCGGTCGAGGCCGGGGGTGCCGAATCGGCGTGGCACCTCTACGTGATCCGCACGGCGCAACGCGACGTGTTAAGAGATCACCTCGTTAGCCGCGGCATAAGTGCAAGCATTCATTACCCGATTCCGATTCATTTGCAGCCGGCCTATCGAGATCTGGGCTACCAGCGAGGAGACTTCCCGGTCACCGAAGCGCATGCGCAGCAGATTCTGTCGCTGCCGATGTACGCGGAGTTAACGACTGAATTGGTTGAGTATGTCGCGAAAAGCATTGTGACTTTCCTGTCCGCAAACCGGAATAGTCAAGGATTGTACGAGCAGCTTGTCAGGCACGCTACCCCGTCCCAATGAATTCAGCGCGAATTCAATCACCCGGACCAACCAGCCGGCTGTCTTTGGCCGCTGGAAACGATTTGGCCGCGAGAGTGGGCGGTTCGGCCTCGCTGCAAGGTGAGGCCGGGCGGCTAGGTATCTACCCACGCCTCCGCACGCTGAGTGAAAACTCTCTCGTGGTTGCGGTCCTCAGCCCTTTTATCGCATTGACGGCCGGCTATGTGCCGAGAATTCTCCTGGCGATCATCATTCTTGACATACCCTTTCAATTCGGTACTCACCTTTTTTATCGGGAAGTGGAGGCCGCGCGTGGTGCTCTCGGGGGATTGAGCATCTCGGCCACAACCATAGCTCTGGCTGGGTTGTATGTATCGTGGTTCATCCGGTCACAGGCCAACAGAAACGCGGATGTGCGTCCCTCGTTTCACATCAATCTGCCACTTCTGCTGTATCTCGCCATCACCGTCATTTCCGTGGCCGTCGCTCAGGATGTCAGCCTCTCCCTCTTCGAGGTGGCTCTCCTTCTCGAAGCGTGCCTGGTCTATTTTTACGTGGCCAACAATGTTCGGACGCGGCGAGACGTCGTGTATGTAGTTTCGCTCCTGCTGATCGCCTGCCTTCTGGTAAGCCTGGCTAATATCATCCTGCAGTTTACAGGCATGCCTTCCACCCTCTGGGGTGCGCCTGCTCAGATTCAGATCGAGGCCGATCCCAGGCAGAGGTTCATGCGGATTGGCGGCACCATAGGATCACCCAATTTCGCGGCCTCCTATTTCAGCATCTCGCTTGCATCCGCGGCCAGCATCTTGTTCGCGAATCTTGGGCATGCGCTGACGTGGCTTGCTATCGCTGTCCTTGGATTAGGAGGAGTAGCCCTCATTTTCACATTCTCGCGAGGCGGGTGGATCGCCACTACGCTGGCTGTCGCCTTGATCTGCTTGCTCGGCTGTCGCCGGCGCGGATCCTCTTTAAAAACACCGATTGCCCTCATCGTGATTCTCGGGATGCTCTGCTTGCCTTTTCAGAATGTTATCTCTGCTCGGCTCCTTGATGATGACAAGGGGTCAGCACAGTCTCGTATTCCCCTGATGAAGCTTGCCCTTCGAATCTTCGAAGATAATCCCGTGCTTGGCGT
>WNFJ01458384.1_pt1 | contig 10701 bp, 9 predicted proteins | sample 5400461 | NCBI WGS metagenome assembly WNFJ01 (sample SAMN13153349, study PRJNA577476) | soil metagenome | isolation source: 115 cm saprolite on Douglas fir-dominated hillslope | place: USA:California | collected 2013-09-17
CCGCCCGCGTCCGCGGCGACCACGGCCACTCCGGACGACATCGCCTCCAGGGCGACGAGGCCGCACGTCTCGGTGTGGGAGGGGAAGACACACACATCGGCACTGGCGTACAGCTTCGCGAGATGCGGTCGTGGCAAGAAGCCGAGCAGCCGGACGAACGGCAGGGCGGCCGCGATCGATCGAGCCTCCGGCCCCTCGCCGGCCGCCGTGAAGGCGGCGCGGCCATCGACCAGGTCGCGCGCCTGGCGCCACGCCGCGATCAGCACGCCGAGATTTTTCTCGGGCGCGAGGCGACCGACATGGAGCACGATCGGGGTGGTTTCATCGCCGGCGAGCCAGCGGCGCCAGCTCGGATCCCGCTGCCCGGGGTGGAACAGCTGGGTGTCGACCCCGCGTCCCCACACGACCGCCTGCGGGAGCCCGCGGCGCACCAGGTCGTCGCGGACCGCCTCGCCCGGCGTGAGAGTGAGCGCCGCCGGCCGGTGGAACCGCATCAGCCAGCGCCACACGGCGGGCGCCAGGAATCCCACGCCGTAGTGCTGGCTGTATTGGGGGAAGTTCGTGTGAAACGACGTCACGAGCGGCAGCCGGCGGGTGCGGGCGTAGCGCCGACCGACGAGGCCGAGGGCCCCCTCGGTGTGCACGTGGATCACGTCGGGCTCGAACTCGTCGAAAAACCGCGCGACGCGGCGGAAGTGCGGTACCGACAAGCGGATATCCGGGTAGGGCGGGAAGGCGATGGACGGGATCCGCAACTCACGCTCGCCGGCCGGCGCGGCAAACCCGGGATAGCGGGGTGCGACGACGGCGGCCTCGTGGCCCTGTGCGCGCAACAGCGCGACGATCCGGCGAACCACGGTGGTAACCCCGTTGACCTGGGGCAGGTACGTGTCGGACACCAGTCCTATACGCACGCGGTCAGGATGCGCGTCGGCCGTCAAGCTGTGGTGACAGTGGTGTGACAGGCGTGTAACGAGCGTCGAACCCGAAGCAGGAACGGTGGTTAGGCGCTGGAGTCGGTCTCGCCGGGAAAGAACAGCAGAATCGTCGTACCCTCCCCGAGGGTGCTGCGCCCCTCGACCCGTCCCCCGTGCGCTTCCATGAGGTGCTTCACGATGGCCAGGCCCAGCCCGGTCCCGCCCTCTTCCCGCGAGCGGCCCGGGTCGGCGCGGTAGAACCGCTCGAAGATGCGCGGCAGGTGTTCGGACGCGATCCCCGAGCCCGTATCGGCCACCGCGATGGTGACCCCGCCGGGGCTGGCCTCGGCCGTGACGGTGATGCGGCCGCCCGGGGGCGTGTGCCGCAGCGCGTTGTCGAACAGGTTGGTGAGGATCTGGCGCAGCGCGTCGGGATCGGCCGTGACGTGCGGTGCGTCGCCCGCTGCCACCGTGATCTTGATGCGCCGGGCGCGGGCGCGGTCCAAGAACTCGGCCCAGGCTTCGCCCACGACCCCGGCCACGTCCACCCGGGCGCGGGTGGGCTGCCAGCGGCGCGACTCGATGCGCGACAGGTCCAAGAGGTCGTCCACCAGTTCCTGCATGCGGCGCGCGTTGTTCAGGATGGTATGGGCGAAGCGCTCGGCATCCTTGCCGGCGTCCGCTGTCGTGAGCGTCTCGGCGTACCCGACGATGGAGGTGAGCGGCGTCTTGAGCTCGTGGGACACGTTCGCGACGAAATCCCGGCGCACCGCCTCGAGGCGCCGCAGCTCGGTCACATCGCGGATCACGAGCAACACACCGCCGTTCGGCAGGGCGCGGCCGGTGACGAGCAGGGCGCGCGCGCCGCGCTCGAGCTCGCGCGGCTCCGCTTCGCCGCCGTCGAGTACGGTCTGCACCAGATCGCGCGCCGCCTTCTCGTGGAACAGCTCGGCCAGCGCGGGCAGGCGATCGCCGGCGCCATAGCCGAGCAGGCGACGGGCCGCGCCGTTGAGCGTGACAATCGCGCCGCGCGCGTCCGCCGCGAGCACGCCCTCGGTCATGGTCTCGATGAGCGTCGCCGTCTCTTCGCGCTCGCGCACGATCTCCGCGAACCGTTGATCGAGCTGGCGGTGCATGCCCCGGAGTGCGGCGACGTGTTGCGCCACTTCGGGCACGCGCGCGTCGGGGAACGCCGGCGCCTGCCCCTCGGCGAGGGCGCGGGCGGCCGCAGTGAGCTGGGAGAGCGGTTGCGTGACATCGCGTGCGACGCGCCAACTGAGCGCTCCGGCCGCGACGAGGCCCGCGACGAGGACACCGAGGCCGGCGAGCGCCACGGCGCGCTGCACGGTCCCGACTTGCGCGTCCACCGCGGCGAGCGTGGTGGAGACGCGGATGACCGCGAGGCCGGGCGGCCCGCCACGCACCGCCACATACAGGCGGCGCTGGTTGGTGGAGGCGCTCAGTCGCTTCGCCCGACCGCTCCCCAGCGCGAGTGCCTGCTGCACCTCGGGCCGCAGGAGATGGTTCTCGAGTGCGCCGAGCGCGCCCCGGTCGAACTCGGTGTCCCCCCGCACGATGCCCTTGGCATCGATGAGCGTCACGCGGTGCCCGAGCCGGGTCCCCAGCGAGCGTGCGACGTCGGGCCAGCGCAGCGAGTCTGCCGGCAGCAGCAGAGCGATCACGCGGCCCTCCCGCTCGAGGCCACCGGCAATCTGGTCTTCGAGGTAGGGTCTGAGTAGCCGGTGGGACGCGACGGTCAGCCCCAGCACCGCGGCGGCCGCCACGAGACTCGTGGTAACGAACACGCGGGTGGCGAGCTTCACGAACGCGTGCGGGGGCGCGCCTCGGGGCGGCGGAACCGATAGCCGGCGCCGCGGACGGTTTCGATGTAGTCGCCGGCCTTCCCCAGCTTCTGGCGCAGCCGCTGGACGTGCATGTCCACCGTGCGCGTCTGGATGTCCGGTTGCGCCTGCCATACCGTCTCGAGCAGCTGGGCGCGACTCTGCACGCGGCCCTCGCGCTCGATCAGCGTGCCGAGCAGCTTGAACTCGGTCGCCGTGAGGTCGACCTCCGTGCCGTTCACGGTGACGCGGTGCGCGCTGCGATCCAGCACGATCGGGCCGGCGGCGACCAGTCGACCGGCGGCGACCGCCGGCGCGGCAAGGCGGCGCAAGACGGCGCCGACCCGCAAGACGAGTTCCTGCGGCGAGAAGGGCTTCGGGATGTAGTCGTCCGCGCCGAGGGAGAGACCCTTGATGCGATCCGGCTCTTCCTTGCGGGCAGTGAGCAGAATGACGCCGAGCTCCTTCGTGTCCTCACGCCGCCGCAGCTCCGCGAGTACGTCGTATCCGGATACACCCGGCAGCATGAGGTCGAGCACGACCAGATCGGGTCGCTCCTCGCGCGCGGCGCGGAGCGCATCGCGCCCGTTCGCGGCCGTCGTGACGCGATAGCCCTCTTTCGCGAGGTGGTAGGCGACGAGCGCCGTGATGTCGGGCTCGTCGTCCACGACGAGGATGCGGTGGCTCGCGGGCTCGCTCACGGCGCGATCTCCGGGGCGCTCGCCGCAGGGGCAGGGTCGAGACTGTGGGATGCGGCCATCGGGTGGTCCTCTCGCGCGACGATGGTCTTTGTGGCGTCGCCCGAGCACCGGTCGCCCGAGCAGGCGCGCTGCAAGGTAGCGCAACCCGCGTGGCGTTGGCAATTTTCAGCGCACTATGCATCTCTTGGTTTGGCTGGGCCTCGCATCCCCATCCCTCCTGCCCGTTGCCTCCTGCCAGCAGCCACACCGCGAGCGTGGAACGTCATGATCCAGGTGTTCGTGAACGAGCGGCCGGTGAGCGTGGCCCGCGGCGCGTCCGTGCGAGATGCCGTGGAGGTCCTGGACAAGGCGCTCGCGGAGCTGCTCGGCCGCGGGGTGGCCTATGTGACCGACGGCGTGGGCCGACCGGTAGACGCGGCCGATCCGGTCGGAGAGGGGGGCGCGATCTTTCGCGTCGTGGTGAGCGCTCGGCAGGGCCCGCCTCGCCTCTCGAAGGAAGCGCTGCGGCGTTGGCCCAAGGCCGAGTTGCACGTGCACTTGGACGGCTGCCTGCGGCCCAGTACGATGCTCGAGCTCGCGCGCGCCCAGGGGATCCGTCTGCCGGCAGACACGCCGCGCGGCTTGGCCCAAGCGCTGTCGGTGAAGCACGCGAAGAGTCTCGAAGAGTACCTCACGAAGTACGAGATCACGCTCTCCGTGATGCAGACGGCGCCCGCGCTGGAGCGCGTCGCCTACGAGTTCGTGCTCGACGCGGCCGCCGACGGCGTGCGCTACGTCGAAGTGCGGTATTCGCCGCTCCTGCACCGGCCGGCGCTCACCCTGGCGCAGGCGCTGGAAGCGCCGCTCGCCGGCCTCAGGCGCGGGACCGTCGAGACGGGAACCAAGGTCGGGCTGATCGTATGCGGCATCCGCACCCGAGCCGCCGCCGAGTCACTCGAGCTGGCGCGTGCCGCGGCGGACTACCGCGCGGCCGGTGTGGTGGCGTTCGATCTCGCCGGTCCGGAGCGGGGCTTTCCCGCTGGCGATCATGCGTCGGCGTTCGCGTACGCGGCGCAGCACGGGATGGCTTGCACCTGTCACGCCGGCGAAGGGGACGGCCCGCAGTCCATTCATCAGGCGCTGCACGCGTGTGGCGCCCAGCGGATCGGCCATGGCACCCGTCTCGGCGAGGACCCTGCGTTGCTCGCGTACGTGATCGAGCGCAAGATCCCACTCGAGATGTGCCTCACGTCGAACCTCCATACCCGCACTGTGCCGTCCGTCGCCGCGCACCCGTTCAAGCGCTATCTCGACCAGGGCGTGGTGGTCACGCTGAACACCGACGGGCGGCTGATGGACGGCATCTCGCTCACCGACGAGTATTTCCTCGCGCACAGCGTGCTGGGCCTGACGCAGGCGGACTTGGCGCGCGTCGTCCTCAATGCCTGCGAGAGCGCGTTTCTCCCCGAATTCGAAAAGGTGGCGTTGGTCTCCCGCGTGCAGAGCGAATTGGAGGCTCTCTAAATGGTCGTGCGCCGTACCATCCTCGCCTTCGCGGTCACTTTCGTCTGCGCGCTCGCCGTGTTCACGCTGCCGCGCTTCGTGTGGAACACGGTCCAGGGCGCGGTGCCGCATCAGCAGCCCACGGCGACGGACAGCGCGGCGCGGTCGCCCGCCCCCGCCGCCGCTCCATTGCCGCAGGCCGCGCCGCGCTCGATCCCGCAGCGGCTGACGGGCATCTTCGGCATCGCCCTCATCTTGGGGATCGGCTTCGCGCTGTCGCGCAACCGCCGCGCCATCAGCTGGCAGATTGTGGGGTGGGGCGTGGGGCTCCAGTTCGCGTTCGCCGTGTTCGTGCTGCTGGTTTCGTTCGGCCAGCGCCTGTTCCAGGCGCTGGGCGACGCCGTCAAGGCGATCTTGAGCTTCTCCTACGTCGGGTCGGAGTTCGTCTTCGGCCAGCTCGGAGCGCAGCATTCGAGCTTCGGCCTCGTGTTCGCCTTCCAGGTGCTCCCCGCCATCATTTTCGTGTCTGCCCTGTTCGCGATCCTCTATTACCTCGGCGTGATGCAGCTCGTGGTGAAGGGGTTCGCGATCATGATGCACCGGGTGATGGGGGCGAGCGGAGCGGAGAGCCTCAACGTCGCCGCGTCGATCTTCATGGGGCAGACCGAGGCACCGCTCACGATCCGGCCGTTCCTGCCGGGCATGACTCGCTCGGAGCTCATGACGGTGATGACGGCGGGGATGGCGCACGTGTCAGGCTCGATCATGGCGGCCTACATCGCGATGGGGATCGAGCCGCGCCATCTGCTCACGGCGGTGATCATGACGGCCCCGGGAACGATCATGATGGCGAAGATCATCGAGCCGGAGACCGATACGCCTCAGACGCTCGGTGGCGTGCGGGTCGAGATCCCCCGCACCGATGTCAACGTCGTAGACGCCGCGGCGCGCGGCACCACCGACGGGCTCCACCTGATGCTCAATGTCATCGCGATGTTGGTGTCCTTCATCGCCCTCGTCGCCCTGGTCAACGGTGGGTTCGGGTGGGCCCACAGCCACGTCGCCTGGTTCCCGGAGAACATCCAGACGGTGCTCGGCTGGGTCTTTCGACCGATCGCGTTCGCGATGGGGGTGCCGTGGCACGACTCGGGCACCATCGGCAGCCTGCTGGGCGAGCGCATGGTCCTGAACGAGTTCATCGCGTTCAAAGACCTGGCGGACCTCAAGGCCCACCTGGACCCTCTGTCGTTCACGATCGCCACCTTTGCGCTGTGCGGGTTCGCGAATATCAGCTCCGTCGGGATTCAAATCGGGGGCATCGGCGCCCTCGTCCCGGACCGCAAGCACGACCTCGCCCGGCTCGGGTTCCGCGCTATGATCGCGGGCACGCTGGCGAATTTCCTCTCGGCGACGCTGGCAGGCATGCTGTTGTGAGCGCGGCGGAGCGGGGGACGGGGGTCCCGTCCGCCCAGGCCGCGGCGGCGGTCGTGGCGCAACACGTCGGCAGGCTCAAGCCCCGCGTCGCGGTCGTGCTCGGGTCCGGACTCGCGGCCGTGGCAGACGCCGTGGACGCGGCGCGCCGCATCCCCTACCGGGAGATTCCTGGCTTCCCCGAGCCCGGTGCGCCGGGCCACAAGGGCGAGCTCGTGGCCGGGACGCTCGCGGGCGTGCCGGTCCTCGTGCAGAGCGGCCGGTTCCATTTGTATGAGGGTCACTCGGCCGACATCGCGGCCCTGCCGACGCGGGTGTTCGCCCGGCTCGGCGTCGGCACCCTGGTGCTGACGAACGCGGCCGGTGGAATCCGCCGCACGTTCCGACCGCCCACGCTGATGCTGATCGCCGACCACATCAACCTGATGTTCCGGAATCCCCTCATTGGGCCAGTGGCCGACGGGGAGCTGCGCTTCCCGGACATGAGCGATCCCTACGATGGCGCGCTTCGCCGTCGCGCCCATGAGGTCGCGCGGGCGGAGCGGATCGCGCTCGAGGAGGGCGTGTACGCGGCTCTGCTCGGCCCCTCGTTCGAGACGGCGGCGGAGATCCGGATGCTCGAGCGGGCCGGGGCCGATGCGGTGGGGATGTCGACCGTGCCGGAAGTGATCGCGGCGCGGGCGCGGGGCATGCGGTGCCTGGGCTTCTCGAGCATCACCAATGTGGCCGCCGGGCTGTCGCCCCAGCCGCTGTCGCACGAGGAGGTGCTGGACGCAGGTCGGCAGGTCGCCGGGCAGCTCGAGCGGCTGATCCGGGGTGTGGTGGCCAGCCTCTGACGTCCGCCGCGTTCGCCCTGCCCTCCCTCAGTCGCTGGTGGAAGCGGTTGGGGGGTAGACCGCCACCGCCGACCCCTCGGCGCACACGACCGACGCCGGTGCGGCCTTGTTGAGGAACTCCCATTCCGCGCCGTACAGCGATCCGAAGTCGAAGCGGTAGTCCACGCCTTTGACCTCGCGCACCGCCCAGGCGGGATGCACGACGCGGAACACGCTGAGGGCACCATCGGCCAGGGCGCGACAGGCGAAAGCGCGCTCCGTGAGGTAGTGCTCCATGGACGCGCCAGTCGGGATTCGAACGGCCCGCGAGCCGGTCACACTCACGTGCCAGCCGAGCGCCTGGGGGCCCACGGCGTACTCGGCCCGCAGCTCGGTCGGGGTCTCGACCACGCGGCGGCGGATAGGCGTGGGCCAGAACGGCTCGTCGTAGCGCAACCGGCCCACCGCGGCGATCACGCGACTCGGCACGAACTGGCGAATGAACCACACGCCGGGTTCGCCGCCGCGCCGGACGTACGTGCGGAAGTTCACCTGCGGATGCGCCGTGAAGCCGGGGATGGCCCACCCCAGCACCCGCACGTCCCGCATGTGCAGGGCGACGATGCTCACGTGCGCTCGCCCGTTCCAGTGGTCCAGCTCGACGCCCGGCGGGATGGTCTGTCGCAGCAGTGCCTCCGGCGCCTCGAAGGTGAGGAGCACGATGTCCGACCAGCGGGCCGTGAGAAAGGGGCGGGACACTACAGCCCCTCGGTGGGCGGGCGCGGCGGGGCTGGGACGAAGTGGTTGAGCGGCCCGTGGCCCGCCCCGAGTCCCGGAGCCGCGGCGATCGCCCGGTGTACGAAATCGAGCGCGTCGGTGACGGCGCGCTCGAGCGGGCGGCCGAGGGCGAGGCCCGCGGTCACGGCGGCCGAGAGCGTGCAGCCCGTGCCGTGCGTCGACGACGTCTCGAGCCGGGGGTGCGTGAAGCGGCGCGCGCGGCCGTCCGCGACCAGCACATCCACCACCTCCGGGCCGGTTGAGTGTCCGCCCTTGACGAGCGCCGCCTTCGCCCCGAGCTGCACCAGGGCACGGGCGGCGCGCTCCATTTCATCGGTGGTGCGAACGCTGCCGCCCACGAGGATCGCCGCCTCGTCGAGGTTCGGCGTGACGAGCGTCGCGAGCGGGATCAGGCGGCGCGCGATGAGCTGCTCGGCGTCGCGCTCGAGCAGCCGCTCGCCCGACGTCGCGACCATGACCGGGTCGAGCACGTAGTTGGGGAACCGCTGCCGCGCCATCACGGCGGCGACCGCGTCGACGATGGCCGCGGTGCCGAGCATCCCGGACTTGACCGCGCCGGGCGGCAGGTCCGCGGCGAGCGCCTCGAGCTGGCGCACGACCAAGGCTACCGACACCGGCTCCCACGCCTGGACGCCGCGGGTGTTCTGGGCCGTCACCGCGGTGACCACGCTCGTACCGAAGACGCCGAACTGATGGAAGGTCTTCAAGTCGGCCTGGATCCCGGCGCCGCCGCCCGAGTCCGAACCGGCGATCGTGAGGGCGATCTTCACGTAGCGCCCGTCCGCTGCTTCGAGACATATTGAAGGCCCGGGCGCCGCCGGGAACACACGAGGACACTCATCGCCAGTAATCTGCAATCGACCATCCGTGATCTCCAACGCCGCAAGGCGCGCGGTCGCCGCGGGCTCGCCCTGATCGAAGGGGTGCGGCTTGTGGAGGAAGCGCTGGCTGCGGGGGTGACGCTGCGTGGCGCGTTGGTCGCCCCCGACCTGGCGCGCACGGCGCGCGGCACCGCGCTGGTCGAGGAGCTCGAGCAGCTTCGCCCAGCTCGCCGACACCGAGACGCCCCAGGGGATCATCGCGGTGATCGAGCCGCGGCGCTGGACCGCGACCGACTTCGTGCCGCGGCCGAATGCCGTGGCGCTCGTGATCGACGGCGTGCAGGATCCCGGGAACGTAGGCACGCTGATCCGCACGGCTCACGCGCTCGGCGCGGCGGGCACCGTGGTGTTGCGCGGCACGGCCGACCCCACGAGTCCCAAAGCGCTGCGAGCCGCCATGGGCGCGACGTTCCGGCATCCGGTGGTGTCGCTCGACGACGCTGGGTTCATCGCCTGGGCGCGCAAGCACGGCGTGACACTGTGGGCGGCGGCGGCGGATGGGACGCCGCTGTATCGAGCACTGGGGCGGAGCGGCGGCAAGGGGGACGAGGGCCGCCGGGACGGCGGGCCGATTGCCGTGATCGTGGGGAACGAGGGCGCGGGGATCCGCCCGCAACTGAACGCCGTCGCCGCGCAGCGCGTGGCGATCCCGCTGGCCCAGGGCGCCGAGTCCCTGAACGTCGCCGTGGCGGCGGGGATCCTGCTGTACGAGGTGACGCGTGGCCGTTGACCCGATCCTGCTCGTCGCGGCGGGGCTGCTGGGACTCTGTCTCGGCAGCTTCCTCAACGTCTGCATCGTCCGGCTTCCCGCCGACCTGTCGCTGCTCACGCCGCCGTCCACCTGCCCCCGCTGCAAGCAACCGATCGCCTGGCGCGACAATATCCCCGTGCTCTCCTGGCTGCTGCTGCGCGGTCGCTGCCGTCGCTGCGGTGAGCGGATCTCGCGGCAGTACCCGATCATCGAGGCAGCGGTGGGCGCGATCTGGGTGGTCGCCCTCCTCTCCTACGGCGTCTCGCTGCACGCCCTCGCCGCCGCCCTGTTCGGCACGATCCTGTTGGGCATCGGCGTCACCGACGCGCGGCATTACCTGATCCCGGATGAGTACACCTGGGGCGGCCTCGTCCTCGGGCTCGCCCTCTCACTCGCCGGCGGCGTGCACGGCTTCCTCCAGGCGGTCCTAGGCGCTGCGGTCGGGTTCGCGCTGCTGTTCGCCGTGGCCCGGCTCGGTCAGTGGGCGTTCCGCGAGGAGGCAATGGGAGGCGGCGACATCAAGATGATGGCGATGGTCGGGTCCTTCGTCGGTTGGAAGGGCGTGCTCCTCACCGTGTTCCTCGGCGCCTTGCTCGGCAGCCTCATTTTCGTTCCGCTCTCGCTCAAGAAGAAGCGTCTGGTGCCATTCGGTGTATTCCTCGCCTTGGGAGCCGCGGTAACGTTCGTGGAGGGCGACGCCATCATCGCCTGGTATCAACACTTCCTGCACGGCGAGTGAGCAATGGCTGAGGGCTTCGAGGGCCTGTTCGATTCGGGCGACGTACTGGAGCGCGTCGGCGTGGAGCTCACCACGCTGGCCCGGCGCGGCGACTTGGAGCCGGTGCGTTGTCGCGATGCCGAGGTCGCCCGGGTGGTGGACATCCTGTTGCGCCAAAGCAAGAACAACCCGGCGCTCATCGGCAAGGCCGGCGTCGGCAAGACGGCGATCGTCGAGGGGCTCGCGCAACGCATCGCCGCAGGGGACGTCCCGCCCGCGCTCAAGGACAGCCGCGTCGTCGCGCTCGACCACGTGGCGCTGCTCGCCGGCACCGCCTTCCGCGGCCAATACGAGGAGCGCATCCGC
>WNFJ01019136.1_pt1 | contig 10700 bp, 9 predicted proteins | sample 5400461 | NCBI WGS metagenome assembly WNFJ01 (sample SAMN13153349, study PRJNA577476) | soil metagenome | isolation source: 115 cm saprolite on Douglas fir-dominated hillslope | place: USA:California | collected 2013-09-17
GAGAACCACACCAGCTATCCGGCGCCCGGCCAGATCATTCTTTACCCCGGCGGCATCAGCGAAACCGAGATTCTGCTGGCCTATGGCGGCGTGCACTTCGCCAGCAAGGTGGGCCAGCTCGCGGGCAATCACTTCATCACGCTGACCTCGGGTCTTGAGAATCTGCCCGCGCTGGGCAGGACCGTGCTGTGGAAGGGCGCGCAGAAAGTCCGCTTCGAGGCTGCGTAAATGGCCGAAGCAGGTTACCCCCGCGACCTCCATGGCTACGGCCGTAACCCGCCCGATCCGCGCTGGCCCGGCAACGCGCGGGTCGCCGTGCAGTTCGTGGTGAATTTCGAAGAGGGCGGCGAAAACAACATTCTGCACGGTGACCGCGCGTCGGAGACATTTCTGTCCGACGTGTTGGGTGCACAGCCCTGGCCGGGGCAACGCCACGCCAATATTGAATCGATGTTCGAATATGGTTCGCGCGCCGGCTTCTGGCGGCTATGGCGGATTTTCACCGAGCGCAAGCTGCCGACGACGGTATTCGGCGTTGCGACGGCGTTGAAACGAAATCCGCAAGTTGTCGCCGCGATGAAAGAGGCCGGCTGGGACATCGCCAGCCACAGTCTGAAGTGGGTCGAGCACAAGGACATGTCGGAGGCGGAGGAGCGGGTGGAGATCGCGGATGCGATCCGCGTCCACACCGAGGTTACCGGGCAACGCCCGCTCGGCTGGTACACCGGTCGGACCTCCATCAACACGGTAAGGCTGGTGATGGAAGCCGGTGGCTTCCTGTATTCCTGCGACTCCTACGCCGACGATCTGCCTTATTGGATCAAAGGGCCGGCCGGGCCGCACCTGATTATTCCCTACAGCCTCGATGCCAACGACATGCGCTTCGTCAATGCCCAGGGCTTCGGCGGCGGTGACCAGTTTTTCACGTATTTGAAGGACAGTTTCGACGTTCTATACGCCGAGGGCGAGACCTCGCCCAAGATGATGTCGGTGGGCCTGCATTGCCGCGTCGTCGGGCGCCCCGGGCGCGCGGCCTCGTTGATGCGGTTTCTCGATTACATCATGAATCATGAGCGGGTGTGGGTGCCGACGCGGCTGCAGATCGCGCAGCACTGGCACGCCAATCTCGCGCATCTTGCCGTCAATGCGCCAGGCGTTGGGTAGAGCATGATCCGGAAAAGTGGGAACCGGTTTTCCGAAAAGATCATGCTCAAACAAAGAGATGAGATCATGATCCGATTCAATCTAATCGGATCATGATCCAGGCAGGCCGGAATGTCGCAAAGAACGCTCTCCGATTTGAACGCATGCAGCAGGGACGACTTCGTCGCCGCGCTCTCGAATATTTTCGAATACTCGCCATGGATTGCCGAACAGGCCGCGTCCGTACGGCCGTTCGCCGGCGTGAAGCAATTGTTCGATACGATGAAGGCGGCTGTCGATCGCGCGCCAACCGAACTTCGCCTTGCCCTGATCAGGGCGCATCCCGATCTCGCCAACAAGACGCAGCGCGCCGCGGGGCTCACCGCGGAATCCAGCGACGAACAGAACAGCGTCGGGTTGGATCGGTTGTCGGATGCCGAATATCAGGCATTCGAGCGCGTCAACAACGCCTACCGCGCCAAGTTCGGCTTTCCCTACATCGTCTGCGTTCGTCGTCACACCAGGGATTCCATCCTGCGCGATTTCGAGCGTCGCCTGCCGAACGATGCAAAAAGCGAAATTCAGAAGTCGATCGAGGAAATCTGCCGGATCGCAGCGTTACGCGTGGATCAGCTGGTAGTGTCGGACGATCGGCTCGGGGTGCACGGGCGTCTATCGACCCATGTGCTCGATACCCACAGCGGCAGACCGGCGGCAGGCATTGCTGTCGAATTGGTCGAGCTATCCGACCTCGGCGCAAGCCGCGTCGTGACGCGCGCGACCACCAACAGCGACGGTCGAACCGATCAGCCGTTGATTGGCGGCCGGCCGGTGCCGATCGGCCGTTACGAATTGACGTTCAGCGTCGGGAATTACTTTGCGAGGCGGCAAGTGGCGATGTCAGATCCGCCGTTTCTCGATCAAATCCCGCTGCGGTTTTCGGTGAGCGAGCCCGAAGGCCATCTCCACGTGCCGCTCTTGGTGACGCCCTGGAGTTACGCGACATATCGGGGTAGCTGAAGTCTCGCTCCTCATGGTGAGGAGCGCGCCCCTTGCGCGCGTCTCGAACCATGATGTCCCCGTTGGGCCATCCTTCGAGACGCCCGCCTGCGGCGGGCTCCTCGGGATGAGGGCGACCATGCATCACACGTGCTGCGCCGCGGCGGCCGGCTGATGAAAGGCGCGGCAAGGATGCCGAAGATTGCGGCAGCAATGACCGAGCCATCGATGCCGGGCCGCCCGACAGCCCCTCCAAGGGGATGTTTCCCCGAACAATACTTGCCCAATGGCACGAAGGTTGCTCATTCGGGGCAAACCGGGGATAAACGAAATCCCGTGAATTCGCCTGTCGAACTGGAGGTCTCGCACTTGCCGCTTATCAAGAGCAAATATGGAAAAGGACGGGTCCGCGTCATGCGGATTCATCGCGACGGCGGACGGCACGAAGTCAGCCAGCTCAACATCAAGGTGATGGTCGAGGGCGATATTGCCCGTACCTTTACGCACGCCGACAATTCCACGTCGGTGTCGACGGATACCATCAAGAACGTGGTCAATATCGTCGCTCGCGAAAATACCGGGCTCTGCACGGAGGGATTCTGTCAGGTGCTGGCGCAGAAATATCTCGACCTCTATCCGCAGGTGACCTCGGTTGCCGTGACGGCGCATGAAACGAAATGGAGCCGCTTAAGTTTCGGTGGCAAGCCGCATCCCCACAGTTTTATTCTCGACAGTAACGGCAAACCATTCGCCGAAGTGAACGCGACGCGCGAGGGATCGACGCTCACCTCTGGTATTGACGGCTTTACGTTCATGAAGTCGACGCAGTCGGGCTGGGAGAATTACGTCAAGGACAGCTATACGACGATTCCTCCGACCAACGACCGGATGTGCGCCACCAGCATGGTGGCGTCCTGGAAATGGTCGGCGAAGCCCGTCAGCTATCCGGCCACCAATGCAAAAATTCTTGCGACGGTGCTGGAGGTGTTCGGCACCACCTATAGCGCAAGCGTGCAGGACAGTCTTTATCGGATGGGCGAGGCGGCGCTTGCGGCGGTGCCGGAGATTTCCGAGATCAGCATGGCGTGCCCGAACATGCACTTTATTCTGATGAACCTTTCGGCGTTTGGGCTCGATAACAACAACGACGTTTTTTTGCCGACCGACGAGCCGCACGGCCAGATCGAATGCACGGTGGGGAGAGGGTGATCCACGAGTTCTTGTAGGGTGGGCAAAGGCGCACTCGCGCCGTGCCCACCTTTTTTGCTTGAAGATGCTGGTGGGCACGCTGCGCTTTGCCCACCCTACAAAACCAGGGCTATGGCGCAGCCTTCTCGCCAAACTTCTCATGCAGCGCCGGAAACAACCGGTCCGGCTTGAACGGAACGGCAGTGAAGCGGATGCCGGTGGCATCGGCAAGCGCGTTGCCGAGCGCAGCCGCTACCGGATTGTAAGGACTCTCGCTCATCGATTTGGCCCCCATCGGCCCCAGCGTGTCCGTGGTATCCGCGAAAAACACCTCGGTGCGCGGAAGATCCGCAAACGACGGCAGGTGATAATCGCGGAATTTCGGATTTATCACGCGGCCACGGTCATCGATCACCATCTCCTCGTACAGGGTGGCGCCGAGCGACTGCGCCACCCCGCCTTCCACCTGTCCGCGGCATTGCATCGGATTGGCGACCCGGCCGGCATCCGCGGCGTGCACGCTTTTCAGGATTTTGATTTCGCCGGTGCCCTTGTTCACGGCGACGCGAAAGCCCTGGACATTGAACGCGACCGAGCGCGGCGTACCCGCCGAGGTGCCTGTCGCACTGAGAGACTGTCCTTGCACACGTGCGGCTTCTGCGAGCTGGGCAAACGAAACGCGCTGCTTGCCGCAGATCACGGAATCATTCTCGAGGATACACGAACCGGGATCTAACCCTGTGGCGCGGGAAGCAAAAGTCCTGAGATGGTTCGCCAGATTTTCCGCCGCGGCCTGCGTCGCGCGTCCGGCGACAAAGGTGCCGGTGCTGCCATAGGCGCCGGTGTCGTGGCCGCCATGAGCCGTGTCGGATTGCTTTAGGCGGATTTGATCGACCGTAGTTGCCAGTGCAGACGCAGCGATCTGGCGATGCACGGTCGAGGTGCCGTTGCCGAACTCCGCCGTCCCGACGACCAGTTCGAACCCACCGTCCTCACGCAACGAAATCCTGGCGTCGGCAATATGCCCATCCGGCGGCACGGTGTCGATCATGGTCAGCGCAATGCCATCGCCGATCAGCCAGTCGGCGGAGAGTTCGATCTTCGGCATGTCGGCCTGCATCGCGCGCTCGACCAGATCGAGGCACTGATCGAGCCCGTAAGAGCCATAGAATATGTCGTTATGTCCCGAGCCGGGAGGCGACAGCATCGGATCGCCCGGTTTCACGATGTTGCGGCGGCGAATTTCGAAAGGACTGATGCCTAACAGCCTGGCCAGTTCATCGATCGCGGCCTCCACAGCGAACAGCGTTTGCGGCAGGCCGTAACCCCGGAAAGCGCCTGACGGCACGGTGTTGGTGTAGGCGACGACGGCATCGACCTTCTTGTTCGGGCAATTATAGACGCCAAGCGACTCGCCGCAGGCATGGAACAGAACCGGACCGGCATGATTGCCGTAGGCGCCGGTATTCGAGAGCACGTCGAGCTGCAGCGCCGTCAGCTTTCCGCTCCGGTCGGCGCCCGCCTTGACGGTGATGCGCATCGGATGCCGCGTCGAGGTCGCGATGAATTGTTCTTCGCGCGTGAGTTCAAGTTTTACGGGGCGTCCGGTCTTGATGGCGGCCAGTGCCAAAATATCCTCGACGAACATTTCCTGCTTGCCGCCGAAGCCGCCGCCGACCCGTTCGCAGAACACCCGGACCTTGTCCGGCGCGAGATCAAAAATATCCGCCAGCGCCCGTCGCGTCAGGAACGGCGTCTGGGTGCTGGAGCGGACATTCAGGATCCCGGTGGCATCGACCCAGGCGAGGCCGCCATGGGTTTCCAGAGCGGCGTGCTGGCCCCGTTGGGTCGTGAACGATCCCTCGTAGGTAACCGCGGATTGCGCGAGGGCGCTTGCGACATCGCCGTACTCACCGTGGGTTTCCGCCACGATGTTGCGTTGCGCGTTGGTGACCCGCTGTTCCCTTGTCTTGCCCTCGTGAAGCAAGGGTGCGCCTGACGCAATCGCCTGCGCCGGATCGACCACCTCAGGCAGAATGTCGTAACCGACCTCGAGGCGGCGGCAGCCTTGCTCGGCGGCGGCCTCGGTTTCCGCGACCACGGCGGCGACCTTTTGTCCGATGAAGCGGACGACGTTGTCCAGCACGCGGGTGTCGTCCGGGTCCATCGAGGCTTTCTCGTGCCGCGCGGTGGAGAACAGCCGATCCGGCGCGTCTTCGAAAGTCAGCACCGCATGCACGCCCGGCACGGCCAGCGCCGCGGTCTTGTCGATCGAGATGATTTTGGCGTGCGGATGCGGCGAGCGCAGCATCTTGATGTGCAGCAAGCCTTCGATTGATGTATCGAAGGTGTAGCGCGCTGCGCCCCGTACCACCTGCGGTCCCGCAGGCGCCGGCAGGCTGCGGCCGAACGCGGTGCCCGCGGCGGCGTCTTCGATATTCTTTTTGCCATTGAGCGCATCTTCGATCGCGCGGTAGCCGGTGCAGCGGCACAGATTGCCTTTCAGCGATGCGCCGAGATCCTGCCGCTGCGCCTGGTTCAGCGATGCACAGGTCAGGATCATGCCCGCGGTGCAGAATCCGCACTGAAACGCCTGCGCATCCAGAAACGCCTGCTGCATCGGATGCGTGCCGCCATCGCCCGTGAGGCCTTCGACGGTCGTGACCGCATGGCCATCGGCGCGGAAGGCGGGAATCAGGCAGCTGTGCACCGGCTCGCCATCGATCAGCACGGTGCAGGCGCCGCAGTCGCCGGCGTCGCAACCCTTCTTGACGCCGAAATGCCCGAGTTCGCGCAAAAATGTTCGCAGGCATTGGCCGGCGCGGGGGGCTTCAGAGAACTCCTTGCCGTTGATCTGATAGGTCATGGTCGCGCTGGGCCCTGCAGTTCGCCGCGAATTTCCTCGGCAAGACGCAGCGTCATGTGCTTTCGCCACGCCGGCTTGCCGTGGACGTCATTGTGAAAAAGCGAGTCTGGGATGTGGTGCAGGATCGCCTCGCGCAGTTCCTCCGCTTGCGGGATCTCGGTAAAGGACAATTGAACGGGACGCGTCGTCGATCCGGTCACCGTCAGCATCATAACGCCCTCGCTATCGATGCTGCCGATCAGCAATGCCGCCGACCGCCCGACCGGAGTCAGCGAAATCTGGCGAAACGCGGAGCGCCGCCTCAGCGCCGCGAGCGGAATATCGATCTGCCGCAGCAGATCGCCCGGAGCGAGCACATTACGCTGGTCGCCGGTGACGAAGTCGGCGACGCTGATCTTCTGCTCGCTGCCGTCAGTCCTCCAAATCGTACAGACGCCGTCGAGCGCGGCCGTCAACGCGATCATGGGGCCGGCCGGCAACGACATGCAGAGATTGCCGCCGACGGTGGCGGTCTTCCATATCTTGAAGGATGCCTGAAACGCGCGGCAGCATTGGTTGATCAGTGGCGCGGCGAGCCATTCAGGCGGGCAGGCGAGGGCGTCAAGCTGGGCGACCGTGCAGGTCGCGGCGATCGTCAGCTCGGTCGCGCCGGTAGCTAGCGCCGGCCATTTGAAATCGGTGAGATCGATCAGCCGCGTCAGGTGGATCTGCGGCTCAGAGAACAGCCAGGTCCCGCCCGCGAGCCAGGCATCGCCCGCCGTCCAAACGGGCAGTTGCGCCCGCGTGTTGGGGTGAGCCACCTCGGTGATGGTGTTCAAATCCATGGATACGCTAGTGCTTTCAACGAGATGCATCTCCCTGTAAGAAGCCTTGCAAGACCGACGCCAACTCTCCCATGGATTGGCTGGTCTTTGAATTGCAGGGAAAGCGTGGCTGTTCGATTTGCAATTCCGATCTCCGGGAGAATGTAACATGATGGACTCAAAGCATGCGATCTGGATCAAAGATCCCTTGGCCATTCTCGCCGATGGCGCGGAGCGCGGCATCGTCGTCCAGGACGGCAGGATCGTCGAGCTGGTGCCGAGAGGCGGCCAGCCGACGACGTCCGCGGCGTTCTTTGAGGCGGGCGACCATGTGGTTCTGCCCGGGCTGATCAATACCCATCATCATTTCTACCAAACGCTGACACGGGCGCTGCCGGCGGCGCTGGACCGGGAATTGTTTCCCTGGCTGCAGGCGCTCTACCCGGTGTGGGCGCGGCTGACGCCGGAATCGCTCGATCTCGGCGTCACCGTGGCGATGTCGGAATTGCTGCTGTCGGGCTGCACCACCACCACCGATCATCATTACGTCTTTCCGGCCGGGCTCGAGGACGCCGTCGATATCGAAGTCGCCGCGGCCAAGCGGCTCGGCATTCGCGTGCTGCTGACGCGCGGCTCGATGAACCGCTCGCAGGATGGCGGCCTGCCGCCCGACAGCGTGGTGCAGGACGAGGACACCATCCTCGCCGACAGCGAACGGGTCGTCGCGAAACATCATCAGCGCGGCGAAGACGCCTTGGTGCAAATTGCGCTGGCGCCATGCTCGCCGTTTACGGTGACGACGTCGCTGATGCGGGCGACCGCAGCGCTTGCAGAGAAGCTTGACGTTCGCCTGCACACCCATCTGGCGGAGGCCGAGGACGAGAACAAGTTCTGCGAGCAGATGCATGGCTGCCGGCCGCTCGATTACCTCGAGCAATGCGGCTGGCTCGATGCGCGGACATGGCTTGCACACGGCATCCATTTTAACGCCGCTGAGATGAAGCGGCTCGGCAAGGCCGGAACGAGCATCAGCCATTGCGCCTGCAGCAACCAGCTTCTGGCGTCCGGTTGCTGCCCGGTCTGCGACATGGAGGAGGCGGGGGTCGCGATCGGCCTGGGCGTCGATGGTTCGGCCTCGAACGACGAATCCAATCTGATGCAGGAGGTGCGGGCGGCGTTCCTGTTGCAGCGCGCCCGCTACGGCGTCGGCCGCGTCAGCCACAAGGACGCGTTGCGGTGGGCTACCAAGGGATCGGCGGCCTGCGTCGGCCGCCCGGAACTTGGCGAGATCGGAGTTGGAAAAGCCGCCGATCTGGCGTTGTTCAAGCTCGACGAATTGCGTTTCTCCGGCCATGGCGATCCGCTGGCGGCGCTGGTGTTGTGCGGTGCGCATCGCGCCGACAGGGTGATGGTCGGTGGAAAATGGGTGGTGACCGATGGCGTCATCCCCGGGCTCGATGTGCCCGATCTGATCCGGCGCCATAGCGCCGCCGCACGCGCGATGCAGGCGGGATGAAGTTCTCTTGCCGGAACGGAAAGGGGTCCGGGCGTTGCCGCCCGGACCCTTTAGTCTCGGGAGTGCCCGGCCTTACTTGCCGCCGGGAATCTTGTCGTCGACGCCCTTGACGTAGAAGTTCATGCCGAGGATCTGGCCGTCGGCCAGATGGTCGCCGCCCTTGCATTCAACTTCCTTGCCGTCCTGGCCCACGATGGGACATTTGAACGGAAACAGCTTGCCAGAGATGATGGCGGCTTCGGTATCCATTGCCAGTTTCTTCACGTCGTCGGGCATGTTGGTGTAGGGCGCCATCACGACCATCTTTGACTTTAGCCCGCCCCATTCATCTTCCGACTTCCATGTGCCATCGAGTTCGGCCTTGACGCGGGCGATGTAGTAGGGCGCCCAGTTATCCATGATCGAGGTGAGCTGCGCCTTCGGTCCGAACTTGATCATTTCGGAATCCTGGCCGAATGCCAGCTTGCCGCGCTCGGATGCGATCTGCATCGCCGCCGGGCTGTCGGTGTGCTGCATGATCACGTCGGCGCCTTGATCGAGCAGCGCCTTCGCTGCGTCGGCCTCCTTGCCGGGATCGAACCACGAGTTCGCCCAGATGATCTTGACCTTGATATTGGGGTTGATCGTCTGCGCGCCGAGGATCGTGGCGTTGATGCCCGAGATCACTTCCGGGATCGGGAACGAGCCGATGTAGCCGAGCACGCCGGCCTTCGACATCTTGGCCGCGATGATGCCTTGAATGTAGCGGCCTTCGTAGAACCGGCCGGAATAGGTCGACATGTTCTTGTCGCGCTTGTAGCCGGTGGCGTGCTCGAAATGCACGTTGGGATATTTCTTGGCGACCTTGAGCGTCGGTTCCATGTAGCCAAATGACGTCGTAAAGATCAGCTTGTTGCCTGCGCGCGCAAGCTGTTCGATCGATCGTTCGGAATCAGGGCCTTCGCTGACGTTCTCGAGATAGGTGGTCTCGATCTTGTCGCCAAATTCCTTGACCACGGCCTGGCGCGCAAGTTCGTGCTGGTAGGTCCAGCCGAGATCTCCGATCGGGCCAAGATAAATAAATCCGACTTTGAGCTTCTCGGCGGCGGAAGCGCCGAACAAGCTTGCTCCTGCGGTGAGCATCACTGCCGTCGCAGCAATGAGAATCTTTCTCATGGGTTTCTCCTGACACTAAGGGGTGGACTGTCTATCCCGATGCGCACGCGCCCCATCGCGCGCGCTTCGGGTATCTATCGATCGGGCACGAACACCGTTCCCAGGGCCGCGGGTGCGGTCGAGCCGCCGGTTCTTGCGCGCGAAATCAGAACAAGAACGATGACGGTCGCGAGATACGGCAAGGCCGACATGAACTGCGAGGGAATACCGAGGCCCGCGCCTTGCGCGTGCAATTGAAGGATCGTCACGGCGCCGAACAGATACGCACCGACCACCAGCCGGGCCGGGCGCCATGACGAGAACACGACGAGCGCGAGCGCGATCCAGCCGCGGCCGGCCGTCATGCCCGGAATGAAGAACGGCGTATAGGCGAGCGGCAGATAGGCTCCGGCGAGGCCCGCGCAGGCGCCGCCGAACATCACCGCGAGCATTCTTATCTTGAGCACCGGATATCCCAGCGCGTGCGCCGAGACGTGATTATCGCCGACGGCCCGCAACACCAACCCCGTCCGCGTCCGGTAGAGAAAGAGCCAGATGCCGACGACCAGCGCCAGCGACAGATAAACGAAAGCGTCCTCGCCGAACAGGATACGTCCTACCAGCGGAATATCGGTAAGGCCCGGAATGTGAAGATGCGCAGCCGGCGTTATTTTCTCGCCTACGAAGCCGGCGCCGATCAGGCCGGATAGTCCGATGCCGAGAATCGTCAGCGCGAGACCCGTGGCGACCTGGTTGACCGCCAGGCCGAGCGTCATCATCGCGAAGATCAGGGATAGCAATGCGCCCGCGACGATACCGCAGAGCGCGCCGATGATGGTTGATCCGGTCAGCCAGGCGCCGCCGAATCCACAAGCCGCTCCCACGATCATCATGCCCTCAACGCCGAGGTTGAGCACGCCCGCGCGCTCGGTCACCAGTTCCCCGGTGGCCGCGATCAGTAGCGGCGTCGACGCCGCGAGCACGGAAAGTATGATCGCTTCAACCAGTTCCACTGGGCACCTGTCGTGACGCGAAAATGAGCCGGAAGCGG
>WNFJ01111105.1_pt1 | contig 10699 bp, 10 predicted proteins | sample 5400461 | NCBI WGS metagenome assembly WNFJ01 (sample SAMN13153349, study PRJNA577476) | soil metagenome | isolation source: 115 cm saprolite on Douglas fir-dominated hillslope | place: USA:California | collected 2013-09-17
GCCAACGTCGCGTATGTGATCTACACCTCCGGGTCGACCGGGCAGCCCAAGGGCGTGGTGGTCGAGCACCGCCAGGCGGTCAACTTCCTGCACGGCATGATCAGCAACTGGCTCATCGGCCCATCGGACGTCGTGCTCCAGTTCGGCGCGTTCACCTTCGACGCGTCGGTGCTCGACATGTTCACGCCGCTGCTCGGCGGGGCCCGGGTGGTGCTGGCCCCGCCGGAGACGCTGCACTCCCCGCCCCGGCTGGCCGCGCTGATGCGTGACCGCCGCGTCACCTTCGCGTTGCTGCCGCGCGCCGTCCTCGGCCTCCTCGCCGACGAGCAGTTCCCGGACCTGCGCCTGCTGATGACCGGCGGCGAGGAGCTGCCGGGCGAGGTGGCCCGCCGCTGGGTGCGGCCGGGGCTGCGGTTCGTCAACGCCTACGGCCCGACCGAGGCCACGGTCATCGCGACCTACCAGGAACTGGACGCCGGCATGTCCCCGCCGCCCATCGGCCGGCCCAACCGGCCGAACTACCAGGCCTACGTCCTGGACCCGGATCTCAACCCCGTCCCGGTGGGCGTCACCGGGGAGCTGCACATCGGCGGCGCCGGCGTGGCCCGCGGCTACCTGCGCCGCCCCCAGCTGACCCGCGAGCGGTTCATCCCCGACCCGTTCACCCCCGGCGGCCGCCTGTACAAGACCGGCGACCTGGTCCGCCGCCGCCCCGGCGGCACCATCGTGTTCCTCGGCCGGGCCGACACCCAGGTCAAGATCCGCGGCCTGCGGATCGAGCCCGGCGAGATCGAGACCGCCCTGGCCGCCCACCCCGCCATCACCCAGGCCGTCGTCACCACCGTCACCGACCCCGGGGGGGAGAAACAGCTCGCCGCCTACCTGCGCACCGAGCCTGGCGCCGAACCCGGCCCGGCGGACCTGCGGGCCCACCTGGCCCGCACCCTGCCCGCCTACATGATCCCCACCCACCTGATCACCATCGCCGCCTTCCCCCTGACCACCAGCGGCAAAATCGACCGCGCCGCCCTGCCCGCCCCGGGCCGCGTCCCCACCGGCGCCGGGCCCGCCGCGCCGGCCAGTTTCACCGAAACCGTCCTGGCCGGCCTGTACGCGGCCGTGCTGCACCGCGACCAGGCCGGCGCCACCGACAGCTTCTTCGACCTCGGCGGCAGCTCGCTGGCGGCCATGCGGCTGGTCGACATGATCAACGACGAGCTCGGCGTCGACATCGGCGTGACCAGCGTCTTCGTGCACCCCACCCCGCGGCAGCTCGCGGCCAGCATCGACGCCATCCGCAGCGGCACCGCACCGGCGGCCGGTTCGGGCCCGCTGGCCGAGCTGAGCAGCGGCGCCGGGCAGCTGCCGCTGGTGCTGATCCACCCGGTCGGCGGCACGGTCTTCGCCTACGCGCAGCTGGCCCGCGAGCTGGCCGGCACTTTCCAGGTCTACGGCCTGCAGGCGCCCGGCCTGCACCCGGGCGGTGCCACCGCGGCCACCCTCGCCGATCTGGTCAGCGACTACACCGGGCGGATCCGCGCGGCCCAGCCGGCCGGCCCGTACCGGCTGGGCGGCTGGTCGATGGGCGGCGTGGTCGCCTTCGAGATCGCGCAGCGGCTCGAACAGGCCGGCGCCGAGGTCGCGCTGCTCGCCCTGCTCGACGCGCCGTTCACCCTGCCCGGCACCCACGCGGACTCGCCGGCCCACTTCGCCGGGCAGTTCGTGGCCGACGCCACGCGCAGCCTGGGCTGGGACCCGGCCGGCCCACCCGACCCGGCCACGGCGACCGCGGCCGACCAGCTCGCCTGGCTGGCCGGGCGCCTGCACGCCGGCGGCGACAGCGCCGGCGCCGGCGCGGTGGCCGCGCGGCTCCGGCAACGGTTCGGCGTCTTCCAGGCACACACCCTGCTGCTCAGCCGATACCGCCCAGCGGCTCCCGCCGTCAAAGCGCCCACCCTGATCGTCAGCGCCGACCACTCGGCGAACGCACCCACTCGGGCATACTGGCCACGGGTGCTCGGCGGGCACGTCTCGACGCTGTGCCTGGACGCCGACCACTACACGTTCCTGCGGCCGCCGCTTGTCGCGGAGGTCGGCACGTCGATCCTGAAGTTTCATAGTGACTGCGAGTAGCCGTTATGCCATCCCGCGATGACCAGCACGGGTCGAGCGGACGTCACGACCGATCCCTAACGGCTGCGCCACCTGACACACCAGCGCCAGTGGCGCAGCCGTTAAGGATCATCAACGAGCACCCTCCGATACCGGCGCCGCCGCTGCAGAACCGCGTCATGCCCACCGGTGAGATCGTCTCCCACCCGGCGCGCGGAATGCTGATGGGCAACCGGGGGTGTATCCACAATGCCGAACGCACGCTCGGCGTCACGCGCTGGCGTACCAAGATGTGGATCTCCTGCGTGCTGTACTGGCGCGGCCGACGGCGTGACGTCATGCCGCCCGGTCGCTGGACAGCGCTGTTCTTCCTGGACGAGCCGACGGCGCTCGCCGCTGGCCACCGGCCCTGCGGGTACTGCCGCCGGGCCGACCACCTGTGGTTCGCCGACCGCTGGCGGGCCGCACGCGGTTTGGCCGCTCGCCCGCGCGCGGGCGAGATGGACACGTGGCTGCACGCCGAGCGGGTCGACCGGCGCACCCGCAGCCAGGTGACCCGTCCGGCGGTGGCCGGTGGCCTGCCCGACGGCGCGATGGCCCGTTACGACGGCGCACCGGTGCTGGTCTGCGGGAACGCGCTGCTGCGATGGTCGTTCGGCGGCTACAGCGCGCCGGTGCCGGCCGGCCCGCGCGCACGGGTGGAGCTACTGACGCCGCCTTCGATCGTCGCGGTGCTCGCGGCCGGCTACCGCCCGCTGGTGCACCCCAGCGCCGGGCCGACCTCGATGCGGTCGTTCCCGACGGTCAGATGACGAGGTCGACCGGCTCGTCCCTCGTGACCTGCCCGCGGAGGGGTCTGGCGGGGTCGTCCCCCCGGATGGTTCTGAGCAGCGCGTGCTCGACGAAATACGCCAGCGACGCGTAGCCGCGCCATACCCTGCGCCACTCCTGCGGCACCGCCGCGTCGCCGCGGGCCCGGCGCACCTCGTCGAGGTAGCACACGATGATGTCGGCGGCCTGCCTGCTGTGGCCGGCGGAGATGTTGTCGATCGTCAGGTGGGCCTGCTCGTAGCAGTCGTCGAAACCGTAGTGGCGAAGCTTCTGGATCTCGTGCAGGCGCAGCTCGCCGAGGCCGAACATCTCGATCGCCAGGTTGTAGCCGAGGATCTCGTTGTAGTACGTGTCAGGGAAGAGCGCCATGCACAGCTGCTGCAGCGAGAAGCCGTACAGCTCGTCGGGCAGGTCGGCCTGGTCCATGAACGCGGCCTCGCGGATATGCGGCAGCCTGACGTCCATGCTGCGCAGTGCCTGGTGGATCAGTGTGATGTGGTTCTTGCGCAGGTCGCCGTAGCCCATCTCGTCCGCGTAGATGGAGAACAGCGCGCTGTCACACGGCCGCTCGAACCGGCCCAGGTTCGCCACCCGGTGTATCCAGGCCGCGTCGACCAGCGCACCGAGCGCGTACGTGGTCTGCAGGAACACCACCTCATCCCGGTCGGGTATCTCCGCCAGCGGCTGGTACGGATCGACCAGCTTCTCCCAGTAGACGCGCTCGGCCCGCTCGTACAGGGCCTCCGGGCTGTAGTCGAAGTAGCTCGCGTCCGTGTACCTGCCGCCGGCTCCGCGGGTGAACAGGATCTCCGCCTCGGCGAACAGCCGCGCCGCCCGCTCCGCGGCGAGCGGCAGCGTGTTGGCGTAGTTCTCGATGTTGACCAGGCGGTACAGCAGTTCGCGGTCGCCCGGCGCGGCGACGTCCGCGATCACCACGTCGGCCGGCGCGCTGGCGGCGATCGCGGCTGCCCACTGCGCAGCCTGCGCGTCACCGGCCGTGTTGGCGGAGATCACGATCTCCGGCCGTTCACCGGCCTGCACGGACTCCACCCATGCCTGGAAGACGGCGGCCTCGCGTTCGTCGAAGATGCCGAACATCGGCCCGCCGAACTTGATCGCGTTGACGAACCTGGAGTGCCCGTCACGGGTCCGCCTGAGCGGCCCGGACTCGCGGAACTCGCGCAGGAACTCCGCGACGTCCAGGCCGGGGTCGCTGAACGCGGCCGAGAGCGGCCGCCCGCCGATGCGCACGCCGCGATGATGGCGGCCCGCGAACGGTGCGTGCCGGGCCACGATGGCGGCGGCCTTCGATTCCAGCGACAGGCCCTGGTGCCAGGTGGCGAGCTCGGCCAGCATCGCGACATGTTCACGTTCCAGGGCGGCCGCGAGCCGGATGCCCGTATGCAGGCGCCGGCGTTCCGCGGGGCCGGCGAGCTCCAGGTAGGCCGCGAGCACGTCACGCAGGGCCGGCTCCGGCAGCATGGGCGCCATGCCCAGGAGCAGATCGTCGACGCCGAGTGCGTGAAAGACGTAGTGCACCCCGACCAGTTCCGGCAGGAAGTTGGCCGGCAGCCGGGACAGTGCCAGGTAGAAGCTGCCGTGCAGGGTGGTCAGCGGCCGCGCGCCGGCTCGGGACAGAAAGTCGGCCGCGCCGGTCTCCGGCAGATAGACGCCCACCCCCTCCATCTGACGATGCCGCAGGTAGTGCAGGGAGCGCCGCGGGTTGCCCTCGCCGCGCTGCGTGAAGTGCTGCGCGAAGAGGCGGTTCACGATCACCGACGGCTGCGTGGCCGGCTGCGACAGCACGTCGAGCCAGCAGCCGCCGAGCAGGCCGAGCGGTGCGCGCTGCCGTATCACGGCGTCGCGCGTGTCCGGCTCGGTGCGCGACAGGGATCCAATGGTGACGGCGAGGCCGGCGCGGGTCTCGGCCACGTGACCGGCGATGTCGTCGGCGCTGGCACCGTCCAGCAGATCGGCGGCAGCTGGAACCCCGGCGTCTTGCCCGGCCTGGGGCCGGGCGTGGGGCCGGGTGTGGGGCCGCAGGAAGGCGTCGATCACCCGGCGCGCGACGAGCAACACCGCCTCGGACTCCTGGTCGCGCAGCAGGCGAAGGAACAGCGCGTCAGGCTGCTGCCCGATGATCGCGTCGGCCTCCTCGCGTGCCTTGCCGCTGAACTCGAACGCGCGTGGGGGAAGCGCGGCGATCGTGTCGGGTAGCTCGAACGCGAGCGTCGGTGCCGCAGCCATGGCAACTCCTTTCGTTGCACCCAAGGCGCCCCTAACGAACCCTCTTGAGCAGTGCGCCGATCCTCGATCCGGGCACGCTCGACGCCAGCAGGCAGTAGCTGCCCGCGCCGAGGTGTCCGAGTGCCGCGCGGTCGACGAGGTTGATCAGCGGGTCCGCGGCAAAGCAGTGGCCGATCCGCGGGATGTTGTCCAGGTAGAGCTGTTCCGCGCTGAAGCCGGCCTGCCGCTCCTTCATCACGACCAGCGGCTTGAACAGGTTCGCGTGCATGAGCCCCGCGACGTCGCCGAGCGTCAGCCCGGCCGGCGTCAGCAGCCGGTCGTTGACGTCACGGGCCAGGTCCGAGCTGATCTCGTTCGTCCAGTCCAGCGTGGCCGTATCCTGCGCGGTCGCGCAGCCCAGCAGCTCATAGCCGCCGGTGTCACCGGTGTCATCGGCGGTGTCGCCGGCGTCCGAGGTGACGGCGCAGCTCGCCGCGCCGTCGCTGAACAGCGCAAACTGCGACATCCGGTCCGCGCCGCCGGCCACCCTGTCCCGCTCACCACCAACGCACGCGCGACGTCGAGCCCCGCCAGCAGATTCACGCAGCGGTTCATGTTCTGGCCGTAGCAGGGGATGTTGCCGAGGCCGATCCCGGTCAGCACGTTGGCCACGAAGCGGCCGTGGTCCTCGGCGGGCCCGGGGATCCGGTTGGAGCAGAGCAGGAGCGCGTCGATCGACGCCGCGTCGACGCCGGCGGCCCGCAGCGTGGCCGCCCCGGTGTCGGCCGCCAATTCCTCGAGGTCGCGCCCTGTCGTGCGGATGCCGCCCCAGCCCCACAGGCCGGCGTCGGGCGCCATGCGGAACCGGCGAGCCAGTTCGCCCGGGCCGCCGGCGGACGTATAGTCGTCCTCCTTCTCGCCAAGGACGTAACTCGCTCCGCGTAAGAACGCCGTGGCACCGCTCATGCCCACCGCTCCCCGGTCCTCGTGTGAAGGCCCATGCGCCTGTCTCTCAGATCAGCTCGACGTGCTGGTCGGCCCGGACGAGCGACCGCAGGATGTCGACGGCCGTGGCGGGCCGCGGCTCGAAGTAGAAGTGGCCGCCGTCGACCCAGCGGCGGTCCGGAGGCCAGGTGAACTCGCCCTCCCAGGGCTCGATCTGCGCCACCTTGACGTGCGGGTCGTCGCGCCCGACGACCAGGGTCGCGGGCACCGCCAGCCGTGGCCCCGGCTGGTACCGGTACCCGACGGCCATGTGGAAGTCGGCGATCAGGCCGGGCAACAGCAGGTCACGCACCTCCTCGTCCGCGATGACCTCGGCAGGCAGGCCGCCGAAAAATCCGATCGCCTCGGCGAACTTTCTGCCGGTGAGCTTCGCGATCTCCTGCACGCGCTGTGACGGCAGCAGCGACGGCGCCGAGCAGCCGGAGGCGACGAAGTGACGCGGCGCGGGGAACCCCGAGAGCCGGCGGCAGACCTCGAAGGCGACCAGCGCGCCGAAGCTGTGCCCGAACAGGTAGAACGGGCGGCCGTCCGCTTCGGTGACCGCGGCGATGGCCGCCGCTGCTCCGTCGATGAGCTCCTCGATCGTCGGCGCGGGTTCGGCCGCGCGGTGCTCGCGGCCCGGGCGGCAGACCGCGAGGATCTCGGCGTCCTCGGCCAGCCCGGCCTGCCAGTCAAGGAAGGCGCGCGGGCTGCCGCCCGCGTAGGGAAAGCAGAAGATTCGGGCCGGCCGCGCCGTCGGCGCTGTCGGCTCCGCCGTGCCGCCGCTGACGAACCAGTCGGCCGTGCCGCTCATGGCGCCTGCGGGGCGAACGTGAAGGTTCGGGTGCTGCTGCGCGACGGGTCGCCGGGTCGCACGTGCAACTCGCCGCGACCGGGCAGCAGCACGACGGCCGCGACGGTTCGCTCGCGGCGGATGTCGCCGGTGCCGGCGACGCAGATCGTGGGCTGGGCGAGCAGCGCGAAGTGCTCCTCGACGTCGGCGCCCGCACCCGATCCGGCGAGCCCGGCGAGCCCGGCCTCGCAGGCTTTCAGCCGGAGCAGCGACGAGTTGCGGGCGAACACGTTGAGCGCGTCGAGGTCGGCGAAGTCGGGGTGCAGGAAGTGGTTGGTGTGCACCGGTTGCGCCCTCTCGACGAGCCGCGGCTCGTTGTCGACGATCTCAACGCACGCGACGCTCGCCCGATCGCACAGCGTGAGCGAGCGCGAGCTGGCCAGCGGCAGGTCGCGCAGGATGAGCAGCGCGTCGGCGACGCAGCCCGCATTGTCGAGCAGGTGCCTGATGGCCAGGTACGGCGGCAGGCCGGGCCGCCACTCGCCGCCGAGCACGAGGTTCAGCCCGATAGCGAGGCCGTCGCTGTTGATGCCGAGGTAGCCGAGCAGGCCGCCGAAGCTGAGGACCAGCGCCCGCCGCGCCGACCCGGACAGCCGGACATCCAGCACCGCGATCTGGTCGTCGAGGTCGCCGTTGAGGTCGACCGTCTGCGCCAGCACCGGACCGCCGCCTGGCCCGGCCGACAAGCTGGCGTAGGTGGTGCAGTCCCCGCGCGACGCCACCCGCTGGAATCCGATGATCTCGCGCCGTACCTGCAGCAGAACTGCCAGCTCGCGGGAGATGCTAGCGCCTTGGGCGAGCCCGTCGATCTCCTCGCTCAGCCGTGGCGTGGCGGTCGCGATCGCCGCGCTGTACGCGGCGAGCGTTGGACGCAGCGACTCGGCGGACACAGGTGCCGGGGCGAGCCGGTTGATGCGGCAGAGGTCGTCGGCGATGAAGGCGCGAAGCGCTTCGGCACGTGCCGCACCGTGCTGGTACCCGGCGGCGAAGGATCGGCCGATGGCACGGACGAGCGGGACACCGGCCGCGGTCATGTACCTGCCTCCACCGGCACCACCTTCGGCCGGGCCAGCAACTGCTCGCGCACGTGCGGCCACTCCGCCCGTAGCACGCTGTAGTAGACGGCATCGCGACGCCTGCCGTCCGGCATTGGGTTGAAGCTGCGCAGCGTGCCTTCCTCGCGCGCGCCGATATTGCGCAGTCCACGCCGGGCCTGGGTGTTCAGCCGGTCGGTCTTGAATTCCACGCGCTCCGCGGCCATGCGCTCGAAGGCGTGCCGCAGCATCAGGAATTTTGCCCACCGGTTGACGCCCCTGCCCTGGAAGTCGCGGCCCAGCCACGACCAGCCAATCTCCAGGCGCCCATCTTTTTCCGTCATGTTGCAGAAACTCATGCTGCCCGCAGCGCGGTCCGTCCGCTTGTCGGTGATGTGATAAACGATCCTGCGCCCGGCCTGCTGGTCGGCGATGCTGGCGTCGAAGAAGGCGTCGAAGTCGGCGTCGGTCTCGATTCTGGTCACGAAATAGCGCCAGATGTCCGGGTCCATGGCGATGGCATGCAATGACGCGCGGTCCTCGGGGCGGACGGGCCGCAGCAGCACGTGCTCGTTCTCGAGTGACGCGGCCGCGATCTCAGCCCAGCCCATGTCAGGCCGCTATCCCCGCGTGCTTGGCGAGCGCCGTGATGACGTCGCGTAGCGTGCGCATTCCAGCCACGTCGGGTTCGCTGAACAAGGAGAGGCTGACATTGGTGTCTTCGCAGACCGACATCACGAACAGCACCTTGTTGAGCGACGTCAGCCCGTACCCGTCGGCCATGTCCAGGTCGGGGTCTATGTCAGCGGGCTCGACATCGGATTCGAGGACGCGCGCGAGGTCTGCACGGGCCACGGCCTCGATCGCTATATCAGTGGACACGGTTACCTCCTGGGGTTTCGCCAGTTACGCCGCTGTGCGCGGTGGCTCCGCAGGTCCGGGACGCGCCGAAGACGACCAACGGAACCAGCGTGCGCGATCGCAGGCCGAAAGGCTTTACGCGGCAGGGGGGTCCAGAAAGGCATACACAGTGCCTCTCGAGTAGCGCTTCCCGCCTCGGGTGCTAGGACGTCAGCTATGAGCTTTCACATTCCGATGCTAATCGGCTCTCACGGCCATGTCAATGCACATAATTACCTGCATACAGCCCGTTACGGTTAGCCACGTTCACGCTGTATCGCGGCGCTGAGATTTCCGCAGCACGATCAAAGTGCCGACTCGGCTGACACAGGTATGACGGAGACGAATGAGATGGCGTTGTAACGGATCTGCAGCTATCGGTAGAAGGGTCTGCAGTGGCTGGTGGGATCAGCCAGACCATCGTCCGCGCCGGCGGTAAGCAGGGCCATAGCTCACGTCGATGACGTGGCGGCGCCCGCCGAGACGATGAAGAACGCCAAGGCCCAGGAGAGCGTCCTCGAACGCATCCAGGCGCGACACAAGACTCGCGTCGGGACTGGCAGCTGCCGCACGTGGAACGGCACTTTACATAACCGGTTCCCTGGGTGATCACAAGCCATTCCTCCCCGTACTGCCGCCAGGCCGATGTGGATCTGCTCGATGCAAAGATCATGCGCAGCAGGGATTGACCCACCCGGCGGCAAGTGAGCGTGCTGATAACACGCATCTCCGGCCGCACACGGCCTTTATAGAATGGCTCAATGATCGCTATTTTTGGCCCAGCTGCCTGCGGAAGAATCGTCTGGCGTGCCCATTCGGCCCCGCCCTGACAAGGGCTCGTATCAGGCGCGCGAGGTCACTCGTCCCGTATCTCTGCCCACACCACTTCCCGCCCATTTCGTGCGGAAAATACCAGTTCCACCGGGTACTCAAGGTGTCCACGAGCGGCAAGCCCCGTCCGCCATTGGCTGCCGCATTAGCCTCGATCAGCAGCGGTGGCTGAGTATCCCACAGTCCGCCGCAAGCGACTCGGCATTGAACTGCGCCGTCTTCGTGAAAGTGCTGGTCTGATCTGCGAAGACGTCGGCCAACACCTCGACTGCTCCGGTACCCGTATCAGCCGCATGGAGACCGGCCGCATCAGCGTCAAGCCCGGCGGCGTACGCGAGCTGCTAGATATCTACGGCGTCACCGGCACGGAGGCGGACTCCTTCGTGCAGCTCGTCCGCGAAGCCCGCCGTAAAGGCTAGTGGTACACCACGGCCGCGTCCTGCCCAACTGGTTCGAGGCGTACGTCGGTTTGGAGTCCGAGGCCGTGCGCCTGCGTGACTTCCAGTCCATGGTCATGCTCTGCGGCACTTACGTGCGGCGGTCGCTGCGCAGGATCTGCGCGAGCCGGTCGCGCTGTTCGCTGGACAGCGGGGGCAGGCGCTCGACCATCTCCTTGATGTAGGCGTCCAAGTCGTCATCGGCGCGGTGGCTGGTGGCGTGCGCGGTACCGCGCTGGGATCGTGCCTGGCTGGGTGCCTCAGGCTTCGGCGCGCGGGAACGGGCAGGGCGAGACATGCGAGGCTCGCTTCCCGGGCGCTTGTCCATCCCGTTCCCTATTTCACGCAACCTGACGGTGCCGGGTAACCCGCCACCCTTATACACGGTTCAAGGAGGGTTATTCAGGCGGGGATGCCAGGCATGTGGCAAATTTCCGGTTAGCGGCGCGCCTACGTGAAAGGCGGCCTGCTTCTCGAAAGGATTGGGTTAC
>WNFJ01304627.1_pt1 | contig 10697 bp, 8 predicted proteins | sample 5400461 | NCBI WGS metagenome assembly WNFJ01 (sample SAMN13153349, study PRJNA577476) | soil metagenome | isolation source: 115 cm saprolite on Douglas fir-dominated hillslope | place: USA:California | collected 2013-09-17
GGCTGCGGCGGCCGGAAATGCACTTCGATCTTCCCGGGGGCGGCCGGCGGCTGCTCCAGCGCGCGGAGGGGTACCTGCACACGTTTGTCCGCGGCCAGGAGACCTACACCGGCGGCGAGCCGACGGATGCCCTGCCCGGCCGCCTGATCCGCGGCGCCCAGGCGGCTCCGGCGGCATCCTGACCGGGCCCGGTCAGCCACCGGTGGCCCGCTGGGCCTGGCCCATCTCGAACCCGCCCAGATTTCTGCGGCCGGCCCGATTAATCGAGCCAGCCACCTCAGTCCTGACTAGCAGATGGCCTGCCCGGGGGCCGCCTGCCGAGCACAGGAGGTTGTGATGGCCCTTCCCGAAGTCGTGACGCGCGAGCAGTGGCTGGAGGCCAGGCTGCGGCTGCTCTCCGCGGAGAAGGAGGAAACCCGCAGGCGCGACGCGCTGAACGCCGAGCGGCGCAGGCTGCCGATGGTACGGATCGCGAAGGAGTACCTGCTGGAGGGCCCGCAGGGCAGGGTGCCGCTGGCGGGGCTGTGCGGGGACAGCCGGCAGCTAATCGTTCAGCATGTCATGTTTGACCCTGGCTGGGACGCAGCGTGTCCGGGCTGCACCGCCACCGTCGATGAGCTGTCCGCCGGGACGCTCACGCACCTGCGCTCGCGTGATACGGTCTTTGCCCTGGTGTCGCGGGCGCCGGTGGCCAAGCTGCAGAAGTACCAGGCCAGCAAGGGCTGGACGATGCCCTGGTACTCCTCTCACGGCAGCGACTTCAACTACGACTTCCAGGCCACCGTGGACAAGACGGCGCCGCAACTGGAGTACAACTACCGGAGCCAGCCGGACATCCTCGAGGATGGCGAGACCTCGGCGGAGTTGCCTGGCCTGAGCTGCTTCCTGCGCGATGGCGGCGAGATTTTCCACACCTACTCGACCTGGGCGCGGGGCACCGACGTTCTCGGCAGTGCCTACTCGCTGCTGGACCTGACGGCCCTGGGCAGGCAGGAAGACTGGGAGGAGCCCAAGCGGCGGGCTCCGCGGCTGCACGGCGCCGATCCCACGTTCAGCGACTGATGCCGGGTGCCGTCAGCCGCGCAGGGCCTCCAGCGCTCGGCGGCAGGCGTCGAAGTAGTCCTCCGTAGCCTTGGGTAAGCGCTTACCCGGCGTCCTGTGACCTCATTGGGCGCCGAAAGTGCGGCAGCGTGCCCGGCGGGGTCGCGCAGACCGGGACTGGCGTGCAAGTTTCATGCCCAGCCGCTGCCGGGGTGTGATGTTTGTGCTGGTCAGAGAGCTATGCAGCGGCTGTAATTGGCGCGGCCACCCAGGATGGTTGGCGGCCGCGCGGCGCGGGGTTAGCGTTTCGCCCTGCCTGGCCAGCCATTTTGGCCCGGCTACCCCCCGTCTGCCCTAGGAGGCATGAATGCGCCTGCTGTATACCCGGGGATCCGCGCAGGATTCCTTGTCCCCGCGCCATCGAAGGCGACTGGCCCCAGTCGCCGCCGCGATGGCGGTCCTCGGTGCGGTCAGCCTCGTCGCCGCCGCACCCGCCGCACCCGCCATGGCGAGCGTGGCGACGCCGGAGGCCGCCCGGCCCATTGCCAGTGTCGGCAGCGGTTTCTGGCACACCAGAGGCAACCGGATCTATGACCCCCAGGGGCACCCATTCCGTATCGCGGGAATTAGCTGGTACGGGTTCGAGACCACGGACGAGGTGGCGCACGGTCTGTGGTCGCGGGACTATCACACCATCATCAGGGACATCAAGAACCTTGGCTACAACACCATCCGGATCCCGTTTTCCAACCAGATGGTCGAGCACCCGGTCGTACCGTCGGGCATCAGCTACGCGAGCAGCAGCGGCCCCATCAACACCGGCCTGAAGGGGCTGAACTCCCTGCAGATCCTCCACAAGATCATCTCCTATGCCGGGCGGCTGGGGCTGAAGGTGATCCTCGATGACCACAGGTCCGAGGCCGGGAACTCGGCAGAGGCCAGCGGCCTCTGGTACACAGGCACCTACACCAGCCAGGACTGGGTCCATGACTGGGTCACCATCGCCGAGAGGTACGCGGGCAACTCGACGGTCATCGGGTTCGACTTGCGCAATGAGCCGCACACCCCGGCCGGTGAGTCCTATTCGCAGGGAGCGACCTGGGGGACCGGCAACCCCCAGACCGACGTCAGGCTGGCTTACGAGCGGGCAGGCAACGCCATCCTGACCGTCGACCCGCACGCCCTCATCTTCTGTGAAGGTACCAGTGCGAACCCCAACTCCTCGCGAGGTTACGACAGCACCTGGTGGGGTGGCGATCTGGCCATGGCGGGCAGGTTCCCGGTCGTGCTGAGCTCCCCGGGCCATGTCGTGTACTCCGCGCACGACTACGGGCCGGACCTGTTCCAGCAGAGTTGGTTCAACTCGTCGACCACCCGGGCGAGGTTGTACAAGGTGTGGCACAAGTTCTGGGGTTACCTCTACACGAAGGACAAGGCGCCCATCTGGGTCGGCGAGTTCGGCACCGGCAACACGTCATCCGACGTCTCCAGCACGTCGCCGGGTTCGCAGGGACAGTGGTTCTCCACCCTCGCCTCCTACCTCAAGGCCAACCGGTGGATCGGCTGGACCTATTGGGCGCTGAATGGTGAGGACCCCTACGCGCTGCTCGACAACGGCTACGACCCCACTCCGGTCAGCTCCGCCAAGCGGAGCACGCTGGCGTCGATCCGGTTCCCTCTGTCAGCCGGATAAGGCGGCGCTACGGTCGCCGGCGCGGTCGGCCCCAGGGTCGGCCGCGCCGGCTCCATGCGTGTAAAGCGGCTCCTTCCCAGCGTTGAGCGCTTCTCCGTGGGGGTTGCCGCATTGGTACGACCAGATATCGGCAGCCTGCGGCTCGAACAGCGCTCGCGGAAGCCGACCGAGGTGTTGACGCGGTCGGAGCCGATCTGGCCCTGGCTGGTCGCCGCAGCCGGACGGCCCGCTCGCCGCCCTCGTGGTGTGAGGTGGTGAACGGGCCGCCCGCGCGCCGGCGTCCCGGCCTGAGCTCAGGGGCGCCTAGTGGAGTCGCTGGTCACGGGACAGGTGGATAGGCGTTCTGCACGAGCATCTGGAACTCGGCAGGGAACCAGTGCCCGGCCGGGACGTCGTGGCCCGGTATCGAGTTCGCCGGGTAGCTCTGCCCGTTCCCATCCGAGACGGTGCCACTGGGGTTGCAGTGCGGGTCACCGTGGGCGTGTGTGGCCGTCGGGTAGTCCCCGTCGGACTCACCCGGCGGCTTGATCCACACGTACGCGTAGAGGTGACGGAACGCCGGGACGGGGTTCGCGCGCGGGAACGCGCCGAGCCCGGCGTCGTTCTGGTTGCACCAGTCGCCACGGAAGGGGCGCTCGTCGATCTTGGATTGGTCCACGAACGTGTTGACGACCTTCGAGGTGCTCGGCCGGGTCGGCCGATTCGGGCCACCCCAGCCGTTGCGTGAGGTGTCGATGAGCATCCCGATGGTGCTCGGGAAACCCGCTGCGACCAGCTTGGAGTACATGGCTTTGTCGTAGCTGCGCTCATCGATGTACGGGTCGTACTGGTAGAAATTGGCCGAGTCCACGGGCTGGTAGCCGATGTTCTGGGTCGCGGTCATGTGGGGCTCGGTCGTCGGAGTGTAGTTGGCGGTGTCGCTGATGAAACCGTCCACGCTCTGGAAGCCGGCCGTGGTACCCGAGGTCACCGATCTGTACAGCGACACCGCCGCGTTCATGTTGCTGGGCCAGCCGAGCCAGGCCGAGTGCGCGATGTCAACGTAGTTGTAGACGTTGGGGATCGCGTGCAGCTTGTTGAGCGCGTACCGGACCCCGTCCACATAGGCGCCGCTTGAGTTGGCCTGCGCGCACTTCGGGTCACTGAGGTTGGTGACCAGGTTGGGCAGCGAGTCCGGCTCGATGACCGCGATCACCCTGATGTTGGTGCGGGAGAAGCTGGTCAGTATCTGAGCGATGGGGTTGATGTAGTCCTGCTTGTAGTGCCGAAGCCCGTTGTTGCTGATGGTCAGTTCTCCGTTGGAGGCGAGAGCGGCGCAGTCACGGTTGGGCAGGTCGTAGATGACGATCGGGATGAGGACCGGTCTCCTGGCCGCGTGCCTGAGCGCCCCTTGCATCTGCGCTTCCAGGCTGCGCCTGCCGCTGTTGTCGGAGCCGCCGTAGATCGCGCCGATATGGTCCAGCCAGATGCCGGTCGGCTGATTGCCCACCCGATTCATCCTCGCGGCCAGCGTCCCGCTGGCTCCCGCCACCGAGGTGGCGACCTCCGCCTTGAAGTTGGGGTTCACGTACCACTTGGCACCCGCGAAGGGGTTGACCACATGGGCAGGGCTGACGAGGGCGCCCGTCTGGTATTCGTCCGCGGTCGCGCTTCCCGGGGCGTACCCGGCCGCGGTGGCGGTGAACGTGGTCCTGCCGTTGCCTGGGCTGTCGGCGGTGACCGTCACTGGCTGTGGGTATTTCCAGTTGCGCCTAGTGAAAGTGAGCGTCGCGCCGGCACCCACCGTCAGGCCGGTGTTCCCCCTGGTCCGCCTCACCGTCACCCTGACATCGCGCGCCGGCGCCGCGGGAAGGGACACCGCGAACACTTCGCTCGTGCCTGGCGCGACCGCGAACGATGCGGGCTCCACCACGAGCCGTGCGCTGGTGCCGGACGGGTACCGGGTGGCTGGGATGGCGACGTCGCGGTTACCCGTCGCTTGGGCGGTCACGTCGGCCGCGCCGCTGCGTGCTGACTTCAGCGGGCTGGCTGTTGACGCGGCGCCTGCGGGAGCCGTCGCCATCGCGGTCATCCCAGCGCACCCGAGCGCGGCAGCCGCGGTAACCGCGACGCCACGCCACAGGCGGGCACGCCAGGTGCGGATAGGGAAGCTGGGTCTCATGCGGTCCTCCTCATGGCCGGCCTGGCCAGCGTCAGCGAGCGGATGGCCAGGCTGGCGGTTGGGCTGTTGACCATAGGAGCGGCGCGCGGGTCTCGTACAGGCACCGAACGCCCGGCGCCGCGCCACCACCGGGACCAGGCGGCGCGCTTCTGCCCGCACACGGTGTCAAGAAGCCGGAGAAGACCCCTTTGACCAGCAAAGATTCGCTCTCAGCACCATGCAGCTCGAGCATTTCGCTGGGGTTGACGAGATTGCCGTGACCGGCGTGCGGCATGGCGCGGATTACGAAAGTTTCACGCGGGCGGTGGGCAGGAAGCATCAGGCCGCGCCCGGCAGGCGACCGCGGATGCCGCGAGTGTGGCGTTGACCGGCATAGGAAGGCTGCTGTCGGCCAGCCTGGCTCGGAGCGGAGCCTAGGTAAGAGTCCTGACAGGGTTCAGGCACTGCCCTGCCCGGAATATTCTCAAGAGCGCTCGAAGGACGTAATGCCCCGGAAACACCAGTTGGTTCGCGCGCGGCATGCACGTACCGGGGCTCGTTGCGGCCATCCTCCAGCGCGGGAGGGTGGTGCTGGCGAGGAGGCAGAGTGTCGGTCCTGGCGAGGAGGCGGAGTGTCGGTCATGGACACGCATGTACGGCCCAGGCTGTGTGATGTCGCCGAGCAGGCTGGTGTATCGTCGGCGACCGCGTCGCGGGTACTGACCGGTTCCGCGAGGGTGCGGCCGGAGACCCGCCGTCAGGTCGAGAAGGTGATGGCGCGACTCGGCTACGTGCGTAACCGGGCAGCACACTCGTCGGCACAGCGGCGTACCGGATCGATCGCGTTCGTGGTGTGCGAAGACAACTCCCGGGTCTTCTCTGAACCGTTCTTCCAGCTCATGCTCAGGAGCGGCAGCCGGGAACTGCTGTCGCAGGGCATCCAGCCCGTCCTGCTCACGGCACACTCGCCACGAGACCAGCAGATCGCATCGAGGTACCTGCGCAGCGGTCATGTGGACGGTGCCGTGCTGGTGAGCATGCACGGTAAGCGCCCACTCGACATCCCAGGGCTCGACGTGCCCTCAGTGCTGGCCGGGCGCCCTTTCCGCAACGACGCGAGCCTCTCCTACGTGGACGCTGACAACGTAGGCGGGGCGAAAATGGCCGTGCGGTACCTGCTCAAGGGTGGCCGCAAGACCGTGGCCACTGTGGCTGGCCCAGCCGACATGTCCCCTGGCGTCGACCGTCTCCGCGGCTACCGGATGACCATGGCCGACGCCGGGCTGTCCGATTCGGGTCTGATCATGTTCGGGGATTTCGGCCGGGTCTCCGCCGAGCATGCCGTGTACCGGCTGCTCGACCGCCGTCCCGCCCTTGACGCCGTCTTCGCCGCCTCCGAGCTGATGGCGGCAGGGGTGTTGCGCGCGCTGCGCAAGAGCGGGCGGCGGGTGCCCGACGATGTCGCGGTCGTCGGTTTCGAGGACTCACCCGTGGTCCGGCACACCAACCCCCAGCTGACCGCCGTGCGCCAGCCTGTCGAGGCCATGGGTGAGCGGCTGGCCAGGGAATTGCTGGCCCTGATCGCGCGGGACGGGCGAGAACCCGTGCAGGTGGTGCTCGACACCGAACTGCTGATCCGCGAGTCGGCGTTACGGCCTAAGGCAGACAGAGGCCGGATTGGCGGGATGGAGTCAGCGCACCCAGCAGTCGGTGAGACCCTGGACGGCCGAACCGTCGAGGTCAGATGTCTGGCCCGGCCGGTGCGGCCGGGCCAGACAATGACCGGGACGTTACCGGTGCTCGATCAGCGGCAGCTCACTGCCGCCGTTGTCGTAGACTCCGGCCGCCCACAACTGGCCGTCCACGTTGGTTATGCCGCCGAGGATGTTGCTGCCGTTGCCTGGGTTGGGAGCCGGGTCAATGCTCCAGGAGCCGTCGGTGCCCTGCAGAACCAGGTCGTTGTTGTTGTCGGTGGCCGGGTCCACGTAGGTCCCGACGGCCCAAACGCTGCCGCCCGCCGTCGTGATGCCCCAGAGGTTGGTCCAGTTGGCGCCGTCGGGAACGGTGGGCAGCGCAGCGTCTTTCCACGTGCCGTTCTGGTAGCCCTCGACCAGCGGCTGGCCGCCGCCTTCTGGGCTGTCAGCTTCTCCCGCCACCCAGACCTGGCTGGCGGTAGCGGCGATGCCGTCGAGCATCACCAGCGAGGCCGACCCTGACGCCGGCCTCGGCACGACCGACCACTTCTGGCCGTCCCAGTGCTCGACCAGCCCGTGGTCCGGAGAGCTGCCGCTGAGCTGCATGCCTGCCGCCCAGACGTCGTCCGGGCTCACGGCATCGACGGCGTAGAGATGGTTGCCGGTAGCACCGGGGTCAGGCGTCGGGACGACGGTCCACGCGGAGCCGTCCCAGTGCTCGACCAGCGTCTCGAAGACTCCCTTCCGGCCCTCCTGGTCGCCGACGACCCACACGTCCGACGGCGAGAGCGCCGACGCCCCGAAGAGCATGTCGCGCACCGAGCCGGGCTGGGGGTTGTTGGCGATGGACCAGCTATGGCCGTCCCAGGTCTCGATGAGGGCGCGGTCCTGGTAGTTGCTGTTCAGGTACTCTCCGACGGCCCAGGCCTGGCCCTGGCTGGCCGCTAGGCCATAGAACGAGTTGAAGTTGACCCCGGTGTTGGGAGTCGGCTTCACGGACCACTTCTTGCCGTCGTAGTGCTCGGCGAAGCTGAGCGTGGCGTCCTGGTTGCTCGTCGCGGTGTCTGGCAGGAAGTTGCCGACCGCCCAGACGTCGTCGGGCGACGAGCCGGCTACCGCGCCGACGCTGTTGTCCGAGGTCCCGTACAGCTGCGTCTTCTGCACGGTCCAGCCGCCGGATTTCGCCGTGCTCGTCGTCATCGACGTCGGCTCGGTGACCGTGGGCGTGGGCGTGGGCCAGGTCAGCTCGGGGAGCATCTTGGTCGCGATCGCGGCCGAGCCGGTGATCGCGAACAGCGGGGTGATGGGCTGCACGTTGGCCGTGTCACAGGTGAACTGCAGGCAGCCGAGGCCGAAGGTGTGCTGGATGGTGCTCAGCAGCGAGTAGTGGTTCGCGGGCGCGGAGTCCTGCACTCCCCGCGGGCCATGGCTGGTGATCACTATCGTCGCGACCTGGCCAGCGCCCGGGTTGGCGTCGCAGCAGCCAGCGCTGTTGTCGCCCTCGTCAAAGGTGACGGCGATCGCGTTGTTGCCCGCGGCCCAGAACGGAGCGCTAGTTATCTTGCTGACCAGGTGGCCGAGGTAGGCGTCGCCGACGGCGACCAGGTGCTGATTCTGCGGATCGCCGATGTTGCCGCTGTCCAGGCAGTACGGCGGGTCACCGTGCATGTCGTGGCACTCGTCGGGGATCACGTAGCTGAACTGCGGCACGTCACCGGTGCTCAGATCGGTCGACAGCTGCCCGATCGGAACCTGGCGCGACAGTCGGCCGGGTTCCACGAGGTGGTGAAGTTCTGGATGCCGTCGTGCTTGGACACATAGAGCGGGTCGCTGTCGGGTGCGCCGTTGCACTTCTCGGGGTAGCAGATCCCCTCGTAGTCCGGGTGCGGCAGCGACTGCAGGTAGGCCTTCCAGCTGACGCCGGCCTGGTCAAGCTGGCTGATCAGGCTCGGCGCGTCGACCTTGTTCTTCCAGTACGCGTCGTCGCTGGCGACGTTGAAGGTGTTGCCGCCGAGCAGGCCCACGTAATTGGCTTCGCTGCAGCATGGACTGACCCCGAAGTAATTGGTCTCGAGGCCGAACGTGTTCGCGAGGTAGTTGAGGTTGGGTGCAGCCGGGTTGCCGATCACGTCGCTGAACCCGTTGTTCTCCTCCAAGATGACGAACACGTGATCGAGTTTGGGCATCGCCGCCGAGGAACCGGACTGCGCTGCCGCTGTGGGCGCGACTGTCAGCGCACCGCCCAGCGCCAGGCATGCTGCCAGCACGGAGATCCGCGCAAGACGACGACGGAGGCCAGCTCTGGGCCTTGAGGAGTTCGTGGGGATAGGCATCGTGCCTCCTTCTCAGGGTGGCGCAGCGACGGCGCCAGCCGACCGGTTCAGGTGCCGGACGAACCTGTGGGAAGTGAAGCAAGGCCGGCTGAACTCCTCGTAACGTGACAGCGACAACCGTGCGGTCCTTCGCCCGCACATTGTTGAAACAGCCGTCCAGGCATCGGGTCCCATGCGCCGGGTACCGCCGAGGCGCTCGGTGGACGCCGCGATCGACGAGGAACTGCGCTGGCTGATGGTGCTTCTCGTACTCGCGGCATAGCCGGCCGGTGACCTCCGGGTCGGTCAACGCTCGCCAGCCAGCAGCTTGGCTTGATCAACGCCGGCCGTGTGCAGCGCACCTTCGGCCTGGTAGCCCGCGGGAGAAGCCCGCTACCGCCGCCCGTTCCCGGCCAAGTTTCGCCGCATGACCCTGCGGGACCGGCCCGGCGGGGTGATGTCGGCGAAGCCCGCGCTCTCGAACAATGCGGCGGTGCCCATGTGCGAGTACGAGGCGTTCGGCTCGACCGGGTAGCCCTCGATGGCGGGCGCGCCCATGGACCTGGCGTATTCGGCGGCGCCGAGGAGCAACTGCCGCGCGACCCCGCGGCCGCGGTGCTTGCTGTCGATGAACATGCACACCACCGACCAGACGGCGGTCGAGTCCACGGGCTTCAGGATCCGGGACCGGTTCAGCGCCTCGTACGTGTCGCGCGGGGCCACCGAGCACCAGCCGACCGGCTCGCCGTGGCGGTAGGCCAGGACGCCGACCGGGGTGCCGTCCGCCTCGAGCCCCGCCAGGCGGGCCGCCCGCTGCTCCTTGTCCGCGTGCCGGAAGTCGCTGCTCGGCATGCGCCAGCTCATGCAGGAGCACCAGCGGAAGCGACCGTGCGCGCGGCTGAACGCCTCCAGGTCGCCGGCCTCATGGCGGGTGATCGGGACGACGGTCACTGCCTCGTCGCTCATGGCAGGATTATGCCGTTCCGGCGGACGCCGGGGGGCGCGGGCGTCCCGCTCTCCTCGTCCGCCACCGGGAGGCCGGGCGGCACCCTGACCGCGTCGGACCGGGCCGCGCAGCCAGCTCAGCAACGGCTGCGTCGCGACTGATGACGGCCATGATGACAGCCGCCGCCGTTACTCGCTGGGCGAGTCGGCTGCGTTGGCCAGGCGGTGCGCGACGGCGAGTGCCCAGGGGATGCCGAGGAGGAGAACGAGCGCGAGGCCGAGGATGACTGGCGCCGGCCGTGCCGCGCCGACGCCGAGGCACGCCACGGCCACGGCGGCGCACGTGCGGGCGAGCGGCCGGTACAGGCCGCGGTCGCGGTGCCAGGCTTGCAGGCTGGCCGATACCAGCATCGTCGCGCACAGCACGACGGCGGCGGCTGCGCACAGTACCCACCCCGTGGCGGGTGGGGTGCGAGCATCATGGGCGTGGTCGACGAGGCTGACCATGGCGGCGCCCATGCCGGCGATGGCGGCGGTGAGCGGCAGGTGGCTGAGCATCCACTGGGCGGTTTCCGGCGAAGTCGAAGTACGTCCACCAGGCGCCGAAGCCGACCACGACGGCGACCAGGCCGACGCTGAGTGTCAGCCCGCTGACCGGCTCGCTGGCCAGTCCGCCGACGACACCCGTGAGGGTTTCGCCAAGCACGATGATGGTGATGGCCCCGAACCGGTCGATGAGCGAGTCGGTGATGGTCAGCGCGGCCGCCTGGGCCGGGGTCGCGGTAAGGATCACGGCTCCGAAGCCGGCCAGGTAGGCGGCGTCGAGCAGGCCCCAGGCCGGTATGCGAGCGCTGGCCGGCAGGAAGGCGGTG
>WNFJ01104409.1_pt2 | contig 10696 bp, 10 predicted proteins | sample 5400461 | NCBI WGS metagenome assembly WNFJ01 (sample SAMN13153349, study PRJNA577476) | soil metagenome | isolation source: 115 cm saprolite on Douglas fir-dominated hillslope | place: USA:California | collected 2013-09-17
AATACCGCCACGAAAGCGGTTTCCCATTACCAAGTCTGATCCCCTGCGCAGCTCGTCCAGGAAACGCGGAATATGAGAGAAGTCATAACTATCATCTGCATCCCCCATCACCATGTATTTCCCTTGAGCGGCAAGGATTCCACCACGCAAAGCGCTTCCATACCCTTTTTCTTCGACGTTGACCACGCGGGCACCGCAGTCCCGGGCGATGCTCTGGGAACCGTCCGTGCTGCCGTTGTCCGCAACAATGATCTCTCCCCGAATGTTGGCGATTCGCATAGCTTCTCGGGCTTTGTGAATACAAACTGCCAGCGTCTCAGCTTCATTCAGGCAAGGCATTATTACCGATAACTCCAAGGATTCCTGTTCCTTGGGTTCCATCGCCATTTTCACGCTTGTGCTCATGAGTCCTTTCACTATAACCGATTTCTGGTTGACCAGGCTATTTGGGTGTTCGTCCGCGCCAGCCAAAGAATGGCTCGTTCCGCCATTTTCAAGCCACGAGAGTCCTGCTAGCGTTCACCGCCCGCAATCAACTGTCAATCGGGTTTCTTGCAAAGGATCTGATATTGTGCTCCCAGAGGTATGCGAAACAGGTAGGGTTCAAAAATGCGCATCGGCTTGAGAGCCCGCGGGAAGAAGAAGAGGTAACTTACGCTGACGATGTTGAATCCCCCCGCCCGAAGCAACCGTCCCGCTGCCGGAGGGGAGAGCGTTATGGCATCCCGATCGAAGGGTGTTATGGACATGACGTAACGCGTACCAGGGTTCCACGGGTTATTCTCCCAAAACGCAAACAGGCCGCCGGGACGGAGACAACGCCTTATGTAATCGACCGAATACCGCCTCTCGCCTGGCGGAATATGGTGAAACACGCCATTGCAGTAAGCCAAGTCAACGTCCGCTCCGGGGACGTGGTCCTCAAACCCTACGAATCGGCAAGAGTCGTTTCCGTGGCGTGAGGCAGCCAGTTCGAGTGACCGCGAGGAGGTATCAAGTCCGACGACGGACTCCAGCCCGAATACATCACCGAGCAACGCGGAAGTGTCCCCGATGCCGCAGCCATAATCGATTGCCGAGCAAGGTTGCTCACCCAACGCATAAATGCACCGTTCCAACCACTCGACGCGTTTCTGGGCAAAGTACTCTTTGGATTCGCCACTCACCGATAAGGCTCTGTTCAGGTCGGTATCGTAGGTATCGGCGTGCCGGTCAAATTGATGGGCAGTCTTCACTGGTCTCCGGAGCTTTCGCCTAAAGATAAACTTCGCAAAGTAAACATCGCTGGCGTCACGTGGAATCGTACCCTATCAGGTCTTGTTTCAGGTCTAGTCGGCACATGCATTCCTTTCTCAAGGCAATGTTATAAGGGTTTTCCATCATGTCTTCCGCTGTTGAACGCGGTTTCCTGCTCGTGAGATAGATGTTCACGATAGAGAGTTTCAAAGCGAGCGGCAATCTCAGGGAGCGAGAACTCATTTTCGATGCGGCGGCGCGCAGCCATGCCGAGTTGCCGGCGGTGCTCCGGTCCTGCTTCGATCAGCCGTCCGATGGCCTGAGCGAGCGCCTGCGGATCGCTCGGCGGCACCGACAGGCCGGTATCCGCGACTATGTAAGCGCTGTCGCCAACATCCGTCACAACACAAGGGATCCCACAGGCCATGGCCTCGGCTATCGCCAGGGAGAACGCTTCCCCCCAGGCTGAGGGAGAGCAGGCAATGTCCAACCCCGCAGTGAGCTGCGGCATATCCGAACGTTCGCCTAGCAAAGCAACCCGACCGTCAAGCTGTTGTTCCGCAATCATCTGGCGGAGCGCGGTTTGCTCGATGGTCACATTCGTTCCAATGAGGACGAAGCGGGCTTTCGGGTAGCGCCGGGCCACCAGGCCGGCAGCTCTTAGAAATCCGGCATGATCTTTCATCGGATGCAACCGCGCAACTTGTCCCACAAGAACGGTGTCCCTACCGAAGCCGAGCTCATCACGTATCTGTCGGCCGCAGGTGATGTCGGGGTGGAAGGCCTGACAGTCAATCGCATTCGGGATGACAACCCGTCTTTTCGCGCAAAAGCCAAGATCCTCATGCTGTTTCGCCCCGGTTCTGCTGGCGTAGACGATCGTCGACGGGTGCTTCGAGACCCACGCGCCAAGGCGAATGACCGCGCCCGTTATGCGGCCGTAGCTGGCTACCTTCGCAATGGACTGCTGTATGTCCCAGATCACAGGCGTCGGATGTCGCATGGCTGCTCCGGCCAGGCTGGCCATGAGATTGCCGTGGTACATCCAGCCCTGAATGATCTGGGGATCAAAACGACGCGCTGCTGAGATCATCGGCAATGTGCGGAAGGGATTCGGGGCCCATCTTTGCATGCCGACACTGTAAACCGGGACACCCAGCTCTCTGATCCTTGGCCCAACTGTGCCCTCGTCCTTCAGAGAGATCACGGCCTGGCAGTGGCTGTCACGGGTGGCCGTGAGCAGCTTGAGAAGCATTATCTCCGCGCCCCCGGTGCTGAGTCCGGTGATCACATGAAGGATACGTGTCATTAAAGAAGCAGGTCCCGCCAAGCACTGAGCAACCCTCGTGAATACAAAGTGTAACGCATCGTCGCAAACTCCTGAAGCACAAACGGGATACGCGCCACTTTGTGCACAGGCATGTGAGCTCGCACCGAGGAATGCCGGATCTTGGCAGTGATCCACTTCATCATCTTCTTCTGCTTTTCCGTTTTCACATGGCCAAGCAACCGCTCATATGCGCTTTCATACTGCTGCACTTGTCGGTAATAGTGCGAGTGCGAAGTCACGCCTGCGCGCGCAAGCTCAGGAACCAGACCGTATAAAAAGCCGGTCTTCTGGTCCGGATGCTTTCGGTACCGGATGAGCGGCTGGTTCAAGGCAACGATGTCGCTGAAGAAGGAAGCGATGAGCGCGATCCAGCCGTCATGGATCCAAATGTCAGGAAGAGGTAATACCATCTCCCTAAGACTTGACCGAAAAGCCATGGTCGCGCCGGTGACCACGTTATGCCGTAGCAAAGCCCGGGTTGCGTTGTGGCTTCGAAATTGGAACCTTTGCAAGCGTCCGAAATGAGCAGATTTCCACAAACCCGAGCCCAGCAGGGACGAATCCGGTCCAATGATATCGCCATCCCCAAACACTACGCCCGCGGATGGATGCCGCACAAATGCCTCCTCGGTCTTTTGCAATCGGCTTCCGTACCAGATGTCATCAAAGTCGGAAAGAGCAATAATGTCGCTCGCACAAAGCGAGATGGCCTTTTCGAAGTTCCTGCTCGTTCCGAGGTTATTCTCGTTCACGACGATCCGAACCGGAAAAGAGGAGCGACTTGCAAATTCCTGTAGCTTGGCAACCGTATCGTCGCCCGAGCCGTCATCACAAACAACCATTTCATCCGGCGGACGTTCCTGTCTTTCGATGCTGGACAATTGCTCATCCAGAAATCTGGAACCATTATAGGTGCACATGGCAACGGAGACGCTCATGCGATGGGACGGTTGAGTTCGAATGGTCATTAGAGGATGGCTGTGCGTGGGGAAACAGATTTGGAGCAAATCCCCCTCAAAATGGTATCACCGTTGCGGCTACATTAGCCGCCCGCGCCTTCTCCGAATCCGGGTGACCCAGGCGAGCGCATGGGCGCCTAACGTCTGAGCGAGCTGGAAGCACCACCCCCGAGCAGGCAGCCTGTGGCTCTAATTACGAATTAGAAAGCCCTGCGGAGCGAATGTGAAACCGAATTTAGCTTCTCTCGCCGCATCGCGCTTGTAGTCATTGGGATACAGTTGGAAGTACTTCTGAATGGCTTCATAGGGTCCTGGGCCGTGGGACTTCAAGACAGGATGTCCGTTTATGTTCGAGTCTTCTACGATGAGGTAGTCACCTCGTCCTAAAATTGGGCGAAGGGACAGCATCTCTGCCAGGACATGCTCCTTTGTGTGATCGCTATCAAGAATGGCGAAAATCGGACCAGGAAAGGTGGCCTTCAGTTTGTTGATCGTAGCGGCAACATTGGGAGCTATTGATGACGCGACGAGGAAGTCAACGTCTGGATCGGATGCCATACATGGGTTTACATCAACCGAAAGAACCCTGAATGGTTTTCCAATCGCGCGGAGTACCGAAGCAAAAAATATCGCTGAACCGCCTTGGAAAGTACCGAATTCAATCACCAGTGCGGGCTCGAGTGCGTGAAATATTTCTTGGTAGTTCCATAAATCACAGGGTGATTTCTGGACCGGCAAACCCAGCCAAGTCATTTTCTTCCAGGCCAAAGTGTCGTACATCCAGTGATGGTATAGCGACGGCGCACTGCCATAAACCGTGCGTCCAAAAAACTGTCGTTTCCGCACATAAAACGTCCGATCCAGGTACCACTGGAGGCGTCGCCAGAAATTCGGACGAGACACAAACTGTTCTAAGCGAGGTATGGAGTCCACGGGCGGCATTCTATCCGACCGGAGCGGTCCAAATCAACATGACCGGTAACTCTCCCAACATCGAGATAAGCAAACAAGCGCCAACTGATCACTGGCCATATTCTGCTGGTCATCTTTAGTCTTCCCCGCTGCTGCATCCGCGGTCTCGCCGATCTCGTGTTCAAATTCCGCAGCCGCCGTTGATCGCTCGCTGATAGCGGAGGGTAGTTGAAGTAGGCGGCTAGAAGTGAGCGGTACGATGTAAGAGGCGTATAAACTGCGCGAAGCGCAGGCCTCTAAGTCCCACCCACACTCACGAGCGTCTCGGCCAGCTTAGGGGCCAGGGCTCCCACGCTGTAATGCTCAACCACGACCCGCCTGCCGGCGTCCCCCATGCGCGAACGCAAGCCGGAGTCGCGCAACAGATGGTCGAGATGGTCCACCCAATCGGAGTCGGCAACGGCTCCGAATCCTATAGGAGCCTTGGCCAGAACTTCCGCATTCATCCCGACGGGACTGACTACCACAGGAAGCCCGCATGCCATGTAGAGCAGCATCTTGAAAGCACACTTGCCGCGAGCATAGACGTTATCATCCAAAGGCATGATCCCGACCGTCATTTCCTGAATCGAGCGGACCTCGTTCTCCGGCGTCCAGCGGACATACTCCACCTGTTCCGCGCGCAGACTGGAAAATTTCGGCGGCTCGCCGGTCACGACCCGAAGTGTAGCCGTCGGGTGGCGACGCAGCACTTCGCCTAAGGCCCGCTCCACCGCATAAAGATACGTCAGGTTTCGGCTAAGACCCATCCAGCCAATGACCAACCGCTCGGGGTCACGCGGCTCACTGAGGGGAATGAAGGAGTGAACGTCAACTGGAGTTGGCAAAATGCTCACGTTCTGGTTCCAACGAGAAAATTCGACCGCGAGGAATTGATTCCCGCAGACAACATGGTCACACAGACGCGCCAGTCGCCTGGTGAAGTCTCCGCGCGGGTGGACCCAAATGGCGTCGTCCACATCGAAGATGCGGGGGCGCCTCGTGAGTGGCTCCCAGGTCACGAATGTGCTGAGCATCTCACGCTGGAAGAAAACCAAGTCGTAGGCAAATGACCGAAAGGTATCGGGCGCCCGTTCCATAAGATTCCCCAGCCCCCAGAGAGGCCGCAGCGCCTTTTTGAAAGGAGGGTGCGCGCCGGCCCAGGAAGGGCATTCGCGCATCTCAATGCCCGATTCCTTCAGCGCCGGGATGTACTGCCGTACCCGAAAGACGCTGCTGGGCGAGTTGTTCCCGCCCGTATAAGCAATGACCTTTAGCATAGTGACCGAGGCGATGCGGCCCCCGCGCAGGCAAGTATGAGCTCCGATCTCTGCATGGTACGCCAATCAAGCGGGTTCATTGAGACAGCCATGCCCGCAGGTTTGGACGCAAAGGGCACATCATGCTCAGGAGCCAACCTGTTCAGCGGGCAGGTAGCTCTGACCGGCGCTTTCGCGGACACTAAGCCTCCGTTTCGCGGCTGCCGGCAATTCTCATTGAGAGATTATAGCGGCTCGCTCCGCGGGTGTCATATGCCCTCTTTGGACGCGAAGCTGCCCTACGACCAACCTCAAAGACCACCCGCCAAGGAAAAGGAACGTAAATACAAACACAAGCGAGGTAGACAAAGCAATCCCGGCAATTCCCATCGCCCTCATCAGAACCACATTGAGCACGATGTCGAGTAAAAGATTTATGGCTGCGCAGTACATTAATACGCGGTTACGGTGCATCGCCGAGAGCAACCGCACGAACAGCGTGCTCCAGACAAAAAATGGAATCTGGATCGCATAACAAATCTCGACCCAGGAAACGAGCTCCGTGTCCGCGCTGGTAAACGCGCCGCGTTGAAAGAGGATCCTTACCACAGGCTTGGCGAAGACCATGAGGGCCACGGCGATCGGCACGCTGCCTGCAACCACTAGAACCGAGTACCGCTTTAAAGTGTGCCGGCATCCGTTCCAGTCGTTCGAAGCCACCATTTTCGAGAAGTAAGGCAATACCGCCGTACCCAGCGCTGTGACGCCAAGAGCCGTAATCACGCTAACAATCTTGTTAGCATAGCTCAAGGCCGCCACGCTCCCCGGCTGCAACATGGCCGCCATGGATTGGTCTACCACGCTGGTTCCACCCGCCAGAAAAGTAGCCGCCAGCATGGGCATGTATTGACCCAGGACGGTACGCAGCTCTGAGCTCAGCCCATGCCACTTCAGAGAGAATCGCATGCCGTGTGCACGCAGCGCCGCCATCAACAGGGCGGCTTCCAGAATGCTGCCGGCAACAACGCCTCCAGCCAGCGTGAAGGCGCCCCATTTCCCGGCCGCCGTTTCAATCAGTAGAATTGTAGCCACCGGGGTGAGAAGAGGAGCAAGCGCGGGCGCCGCAAACTTCTCGCCCGCGTTCAGAACTGCCGCGGCACAAGTGAGAACCCCATTGAAAAGGATGAAAGGAAGGAGCACGTAGAGAAGTTCGCGTGTCAGATGCAGCTTTTCCGCGGAAAAGCTGGAGCCAAGGTAGGGCAGATAAAAGGGGGCAAGGACGGCAAGAAGGATCGCGATCGAGGTCAGGAGAAGCAGGCTGACCAGCATCACGCTCGCGAAGAGCTTTTGCGCCACTTCGGTGCCTTGCTTCTGGCGCGTAGCGACAAACGTAGGAATCAAGGCGGATCCAATGGCGCCAACCACTACGTTCAGCACAAACCAGGGCACAAGAAAGGCAATCAAGAATGCGTCCAGCGCGTCGCCGCGACCGAACCATTGGGCTACGACCAGTTCCTTGACCGTGGTGCCCAGCTTTGTCACCAGAGTCAGGAACCCAACGGTGAGCGCTGCCCGGAAGATCTTGCGGTTGGGCGATTCCGTTCCAGTACGTCCAAGTAGCCTATATTTCATCGTTGTTATGAAGTACGGTTGTGGATGACACTTCACCTATCGTATTTAGCGTTCCCGCGTCCAACGGATGCGAAGATGCCAGCTTAAGCAAAAATCAAGAGCTAAACGGCCAAACCTATCCCTCCGGCGGCGCCCCAGTTGCCAGTCCTCCGCGTCCCTGAGCACTTGCCAGGTTGTTGATCCTCTTCTCCCTGTTTGTAATCAGCCAATTATTGATGAACGCGAGGGGCAAGAAAACCGGCCAAAGAGTGTCGAAGCTCCTCAGATAGGGATCGACACTGTTGACGATCAGCAGCGCCGACATGCCAGCCAGGGCCGGCAGCATGAACTGGCCGGCGGCCCCTCCACGCCTGATAATTTTGATTCCCGTCCAATATATCCAGAGGATGCCTGCGGCATATGCAGCAAAGCCGACCAAGCCCGTTTGAAATAACAAGTCAACGTACGTTAACTCATAACCCCAGGTCCGTCCCGCCCGAATCGATTCGTGTGCCGATGCGCCAAGGCCTTTTCCGATGAACGGGGCCTGCTCCCATCCATGCATCAAGGCAAAGTATTGTTCGACGCGGCCGACAGCGTTGTCGGATCGATTGGAAGGGCTGAAATCAAAGGCCAACGCGAACCGATCGGCCATCGCCTCAAAAGTAATCGTGTGAAGCAAACTCAGCAGTGGGACGAGGATGATAACAACCGCCGCAAGGGCCAGTATCGTCCTTCGCAACCATTTCATGAGCGACTGCCTTTCCGCTCTCGGCAGGAACGCCCCGAATGCGAGCGTCAGCAGCGGCGCAACCATCGCGACTGCCTGAAGCGCCCGCAGGCCGGAAAAAATGAGTAGGGGCAGGTTTAAAAAGAGGACCGGCAACAACCACCTCCTTGAAACCCAGCGCTGGTCGTATCGGGGGCTCCGGGACGCCGCCGCGGCGAACAGAAAGGGAACGAGAAACGCCAGCGAAGACATTCCGGCCACATATAGTTGAACATACCCCTCTCCAAACGCGACTGCTAGAAACGTGCCGTTGCTTTCCTCTTCCGGCGAGAGGAGCCGTTCGAACGGGAAAATTTTCGGAATGAGACTCAATTCCGTCAGGACGAAACATGCCACAAACACCGCGATAAAACCGCCGGAACGGATCAATGTCCTTTCCAAGCCTTGCAGAATTCGCTCGTCGACGCCACTCATTAGCACCAAGTAAATGAGGGGCCACATGGCGTAGACCTGCATCTGCATCAGAGCGCCTGGCGCCCCCAGAACCAGGCCTCGCAGACCGAAGCTAAGGCTGACGGCGGCCAAAAACAGGGTCCAGAGCGCCACTCTTCGATCAAGTCGCAACTTAGTGGTCAGTCCCCGAATTCCGATCAACGCCACCAGCAAAGCAACGAGGAAATATCTCGCGTAAAGGAAATGCGCCATCGTGGGAAAACACATCATGATAAAGAGCAGCACATAGGCCGACCATTCCCCCAGGCGACCAGACGGCTTTGGAGGGACACCCCAGGGCTCAATGGCAGTTTGCAGGCTGAGACCATCAATATTGGGTTTCACAGTACGACGGTTCCTCCAAGGCTAGATCGTCACGTTCACGGATTGTCAGCGCCCATGTTCGCCCCTGCAGGCTACTCCTGGGAAGGAGAGCGGTTGTGCCCGCCGCGAAGATAGAACTCAAACAGTTGAAGTCGGGCGGAGAATTGCGGATCCTCTTTGGCTTGTTGCAGCTTCTCCATAAGGAACGCCACCGTACATGCGACCAGCAGCGCCAGCACTGTAGCGCAAAGCACGATCACAGCGCGGAGGGGTCCAGACTTCTTCTCGGGCGGCAACGCCTTGTCTAATTGCTGCACAATCAAAGCGTCCCGGGCTTCGTCGATCTTGGCGGCCTCGTATTGTTTCGCCAGCAACTCAAAGATCGCTTCCCTGTACTTGACCTCGCGCAGCTTGCGGATGTATTCCAGTCCGGCAGTAGGCACGTTTTCGATGGGCAGATCGGCAATCGACGCTTTGCTTTGCCCACTTTCCAGGCGGGCCACCTGGTTCTTCATTGCAGACAGCTGCTGTTCGGCGCGGATCAAGTCGGGGTTCTCTGCAGTGGCGTAGGAACGCATCGATTGAACCACGATTTCCTGGGCCGAAACCCGGGCGCGCATCGACGTCAGCGCGTCGATCATGGCTCGGGACTGCGGCTCTAGCAGGATCAGGCCGGTTTTCTCCTGGGTTTCCTTCAAGCCTTGTTCGGCGTTCGCCAGATCATCCATGGCCATCTTGGTCTCGCGCTCAAAGAAAGCTCGCCTCTTGGCGGCTTCGGTGACAGCCAGGGTTTTGGTCAGCTTTTCAAGTTCCTCCACATAGGCGTTCGCCATATCAGCAGCCCGCTGCCGCGAGGCATCGCGGGAGCTGGAGCTGCTGAACATATAAGATTGGCTATCGTCCACCGAGATGGAGATTACGCCGTCTTTTCCGGCCACGATCAGGGTGCGATTCTCCAATTCCTTGCGGGCATCGACTCGCGTTTTCTTCTTGTAGAGTCTCATCAGCGAGAAACGGTCGATGATGGCATTGGCAACAGTTTCGCTGCGCAGCATGGAAACGTAAAGGTCGCTAGGGGTCCGTAATCCCAAGCCTTGGCCGGCCAACGCAGCCAACGGGCCGAGTTGGCTCAACACGGCAGTGCTCGACATGGACTGGTTTTGCTGCGGAGGCATGATTTTGGTCTGGGCGGTGTAGGTGTTTCGCAGCAGGAGAGAGGTCGCGACGGCCAAAATGGCTGCCCCGGCCACAAACTTGAAGATCAAAGATTTACGCTTTGCCAAGATAAGCAGCGGTTCCGGGAAATGGGCATTCTCCACGGCTGCACCGCGCTCCACTGACGTCGGCTCGTCTACCACCCTCATGTTGTCAAGTTGCGCCATATACTTCCCAGATATCCTAGGGGAACAGAGTCCGGATTCCGCCCGCCGCCAGCCCCAACTGACCAAATATCGTCGCCCAATCCCGGAAAGCCCTCAACGTTGCACCCCGGTCAAGCTTGGTCGGTACGACAATAGTATCGCCGGGCATGAGGCGGAGGGAATCAAAGTTTCTGCCCGTCAGCAGAGAATTCTGCTGTTTACTGACTGTAGAACCGTCGGCGCGGACCACGAAGGCCCGGCCCTTATCGCTGCCACGGGTGGGGCCTCCGGCGAGCCGCAGATAGTCGGACACCGACTTGCCGGGCTTGAAGATGAAGGCGCTGCTGTTATAAACGGATCCGATCACGTTGACGGTCGCGGGACGGAAAGGCACCAGAAGCCGATCACCATCTTCGAGAACCAAATCCGGCAGCGCCTCCCCG
>WNFJ01180921.1_pt1 | contig 10695 bp, 10 predicted proteins | sample 5400461 | NCBI WGS metagenome assembly WNFJ01 (sample SAMN13153349, study PRJNA577476) | soil metagenome | isolation source: 115 cm saprolite on Douglas fir-dominated hillslope | place: USA:California | collected 2013-09-17
CCGCCTCCTGCCGCGCTTGCCGATGCTCTGCGCGTCGGTGTGCCCCACCACCACGATATGAGCGGGATCCGTCCTGACGACCTTGCGGGCGAGTCCCACGAGCTGCAGCTTGTCGCCCGGCGAAAGCTCGGTGCCGAAGGAGGGGAAGTGCGGCCGCAGCACCACCGAGACTGGCTTGTGCAGCAGCTCGCGCCCGACTTCGAGCGCGTTGTCCGCGGAGACGGTCTCGAACGGCGCCGCGTTGCTGCCTGCGCCCGAGAGCGCCGCGGTCACCGGTCCGGCTCCCACCGGTGCGCCCTCTTCGGTGCGGGCGCGGAAGGTGAGCGTGCGCGACCAGTCGGCGGGCAGCGCGCCCAGCGGGAAGATCAACGTCCCGCCTTCGCTCGCGGGATCGGGAACCTTTGCGCCGTCGAGGCTGGCGGAGCCCGGCTCGTAGATGAGGTTCGCGATCAGCGTCACCGAGACCTTGCCGTCGCTGAGCGGCGAGCGCGAGCCGTGCGCCTCGATCTTGAAGGCGGCGGTGAGCTTGTCGAGCGTATGCGAGAGCTCGAGGCTGGCCTCGCCGGGCTGGGGCGGCGGCGCCTTCGCTTGTTCGACGACTGCAGCGGGCGGCGGCGCGGGCTTGGGCGGCGGCCGCAGGTGGAAGTCCGCCCGCCATGCCGTCTGCCCCTTCACGTCGACGAACTGCGAGAATGCGCGCCCGGCGAAGCGGTCGTTGCGCGTGCACGACACCGCCTCCCAGCCTTCGGGCAGCGAGTCGAGGTCCAGCTGCACCACGTGCAGCCCGGGCCTCAGGCCCTCGAAGTGATAGAGGCCCTTCTTGTCGGTGACGGCGAAGGTGCCGTCCTCGAGAACGATGCGGACGCCGGGCACCGCCAGGTCACCCACGCCTTCGTTTTCATCGCACGCGCCGGTGGTCACGCGCCCGAGCACGAAGCTGCGCGCGCTGAAGAAGTCGTCGTTGATGCGCACGCTCGCTTGCGCCAGGTTGGAGGTGCTGCCGCCGCCCGCCGTCGCCGAGGCGAGGTTGGTGGCGACAGTGCCGGGCCTGGCGGCGCTGCCCACGACGGTGAGGAAACGGATGGTGACGGTGCCGGCGGGATCCAGATTGCCCAGGTCGAAGGTCAGCGTCTGCCCGTCGCTGCTCACCGTTGGGTCAGCGAGCGGCGCGCTGTTGGCCTGCGCCGATCCGCGCCGGTAGCGGAAGCCCGCGGGCAGGCGATCGACCGCGCGCACCGAGGGGGCGGCGACCAGCGCGCTGGTGTTGGTGACGGCAACTTCCCAGGTGACCGCGTCGCCGATGCCCGCCACCTCGCGGTTCGCGCTCTTCAGTACCCAGAGCGCCACGCCCTGCGGATCGATGGGCACGTCCACGCGCTGCGCCGGCTGGTTCTGCAGGACGAAAGGCTCGCCGCGCGACCCCGGCGCGAGCAGCGTGAAGGGCGCGCCCGGCAGAGCTTGCAGCGTTGCGTCGGGAACCTTCGAGGGCGCGAGATATCCCGCAGCCGCGCGCACGTCGTAGCGGTACGTGCCGGGCTGCAGGAAGGGAAAGCGGAACGCGCCCGCGGCGAAGGTCTGCACTCGGCCGGCGCCATCCTGTCCCGAGACCACCGTCGACGGGTAGCTGGTGACACCGTCGTCGGAGTAGACGACCGCTGGCTGGCCGGTGGAGACGTCGACGACCGTCACGCGAGCACCGCTGACGGGCAGGCCGGTGCGGCTGTCGAAGACGATGCTGAGCGGATCGACCGTCGCCGCCGCCGAGACCACGTCGCCGGAAAAGTTGTCCACGTAGCGCGCGGTGATCTTGCTCTGCTCGATGACCTGCAGCACGCCGTCGTACGCCGTGCTCAGCGAGAGCGCCGCCATTCCCGGCGGGAGGCTGGCGCGCATCGTCGGCAGGTAACCGATGAACACGCCCGTGTCGTTGCCGTCCTCGGTGAGTCGCACCACCTCGACGTCGCCGGTGAGATCGTCGGTGACCTGCACAAACACCGTGTCGCGCGCGGTCCTGTCGAGGTTCTGGTCGCCGTCGGTGACGCGGATGAAGACCGGATCGCCCTGGTGGTAGTAGCTCGTCGCCAGCACCGGCAGCGGACGAGTGAGATCGAGCGGGCTGCTCGATCCGGTCGGGCGCGGGAGCGGCAGCAGGACCAGCGCAGCGGTCGGGCTCGGGCCGTTGCGGTAGGCGCCCTGCACCGTCGACTCCTGCGTCGCGTTCGCCGCGCGCGGCGCGTACTCCATGAGATCGAGGAACGCAGGCGTCGGAATCCGCACGCTCACCGTCGTGGAGTTGGACGGGATGGGACCGCCGCTCGACACGCCTTGCGCATCCACGCTCGCGACATTGACGATGGCGTCTCCCTGAACCGCCACGCTCGCTGCTGCCGGGCCCGCAAGGCAAAAAAACGCCAATAGCGCCCCGAAGGGCGCTCGCCTTGCAAATCTCCTGATCGCGGGGCAGGGTCCGCGCTCCGAAGTCTGTGGCCCGTGTCGCAGCATGAAGGGGGTCTCGCCGATGCGCCGCAGCGCGCCTCAGCAGAGGTCCCCTCAGTTGATCTTCGCCCCGAAGAAGAGGACGAGGACGCCGCCGCCCGCGACAGTGCCGCCGGCGCCGGCCGGGTTGTACGTGACGGTGTTGGCGGCGATCGTGTAGTTGCCGACGTTGTCGGTGAGCGCCGTCGCCGCCGCGTAGGTCGTCGCGGCCGCGGTGGCGAACTTGCCGGTGGCTGCCTGGTAGGTCAAGTACGCGGGGAGCGCGTCGGTGAACGCCACCGCCGTCGCGTTGGTCGCGCCGGTGTTGGTGGCGGTGATCTTGTAGATGAGCACCGTGCCCGGAGGCGCACTGCCGGTGGCGCCGAAGGTTGCGCCGCCGTCGGTGGAGACCTGCTTGGTGACGGTCAGCGTGGGGCGGTTGACGGTGATCACCGTCGCCGTGGTCTGCGTCGCCGCCGGGTTGGGCGCGGTGCCCGAGGTGGCGGTGGTGCTGACCGACTGGCTGCCCGAGCTGCCGCTCGTGATGTTGCCGGAGGGAACGGTCTCGGTGAGCCGCCACCGCGCCGCCTGCGATCACGGTGCTGATGGCGATGGTGGTGGTGTTGAGGCCAGCGTTCTTGGTCACGCTGGTGACCGTGTACGGGTTGCCGCCGACGACGATGACGCTGCCGGCGCCGATGCCGTTCACGGTGGCACCCGCGACGCCGTCATAGGGCACGGTGACGGTGCCGTCGCCGTTGGCTGCCGCCGCGGCCAGCGTGGTGCCGCCCAGCGAGACGCTGGCGCCGCCCGGGAAGGTTGGGGTGACGCTGGAGTCGTTGGTCGGCGTCGCCGTGCTGGTCAGGTTGTAGGTATCCGGGCCGTTGGCAGAGCTGGTGACGGTGTACGTCAGTGTCGCGTTGGTTCCCTGCGAGATGGTCTGGTTGGGCGGCGACGTGAGGGTCACCGCCGCGGGCACCAGCGTGACGGTGACGGACGCGGAAGCGCTGACCGCAGCCTGCGCCACGCCGCCGGCGTCGTTGAAGTTCACGGTGGCCGTGTTGGTGATCACCGTGTTGGCAGCGGTGGACGCGAGCGCCGATGAGGCGGTGAGCGCCACCGCGCCGAGTATGAGCGCCGCGGCGCGAAGGGGTCTGAGGCTCGGGGAACTCAGGACAGACGTGGGGTTCATTTGCTCTTTCCTTCCCTCCCTGCGTGGGATTGGGGTGTGAGGGTTCGAGTGCGGATTTGCCGAGCTAGTTGACGCGGACGCGGAACGAGACCTTGCCGCCCGCTCCAGCGGGGACTCGGGCAATGGTCCACCGGATGTTCGTGTATTCGGAGGGAGTGACGACGCGGTGCTCGACGACACCCGAGGGAAGCCTGGTCTGGTAGGTCAGCTTGACCGCGGGCGCGTAGCTCTTGCCGTTGTCGTTGGAGAAGGTGATCTCGGCCCCGTCGCCGGCCGCGCTGTTCGCGATGTAGCGCGTGCCCTTGGGCACCGGATCCTCGATCACCGCGTTGGTCGCAGCTTCGTCGCCCTGGTTGGTGTAGACGAGGACGTACTCGAGGACTTCGCCCGGTGACGCCGAGGTGGCCGGCACGAAGCGGGTCACCTTTCCGGCCGGCGTCGACTCCGTCGTTTCCTTCGTCTGCTGGATGGAAACGACGATGCGCGCTTTCGCCTGCGCTCCCGCAGCAGCGGCGCAGATCGCAAGGGCTAGACAGAGAGCTCTACGTTTCACAAATACCGTCCTTTTCCAGCAGACCTTCTGGCGCCCGCTTGGCTACTGAATAGACCATCCAGGCGAGCACTGAGTCAAGAAATTGACGGAAAAAACATCGTAACTACCGTGACATACAGCTGCTCACCCGGTGGGCTCGTCTTTGCAGTCTCAGCGGCGGACTCGCGTGCGCCCGTGCCCTGGCGCGCGATACCGGCGGAACGACTTTCGGCCGCCCCTCGCGCCCCGAGTCACCCTCTACGAGGCGCGTCGTTCACCGGCGCGACGGCCGGGCGCGCGGCAAGAGAGCGCGCGCGACGATCCGCCCCCAGTTGGCGAGCGAGAGCGGCGCGAGACACACCAGCATGTCGCCCTCGCGGTGACCTGGGTTGCGCTGGGCGAAGAAGGCCACGTCGGGATCGCCGCGCAGCTGGTCCGGAATCGGCGCGACCCATTCCTTGAGCCGCTTGTGCGGCGAGCGCGCGACGATCCCGCGCTCGGGCTGCCACGCCGCGCCGTAGCGATCCTCGGCTAGCCGGGCGATCAGGCGCGTGGTCGCGGGCGGCGTGGCCGCGTCGCCGCGCGGCCAGTATTCGACGAAGTTTCGCGCCAGCAGCAGGTAGCTTTTGTAGCTGAAAGTGTCGAACAGCCAGTAGACCGGGCGCAGTGGGGCGCGCGCGAGCCCGCGCAGGTACGAGGCGACACCGGCTCGCTGGATCAGCTTTCCACCAGGCGCCCGCCGCTGCGGAAGGCGACCAGGTACGCGTGGCGCGCGAACTGGCGGGCCAGATAGTTCCGATCGGCGTCGACGAAGCGCGCGGAGAAGGCGAGCAACTCGTCGAGCAGCGGCGGCGCCAGCGCGCGGCCGTCGTGGAATGTCATGCGCGGCGAGCCCCCGAACAACACGCGCTCATTCTACAGGGGCGCGCAGCGCCGTCACTGCTCGAGGAAGTGCCGCACCTCAGCGCGCCCCGTAGAAATGGTAGTTCGCCGAATAATAGACACTCGCTTCAGCGCCTGCATGTGCCGCATCGCAGCCCGCGGACGGCGCGATGCCACCGGCGGTGTCGACACGCTGAATGTACTTCACGCTCGCGAACGCTCCAGTGCCTTCGTTCGACTTCGCGCGCAAGAGCAACCACGGCACCGCGCCCTGCACCGGCGAGCGTTGCATCACCTCGCCGACGACGCGACTGCCGTCGGCGCTTTCCCAAGTGGGGCCGGCGTAGTGTCTGCCGATCTTCGCACCGCTTTCATCGAACAACTCCGCTTCGGGCGCCTTGAGCACCCACTCGAACGCCGCCCGGTCCGCTGCCTTCGCCCTGCATGTGTAGATCTGGGCGCCCCGCGCGGCCGCGCGCAGGAGCAGCTGCTGGCCGTCCGGCACTCGGAGCTCTTCCGGAACCGCCGCCGGCCGCGGAGGCGGTGTGGATGCGCAAGCGGCCATCGTCCTCCTGATGAGCTAGTCGCGGCCGCCGCAGGGGACTTCCCCGCTTGGCGGGGAAGATGTCGCCGAAGGCGACAGTCGCCAGTCGGACCGCCACGCCGGGAGGCGGGCTTAGCGACTACGCCTGTAGCCGGTAGAAAATGGTCATGAGATGCGTTCTAGCTTAGCTAGTCGTCCCCTTCGGAGTCACCCGCACGCCTGATCTGGCCGCGGATCTCGCCGCCAGGATGCAATGGCGTGTGCATGTTGGCGTAGCCGAAGCCAGCGCGGATCATCTGCAGGATGGCGGCGAGATCGCCGGCGGCAATTCCCTGACCAGTCGGCCCGAGCACGTCCTTCGCGAAGACGGTCCCCGTGACCGTGCCGGAAGTGGTGGCAGGACAAGGCGGCTTTCCGCCGCCTCCGCAGAAGAAGAAGCTGACGCCGCCGTTCACCCCGCGCTGACCGAAGTGGACGTGCGCGAACAGCGGAGGCCCGGTGAGGTTGTCGTAAGCGAGCTGGAACTTGATGCGCGTGTCGTTGTCCAACACCTGCATGTCGAAGATGGCGCTACCGGCCGCAAAGATGGCGGGCACCTCCTGCGTGCCGACCAGTTCTGCGCGGAAGCGCGTTCCGCCATCTTCAGCAGTGGCGGCGAGCGCGATGAACAGCGGAAGTGCTACCGGACGAAGCGCTTTCATGTGATCTCCCTTCGCGGACCGCTGGAGCAATCGCATGGCGACTCCTCCTCTGCGTCGGAGGTTCCGGGTAGCCGCGCCGAGGGCCGCTACTCCAGTCAACGCGAAAAGGCTCGTCTCAACTCTCCAAGTCAAGACGCGACGCGCGAAGCATTCGCGGCATTGTGTCAGTCATGTTTCGCCAGTCCTGGCGGGGTGGCCGGCGCGCGCCCTCGAAGCGTCGGAGAACGTCTACGATCCGCCGGTGTAAGGCCCTTTCACTTCGCCCCAGCCCCACCCCGGCATCGGCGCATCCTCGCCGAGCGCCGCTCCCGGGCGCGAATTGATGACCGCCAGGCGTGTCCCCCATTCCAGGTACGAGACCAGCGCCGAGCGGAATTCCGGATCGGCAGGGACACCCGTCTCATCGGCACACTCGAGAAGGAGCTGCATCCAGCGGTTGCGCTGCGGCTCCGTCAATGCGCGGCCCGCGTGCCGGCGGATCATGTGCGGGTGACCGCCCAGCTCACCGGTGTAGACCTTGGGTCCGCCCAGCACCTCGGCGACGAACGCCGCGACGTGCTTCGAATGCTCGGGAGTGATCTCCGCGAACACGGTGGCGAGGAGCGGGTCGTGCGGGACCTTGGAATAGAAGACTTCGAAGAGACGCTCGATGGCCGGCATGCCGCCCATCCATTCGTAAAGAGTCGGCACCCGCCTCGGCTGGTCCATTGCCCACCTTGAGAACGATCGTTCGGGTGGACTCTAACCGCGGAAATTCATCTTCCCAGACGATGCGACGCTGCGCCGGAAGCCGCGGCCGTGGTTCACTTCGCGTTCGTCCGCTTGCCGATCAACCGCTCCGCGACCTCCAACTGGCGCCGCAGTTGCTCGATCTCCTCGTCCCGCACGCGCACGGAGGAGCGCAGGTCGTCCATCTCGAGGAGAAGCCCCTTCACCTGGAGCATCAGCTTCGCGTGCTGGGACGGTTTCATGGGTTCCTCCGTCGCGAGCGGCGCCTGCTCCACGTCCTTGGTCGCGGCCGTCGCTTTTTTGCGAACAGGAGCGGTCGCGATGCGGCCGGTCGGAGCCGGCTGGTGTGCGAGCTCGTCCAGCCAAGAGAGCAGTCGCCCTGAGTCGTCGTATCCGATGGAGGTGAAGTCCACGTCGAGACCGGGATGCGCGTGCTCCCCATCCGTCCTGCCAAAGGCGCGCTGAACGCGGGCGAGCGCATGGATCATCTTGCGTCCGCCCGGCTTCGCGAGGTCGATCACCAGCTCGGCTCCTGCCGAGAGGAGCCGGTCGGTGCGCAGGAATGCGCCATCCGTCGAGATTTCCTCGACCTGACAGGAAAACGCAAATGATCCGGAGCGGACGTGCGCAGCAATTCCATTGACGCTTTGGCGTAGGCTCCGCGAACCCGGCTGGTTCGACATCGGACCGTCCTTCCACCGTGCGCACAGCGTAATGACTCGGGTGCAGAGGACGCAAGCCACGCGGGTGCGTGTCGGTGCGAGAGGTGCCGGGCACCTGCTCGGCAGGCGCCGGTCGCTTCACCCTGGGGTGCCGGCCAACCGCCGGAAGTACTGGTGCCACCAGCGCGGCTTGACCCGCAGCGGACGCTCGATGGAGTTCTCGCGAACGTACGCGATCGCTTCATCGACGCTCATGCCGCGCAGAAAAATGGCGAGGAGCTGCTCGCGCACCCCCTGATTGAAGCCCGGCTTGTTGCCCCAGTAGTGGGCGATCCAGGGCTGCGCCTCTCGCAGGCGGCCCGTGGCCTGGAACACGGCGCTGTCCGCGAGTTGCTCGACGAGCCAGCTCTCGACGCCCGCGGTGGTCATCGCGTCGCACACCTCCAGGGCCTGCGACAGCAGCGCGACGTTCTGCGCGCCCACGCCCACGACGCCCGAGTTCCACAGCTGCGTCCGCCGGTCGATGGCGAACCCGGCATAGCTGCGGCCCCGTGTCTGCTTCCAGAGGCTGCGGTGGCTGCCCGTTCTCCGTTGGTAAAGCGGCGATTCCAGCTTGTGGAGGAAGACATCTCCCGATTCAAGAGCGGCGAGGAGTGGAGCGAGCGGCCGGCGCACGAGGGTGTCGGTGTCCAGATAGAGGAGGTTGGCCGGCGGCCCCCGCAGCGCCGTCTCGGCGATGGCATTGAGCACCACCCGCCAGACGAAGCGCTGGGGTCCGCTCCAGGCGACGCGGAGGTGCTCGGTCAGCGGAACAATCCGGATGCGCTCGCCCAGCCAGCGATACCATTGCGGTCGATCGGTCGTGACCACCACCTCGGCGGGGCCGGGAAGCCAGGCGAGCGCGGTGAGAATGGCGAGGTGCGCCTGCGCATGCCGCTCGTCCTCGGCCCCGAAACAGACGATGGCGATCCGCGTGAGCACGCTTCTAGAGGGTGACGAGAAAGTCGAGGGTTGCGTCGATCACCCTGGCCACCGCCCCGTCCGGAAGATTGAAAAACAGCGGCAGCCGCGCGAGGCAGGAGGAGAGGCGCTCCGACCACGGCAGCGGCTGCCCGTCGTGCAGGCGGCGGCCCAGGGGCGAAGTGTGCAGCGCCACGTAGTGGGGCGGCGTCGAGATGCCCATCGCCCGGGTGTGCGCGACGAACCGCCGCCGCTCGTCGCCGGTCCGAAACACCAGCGCGAAAAGGTGGGCATTGCCGCGGCCTTTCGGGTGGCCGCGAACGACGGCGACGCCGGCCCTCTCGGCGGGGCCCTCCAGCTCTGCGAGGTAGCGGGCCCAGATCTCCTCGCGGCGCGCCTGGATGCGTCCGAGGGATTCGAGCTGCACGCTCAACCATGCCGCGCTCAGCTCGGCGAGGAGCGGGCTCGTTCCCACGTCGACCCAGGTGTACTTGTCGCAGAGCCCCTGTTCGAAACGATGTCGATCGGTCCCCTTGTCGCGGAGGCACCTCGCGCGCTCGAGGAGCGAGGAGTCGCGGACGATCAGCGCCCCGCCTTCGCCGCAGCCGACATTTTTCGTCTCGTGAAAGCTGATGGCGCCGCAGGACCCGAAGGTCCCGAGCGGCACCCCGCGAAAGGACGCGCCGATGGCCTGTGCCGCGTCTTCGACGATGGCGATTCCTTCCGCCGCAGAACGGAGCTCGTCCATGTCGCAGGAACCGCCCGCGTAATGGACCGGCACGATGGCGCGGGTTCGAGCCGAGCGCAGGCGCGAGACCTCGCGCGGATCCAGGTTGCCGGACGCGTCCACGTCGGCGAACAAGAGCTTCGCGCCGCGCAGCAGGAAGGCGTTGGCTGTGGAGACGAAGGTGAAGGAGGGGATGATGACTTCGTCGCCGGGCTTTATCTCGAGCAACAGGGCGGCGAGCTCCAACGCGGCCGTTGCGGAGCTGACGACCAGCGCCTGGCAGCCGAGCAGCTCGCCCAGGATCTGCTCGCAGCGGCGCCCGAAGGGACCGTTCCCGCAAGCCTGGCCGCGAAGGGCTTGCGCGATCCGGTCGGCCTCTGAACCGAGGCTGACGGCTTTGTTGAAAGGGATCGTTTCGAACTCGCCCTGGGCGTCCGCAAGAGTGCTCGCGGCGTTGATCATTTCCAGCTCCAATGCCGCGAAAGCGTCGACGACACCTCGGCAGCGCTATAAGCAGGTCTCGCGCCACATCGCGTTTCCTCGAGACGCCTGCGGAGGGGTCTCCCCTCCCTGCGCGTTCCTTTTACACCCGTGTCGATGGACGATCAGGTCTCAGGATAGGGTCGGACGAGCCGCTTGCACAGCCGCTCAAGCTCCTGTTCCGCCGCGGAGAGCTCGCCGCGGCCGGTGTACGTACCGGTTCATCGGGCGTACCAGATGGTACACCTGCTCACCCGATCCCGCTGATCGCCGCAAGAGACGATTTGCAGTGCCCGAGGCTGCAAAAGGCCAGCGGTCGGTGTGCTCGCCCAGGGAACGAGACGTAGCTGAGCTTTCGCGGCGCCTACGCGATCGCATCATCAGCTTCAGCCTTGGGCTGGCCTGAGGTCGGACCATCACGATCGAACCGAGCAGCATCGCCTTCCACGAATGGAAGAGAGGTCAGCCATGAAAGCGCTCGTCTACCACGGGCCCGGCAAGCGAGTCATCCTTCGCGCCGGATAGCGACGCGCCCACGAGCATGTCTTCTCCAGATCAATTCCGGCCCGTCGTCAACGCGAAGGTCGGAACCATGAGCTTGCGCCGGGGCGACGTGGGGAACCCCCATCCGCTCCGAGGACGAGGCGAAGATGGTGCGATTCCACCAGGCGCTCTCGGAAAGCAGCGTCTACTTCAGATTTTTCGGCACCCTGAAGCTGGAGACGCGCACCGCGCATGAGCGGCTCGCGCGCATCTGCCTCCTCGACTGCGACCGGCAGATGGCGCTGGTCGCCGAGTCCACGCCGCTTCG
>WNFJ01277127.1_pt1 | contig 10694 bp, 8 predicted proteins | sample 5400461 | NCBI WGS metagenome assembly WNFJ01 (sample SAMN13153349, study PRJNA577476) | soil metagenome | isolation source: 115 cm saprolite on Douglas fir-dominated hillslope | place: USA:California | collected 2013-09-17
GGGGACAGCGAAGGGCTTCGTCTTTTTGAGTCTGGAAGATGAGACAGGAATTTCGAACGTGATTGTGAATCCTGACCTTTACGAGAAATACCGCGTGGTAATCAACCGTGAGAAATTCCTTCGGGTGGAAGGCGTCCTGCAGAATCAGGACCATACCATTTCCATCAAAGCCGCGCGCGTTCTGCCCATCTCAATTAGCGCAGCGGAAACGCAGTCGCACGATTTTCACTAACGTCGGGCCGCCTTTTTATAAAGAGGCTCGCCTGATGTTTTACCGGAACGACTGGGAGGCGAATTTTCCCCCGATGGGTGAGGATATGAAAAGCCTTGATTTAGAGCTGCCTGCTAGTTTGGCGACCAGCAACACTGCCATAAGGTCCTTTATTGTTTATTCAATATTTGTCGCAGGTCAATACTACTAGTAGAATCTTCCACCAATTGTTCTCCACTTCCAGGAGGCCGCTTCATGAAGCGAGGGGTGCCTGGGCTCTTACTGGTAATAGTCACGCTGTGCGTGATCATTTCGGTCGGGCAAACGTACGCACAATCCACACGCCCGGAAACATGGACGTACAATCCCCAAGAATCGAATGCACCCTGCCCGTCGATGCCCACCTGTGGTGCTTGGGTCGGATTCCGCAAGGCCCACCCATGGCCTTATCAAGCCTTTGCCCTGGATGAAGGAACTGCGGAAAACGTAGTTATTATCTCCGAACCACCACTGCTATTCACACACGAAGGATTGAAAACGGTATTGAATGCACTGTTCGGAGGCAACTTGGTTTCAGTGCATTACTACAGGTGGCCGACCGGACTCGATGGATGGTTGGAGGATGTGGTTCTTAGCGTACGCAATGTCGATCAGTCGCACGTCGACGTGCTTTCAGGTGCGAACTTTGAGAAATGGAAAGCTCCCGCGGAGCTTGTCGACCGATTGCGGCTACTTCACCAGTTCTTCTATGGAACGTCTAGAGGTTTTTGGGTGGACCGGATTACCAGCCAGAGTCCCACCCGGGGATTAATACCAGACCTCAGAATACCAGTGTCCGACCTCGCCGGTTGGCTGGATGACGAAAAGATATTGTGGAATTCCGCTGACGGCGCGGGCGGTGGGCGCACAACGAGGGAGCTGTACGCGGAAAAGATCCTTGGTGTTTTCCGATCTGGTGGCATGGTCGCAATCGTCGTGCCACGGGCTGTGCGGTTCGACGATCTTGAACCTCATTTTCGTCGGTTCGCGACCGCGTCCGATCTGCTCATTGGGGCTTCGCGAACGGATGCCGGCGGGCTGCTCCTATTCGCACGTTTGCGCCAGCTACCTCTTGGGGTGCTACCCCCTTTGCGCATGGAAACAGTGGCGAGGTTTGCCGCGAGCCCTAGCGAGCACCTCGCCCAGAGCTATGAGCGTCAGCGTATTTTTGCCGGTCGTCTGAGGACAGGGGAATACGCCGGTTGGGATTGGGCACCGATCTTGCTGTCGCCGCAGCTTGATGACAGCGAGTTTGGAACTCTGCTGAACCTCGCCGATCAGATTCTGAAATCATGGTCGCAGCGTGGGCAGGTTGATTATTTCGGTTTTGCGTATCCGCGCCCGGAAAGCTTTCCGTTCGGAGATGTGGCAGCCAGCGAATACTTCGCCCAGAGGTTTCGCACTACATCTCTGCTCTTCAATTGGAACACTGAAGGAGTGGCAACGGTAACGACGGTGAACGGCCGGGACATCCTTACGAGCGACCGTACTGGTGCGCTCCCCGTCTTGTATATGCCGTCCGATGCTATCGGCGAAGCTGGCGCGAGGCAGGGTACGGTGCGTTCGCCTATGCAGCAAGAAGCTGACAGCCGCGCAGTTGGGGCACGAGATTATTTCTCAGGGATGGGCGATCCGATCCTCGTTCGGGTTGTACAAAATGTATTGCTGTGTCAAGCGTTCCAGAGCTTCCTTCTCTCGGACTCGCCACAAACCACAGGGGTATCACGGTCGGACCAGGTTGCAGATGTTTTGCAGAAACGAGCCGCTGCGTGGCTAGCAGAGATCGCGAAGGGGAAAACACAGGCCGACCGGGAGATTAACTCGATTGTGACGCAGTTCATGAGGGCGCGAGGACTCACGACCGACGAGATGGCGCGCATCTTGGGCTCTCCCCAGAGTGTTGAGAGAGATTTGCAACAGCGAGTGGAGCGCCTCCGCTCAGAAGCGACGGAGGAGGAATGGATCTCTTCTTACTTGCGCAACGCGAGCCGGAATGCAGATGCTTTGTTCTTTGGCACGTGCGATAGAGTCGGCGGCCATATCGAAACTAAAGCATCGGGTCAATCCAAGTGCGTTTGGACGAGCATCTTCGGTACCTCGGCGGAGTGGGTCTTTTTTTCTTATAACGCATACCTCGCCGGAGTCGACAGACTCCGGGCCAGACAGAAACAGATCGCGGCCAGTTTCGAGGGCGAGCAGCGGGAGCTGATGCGACTTTCGGAAACGTATGCCAAGGCCGCCGAGGTCGCTCAAAAGGTATCAGAACGAGCCTCCGACACTGACCTCGAAAATGTGCTGCGGGATGTTCTCGAAGCGATTTCTCGAACGCCGATAAACGGGTCAATCCGAACCCCTTCGATTGTTTTGTCAAAGAACAGCGTGGACGTGAGATCGATCGGCGGGCACAACATTGATCTTATTCCTCGAAGAAGATTGGTCGCACCTGCCGCGGGACCAAATCTGCCCTCAGAATTGCCGCCACCTCGTCCGCAGGTGGAGTCGTTGAAGGTCGACCCAACGGGATCGCTCCTAGATGAAATGTTGACGGCAGCCGACAAGGGTGGTCTAACAGCACAGCAAGCTGAGGAGTTGAAAGCGAAGGCTGCGAGATTCCAGTGTGACGCGCTGGTCGTTCAAGGCGAAGGTGGAGTCAGTTATGTGGTAAAAAGTGGCGCCGAACCGCAAGCGGTCTTTGGGAAAAGCGGACTCATTGATGCTCTTGGTGGACCACGTGCGGCTCGGCTCGTGCGCTTCGAGAACTTCCCGGATTCGACTGTAGAGAACATCGCACGTACCGCGGCACTCCTCAGGGCAAGTACACGCCAGGGCGGCTTTGGCCGAGCGATCGATGCAATCGGAGCATTGCTCGGGGATCGAAGGGCGGAGAGGAAAGCTGCGCTCATTATTCAGCGTGAGCGTGGGTTCGAAACGCTCGCTCTTAGGGAGGAGTCGGGAAATGGTTCGTTCAGCGAACCGATTCCATCGCATAGTTCCTCCATCGCAAGTCCGACTCCAGTGCAATGGGCCTTGCTATTCGGCAAGGAGCCGAAGCTGGTGAACTCGCAGGCGCTTGTTGTGCGCTTCGGTGACGGACGCGGCCGTTTTACGTCCCTTGGCATTCGCTTGGAGGCAGGCGAAAAAGGACACACCGCGACTCCAGTCGGGCTCAGGCGAATCGTTAACGAGTGGCTCAAATCGGAGCCCACCCGGCCAATGCCATGGCCCGAACAGATCATAGAGCTGAGGGAGAAGATTCGCGAAGATCTGAAGAATCCGGAATTGGAGCTGCAATTTTATTATAGGAGCAACAAGGGCAAGGTCCGAGCCGCCGAAGCGGATTGGCCCAAGCCATGCGAAGAGCTGGGGTGCGCCGCGTGACGAGTCGGAACTCGACCGCTTCGCGCTGCGCTGTTCTTATTGCGATTCCTGCAAGCCGCGAAGAATTTGATGCGGCGTTGAGCCGTACGCCTCTGCCGGACTACCTTTTGGAGGATTTCGGTTACAGCGTTGACCCTCACGCGGGATGGGAGAAATACGAAAGGGTAGCGAAGGCCGCAGAGGCACTGATTGGCACTGCGCGGAAGTTGGGAGCTGGGGTTTTTGTAAGAGCTACGTTGGAGGATGTGACGCGCGCAACGGCTCGATACCAATACGTGGTCGTTTGTGCGCACTGGCGTGGTGCGCGTGTGACGGCACGAGATCTCCGGTCTAACCCGGAGACGATTGTCCAGCGAATTCGGCAGCACCCTGCGCTGGCATCGTTACACCCGCAGAGTTGCGATGAAGACTGCGTAGTGGAGTCATTGAATGTGGCGATTAAGGACAAGGACTTGTCTCTGCTTAGCTCGCTACCGAAATCGGTATTGGAGGCTGCAAAACGAACACCCGCCATAGGCCAAGTCCTTTCGCGCGACATCATTGACAAGGCCTTGCGTCCCGATATCGCACCTGGAAACTGTGTCGAGCTTTTCGATGGGCTGCACACACCTGGTGAGTTTGAGGCCATGCTATGGAGCGGGTTCGCAGGGGAGCTTGATCTGGCACTTTGTAGGTCAGTGTCGCTCGCCACGTCGCTCGACTTGCGGCGCAAAAACCGAATTGCGAATCTGTATTGGGATTGCCAGGTTGACGCCGCGCCGCAGCTGCGGAAGATCGCGATGACCCTAGAAATGATGGCCGCGAACGGTGGCGGCTATATCCAAACCAGGTTGAGCGTTGAAGAAGCTGAACTTCGAAACGTGAGGACTCGCATGGGATGGGAAAAGAGGCTGCTCAAATATCTTCGCCCGGTTGGCCTGCTTGGTTCCGAACCGATTAAGAAATCGCTGGTTAAGGATCTCGAGGGGCACCGACGTCTGACCAGAAATCTTTACTGGATCTGCTTTGCCATCGTGTGTGCGGGTGCGTTTGTCGCTGTCGCAGCCGTCGCGATTGATGTGTATCGGGGGAACTCGCACCGTACCGCGGCGATTGTCGGTGCCGGAGTGACCATCCCGGTTCTGATTGGATTGATGCGTGGAATCGTTCGGGAGTGGAGCCAGACGGACCTCATGCTCAGGGTGATCGCCCAGAGCGACGAGGCGACAATTCAGCAGTTTCTCCAGAAAATGCTCAATCGATTCGGTGATGGCGCAACTTCGGATAAGCCATCGGGAGCTGGTTCTGCCCGACAATCCGAGTAGGCAAGAACGCGCGGCAGACTTCGGGTTCCTGACCCGAGCGGCAACAACTGCCTGCATGCTTCGATGTGATACGACAATAGAGAAGCCCGCCGGCATCCCGTGAAGGATGCGGCGGGCTCGCGTTTCAGGTGGTAGCGATGAAATCTGCTAGCAAGATTCGGTCTCGTCGCTGTCGCCAGCCTTCACCTTCAACTGGCTCAAGCTGCATTCGGCAAGCTGGATGTCGTCGCGAACCTTGCCGAAATACTTCGCTTGGATGAGCTTTCCGTCGGGTCCGGGATGGCAGTAGAGATACTGAACCTCAACAATCTCGCCTTCCTTCGGCAGGCGATAGCGGTCGGGCACTCCCACGGTTCCCATGAATCGCTGGCGATTGGCATCCAAGAGATACACCGCGATGGAGCGATGTCCGTCATTCGCTTTCTTCTCGGGCTTGGGGCCAACGATGAGGGAGGCGGTGACGACAAACTTGCACTTGTAGTGCTGTCCCGCTCGTCCGCCAGCGTATACGGCGCTGCGGTTCTTGCACACAAACCCTTCGGCGTTCGCCCTGTGCATCCTTTTCACGAAGTCCCGCTTGGCCTTCGTTGTCATGGCCGTTTCGCAGACTCGCAACACGTCGCTAACTCCGCGAAAGTGCTGGGTCAGGTGCACATAACGGATTTCGTATGGTTGAACGCGCAAGTCCGTGTCGTTCACGCTGAGCAAGTCCCAGATGTAGAAGCGTGAATCAGTGATTTCGCCGTCCGCTAGGAAACTGTGCGCCTGCACTCGGTCTAGCGATTCGGCCAGCCGAGAGTCAATAGGGATAATGTGGCCGAGCTTGTTGATGCCTGAATATTTCCCTTCGGCTTTTTGTACTGCGAGCCGCCTCCCGTCGAATTTCTGCTGGAACCACCAAGCCGCATCCTCCGCCAATAGTAGTGCTTCTGGCTCCTCGATAGGGGTCAGCAACTCCGGGGTATGGCCGGAATGCTCTTTTGTGGCAGGCAGTCCGACCGCGATTGCCTCATTGCCGTTTGCACTCGCGTGCGCGATTTGATAGCCCTTGCCTGTTTTCTCCCGGAGGATGCGGTCATACACTCGCTTCGCCTCCTCGTAGCTCGTACCACTCACCTTCACATCGCTCTGCAAGGCGGAACCGCGTCGCCCCCACTGCGCTTGAACGGCCCATTGGTCTTGTGCGCCCTCCAACTGCAGGTGGTACACCTTGTCGGAACTGCCTTGCTGGTAATACAACTCTGCACGTTCTGGTTGCATTGTTCGCTCCTTTGGTTTGTGGGTTTTTGCCTTTTGCGCAGCGGCACTTTGCTGCACAAAAAACAAAGCCCTTCCTAGCCGTCCCGGGCGCTTCGCCGCGTGCGCTGTCAAGGCCGCGAGTTAGGCGTTCATCGGAGCGCAGCGAAGAGCCTTGACAGAAGAAGCAGGCGGCGAAGCGCAGTCTTTCGGTAGGAAGGGCCGAACGAAATGAATGGCTCTCGGGTTTGCTTATTTAACTGGCGTCTGTTTTCCTAAGGAACAAGATGCAGAAGGAAATCCGCGCGCGTTTGGACTCGTTGCCCAAAACGGAAGCGTCATTTGTCGAGCCGATGGAGTGTCTATCGGTGTCAAAGCTCCCGGAGGGGCTGGAATGGATTTGGGAAATTAAGTTTGACGGTTATCGAGCCCTGGCGGTCAAGTCCGGAACTGGTGTCGCGCTGTTCTCGCGGCGGAGAAAATCTCTGAATAGCCAATTTCCCTATATCGTGGAAGCACTGGCCGATCTGCCTGCAGGAACGGTCGTAGACGGAGAAGTAGTCGCCATCGATGAAAGCGGCCGGCCGGACTTCAATCTGTTGCAAAACTTCCGCGCAGAAGCGTCTCGAATTCGGTACTACATTTTCGATCTGTTGTGCTGGGAGGATCGTGATTTGACCCACGTTCCGATGGTCGAGCGGCGGGCGCTGTTGAAGTCTGTTGTCGTCATCCCCGACAAAAGAATCAGGATTTCGGACTATTTCGAGGCAGCGCCAAAGGACCTACTGTGTGCGGTCCGCGAGCAAGGGCTGGAAGGGATCATCGGGAAACGAAAGGACAGCCTGTACCAGCCGGGGAAGCGAAGCGGTGCCTGGATCAAGTATCGCGTGAATCGTGGGCAAGAGTTTGTCATCGGCGGATACTTCCCCGGACCACACGGCTTTGACTCACTGATCGTCGGCTACTATGACGGAGGGAAACTGATGTATGTGGCAAGAACTCGGAACGGATTCGTCCCGGCGTCCCGGCGACAAGTGTTTTCGAAACTGAAACATCTTGTGACGCCGGCCTGCCCCTTCGTAAATTTGCCGGAGACGAGGCGATCACGATTTGGGGAAGAACTCAACGCTGAAAAGATGAAGAAAGCAGTTTGGTTGAGGCCAGAGGCCGTCGCTCAGATTGAATTCCTCGAATGGACGGGAGCGGACAGATTGCGACATTCAAAGTTTGCGGGACTTCGCGAGGACAAAAATCCCCAGAGCGTGGTGAAAGAACACGCTCTTCTTGAGTAGCATTTGAGGTTCAAGTCTACAGTTTTGGACGAGTTGGATCGGTTTCGCCTTGCGCGACCGCTGTGGGCTTTTGGGTAGCACTTGCATCCCATGCTCCGGTACCTAAGAGCGTTTTCGCATGCGAGAAAGCCAGCTGCAGAGAGTAGGTCACGGTTGCTACGGGGTCGAGAATGCCAGCGACACTCAAATCTTGGATGCCGGTTTTCTCTGAGTCATAGCCTAGGTCCAAATCCTTTGCTCGCTCGATCTTGGTTAGGTTCTCTGTTTGGTCACTCTTGCTATTCACCAAGAGTTGTCGTATAGGGGCCTCCAATGCTTGCGCAATAACTTTGACGCCCGCGATTTCCCCTCGTCTTTTGAAGGAGAGTTTCTTGAGGGTAGCTTTGGCACGGAGAAAACTGAGCCCGCCCCCCATTACGAACCCCTCCTCGATTGCTTTCTGAACGGAATACATAGCGCTCTCTGCTGCGTAAGATCGATCAATTCGGTCCTGTTCGGTCATGCCACCGATCCTGACTGCGGCAATGGCTCCGCTAAGTCGAACTAGCCGCTCGCGAAGCTTTTCACGGTCGAAGTCACTGTGGCTCTTCGCAATTTCGTTCCTTATCGCCTGGACATGCTTGCCGATAGTGGATTCACCGGCGCCACCGAGGATTGTCGTGCCGGCCTTCGTAACTATTACTTTGCGAGCGCGCCCGACGTCTTTGAGCGTTACATTCGCTATGCTTCGGCCCGAGCTCAGCGTGATGGGAGTAGCTTCTGTCAGTGCGCCGATGTCTTGAAGGATGGCCCTTCGCCGGTCGGCGTATCCCGGCGCTTTAACGGCCACGCAGTTTAAGGTGCCTCTCTTTCGATTCACGATGAGGGTGGCGAGTGCCTCGCCTTCCACATCCTCTGCGATCACAAGCAACGGCTTCTTGCTTTCCGCGACTGCCTCGAGCAAAGGCAACAAGTCTTTCATAGAAGAGAGCCGAAGTTCATGAATGAAAATATACGCATCGTCGAGCACGATCTCTTGGGCTTCTGTTGGAAAGAGAAATGCGGCGTCGATGTATCCTTGGTCGAAGTTCATTCCTTCCTGAACCTCTAGCGCAATTTCTAATGAGTTGCTTTGTTCGATGAGAACTACGCCGTCGTGGCCAGCTTTGGAATACGCTTCCATGACAAGCTGCGCAATTTTCAAATCTCCTCCCGCCGCGGTTCGGGCAACGTGAATCAGGGACTCTTTGTTAGCAGTCTTGCTGCGACTTCTGATAGAGGCCACCACTGCTTCCGTGGCACGCTCCATGCCCAGCAAGAGTTCAGGGCGGGGATGACTTCGCTTGAGCGCGATGTTGCCGAGTTCCAACATCTTCTCGAAGAGCAAGACCGCCGTTTTTGTACCATCGCCGACTCGGTTGGACATTTCCTGTGCCAGTCCAGTTGCGTGGTTTATTCCGATTTCCTCAAGTCGGTCTGCTGAGTGGATAGCCCGTGCGATTAACACGCCTTTCCTGAAGTATTGCTGCTGATGAGGGGCAACATTCACTGATACCTGGGCGCTCCGAGGTCCGAACGCATAGGCAAGCGCATCGCGGACCATCCGCACGCCCCTAAGTATGACGTCCTGAGCATCACTCGCTGGAACCAAAGAACCGACCCTTTGCTGCTGTGGAAATTGTGAAGTGTCGTATGGCCAGCCAAGTTCCGGAATTATGTCCTCACCCGCGAGGACCTGCTTGAGAGTCGCCGTGATCGATTTCTTGAGCTTGCGCTGCCAATCAACCTCCTTAGTGTCATATCTGATGCAGCGGCGATGCCGGTAATCGAAAGGCACATCGTCAAAACTCTGCGTGATGATGACGGTGGGTACACCTAATGTGTGGCAAATTCCCAACTCATAGTTGACGTTGGGGTTTCTCTCCGTAACGTCAGCGACAACTACAGTAGCCACCCAAATTTGCTTCCAGATGTCCTGGATTATGGGGCCGGTGCTGTAAATTTCATCTGCTTTTCGAGTCTCCAGTCCAGCGGATTTGGCGGCGGGCTTAATGATCTCTTCGTAATAACTGTCGAAGGGGGGTTTGAAGGGCATAAGGACGAAAACAAGGTTCGGATCGACTTTGGGGCGGTAAACCATGGCGGTTTATTCTTGCTTCGTTTCCTTCAATTCGCAAAAAAAGATTTGTGGCCGATGCGGGGTGAGAGAACTGAATTGCGCCCGCTTCGTTTTCCGTTTCATCCTAACAAAAAAGCGGGTTAGATGCCTGAGCCCGAATGGGCCCAGTCAAGGCGACTCACGCAGTCCGCAGCAAACGGCAGAGCAATCCTCGCTGTTTGGTTAGCGTTAGCTATCGCTGCTTCGGCCCACGAGAAATCAGGGCTGCGGTTGAGATCGTGATTGCAATTAGGAGCCATGACGCTGGAGGAACAACAACGAATGCGAATGCGGTCTTCGCCCTCGGAGGCCCCAAGGCAACATCTCCGTAAATGACCAAAGAACTCACCGTGAGAACCAGCATCACCCCATAGAGCGTCGCGCTGGTAAGCACGGACCAATCCTTGGAAACGGTAGTTGCAAATGCTAGGGCCACAAATGGGGAGAGGACCCAGATCGCAAAGAGTATGAGTAGGACGCGAGAAGGATTTCGATGACCTGCATGGAGCATGAAACCGATTGAGCCCGCTGCCCCAGTGGGCAGCGCGATTAGGGCCGCTGTCCGTAAGACACTGAGACTGCGAAGCTCGCTTGTCGATTGCGTTGGGGCTCGATTGTTGTTCATGCATAGTACCGGGAGAAATCACTTGCGAGGTCGGCCCGTCCGTTTGGTCTTGTAGTTCTTAACTTCGCGTCGGTCTAGGAACGTTTTGCCGCCAATCTTCAGAACACGAAAGCGACCCTTTTGGACTAGATCCGATATTGCCTGGGGAGACACGCCACGAATCCGAGCAGCTTCCGACTGAGAAATCCATTTCCCAGGAGGGATGTCTTTTGTCACTGAGAAAGTACTTGAATGTTTCAAGTCTTTTGTCTTATGCTTTGACATGGAAAGTCAGACGATGGTGGCGTTGAGCATTGGAATTTAGTTTAGCCGGATAAGACGATATCGCAAGGTAAGGCCCCGTTCCAATCTCGGCAACGTCACCGTAACGGGACGCGCTGGTGTTCGAAGCACCGAACGCGCCCCTAACCAAAGTCGCCTGGATTAGAGGCAACGATGGCTGGATTAGAAGTTATCGGGTTCCGCTTTGGGG
>WNFJ01277238.1_pt1 | contig 10694 bp, 13 predicted proteins | sample 5400461 | NCBI WGS metagenome assembly WNFJ01 (sample SAMN13153349, study PRJNA577476) | soil metagenome | isolation source: 115 cm saprolite on Douglas fir-dominated hillslope | place: USA:California | collected 2013-09-17
GGCGACGACAGCAAGCTTCCAGAAATCCTTAAAGTATCGGTAAAGAGTAGCCATCGCTTCGGAGTCGTCGTCCCGTGCACCACGTTAGATGATCTGTTCTGGGAACCGTTACCATCTTCGCTTTCGGCCTCCCTTCATCCTGAAGCATCAGGCCATCGCTGCATCGCTACATCCGCCACGCGAAACAGTTGTTCCCTCGTCCCACCGTGCTGGGCTTGGAGGGCGACAGCCTACTCATCTTCGAGTTTGCTGAACTTTTGCTGAATTAGGCTGCAAATGAGAGTATTTGGGCGCAACTGGGAACCACCTAACGCAAACAAAACACGTGATAATCGGTGAGTGCGAATCGAGCGGGTAGAATTAGCAAACCGCCGCCTCCGGATGTTGGCGATCGCCGCGAACCGCTCCACAACTTCTTGCTTCCTTGCTCCAAGGGGCGATGCTCGGGATCGCCCCGTCGGAACGCCCCGAACAATGGCCGACTAGGTCAAAGCGAGATTTGGCAAATTTTTGGCAAAATGGATTTTTATGACAATTCTCCAGAAGAGGAGAAAGCGTTGATCACCGCGTATTTATTGGTGATTTGGATGGCGGGCCTGGGTGGACTTGAACCACCGACCTCGCCCTTATCAGGAACGGGACCTTCGCTATATATTTGCCGACACCATCGGGTCCGTGTGTTCTTCAGAATGAGTTAGCGATTTCGCGAGGTGGCAAGGAGCGGCACCTGTCGTTCTCGTGGAAGACGTAGTCAAGTTCGACTCACTTTTGTTGGTCGTTTGCGAACAAGAATCACTTCGACGAATAGCCGGCTATCCTCCCACGTAACTCCAATCATTTTGCGAAGGGTAGGGTATGGTCTGCATTAGGTCGCGCTAGCAGGGATAGCATTGGCGGCGCGAAGCGACTTAACGTCGCGCATTGGCGGTCGGCCGAAGAAGCGACTGTACTCACGATTGAATTGGCTGACGCTCTCGTAGCCGACTTCGTAAGCAGCATTCGTAGCATCCATCCCATCCATGAGCATCCGTTCCCTCGCCCTCTGCAGCCTAAGCTGCTTTTGGTATTGAAGTGGACTCATTGCGGCTAACGCACGGAACTGATGGTGAAGTGTGGAGACCCCCATCCGGGCAATAGTCGCAAGTTCGTCCATGTGCAAACGCTTCGCGTAGTTTTCTCTCAGCCAGGTAATGGCTCTCGCAGTTCTGTTGCCGAGATCGCCCGTCGTTGCAATAGTCCGGAGCCGCGCCCCCTGCGGAGTTCGCAGGATGCGGTAAATGATTTCGCGTTGGACTAAGTGGCTCAGAAAAGGGATGTCTTCCGGCGTATCAAGAAGTTCCATAAGCCGTGAGCATGCCTTCAGCAAACCGGCCGAGGCCTGACCGACGGCGACGCCCCGCCGCTGCGAAGAGACTTCCGATTCCGGTAATTCCTCGCGATTGAGAATCTCCTGCACAATTGTCATGTCGAGACGAAGCAGCATCGACAGTAGTGGCACTTCTTCCGAAGCCTCGACGATTTGGCTCTCAATGGGAACATCTATCGAGGACAAGAAAAATGAAGAAGGACCACAGAGGTATGGGGTTCCTCCGAGGCTCATGCGCTTTTTCCCTTGTACGAAAACTGTCAGGCTGGGCTCGACCGCAGCGCGATAACATGCCGTGGATTGCGTTCGGCGAAAAAGAACCAGGCCGGGAATCGCCGTCGAATGCTCTCCGACCGTTGGTGCGTGAGCAACGATTCTGCTGACTAGTTCCGTCCTTACATCCATCTCTGCCGAGTTGGCAATCTTTCGTGCGGGCTTTGTCACTGTTTCACCCCTTTCTTAGGGTACTACTCCCACTGGCCAGATCGTGCACAAAATCCGAACTTCAAACAGGATTAGGCAAAGAATCGGCAGTATCGGGAAAGCACTGTGAGCTCCACATTTCGTATCTTTGGATTGGAAAGAGGAGTTCTGAAACGCGCCATACGACAGAGGCGAATATGAAAAACCTGCTTTCGCTAGTCCTCATTACGGCATTCTTGGGGACAACCGCTTTACAACATTCCAGCACTCCAGAGCGCGCCTCTAAGCAGGAGATCCAGAACCGGTTTATCGGGGCTTGGCGGCTTGTATGGCTCGAAGAGCCTGACGAAGCCGGATCGGTTCACATGGCGGATTGCGCGGGGCTGCTCGTCTACACCCGCGACGGCCACATGTCGGTCCAAGTGATGTACCGCAACCCGCAAACCGCCGTGCAAGCCGGCCGGGTTCAGTATGCGCAAGGCGGTTACGAAGCCTCGTTTGGCACCTATCAAATCGACGAGAACTCGCACACTTTCATTTTTCATGTCGAAGGCGCCATGGTGCGCAGTCTCATCGGCAAAGATCTTCCACGTGCCTACGAATTCTCTGGAAACCAGCTGCTCGTGAATTCCACAAATCCGAACGAACACTGGCGCGTGGCCTGGGAACACTACTAATCGGCCATACGTGAAAAGGAGCAAAATGCAAAAGCGCAAACTTGGGAAAAGCAATCTGGAAGTTTCCGCCATCGGCCTGGGCTGCATGGGCATGAGCTGGTCATATGGCCCGGCGAAAGACAAGAAGGAAATGACCGCACTTCTGCGTGCCGCCGTGGAACGTGGCGTCACCTTCTTTGATACCGCCGAAGTCTATGGTCCGCTCGCCAACGAAGAGCTGGTGGGCGAAGCGCTCGCGCCGTTCCGGAACCAAGTCGTGATCGCAACCAAGTTTGGCTGGAAGCCCGCGCCGGGCGATGAAGTGCGATGGAGCCTCCTGGATAGCCGGCCGGAACACATCCGCCGGGTAGTCGAAGGGTCGCTGAAGCGGCTGCGCGTGGAAGCAATCGATCTCTACTATCAGCATCGCGTGGACCCCGAAGTGCCGATAGAAGACGTGGCTGGCGCCGTGAAGGACCTCATCCACCAAGGCAAGGTCAAGCACCTCGGCCTGTCCGAAGCCGCCGCAGCCACTATCCGTCGAGCTCACGCAGTGCAACCCGTCACCGCAGTGCAAAGCGAATACTCGCTGTGGTTCCGGAATCCTGAGAAGGAAGTGCTACCGACGCTAGAGGAACTTGGAATCGGTTTCGTTCCCTACAGCCCGCTAGGTAAGGGATTTCTGACCGGCAAAATTGAGGAGAATGCGAAGTTCGAGAGCACCGATTTCCGAAGCATCCTGCCACGCTTTGCGCCGGAGGCTCTGAAGGCAAATCAAGCCTTCGTGAATCTGCTCCACCAGATTGCACAACGGAAGAAAGCGACGCCTGGTCAGATTGCGCTCGCGTGGTTGCTCGCCCAGAAGCGATGGATCGTTCCCATTCCGGGTACGACAAAGCTGCATCGCCTCGAAGAAAACATTGCAGCGACGGCAGTCGAACTTACGCCGGATGATCTTCGCGACATCGAAATCGCCGCGTCACACATCGCGATTCAGGGCGCCCGTTACCCCGAGCAGATCGAACAGATGAGCAACCGTTAAGGGAGAAGGAGAGAGGAATGAAAGGAGCAGTTCTGTATGGCCCGCGCGACGTGCGCTTCGAGGAGCGCGAGGCCCCGAAAATCGAGAAGGCGACCGACGCCATCATCCGCATCTCGGCGACGTGCGTGTGCGGGTCGGACCTCTGGCCCTACCGCGGCATCAATCCGGTGCCCGAGCCTACCCCGATGGGGCACGAATATTGCGGGATCGTCGAGGAAGTAGGAAGCGCCGTCAAATCGGTGAAGCCCGGCCACTTCGTCATCGGTTCGTTTTTCGCATCCGACAATACCTGCCCCAATTGCACGTTCGGATATCCGTCGTCCTGCGAGCACCGGGAGTTTGTCGGCACCGCGCAGGCACCCGTGCTGCGCGTTCCGCTTGCGGACGGCACACTCGTCGCCACTCCGGCCGTTCCGTCGTCGGAGCTGATCCCGAGCCTGCTGACACTTTCGGATGTCATGGGCACGGGCTGGTTCGCCGCCGATGCAGCCAACGTAAAGCCGGGCTCGACGGTCGTTGTCGTTGGCGACGGCGCTGTCGGATTGCTGGGTGTCCTCTCCGTGAAGCAGATGGGCGCGGAGCGGATCATTGCGATGAGCCGTCAAGAGAAGCGCCAAAAGCTCGCCCGCGAGTTCGGCGCGACCGAGATCGTGACCGAGCGCGGCGACGAAGGTGTTGCCCGCATCAAGGAACTGACCAAGGGAATCGGCGCGGACTCGGTGCTCGAATGCGTCGGCACGCAGGAGTCGATGATGCAGGCGATAAGCTCCGTGCGCAAAGGCGGCTCCGTCAGCTATGTCGGCGTCCCACACGGTGTCGAACTGGATGGTGAGACTCTGTTCTTCGCTCACGTTCACCTGCACGGAGGACCGGCTCCCGTGCGCCGCTACCTGCCTCAGCTAATCAACCTCGTATGGAACATGACCATTGATCCCGGCAAGGTCTTCGACCTTACCTTGCCTCTCGACCAGGTCGCGGAGGGGTACCGCGCGATGGACGAGCGGCGGGCGATCAAGACGCTGCTGCGTCCGTGAAGACCTCAACGGGAAAGGATTCTGAAATGACTACATGGCTGAAAAACGATCTTGGAAGGATTGCCGATACGGACGACCTGCACATCTCGCCGTTGCGTGAGGACGGCAGGACGTATGGCACTCCAACGTGGATCTGGTCCGTCGTGGTGGACGGCGCCCTCTATGTGCGTGCGTATAACGGCAAGGAATCGCGGTGGTACAAGGCCGCGCTGCGGCAGAAGGCGGGGCGAATCACGGCCGCGGGGATGACGAAGGAAGTCACCTTCGAGCCGGTGGGCGGGCAAATCAACGACCGCATCGATGACGCCTACCGCGCGAAATACGCGGGCAGCCCGTACCTCAAGCCGATCATCGGCGAGCGCGCCCGCGCCGCAACGGTCAGGGTCGTGCCGCGCGAAACCACGAAATAAAGGAGGGAACCATGCCCCATGTGATTGTGAAGTTGTGGCCCGGAAAATCGGAACAGCAGAAGACGCGCCTTGCCGAGGCGATTACCAAGGACGTGATGAACATCCTGCACTACGGCGAAGAGTCGGTTTCCGTGGCAATGGAAGAAATCAAACCGAACGAGTGGGGGGAGAAAGTGTACAGGCCCGAAATCAAGAACAACCTGGACAGGCTCTATAAGAAGCCCGGATACGATGAGAACGACCTTTGAGACAGCCGCCATATCCTTCCCGGCACCGGCGCCTGGCAATTGCCCGCAGAAATCTGTGTAGAGGATGGGAACAATGCAGAAACGCAAACTAGGAAAGAGCAATCTTGAAGTCTCGGCCATGGGACTTGGCTGCATGAGGCTGAGTCCTGGTCACGGAACTGTAGCGGGAACCAGGCAGGAGATGATTGCGCTGATTCGGGCAGCGGTCGAACGCGGCGTCACTTTCTTCGATACCGCTGAAGTCTACGGTCCGTTCGTGAATGAAGAACTCGTGGGCGAGGCTCTCGCACCCATGCGTGACCGGGTGGTGATCGCGACCAAGTTTGGGTTCCAGATTGACTCCGAGAAAGATCCGCATCCAGTCGGTTTGAACAGGCGGCCGGAGTACATCAAAGAGACCGTCGAGGGCTCGCTAACGAGGCTAAGGGTCGACACCATCGACCTGCTCTATCAGCATCGCGTCGATCCTAACGTGCCCATTGAGGATGTTGCGGGAGCGGTGAAGGACCTGATTCGGGAAGGCAAGGTGAAGTACTTCGGCCTATCTGAAGCAGGGGCGCAGACCATCCGCCGGGCGCACGCAATTCAGCCTGTGACGGCGCTTCAAAGTGAATACTCGCTCTGGTGGAAACGTCCGGAAGAAGAGATCATTCCAACGCTCGAAGAACTTGGCATTGGCCTTGTTCCGTTCAGTCCGCTTGGCAAGGGATTTCTCACCGGGACGATTACGGAAAACACGCAGTTTGACCAAGAGGACAATCGCGGCAGTTTCCCCCGCTTCTCGCCGGAAGCCCGCAAGGCAAATCGCGCTCTGGTGGATCTGATTGCCGCATTCGCGTCGAAGAAGAATGCAACATCCGCTCAGATCGCGCTCGCCTGGCTCCTTGCACAGAAACCATGGATCGTTCCGATTCCCGGCACCACGAAACTGGAGCGCCTTGAAGAGAACATCGGAGCGGTTGCGATAGAACTCACCCCGGATGACCTCCGGGAGCTCGACGCCGCCACCGCGAAGATCACAGTGCAAGGCGCCCGGTACCCTGAAGAACTAGAACGAATGACGTATCGGTGACAGCAAACGAACGGTTGTTCGAGCAGCAGATGAGCAAATCGCCTGAAAGTGAGATCCGTTCACAAAGTAGAGGAGCCATGTATGAATCTGTCTTTTGAAAACAAAGTTGCACTCGTTACAGGCGCCGGCTCTGGAATGGGGCTGGCGACGGCGAAGGCTTTTGCGGAATCAGGTGCCGCCGTTGTGCTGGCGGACTGGAATGAGAAGTCAGTGCGCACTGCAGCCGATGAACTTGTTGCCCAAGGTCACAAAGCGCTCGCCGTCGCCTGCGATGTCTCTGACCCGGGAAGATTACGACCGGGTAATGGGAATTGATCTTCGCGGTGTATGGAGTTGCATGAAGTTCGAATTGCAGCAAATGCGCAAGCAAGGGAGTGGCGCCGTCGTTAATTGCTCTTCGCTCGGTGGACTGGTGGGAGGCGCCGAGCGTGGGATCTACCACGCCGCCAAACACGGAGTACTTGGGTTCACCAAGAGCGCGGCTCTCGAATATGCTACACGCGGCATTCGCATCAATGCCGTCTGTCCGGGCCTCATTTGGACGCCGATGGCCGACCAGATGGTCGCGGCGGGTCAAGGTGACGCTCTCAAGGCAATGGAGAAGAGCATCCCGATGGGACGGGTTGGCCGCCCCGAAGAGATTGCGACTGCTGTTCTGTGGCTTTGCAGTGAAGCTGCGAGCTATGTGACCGGTCAGTCCATCTCGGTGGACGGCGGCTTCATCATGCACTGACGGAGATGGGAGGAGACTGAAATGAAACTAATTGCAGCGACGATCATGTCACTTTTTATGTTTGTTGCAAATGGCGCCGCTGGCCAGACCGCGTCCGCATCTGGCACTTCGCAAACTGCGCCTGTTCAGAATCCACAAACGATCAAGATCGCGCGGAGCGACTCCCTACACTCGAACAAAGGGTCTGCCCAATACTTTACCGGCTTAGTACAGGTTCAACAACTTTTTCCTGCTTACGATCCATCGCGCACAAGCGGCGGGAAGGTTACGTTCGAGCCTGGCGCGCGGAGCGCTTGGCATACGCACCCGCTCGGTCAAATCTTGATCGTGGCGGACGGCACGGGTGGATTCAGCAGTGGGGAGGATCGATCGAAGAGATTCGAAAGGGCGATGTTATCTGGATTCCGGCGGGGGTGAAACACTGGCACGGCGCTACGCCAAATACAGCGATGACGCACATCGCAATACAGGAAGAGCTCAACGGTAAGGCCGTAGAGTGGATGGAGAAGGTGACCGACGAGCAATACCACAAGTGATCGCAGTTCACACTGAACGGCAGGAGGTCAAGATGAAACTGATGGCCGTCATGATCGCGGCGCTTTCTCTGATCAGCACCACATGGGCTCAGGGCCAGCACGCAGAAACCGGGAGGAAATGGGAGCCTATGCCGACAATAAATGACATCACGATGGTGGCGCCGGCGCTTGAGAAGTATGCGCAAGGCCCGCTTGCCGACCTATGGAAACGCCCAGGGCTCACGCCGCGGGACCGGAGCAGTGTCACCATCGCGGCGCTGATTGCGCGCAACCAGACGATAGAGATGCCCTACTACTTCAATCTCGCGCTCGACAACGGCGTCGAGCCGCGCGAGATTTCCGAGATCATCACGCATCTCGCGTTTTACTCCGGGTGGGCGAATGCGATGTCCGCCGTGGCCGTGGCTAAGGATGTCTTTGCTCAGCGCAAGATCGGGATTGATCAGCTTCCTCCCGCTTCGCCCGCACTTTTGCCTCTGGACAAGGACGCCGAGGAAAAACGTGCAGCGGCGGTCGGGCAGCAATTCGGCAGCGTTGCTCCAGGAGTGGTGCAATACCCGACGGACGTTTTGTTCCGCAACCTTTGGTTACGTCCGGACCTTGCTCCGCGCGATCGGAGTCTCGTGACTGTGAGCGCGCTGATTGCTTGCGGCCAGTCGGCACAAATCGCGTATCACCTCAACCGAGCCATGGATAACGGGCTGACGCGGGAACAGGCCGCGGAAGTCGTCACTCATTTGGCATTCTACGCCGGTTGGCCTAACGTCTTTTCCGCATTGCCAGTTGTAAAGGATGTCTTTGAGAAACGTGCGCACTAGTCCTTTTTAGGACTTCTGCGAACGAATGAGAGGTATAAGAGTGACGCTACGGCATTGCTTCTCAATGAAGGGCAAGCTTGAAGTAATCCAGTTGGGTGAAAAACGCGCTTTCCGTAGAAGTGGCGTCTCCCTAACGCAGTTATTCCAAGTTGATGGAGATAGTGGGTTTGTGACCGACGTCCCAGTCTGTGGATCTCGTTGTTGTGCATGGGCTTCTTACCCTGAACTCTGTCTACTGACTTTTGACGATGAAGTTGGGCGCGGCGGCGCGCGAAATCCTAATTGCGTCTATATCGGCTCGCCCGGAAAGTTGGCAAATAATTGGCAAATGGCTTTTTCAGTGAGGGTCTGGCAGACGGAAAAAGTTAGAATGGCCGCATAAACACTGGGGATTTATGGTGGGCCTGGGTGGACTTGAACCACCGACCTCGCCCTTATCAGGGGCTTTTATGGTGCTATATGCATAGCAATTACAGCACTAGGTAGAGCATTCGGCTCTCGACCGAATGCGTGGGAATGCGTAATCAAATCGGCGGCATTCAAATTGCTCAACCAGCAGTACTTTTCGGCCGCGTTTCCAAAGTCAACAAGTGCCGTCATAAAAATCTAGTAGTCCTCTCGGGTTTCGGCACGGTACAAGCGTTCTTGTTGGTCGCGCAAGCTGATATTTCTGGCGGGGAGACAGTGGCACGGCAGGAATCGCATTGTATAGATATCCTAATGCAGACTGGCCCACACTTGGTAGATGACTACCACTATCATGAACAGGAGATAGATTCGAAGAGACCACATCACGAACTTCTCAAGCCCGCTTAGCTGCCGCCGGGGAATCAGGTGCTTTTTCAGCCCAGCGAGTTGCTCCGGTTCGAGCGAGGACAGAACCAGTTTCTGATCGGAGGAGGTGATCGCGCTGTGTACTTTGTCTTTTGAAGGCATCCAACGGTCCTCCTACTTCCCGCCTAGAAACGCGAAGACATTCGGCGCAATCACACTGATGCCGAAGAGCAAGCCAGCTAGTGTCAGAAAAACGACGACACCGGTGGCGAGTATGTTTGCCCACCTCGGACTAACTAGATCACCCATGACTTCGCGGTCGTTCGCAAGCATGAAGAGGAACACAAGCGCAGGCGGCATCGCGAGCACGGCGACCACGTTGACCAACAGAACCACGTAGACGAGGGGAAGCCCAGGGATCAAGACGATTGCTCCGGCAGTTGCCGCGCAAAGGAACAGCACCGAGTAGAAAGCCTTTCCCTGCGCGACAGGCAGGTTTAGGCTGTGAGGCCTGCGGGCTACCTCTCCGAAGGCATAAGCGGAGGAAATGGAAATCGTGACAGACGCAACCATCCCTGCTTCCACGATACCGATTGCAAACAAGGCGGCGCCGAATCGCCCGATCAACGGTTGCAGCGCTTGCGCGAATTCGGCTCCCTGAAAGTTCTCGGCAGTCATGTGGTGAGCGAACAAGGGGGCGGTGGCAATGATAGTTGCGACCGCGGCCGTCGCGGCCAACGCAGCCCCAACTACTGTATCGATGCGACCAAGGTGGATGTCTTTCCTGGTGAGTCCCTTGTCAACCGTGGCGCTCTGTTGAAAGAACAGCATCCACGGGGTCACAGTTGCGCCGATGTCAGCGAGTACGATGATCAGAGTGTCTTGGGTCAACCCTCCAGGGAGCGGCTTCCAGGTAACGAGTGCGCTGCCGACAGAGTGCCAATTCGGGTGCGTAAGCAAGGCCACGGGAACGAAAACAAGATTGAAAACGGCGATAGCGAGCAGGGTCCGTTCCCATGTCCAATACCGGTGCATCATGACAGCCAAGCACAAGAACACGAGTGCACTGCCAACCGCAGCCCATGGGGGAACACCAAAAAATCCCAGGCCTGCCCGGATGGCAATAAACTCGGTGATTAGCGTCAGGAAATTGCCGATGCCCAGGTCGATCATGGAGAACCAGCCCCAGAACGGCCCAAAGCGGTCAAAGATTAATTCCGCGTGACCGCGATGCGTGGCGGAACCGAGACGCATGGTCATCTCCTGTACGACAATGGCCATACAAAACGTGAGAATGACGAAGGGGATGAAGAACCCAATTCCAAACCGCGCGCCCGTCGCGGCGTAGGAAATCATACTTGGGCCGTCGTTCTCCCCAAGCATCACGAGAATTCCGGGGCCAACAAGTAACCACAGCAAGCGGAACTTGGAGAAGGCACCCCGCTGGGCGCGCGCCGCCGAAACACGGACACGGTCATGCGCACGATCAACGTCTTCGTGGGTGATAACGACGTCATCTTGGGGGACGGGTTGCGGCGTTATCCTGGACAGCGGTCCTAAGTTCACCGGCGATTCCTCGTAG
>WNFJ01363429.1_pt1 | contig 10694 bp, 8 predicted proteins | sample 5400461 | NCBI WGS metagenome assembly WNFJ01 (sample SAMN13153349, study PRJNA577476) | soil metagenome | isolation source: 115 cm saprolite on Douglas fir-dominated hillslope | place: USA:California | collected 2013-09-17
ACGTCCAGCACGCAAATATCCTGGTGCTGCCTAGCCACCCGCCCCAGTTTTTCATACATCCGCCGCGGGTTTTGCCGCGCCAATTGCGCTACGCTGTGAATCCCCAGCAGCTCAAAATCCCTGATCATCGCCGGCCCGATCGAAATCAGATCCCCCAGCTGCCGCCCTCCAAACCGCGCGCTTTCTTTTCGAATTGCCGTCCTAGCGCTCATAAACAATCTCCTTGACTTCGTTTTCTGCCTCCGCTATCCTTCACTAGTCTAATTAAGACTACTCTCGGCTGCAAGGAGAAAATGTCCCATGCGAAGTCTTGCTCTCGCCCTCACCGCTCTGGTTTTCTTGTTCGCTTCCGTTCGCGCCAATCCCTCTCAGGAGAAAAAGTCCATGAACGTCAAACGCATCACTCCGGTCCTGCTCGTCCAGGAGATCGAGCCCATCATCCCTTTCTGGGTCGAGCGCCTCGGCTTCGCAACGACCATCGAAGTCCCGGACGGCAATAAACTCGGTTTTGTGACTTTGCAGAAGGGCACTGCCGAAGTGATGTACCAAACCTACGCCAGCGTGGAAAAAGACGCGCCGAAAGAAGTTTCCGGCACAGCCCGCAAAGGCCCCACGTATCTCTACATGGAGGTCGACAATCTCGACGCCGTCCTGGCCGCCATGAAAGACGTGAAAATCGTCATGCCCGTGCGCATCGCCTTCTACGGCATGCGTGAATTCAGCGTCCAGGACCCCGGCGGCCACTTCATCACCTTCGCCCAACCCATCGCCGCGCCACAGCACTAACTCGCATTTCCCGCTGCCTCAGTTCCGTTGTAGGGGCGCCCGCCGCGGCGGCCGCCCCTACTCGGCAAAGCGCAATCGAGAGGAATCATTACGAGTTGACCGCCTGGGGTTACTGTTTTGGCGCGTGGCGGCGGCGGCCGACGCTCGATTTCCGTGGGCACCGCAACCGAACGAGCCCCATTTTTGCCCACGGCGCGCACGGCAAAAAAGTGATTGTCGGTGGAAACGCCCTTCAAAACCGTTTCGCCTGGCGAAGCCGCAAAATCATAAACCTGCCAGCGCGGATCGCTGGTCTCGCGCCAAAGTATTTCGAAACCGGCTCGCTCCGGATCGTCCTCGGCCGACCAGGACACTTTAGCGTCCGGCGTCACTGCGCCCGTAAGTTTCGCGTTGAGAGGCGGAGCCGGAGCCAGCGCCAGTTGCCGCAGCGCTTCGGCATTGTCTCGCGCCACGTCACCCATAAACGTGAAGTTGAGATATTTCTCAAAGTCTCCGTATTCGACCCCATTTTCCGTGCGCGGCGTCTGATGCTGGTGATTGTAATCTTCCAGCGGCTCGGTGAATCGCACTGCCGGCAGCCCCGCCTTGTAGAACGGATAGTGATCCCCGCCGCGCCCAAAACGATCCACCCGGAAAATCATTCGAATCGCCCCGCGCCCATCAATCTCCTCCACCGCCCGCGCCAATTCCCGCGAGGGCGAATCGGCATCGTCGATTTCGCCATTTCCGGAAAAGAGCCGCACGCGATGCGGTGCACCCGCAGCGGGATCGGCGCCTACGATGTCGTCATCGAGCATCCCACCCACCGTGTAACCTTGCTGCTTCACCCACTCCAGAAGATGCGTGCCGCCAAGCAAACCCTGCTCTTCGCCGGAAACCGCCGCAAAAAGTATCGTCGCGCGATACGTTCCGCGCCCCTTCGCCCTCGCCTTGCTCAGCAGCCGCGCGCACTCCACGCTCACCGCCACTCCCGACGCATCGTCATCCGCCCCCGGAGCGTCCGCCTGCGGATCCATCACATTCGAAGGCCGCGAATCAAAATGCCCCGAAACGATGAAGATGTTTTTCGCCAACTTCGGATCAAAGCCCGGAAGGATCGCGTAAACATTTTCCAGCGGAATCGGTTTTCCCGAAGTTCGCTCCGAAGTCGATTCGAATTTGTCGACTACCACTTGCAATTTCCCATTCGAATCTTTCGCGATCTCGTTCAATCGCGCCATGATGGCATCGCGCCCGCATCCAATTCCCCGCTTCGAATCCGTCCACGAAGAAAGCGTCAGCCGCGTCCCGCAAGCCACAAGCTGCCCGATCAGCGCCCGCATGGATTTTTCATCCACGGACTGGCGTGCAACGCCTCCCGCCGGCCGCGCCTGGAGCTTCGGCTGGGGTTTCCCCTGCGCCGGCTCCGCTGGATCGCGCGCGACGGACTTTTGCGCAGTCGCCCCGCATGCTGAGATTGCGCAAACCAACAACGCGGCCATCGCGCGCCTCGGAAGGTTCCTGCGAAGTTGAATCACGTGGGTTGTCATCGTCGATGCTCCCCTATTTGGCCGTCAGTGAAACTCGCATTCTAGCTTGAAATCCGTAGCTCTGACTCGCGCAACCGAGTCAAATGTGATTCTCCAAATTTCAAGGGCCAACAAAGCGCCTCTCCCCCTTCCAACAGTCACGAATCACTTTTCTCTCTTTCAACTTTTAACTTTGAACCTCCGTCCATTCGTTTTGCCGATTCGGCCGCCTGTGCTAACGTTTTTCGTTTATGAACAAGCGCATCGGTGTGCTCCTAAGCGGCCGCGGCTCGAATTTCGAGGCGCTCGCGGAAAGCGTCGCGGCAGGAAGGATTCGAAACGCGGAAATCGCCATCGTCATTAGCAATCGCGAAGGCGCGCCCGGCATCCAGCGCGCTGAATCGCGCGGAATCAAGATGCGCGTGGTCCCTTCGAAGGGCCTCGAGCGCGAAGTGTACGACCGCCAAGTCACTGCGGTCTTGAACGAACACAAAGTCGATCTGATCTGTCTCGCCGGATACATGCGCCTGCTCTCTCCGTTTTTTGTCGCTAAATTCCCGAACCGCATTCTCAATATTCACCCTTCGCTGCTCCCGTCGTTCCCCGGACTGGAATCGCAGCGCCAGGCGCTCGAATACGGCGTGAAATTCGCCGGATGCACCGTTCATTTCGTCGACGAAAATCTCGACGCTGGCCCGATTATCTTGCAGGCCACTGTCCCTGTGCTCGACGCAGATACGGAAACTACTCTTTCCGAGAAAATCTTGAAGGAAGAACACCGAATTTATTCCCAGGCGGTGAAAATCGTACTGGAGGGAAAATACAAAATTGAAGGACGCCGCGTGCTCCTGATGCGCTAGGCCAAAGTGAACTTTGTCATCCCTTGGGGGCCGAGCCGCTCGGCCCCCAAGGATCTCAGCGTAGAATAGAGCGCTCAAACAAAATTCGTTGCTCCCAACGAAAAATCGAAATGACCAAAAATAGATTCAAACCCGTCGAAGAACAGCTCGCCTACCTGAAAAAAGGCGTCGCCGAAATCATCCGCGAGGAGGATCTAAAGACGAAGCTCGAGAAATCAGTGAAGACCGGAAAGCCCCTGCGCGTGTATCTCGGCGTGGATCCGACGGTTGTCCTTCGCAAGCTCAAACATTTTCAGGACCTGGGTCACACCGCCATCTTCTTGATTGGCGATTTCTCGGCCATGATCGGCGACCCCACCGGACAATCCGAAACTCGCCCGCCGCTGACGCGCGAAGAAGTGAACGCCAACGCAAAAACGTACCTCGCTCAGGTCTACAAACTTCTCGATCTGAAGAAAACCGAGGTCCGCTACAACAGCGAGTGGCTCGACAAGCTCTCGAGTTACGATGTGGTGCGGCTGTGCGGCCACTATCGGCTGGCGCGGATGCTCGAACGCGAGGATTTTCGCTCGCGGCTGAACGACAACCAGCCGATCTCCGTTCACGAGTTGCTGTATCCGCTGTTGACCGCGTACGACGCGGTGGCCCTCAAGTCGGATGTCGAGATCGGTGCGACCGAGCAGAAATTCAATCTGCTGGTTCACCGCGACATCCAGCGCGAGTACGGCCTGGCCTCGGAAGTGGCGCTGACGATGCCGATTCTCGTCGGCTCCGACGGCCAGCGCAAAATGTCCAAGAGCTTCGGCAATTACGTCGGCATCACCGAAGCTCCCGGTGAAATGTTCGGCAAGATGATGTCGATTCCCGACGAACTGATGTGGTCCTACTACGACCTGCTCACGGACCGCACGCCGCTCGAAATCGCGGCGCTGAAGCAAGACGTGGCCGGCGGCAAATTGCATCCCATGGACGTAAAGATGCGACTCGCCCAGGAAATCATCTCAGGCTTCCACGAGCCGGACGCCGGCCGCAAAGCCGCTGAAAATTTTCAGCGCGTCTTCCGCGACCGCCAGGCACCTATTGAAGCGCCGGTCAAGAAGTTACCGAAAGGGCCGGCAAAAAAGCTGACGGCTCTGCTTGTCGATTTGAAGCTAATTGCCTCAAGAAGCGAGGCGGAACGCTTGATCAAGCAAGGCGGCGTTGAGATCGATGGCGCCCGCGTCGACGATTTCCGCAGAGATATCGATCTCAGTAAACCGGCGGAATTTCTTCTTCGCGCCGGGAAAAAGAAATTCCTGCGGATTGTCGTCGAATAATCCTATCCAAGAACTTCCGCGGCCATTTTTGCAACATGCTCCGCGACAGAAGGCGCCGCCGTGAGGCCGGGAGACTCCATGCCGACGAGATGAATCGCCGGTGGCACCGCCGGGTCACGCGTGATCACGAAATCCGCGATGCCTTTCCCGCCTGGCGGAACGAGTTTTGGCCGGAGCCCCGAATAACCCAGTTGCAGGTCGCGCTCCTCGATTTCCGGCAGCAGCGTTTTCGCGCTGTGCGCGAAATCCGCAATGGGCAAGCGGTTCTTCTCGTAATTGTCTTTTCCTTCCACATAGGTTGCCGTCGGCCCGACAAGAACCGTTCCCCAGAGCGTCTTGGTGAAATGCACGCCCAGGCTGAGTCCATCCGTGTGCGGCAAAGGATAAACAAGATTCTTGATCAATGAAGAATGCGGGCCGCGGATTTCGCAATATTCGCCGCGAACCGGATAGATGCGCCACGAATGATTGCCAAGCAGCGCCGCGACTTCATCGGCAAAAAGTCCTGCGGCGTTGATGACGCATCGCGCTTCGATCGCTTCGTTCTGCGCGTCCTCTTCGTCGCCGATGCGCAGGCCCACGCGAATGGTTTCGCCGGAAGGCTCCAGCGAAATGACCTGCGCGCGCGTAACAATATTCGCTCCCTGATTTGCCGCCACGCGCGCATAGGCGTGAACCAGTTCTTCAGCGGAGACGATGCCGGTCGAAGGCACGTCGAGAGCGGCGACACCTCTAACATGCGGCTCTCGCGTGCGGATTTCCTCAGCGCCGATAAGTCGAAGCCCTTCGACGCCGTTGTCTTCACCGCGCTTCTTCAGGGCGGCGAGTTCGGCTTCTTCGTGTGCATCGCCCGCCACTACAAATTTTCCCGTGTGGCGGAATGAAACATTGTGCTTCGCGCAAAATTCGTACGAGAGGCGATTGCCTTCCACGCAGTGCCGCGCCTTCAGCGAATTCCTCGGATAGTAGATGCCGGAATGAATTACGCCGCTGTTACGCGTGCTGGTAGCCATGCCGAGCTTGGGAAACTGCTCGACCAGAAAAACGTCCTGCCAGCGTTTCGAGACGGCGTCGGCGATTGCGCAACCTATTACGCCGCCGCCGATGATCAGAATGTTGGCCCGGTCCATGAAAACAGAATATAGAAAATTGAAAAAGGAAAATAGAAAAATTGTCTGCCTGGGAAATCGTGTGCCTGAAGATTCCTCGTTTCTATTTCAGGGTAGCCTCTTCAGCTATTGATCGCCGCCAGCTTCATCGAAAAACGACTTGCATGCAACCAGGCGCGGCTCGGTCCCATCGTGCACGGCATAAGAAGCCTGCTTGTTTGGTTCATAGCCATTGCGCCAGAGCGATGCAGCGCCGTGCACGCCGTCCTTGTTGATGGCGTAGAAATAAATATGAAACGTCCCGAGTTTTTTCTTATCGTTCTTGTAGTGGGGGGCGATGCGGCCCAACGCTTCGAGACAGGCGTCCGCGGGCGACTTGCCCTGGCGCATCATTTCGATAATCGTGTGGCCGCCGGAAATCTTAATGTTTTCCTCGCCCTTGCCGGTCGAGCCGGCGGCGCCCACTTCATTGTCCACGCAGCAGCCCGCGCCAATGATCGGTGTATCCCCGACGCGCCCGGGAATTTTCCACGAGAGGCCGGAAGTGGTCGTCGTGGCGGAAATGTTGCCGTTCGAATCAACAGCCATGCACGGAATCGTGCCCGTCGGCGGATGCGCGATCACACGCTCGGCATAGGCGATCTGTTTTTCATCGCCGTCGAAGATGGCTGAAATGTGTTCTTTCCACTCCGGCGAATCGATTCCCGGCCGCCAATTGAACGAAGTCGAAGCCTTCCACGCCAGCCAGATCTTGCGCGAGTGCTCGGTCAGAAGATTCATCTCCTCGAATCCTTCGGCCACCGCAAATCGCCGCGCCCCGTCACCAACAATCATCACGTGATTGGTCTTCTCCATGACCGTCTTCGCGAGGCGCGCAACGTTCTTGATGCGCCGCACGCTCGCGACCGAGCCGGCGCGGTGCGTGGGCCCGTGCATGACGCTGGCATCCAACTCGACCTCGCCTTCTTCGTTGGGCAGTCCGCCGTAGCCTACGGAGTCGTCGTTCGGATCGTCTTCGATGACGGTGACAGCGGCAACGACTGCGTCCAGCGTGTCGGCGCCGCGCTTAAGGATGTCCATGCCTTTATCGAGTGCATGCAGGCCGTTGGCGCTGGAAATGATAAGTGGTCGCTTGCCCTGCGCCGCCGTTCCGCGCGAGCCAACCACGTAATCGGTATAGCGGACCGGCGGCTGTTTTTCTTGCGCAGGTTGCGGATGCGCTTGCCCAAAGAGCTTGTTGACACTGGCGATGGCGCTGCCGGCAAGCGAAGTGAGAAAGAATTTACGGCGTGACCAGAGTTCCATCTGAAGATCCTTCGCCAATCGAAGGCGAGCAGAAAAAATCACTGCATGGTTCTAGCCGGCGGCGGGGGAACCGGCGGGAAATTCGCCTTCCCAGTGGGCAATCACGACGCAAGCGACGCAATTGCCGAGAACGGTGACGGCGGTTCGCCCCATGTCCATGAGCTGATCGATCGCGAAAAGAAGAAACAACGGTTCCATGGGCAGGTGAAACGAAGTTGCCGCGCCGAAAACGATGAGCAGCGAAGCGCGCGCGACGCCGGCGGTTCCTTTGCTGCTGATCAGGAGCGTCAGAATCATCAAAACCTGCTGACCCATGCTGAGGTGCAGGCCCGCGGCCTGGACCACAAAAAATAAGGCCAATGATTGATACAGACTCGCGCCGTCCAAATTGAAGCTGTAGCCGGTGGGCAGGACGAAGGCCACGATTTCTCGCGGCAGACCGAAGGACTCCAATTGCTCGATGGCGCGAGGCAGCGTGGCCTCGGAGCTTGCAGTGGCAAATCCGATGGTGACAGGCTCGGCGACGGCGTTGATAAAGCGCCTGATGGGGATGCGGGCCCACAACGCAATTGGCAGAAGAACGCCGACGATGAAGAAGGCGAGCGCGACGTACATGGTCGCGAGCAGCTTCAGTAGCGGGAGGAGGACTCCCAAGCCGAGGTGCCCAACGGTGTAGGACACTGCTCCGAGGACGCCGAGCGGCGCGGCGTACATGACAAGATTGGTGAACTTGAACATGGTTTCCGAGAGGCTTTCGGCGAAGGCTAGCATCGGGCGGCGCTTCGCTTCGGGGACCAGGATGAGCGCCATGGCGAAGAGGACGCTGAAGACGACGATTTGCAGCACTTGGCCTTCGGCGACGGATTTGGCGATGTTCTCCGGGAAAATGTCGGTGATGAGTTGCGTGGCGGTGTGCGGCGAAACATTGAGCGACTCGGCGGCTGATGACGGCGGCAAGCGAACACTTTCTCCCGCGCGGCTGATATGGATCGCGGCGAAACCAATCAGCATGGCGATGGTGGAGACGATTTCAAAGTAGATCAGCGACTTGATGCCCAGGCGGCCGACTTTCTTCAGGTCGGCGTGGCCGGCGATGCCCACGACGAGGACGCCGAAGAGCAACGGCGCGATGATGACCTTGATGAGGCGGAGAAAAATAGTGCCCAGGAGCTGAAGTTTCACCGCGACGGCGGGCGCGTCGTGGCCCAGCTCCGCGCCGGTGAGAAGGCCAACAAAGATCCAAACCGTCAGCGAACGCCGCGAGGTGGCATAGGCCGCGATGAGCAAGATCGCCAGCCAGCGCAGGAGCACTGGGACAAGCCCGGGCAGCGGCAACATCTGAGCGCCGGCGAGGAGCGATGCCGCGATAGCGATCATTACGGCGACAACTGCCGCGGCAAGAAATTTATTTTTCATCGGCGCTCGACGAAAGATTTCATCGGTGCCGAAAGGTATGCTGGTTAGCGGCGCATGTCAATGGCGACCGCCGCGAAAAAAAATACTGCCGCTAATCCACATTCGAAAGCCGCCAGTCCAAGAGCAGCACAACAGTCGCTCGTCCTCACGCAATGCGAAGCCTCCGATCCACACGCGACGGATGCTACTCCACTCGCAACGCGACGAGCGGATCAATGCGTGTGGCGCGGCGCGCGGGAAGGTAGCAAGCCAGCAGCGCGACGCCCATCAGCAGCAGCGTGATGCTCGCATAGGTAAGAGGATCGGCAGCGCTCACGCCGTAGAGCAAGCTCCCCGCCATGCGCGCGATGGGCAAAGCCACCACCACACCCACGGCTGCGCCAATCAGCGCCAAGAGCATGCCCTGTTTGAGCACGAGCCGCAGCACTTGACCCGGTTGCGCGCCGAGCGCCATGCGCAGTCCGATTTCACTGGTTCGCTGCGCCACCGAATACGCCAGCACGCCATAAATTCCAATGCACGCGAGAATAAGCGCGAGAGCGCCGAAGAGCCCGAGCAGCGCCGCACCCATGCGAGCGGCCCACAGCCCCTGCCCCAGAATCTGTTGCACGGTCTGGCCGTTGGTGAATGCCAAATTCTTATCAATTTGCTGGACCTGCGAGCGGACCGCTCCGATGAGCGGTTCGGGGTTGCTGTTGGTACGCACGACGAGCGTGCCGAAAGGGGAGTATTGCTGCCGCATGGGGAGGTAGGCGATGGGTTGCGGATCTTCGCCAATCTGGCCGATAACCGTGGTCCCCACCACGCCTACGACTTGGAGCAAATTTGGCTCGGTCACGATGGCAAAACGCTTTCCCAGAGCGTCCTGGCCCGGCCAGATTGTCTTGGCCATGGCCTCGTTGATGACAGCTACGCGGGTGGTGTTTTCACGATCGAAATCCGAGAAGTCGCGGCCGCCTATGAGCGGGATACGCATGGTCTCGAAGTGACCGGGGGACACGTCGTCAAAATTAACGAGGGTGCCACGATTATTGGGGTCCGTCTGTTCTCCTTCGCGAAAGATAGTGCCCGCTATGCCGCCTCCGAACACGCCGTTCGAGGACACCGAGGCATCCACGACGCCAGGAACTGACTTGGCGCGCTCGATGACATCGCGGAAGAACTGTTGCCCGTGATCCTCGTCATAACGAAGTGCGCCGAGGTCGAACAATAATTGAAACAGGTTCTGCGACTCGAAGCCCGGATTGTACTGCTGCGCGCTTTGCATACTGCGAAGAAACAGCCCCGAACCGACAAGCGCCACCAACGCCAGCGCAATCTCTAAAATCACCAGCAGGCCCCGCAAACGATTGTGCGTCCAGCCGAGCGCTCCGCCGCGCCCGCCGGTTTTCAAAATCTCGTTGATGTCTGTGCCGGAAGCTTTGATGGCCGGGATGATGCCGAAGATTAGCCCGGTCAACAGAGAGACGACCAAGGTAAATCCCAGCACACGGGCATCGAAGGAAAGATCAATCGAACCGTCGAGAAGAAACGGAGGCCGGAAAGACCACAATACATTGCGCCCCCAGTAGGCCACGAGCAGGCCAGCTAATCCGCCCAGCAGCGAAAGCACGGTGCTTTCCGTTAGAAGCTGGCGTACCAGACGGAAGCGCCCTGCGCCCATGGCGGCCCGAATGCTCAACTCTTTCTCGCGCTTGGCCGCTTGTGCGAGCAGCAGATTGGCCAGGTTGACGCAAGCGATCAAGAGCACCAGAGCGACCACGCCCATCAGCACGCCGCCAGCAAGAGAAAATTGCCGCCGCTGATTGATCCCCAGCGCCGATTCGTTCAGCGGGTAGAGTTCGACGGTGCGGCTTTTGTTATCGCGGGGATACTCCTTTTCGAGGCCAGCAGCGATGGTTTTCATCGCCGCCTGCGCTTCGGCAATACCCACCTGTGGTTTCAAACGCCCCACGATCGAGATCCAGCGGAAGCGCCGGTTATTTTCGAGAGCTTTAAGCTGCCCGGTAAGCACATAGTCGCGCATGCTGATGGGGATCCAGAGCACGTCTGGACGTCCGAGCGACACGATTCCTTTGAAACTCGGCGGCGCGATGCCCACGACGGTGTAGGGTGTCCCATTCAGGGTGATGATGCGGCCGATCAGGTTGTCGTCGGAACCGAATCGCCGGGCCCACAAGCTGTAGCTCAGAACCACTTCCGCATTGGCGCCTAGTTTCTTGTCGCTATCGGGGATGAAGGTGCGGCCGCGATAGGGCTTCACACCCAGCACGTCGAAAAAGTTCCCGCTCACCAGCGAGGCGTTGAGTTGTTGCGGCTCGGCTTGAGCGCCCCAATTCAGAGGAATGGGAAAGGGAACCGTCGCCAGTCCGGTAAAAACGGTGATCTGGGCGC
>WNFJ01188829.1_pt4 | contig 10693 bp, 10 predicted proteins | sample 5400461 | NCBI WGS metagenome assembly WNFJ01 (sample SAMN13153349, study PRJNA577476) | soil metagenome | isolation source: 115 cm saprolite on Douglas fir-dominated hillslope | place: USA:California | collected 2013-09-17
GCGAGTAAAGCTCCTCGTCCTTGCCAACCACGACTTGCCGCGTGTCGTTCTTGATTTGGATCACGTACAGCGGCGAGCCGGTGGCCACGCCGAGTCCCTTGCGCTGACCGACGGTAAAATTGTGAACGCCGGAGTGCTCGCCGATCACCTTGCCGTCGGTCGTGACCATCTCACCGGCGATCTCCGTTGGGCTATTTCCCTGCTCTTCAAGATATGCTTCAAGAAAACGCTTGTAATCGCCTCCTGGAACAAAACAGATTTCTTGCGAGTCGGGCTTTTCGGCGATTCCGAGGCTGTGCTTGCGGGCAAGTTCCCGCACTTCGGGCTTGGTCATGCCGCCGAGCGGGAACAAAGTGCGGCTTAGTTGCTCCTGCGTTAGGCCGAAGAGGAAGTAGGTCTGGTCTTTGGATTTGTCGGCGGGGCGCTTCAGCAGCCAGCGCGCGCGTTCCTCTTCAAAGACGACCTGGGCGTAGTGGCCGGTGGCGACTTTATCAGCTCCAATCTGCCTTGCTACAATAAGAAGCTGATCAAACTTCAAGTGATTGTTGCAGAGACTGCACGGGATCGGCGTGCGCCCAGCCAGATACTCCTCGACGAACGGACGAACCACGTCGCGCTCAAAGCGCTCCTCGTGATTGACCACGTAGTAAGGAATGCCGAGGGTCTCGGCGACGCGGCGTGCATCGTACACATCATCGATCGAACAACAGCGGCCCTGGACGGATTCCGGCATGCCCTCGTGTCCGGCGAGACGGCGCTGGTTCCAGAGCTGCATGGTCAATCCGATGACGTTGCGGCCTTCAGCGCGGAGCATCGCCGCAACGGCCGAGGAGTCGACTCCTCCCGACATGGCGACGGCGATGGTTTCAGAATGCAGCATTTCGCAGTTAACACTTAGCATTCAGCTCAAACCCAACTGTCATCCTGAAGCGATGGACCTGTGCATTGCGCATTCAATTTCAGAAGTCCTTCGCTTCGCTCAGGATGAAACCCATGTTGATGACAACCCACGTTTATGTCGCGAGTTTGCGGGACACCACGCCAGTCTCAGTCCATACCGGCGACAACTCCCGAAGCCGCGCGACCGTTTCTGGGATCAAGCCCAGTGCAAACTCTACATCCTCCTGCGCATTTTGTTTTCCGAGGCTGAAGCGAATGCTGGCTTTGGCGCGGTCGGGACGCAGCCCCATCGCAGTCAGCACGTGCGACGGCTCGATCGCCCCCGAAGAACACGCAGCGCCGGTCGAGACTGCCAGTCCCTTCAAGTCCAGCGCGATGACCAGCGCCTCGCCTTCGATGCCATCGAAATAAATGTTGGTCGTGTTGGGCACGCGTGGCGCGCCTTCGCCGTTTAAGCCAGTGGCTTCAATCTCGAGCAGTTCCCTTTCCAGTTGGTCACGCGCAGCCGCCATTTTCAAATCGTCGCCGCATTTCAGGCCAGCGCGGGCCAACTCGGCTGCCTTGCCTAAACCGACGATGCCCGGGACGTTCTCCGTTCCGGCGCGGCGCGAGCGTTCATGGCTGCCGCCGTAGAGCATCGGCTCAAGCTGAGTTCCCTTGCGAACGTAGAGCGCGCCTACACCCTGCGGCCCGTGAATCTTGTGGCCGGAAATGGTCAGCAGATCGCACTCGATTTGGTTGACATCGATCGCGATCTTCCCCGCTGCCTGCACGGCGTCGGTGTGGAAGTAAATGTCGGCTTCAGCGGCAATCTTCCCAATCTTCGCCACGGGTTGCACAACGCCGGTTTCGTTGTTGGCGAGCATGATCGTGATCAGCTTCGTGTTCGGACGAATCGCACGCTTCACATCCGCCGGGTCCACCAAGCCGCGGCCATCCACCGGAATGTAGGTGACTTCGGATCCCTTGGCGGCGAGATGCTTGCAGGCATTGATGACGGCGTGATGTTCTATGGTCGAGGTGATGACGTGGTCGCCAGACCGCACCAGGCCAGCGCTCGTCAGACCACCGCTTGTCAAACCAAAGACCGCAAGATTGTCGGCCTCCGTCCCGCCGCTGGTAAACACAATCTCGGAGGCCCGGCAGCCCAGCAGGGCGGCAACGGATTCGCGGGCGCGCTCGACGGCGGCCCGTGTTCCCTGTCCATGATGGTGGATGGACGACGCGTTGCCAAAGTGCTCGCCAAAGTATGGCCGCATGGCCTCCAGTACCTCGGGGAGCACCGGAGTAGTCGCGTTGTTATCAAGATAGACCCGTCGAAGCATGTTGGCTCTATTGTACCGATGTTGTAGTGATGCTCGGTACCATACGCAGGCTTCCGCTTCGGGCGAGGTCGAGCGCTTGGCCTGGAAAGGCGAGCAGGGTAAAATTAACCGTTCACCTTTGCCGCCGGAGGACGTCTAACCGCTGGCGGAATTCCCTCAACTACGCGGAGAAATTCATGAAGACAAGACTGCTTATTTTCGGCCTGATCCTTGCTTTCGCGACGCCCCTGGCGCTGGCCGACGAGGGAATGTGGTTATTCAACGCCTTCCCGAAAGATCGTGTCCAGAAGCAATACGGCTTTCTCGCGACACAGGAATGGCTGGACCACCTCCAGTTGTCGTCGGTGCGGTTTAATAATGGAGGCTCAGGTTCTTTCGTTTCGGCCGACGGCCTGGCATTTACCAATCATCATGTTGGCGCCGACTGCATTGGGAAACTCAGCACCTCCGGCCATGACTACATGAAGACCGGCTTTTACGCCAAAACCCAGGCTGAGGAAGCCAAATGTCCCGACCTTGAACTGAACGTGCTGACCGGCATTGACGACGTAACTGCCAAGGTCAAGGGCGTCGCTACAGCGGCCATGTCGACCGCTGAAGCCGGCCAGGCACAACGTTCCGCCATGAGTGCCATCGAAAAAGATTGCGCGACTTCGACCGGACTGCGCTGCGACGTGGTCACGCTCTATTCGGGCGAAGTCTACAACCTCTATAAATACAAAAAGTACACCGATGTGCGCCTGGTGTTTGCTCCGGAATTCGATGCGGCATTTTTCGGCGGCGATCCCGACAACTTCACGTTCCCGCGCTATGACCTGGACATCACTTTCTTCCGTGTTTATGAAAACGACAAGCCGGTCCATCTCGACAACCACCTGCAATGGTCGAGAGTCGGAGTCAAGGAGGGCGATCTGATCTTCGTTTCGGGCCATCCCGGAGGCACCGATCGCCTGAAAACCATCGCACAATTGCAGTTCCTGAAGAACACAGATTATCCGTCGCGCCTGGCCAACTACAAACGCCGAATCGAGATGTTCCAGAAGTTCAGTGCGGAGTCGCCGGAGAACGCGCGCATTGCGCAGGAAGACATCTTTGGGTACCAGAATTCGCAGAAAGCGATTCAGGGCGAGTATGAAGGGCTCCGGGATCTGGCCATGATGTCGCAGATGAACACGGCCGAGCGCGAGCGCGAAAAGGCTTACCTTGATAAGCATGCGGGCGAGCCCAATCCGTGGCAAGAGATTTCGAACGCTATGAAAACGAATCGCGAAATCTATGACCCGCTCACATATGTCGAGCGCATGCGCGGGTTCAATGTCGACCTGGCAATTTATGCCCGGACTCTGGTCCGTGCCGCGGAGGAAAAGCCGAAACCGAACGGCGACCGTCTGCGGGAGTATCGCGATTCCGCCCTGCCCTCACTCGAGCAGGAAGTGTTCAGCACGGCTCCGATCTACAAGAGTCTTGAGACCGCGACTTTGGCCCTTGCCCTGACCCAGATGCGGGAAGCGCTAGGACCCGAAGATCCAGCAGTGAAGGCGTCGTTAGACGGTAAGTCGCCGGAAGAAATGGCGAAGGCGCTGATCGGCGGTACCAAGTTGGACGATGTCGCCATTCGCAAGCAACTGTACGCGGGCGGGAAGGGGGCAGTGGATGCGAGTACGGATCCGCTGATCGTCCTGATGCGCAACGTGGATCCCGAGGCACGGACGGTTCGCAAGCGCTTTGACGACGAGGTCGATGCGGTGGTACGGCGCGACGGCGCAACCATCGCCCGGGCGCGGTTTGCCCAGACCGGCTTCACCCAGCCTCCGGATGCGACCTTCACACTACGCCTCAGTTACGGCACGGTGAAGGGATATGAAGAGAATGGAAAGAAGATTCCTTACCGCACCACCATCGGGGGCGCCTTTCAACATGCCGAGGAGCACGGCGGCAAGCCTCCCTACAATCTGGGCGTCAGCTGGCCGAAGATGAAGTCGAAACTGAAGCTCGATACGCCGCTGAATTATGTCTCAACTCGGGGAGCCCAACCGTGAACCGGGCTGGTGAAGTGGTCGGAATTATCTTCGACGGCAATATCCAGTCGCTGGTTCTGGACTTCTACTACGACGACCGCCAGGCGCGCGCCGTATCCGTCGATTCGCGCGGCATCATCGAAGCGCTGCGCCATATTTACGGAGCGGATGCACTGGCCAACGAACTGACTGGCGCGAAAGCTGCGGCCACGGCGGCCGGAGAATAGAAACTTAACGTTGTGTGGTGACGGGGCGGAGCCTGTCCTGAGCGGAGCCGAAGGACCCCGTCTTGGCGGGGCGAAGCCCCGCTACCACACGAACTGGCCCCGTTGCTATTCCGGCCAGAGCGAGGCCGCTGTCTTGCTCAAAATCTGCTCGCGCATCTCTTCGCTCATGGGCAGCGCTTTGAATTCCTCAAGATTCTGCTTGACGTCTGGAACACCTGGGCCTGGCCAATCGGTGCCAAACAGGGTTCTGTGGGCAATCTCATCGAGCCGCGGAAAATACTTCAGTAGCGTTTTTGGAGGAATGCCGCTGATGTCAAGATAGACGTTGGCATGCCGCCGGATTAGAAAAAACGCGGTGTGCATCCTGAGCGGACGCCCGCCGTGCGCCAGCAGGATCTTGAGCTTGGGGAAATCGACTGCGACATCGTCAACGTAGATCGGATCTCCATACTTATTGCGCGCGCCGGGGAAGATCGATGTCCCGGTGTGGAACATGACGGGAATTCCATTGGCCTCGGCGGCGCGGTAGATGATTTCGAGTTCCTTCACTCCGTGCAGATAATCGTTCGGGAACAAGAGCTGATGCGGTGGGTGGATCTTGATCATGCGAAGGCCGAGACGCAGGATGTGCTCGACATCGGCCATGATGTTGGTGGAGTGCCGTGGATGCAGACTGCCGCAAGAAATCAGGCGCTTGGGATCGTCCCGGGTGTAGTCGGCGACGAACTGATTGACCTCGGGCGTAAAGCCGATCACTTCGGGCGCAACGTAGTTGATCAGCGCCGCACGGTCAACACCGCAACCATCCAGATAATTCAGGAAGGCCTTGGGCGATCGGCAATATTCCGCGATCTGGTCGAAATTGGCGCGTTTGCGCTTCATCAGTTCCAGCGCATGTGGCTTAAAGAGTTCGAGCGGCGCGATGTGGATGTGGCAGTCGGTGATCAAGGTCAGTTGCCAGTAACCAGTTGCCAGTTATTGCGTGCCGCCGCAAAGCTTTTGGTGTAGCTAAGTGCTAAAGGCTAAGTGCTAAGAGCTGCTTCAGTACAACGGCACTTTCGGATCCACCGTCCGCGCCCAGCCGTCGATCCCACCGCGCATGGATTGAACGTTTTCGTATCCTTGTTGGCGAAGCCAGTTGGTGACTGTCAACGAGCGCACACCGTGATGGCACATGACGACGATGTGATTGTCGGGGTCGAGTTCCTGATGCACGCGCGTGGGAACGTCGCCCATCGGGATGTGCTTTGCGCCATCGATACGGGAAGCTTCGTATTCCCACAGCTCGCGAACATCGAGCAGCGTAAATGTTTCACCGCGCTCCTGCAGCGCCTTAACCTGAGTGGGTGAGATTTCGAAGTCCATAGTTTGATCCCGTAGAGACGGGGCTTGCCCCGTCTCCGCTTGCGCTGGCGGCGCTTTTCCACCTTGGGAGACGCGGCAAGCCGCGTCTCATACCGAAGTCAGACGCGGTTCCCTGGCGAATTCGCAGCGCCTCTCAGCGTCGTCAGACTCACTAGCGCCGCCAGGGCCCAGAGCGCCCCGGTTCCAATGCGAACCATGCGCACATCGGCGTCCGGAACGCTGCCCCACAGCGTCAACCCACAGCCCACCACGAAATTGATCACCAGCAGGCCAAAAAATGCGCGCTCGCGCAGGCAACGCGTGTCGACCGCCAGGCCGGCCAGCAACAGGATCCAAACCAGGTAGGTGGCAGCGGTCCACAGATCGTGCGGCCATTCATACTCGTTGCGAGTGACGCGGCTAAACGAAATCCACGCAAAGTAGGCGCAGCCGAGGAAGCCCGCGGCTCCCCACAAGGGCGCGCGGCACATCAGGTGGCCGGAACTGGAGGGCTGCTTCGCCGCGACCTTGGTTCCCACACTCGCATCGGCCTTGGCCTTCGCGTCTTCCATTTGCTGATCCATTTCAGTGGCCGTTTATCGAGGAAGGCAATCATACCCTTGCGCGGGTCCACGGTACAACGGTACAGAGGGCACAACGGTACAGAGGATCGCGAAAGATACTTTCTGATTCTCCCCGTGGTCGATGGAGGGCCGGGCGTCCACGCCCGGCGTGACGGGCGAGACGCCTGTCGCTCCATCGTATTGCTTATCCCAAGGTCACGGCATTAGCTAGATATTAATCGCCGACTTCCGCGGCTCGCCAATCGTGGACAACGGATCGCGCGCCCCCGCTTTCTCTTTGATCCACTTCTTTTCGTTGCGGATGATGTCGAGCAGCAGCTCTTTGTCCTTCGCGCTGGGCAGATTCTCTTCACAGTGCTGCTCGTAGCTGCGGTCGTCCAAGAGTTCACCGGTTTCGCAGTGGTATTTGTTCCCTGCCCATCGTCCAATGTTGCGGTTGAAGTGGATGTCGGGGGTGTAGAACTTCTTCTCGCCCGGCTGTAAGAAGGTGTTCAGCCGCTCCACCAATCCTGCAACCTCCTGCCGATATAGGTGACGGCTATAGTCGTTCAGGTCGTCGAGGTCGGCGGTCTTATCGTTCTGCAGTTCGTCGTACCGGCCCTTGATTCCCCAGACGTAGGCCCAGTGCGCCGAGGATGAATGATCCGTGCCGAAAAGATCGAACGAACTCGATATCCACTTGTTCAGGTACTTCTGCATGAGCCACCGCGGGATCACGCCGGCTTCGACCACGCGCCGCAGTCCATCGTGGCCGGTTCCCATGTGGAATGCCTCCTCGCGCAGCATGTAAGACGTCGAGCGTCCGAGCGGCGCAAACGATGAATACTTCAGCATCTGAAGCTGGAATTTGCCGTCGCGGTCCACGAAGTCGGTGTAGGTAAAGAAGTCCATCCAGTTATCGACATCGACGTTGAAAGTACCAAGCAGGCGCTTGTTTTCGAACGCCCGGCGCTCCAGCATTTTCTGCGCTTCGACCTTACCGGAAGACCCGAAGAAGTCGATGAGCAGCGCGCACATCTGCCAGCCGTGGCGCATCTCTTCGATCATGACGCGGGTGAGGGCGCGGCGATCCCATTCTGACGGCGCGGTTACAAACAGGTTGCGCTGCTGTTCCACGCTGGCAAATTCGGTGTCGCCCTGGTAGACGATCATGTTCATCAGCGCATCGCGCATCTGCTGCGTCGGCACCTGGCGCAGGTTCTCCCACTTATTGCGGCCTTTGTAGGAACCGAACTGGATCTCCTCGGTCTCAATCGCTCCGTAGAGAGTATCGAAGTGGAACGATGAGACGTCATCCTGATTGACGCCGATTTCCTTGCGCCATTCGTTGAACAACCCGACCCAGTCGCTGAAGTTTCCGATTTTCGCTACTTTGCCTGGCATAGGACCTCGAATCTTTACCACAGCGTGCGCAGAGAAACACGGAGGAAAACAATATCTGGGGCGTTCCTCCGTGTTCCTCCAAGTCCCCTGTGGTTCAAGCTTTTGCTCTCACTTCCCGGTGAACGTCGCGGGCCGTTTTTCCACGTAGGCGGCCAGACCTTCCTTGGCGTCATCGCTCTGGAACAGGATCTGCTGATTCTCGCGCTCGACGGCCAATGCCGATTCCATCGGGATTTCCCATCCTGTCTGCACGGCCCGTTTGATGCGTCCCACAGCCTTGGCAGCTTTGTTCGGAGGTGTGAACTGGCGCGCATACTCCATGATGTTTTCCATGAAGCCATCGCGCTCGAAGATGTCATTCACGATACCGAACTCCTGCGCTTCCTCAAAAGAAAACGTATTGCCCGTGATCATCAGTTCAATGGCTTTGCTCTTCCCGACAAGGCGCGACAGGCGCTGTGTTCCACCGGTGCCCGGCAACACGCCGAGGTTGACCTCGGGCAGGCCGATCTTGCCGGCGTCTTTGCGCGCGATGCGGAGGTCGGCAGCCATCGCGATCTCCAGCCCTCCGCCGACGCAATGGCCATTGAGCGCTGCGATCACCAGTTTCGGCGTGTGCTCCAGCCGCAGCAGGGTTTCATTCGCGTGCAGGCAGAAGTAATACTTGAACGTCGGATCGACCGAGGCCAGCATCTTAATATTCGCGCCGGCGGAGAAAAACTTGTCGCCCACGCCCGTGAGCACGATCACGTACACGCCATTATCCATGCGTGCCCGTAGGATGGCCTCGTCGAGCTGGCGGTTCATGTCGTAGGTGTAGGTGTTCGCCGGAGGATCGTTCATCTCGATGACGGCCACTCCGGCGTCGGTGCGATAGTTGATAAGCTGCTTGGTGGTTTCGCCGGTGGCCGGCTGCATCGTTGTAGCCATAGATAGCTCCTTAATCAGTTTCGCGTAACTTCGGCTTCGTATCAGGGCATCGCTTTAGCGATGCCGCAAGTTCCTCGGTATCGGACGCCCCTTTAGGGGCTGGGCGTCAAATGCCGATTTCTTCGGTATCTTGTTGCCGCCGTGCACAATTCCATTGAGAACAATGTTGCCCATCCGCTGCGCGAGCGCTTCGGCGTTGCCGTCGAGCCGTGGGTTGTACCAGGTATAGATCCAATTGATCATGCCAAACAAGCTCATCACCGCGGTGCGTGTGTTGAAATCGAAGCCGCGCTCGCGCCGGAGGTCTTCCATCAGCCCGAGGCAGATGCGGTAGTATTCGCGCTTGATGCCGGCGATCTCCGAGCTCAGGCCGTTCTTCAAAGAGTCGTCTTCATGCGAGAGCACCTTCAGTCCCCGCTGATTACTCACGAAGTACTCGAGGTGATTCAGGATGAAGATTCGAATCCTCTGCTCAGGGTCCGTGACATTCGCGATCCGCGCTTTGAGCTCTTCGACAGTAAAGGTGTGCTTCTGAATCAGGAACAGCAAGCGCTCTTTAGACTGGAAGTAGTGATAGAGCCCTGCCAGGGACATGCCAGTGGCACGAGAAAGGTCGCGCATGGAGGCGCCTTCGTATCCCTTGACACAAAACACCTCGGTGGCATGGTCGAGAATTTGTCCGAGGCGGCGGTCGAAACGCGTCGCGGAGCTAGCGGGCAGGCCGTTTGTGCGGCGGCGGGTGGCGCGGGTTGCGGGCAGTGTGGCCATACGTTCGAACGTTCGTTCTAAGTATAGCCGGACGTGATGCAGATCACAAGGCCGTGTGATGTTCCTGACGCTCGGCCCGCGCAAAGTCCCTTAGCTCTTGATTCCAGCCATTAACGTCTCAATCTCGGCCTTTTGCTCACCAGAAAGCGGTAAGAATGGCAGCCGCGATGGGCCTCCATAGTAGCCGTTCAGGTCCATCGAGTACTTCACGCCGGGGACGCCGAGTTCACTGACCACGCGCTGGGCAGCAAGTTTCACGCGCTCTTGCTTTTCACGGGCGAGGGCGTTGTCTCCATCTTTGAGCGCGGCGTAGATCTCGTAGCACGCCATGGGCGCTGGGCAGGCGAAGGCTAGAATGGCGCCGACCGCTCCCAGCCCCAACGATGGTTCGAGTTGGTGAGCGGCGCCGACCATGACCTGGAAGCCGACTTCCTTCTGCCGTGTCTTGAGCTTGCCAATAACAGTCACCGCAGGGGACGAAGGCTTCGCACCGCTGTCTGTGTGGACGGGTGAGGGCGCCCGTTGCTCCCCTGTTTCCGCGGTGCCTGCAAGCGAGGATACGCTGACCAGTTCCCTGGTCTGTTTTTCGCTTTCGGCAGCGGCGGCTTTCAACATTCGTGGCGTCACGGCCTCAAACGTCTCCGTCACCGTGGCCTGCCTCTTCACATGACGCGTGCCCACGACCATCTGTTTCACCTTGTCGAGGTTGCCGCTCGATTCCTTAATGGCAGCAATGTTGGGATGGCCGGCGAGTTCGATCACGACTTCGGCGGGAATGTCGTATCCGGTGGCCTGCGGGAAGTTGTAGATGATGATCGGCAGCGCGGACCGGTCGGCAACCGTGCGATAGAAAGCGAGAATATTCGCGGGCAGCATCTGTTTCTTGTAATAGTGGGGCGTGCGCACCATAGCGGCGTCATAGCCCAGTTCGGCGGCGTACTCGGTGAGCCGCAAAGTTTCGATCGCTGACTCGATGCCGGTGCCAGCAACCATCACTTTGTCAGGAGCGGCTGCGGCGATGGCGGTCTTGAAGACTTCTCGTCGCTCCTCATCCGAGAGCATGATGGCCTCGCCCGTCGATCCGAGCACAACGATGCCTGCCGCGGGAGTTCTGGAGTAGCGCTCAACATTGGCCTCGAGTTTCTTGTAGTAGACGCGTCTGTCTGGGTAAAAGAGCGTTGTGATCGGCGGGAAAATACCGGAAAAAAGCACGA
>WNFJ01329992.1_pt1 | contig 10692 bp, 11 predicted proteins | sample 5400461 | NCBI WGS metagenome assembly WNFJ01 (sample SAMN13153349, study PRJNA577476) | soil metagenome | isolation source: 115 cm saprolite on Douglas fir-dominated hillslope | place: USA:California | collected 2013-09-17
AGGAAGCGGCGGCAGTCGCTTCTTGATTGAAGCGCCGACAGGTGGTGCCAAACCGCCTCTCTGGCGCGTGGGCCAATGTCGAGGCTGGTTCCAATCGTCTTCAGACTGAACTTGTACTTTCGGCAGGCCGTTGCTTCCAAATAAGACTTTCGGCAAACGGATGCTTCCATTTTATCTTTGCGGGCAATTTTGAGATCTCGAAACAGGCGCCTTTTGCTGTTCTTACGGCAATCGTTTGCTTCCGATCGCGGCACACGAATGGGTAAAGTCACAGGGTTGGGTGTGGGTTGGGTAGTTGTGACTTGAACCATAAGTTTGCCGCAATGGCAGGCTTATGGTTCCAATTTCAGTTCAGCACATCGAAGCAAGGCGGTCGAGCTACGGCGCTGCGTTCGGGATCCCGAAAGGCGTCCTGGCGTCATCACCTAAGGCAAAAGATCTCGGGTACCGATTGAGATTCTGTTTGTAAGATAGTGCGACGCTGTGGTTACATTATTTTCAAGATAGAGCTAGGAGGAAATGATGGCCGAGGGGTTTATAGATGGGGCTCTGATTACGAGTGCTCTCACTTTTCTCAATCTGGGCCGAAATGCCTCACGTCCGCTGTGGCACCAGCAGCATTCTTGAAGCAACTTACCTGATGCTCCATGACAATATCCATATAATTCCAAGACCAAGAGGAACTGGTGGTGAGCATGGCGACTATGCGATCGTTGCGCGTGGGTTCCCTGAACTGATAGTTGACTCCGTTCGGAGGCGAGAAGTGTTTGAGAAAACCTTTAATGAAGCCGATCAGAATTATGAGCATGTAAAGTCAGCATGGGATCAATCGCAATTGGACGATGACTTTCAGAGTTGGGCAGCCATTCAACGGTACGATAGATGGAAGAATCAAGTAATGACGTATGGAGGTTTATTCGATAAGGCTTCAATTCCTCTGATTAGCAACGTTTCAGGGTACGACCAGCGTGATGTTGAACGTATTCATAAGGAAAGTGCTCGTACAAAGAACGTCCGCCGTTGGATAAAGTGCATTGAATCCGAAACAGAGGCTCAAATCGCGAATGCGAGCTGGGTAATTGGAGGGTTTATGCGCGGCTTCTTTTACAACAATTTAGCCGCGGCTGAGAAACTTCAGCTTCTCACTCACCCTTTTCGTTCAGCAGTTCAGCGTCCTCTAAGCATCGTGGAACAGCATGATGTTACCAATGCCGAAGAAGCTCTGGTAAAGATACTAATCGGCAATGCTTTAACTGAGCGCACGAAAGCGCGTCGAGTCCAGACGTGGACGTCAACTGTCAGAAAGGCACGCGACTTCATTAAGGATGAAAAGCTAGAACTTGGCGCAACCACACAAGCCGAAGCCGAAGATAAAGCGATTAGAGTGGCTCAGAACCTCGACTTGCAAGGAGGTCCTAAATATCTCCGTCGTGCGATCGATTTAACTCTAGCTTTAGTACCAAAATTGGCAGGATTTACTTTAGCAGCATGGGCGATCCCGTTAACTATCTTTGTGTACCGTGAGATCACCGATAAGACACCCGGTGAAGAAATCGGCGACGCCCTGTTGAAATCGGATTATCAATTTCGCTGGCTAGCGAGATCAGTCCCCGGTAGGATCGAGCGCACTCTGAAGCCAAGTTTATAAGAAAACCACTTAACTATGACGTTGAAATTCTCGCATCGCGAAAAAGACGCAACTACGCACGGACTGCTGCACCCATTATTGCATCACGCGTCGGCTATCTTATTCGACGCGGGTGGAACGCTCGTCCACCCCGATTGGCTACGGCTGGCGGAGGTCGTAAAGGATGAAACGGGACGCAACTTTCCCGTAATACAAATGCGCCAAGCATTCTGTGAGGTGATTCGGAGAATTGATTTGCAGTTGCAGGTTAGCAATGTCAGGGCCTCGAAACTCACACGGCGAATGCATTGGTCATTTCTTGAAGTATTCGCGCTGCTTGGGTTAACAGGAAGCGCCGCTATGAAGGTAAATGAGCGGTTAGACCTCGAGCACCGAAGGAAACATCTTTGGTGCAAGCCAGATAATGTAATACGTGAACTGCTTTTTCATTTGCGCGGGACGGGGCGTCGCCTCGCGGTAATTTCTAATACAGAAGATGGGCGGCTTGAAGAATCGCTTAACGTGGCGAATATCGCGTCGCAATTTGAATTTCTAATCGACTCTCATATTGTGGGAGTGAGAAAACCAGCTGCGGAAATATTCCATCTAGCACTAACAAAACTTTTGGTAAGACCAAACGAGGCCGTATATATTGGCGATTCGTACGGCCATGATATCGTAGGTGCTCAACGCGCTGGGCTGCATGCGATTTTGCTGGATCCTCTTGGTCTTTACGACAACATCAAATGTCCAAGGATCGTAACTCTCGACGCTTTAATTGATTACGATCGTTTAAAATAATAGAGATTACGGAAATCATGCCTGAAGGTATAGCGTTCGAGCACCTGAAGCTCTTGTATCAGGAAAATGCTAAAATTGCCGCGATTTTTTGGGAGTGGCGGAACAAGATCATAACGGACTTCTCGGCGGCGATCGTTGCACTTTTCACTCTTGCTGGTTGGCTACATCAGCATAGCTCCGGCTGGCTCGTGTCCGTCCCGCTTTTTACTGGTTCAATTCTCTGCGTTATTCTGACGTACTTAGACGCGCGGAATGCAGATATCCTACAAGCATGTTACGTGTGCGGAGCAGAGATTGAGACACAGTTGCTAAGAGCAGACGGACTTGATCGGCCCAGCAACATCGAACATTCGATTTTTGAACTCATCGGTCAGTCCCATTCCAAAGGTCAGCCACCTCCGCATGGCAAGGGCGTTACCTACACCCGGATATTAAGATTCACATTCATCAGTTTTGCGATCTTGTTAGCTTTGCTTGGAATCGCAAATCTATCAAAGCTATTTACCTTATAGCTATGAAACCCGTTGTTGAAACTTCAATCACAGAACTCGATCGGGGTTGGATGTTAGTACGACATACACCGATATCGAAACTCAAGCGAACCATTCTTTGTCTTCACGGACTAGGCGATTCGAGTCTAGCTTTTTCGGAGGCCTTTCAGTCATCTCAACTCGAAAGGTTTAATGTTATCGCCCCAGATCTACTTGGGCATGGTGGCAGTTCAGGCGCTCCCGACGGAGATTATTCGTTTGCTGCGCAGATAAAAGGCGTCAACAGAATAATTGACGAGTTCCAGGTATCCGAATTTCTCTTGGTCGGTCATTCTCTCGGCGCGGATATCGCCACGCATCTTACAGCAAATGACCTTGGACGAGTACGCGGATTAGTGAACGTCGAAGGCAACCTAACGCCTCCCGATGTGATCATTTCCAAGCAAGCCGTGAGCGCCGCCGATCAAGATGACTTTGGCAGATGGTTCAGAGATGACTTCATGGCGAGGACCGTGCTGAATAAATGGGCGCCGAAATGGTTGTCTTGTCGCCGATATTACGCTTCGCTCTGGTTTTGTCGATCCGAGGCTTTTCTTTCAAGTGCCCGTGAGGTATGCCGACAGAACGCACCGATCCTGAACAGACCTGAATCGCAAACGGGTTTCATATTTGAGCAAATTATGATTCCGAAGACTTACTGCTGGGGCGACAGCATTTCCGACGAGACAAGTAAATTGCTAAAAGACAACAGAATTCAGAACTGGCCATTTCCGGACGCATTCCATTGGCCCATGATCGATAGGGCTGAAGAATTTTATCACCTACTTAGTGAGTTCAATTCTCAGGAATAACCGTATCTTTCTTTGAGCGCGGTCTGCAGTTTTGTTGACAAGATATTCTCCTTGGTCCCTATTCCACCTAATACCGAATAGAGATTGTAAATGACTTCGAACGGAAATTAGGGCTGACGCACAAGCTTACGCGAAATGATATTTCAAAGTACGAGCGGAGCATTCGAGAGCCGGCGCTGGGGGTGCTGCTCAAGTATGCGAAGGTTGATGGAATTCCCGTCGATGACTTAATTGATGACGACGTGAAGCTTCCTTTAGATCGCAGCCGCCGAGCAAAAGGAAAGAAGAATTGAGGCAATGCCGGACATCGTTTTGACGTAGACGTTCTCGTCGAACGTTAACAATCTTGTAAGCAGGTAGTGGCTCTTCCCCGCATTCTCAATCGGCATAAGCGGGCCTTGGTTGGAGCGGCAAGGTTGAGAGTCCCGCGTCGACGTTGAGTACCGTTCCTGTCACTTGTTCCGATTCGTCCGAAGCCAAATACACGACAGCATATGAGATATCGTCAGCCGTTTGGTGACGACCTAACGGCAGAGTACCCCCCGATCGAATCATTTGTTCTTCTGTTAGTCCTTGACTTTTGTGAACCGCGATCTCTCCTTCAGTAAGAACCCAGCCTGGCACAACACAATTAACTCTAATTCCCTGGCTTGCGTAGGCTCCAGCGAGTGTCCGCGTCAAGGCAAATAAGCCTCCCTTAGCGGCAGAATAGGCAACGAGGTTAGGCAAGCCTTGAATTCCGTTGATCGACCCTATGTTAATGATACTGCCACCCCCTTGCGCTACCATTTGAGGTATCGCGTACTTGCAGCAGTAGAACGCTCCTCGAAGATTAACATTAAGAACTTTGTCCCACAGATCGCTGGTCGTTTCTTCAAGAGTCGCTCTAGGAAACCATCCAGCATTGTTGATTAATACGTCAAGCTTACCGAAAGTGCAAATAGCGTTCTGAATTAGCGCTTGACATTGACTCTCATCAGTGACATCGGTTGGAACATAAAGAGCTTCACCCCCTGAGTTCCGTATTGTGGTGGCAACGTCTGTATCTTCCTCGGCCTTAATATCAGCGATAACCAGTTGCGCTCCTTGTTTAGAGAGCATTATGGCGCAACCACGGCCTAATCCCTGGCCAGCTCCAGTAACTATGGCAACCTTACCGTTCACACGGCCCACTGTCTTCGTTTCCAAGCCAATCTCCTTACGATTCTTGTTATTGAATCCTAAGAGAGCGTTTCTATCACCAACTCGATTTGTCTTAAGAAGTCAACCTTTGCTGCTCTATACGTCGGGAGACTTCCTCGGCTGAAGAACGAGCTAGTTTCCAATCCGCGCCCGCGAGTATCAAGGCGATGAAGCCATTGAAATACCACAGCCACCAAGCCAAAGTCACTCCCGTAATCCTCATCAGAATCGTCAGGTCCACTAAATAGAAAACCACCGAAGAAACTCCAATAAAAAGAATCGTCAGCTGAGCAACACCCCTCGGCATTTTGGCTGTTGCCTCTTTCGCAACTATATTCGGGCTGTACTTTCCCATCGCCTTGTTGTACATGGCCTCTACCGGTCTGCAGCGAACGTATTCCGCGGCAAAGAGCCAAATTGCGATCTGGGCAAGTACTAGTGAAGCGATTGGAAATAAAAGAAGCGATTTGCCAAATAGTCCTAATAGCATCGACCCCTCTTTTGACACCGATACGTAGGGTATCAATCCAACGGTCAAGGCCGACAGCCCCCACCTTGATATAAACCTCCAGCAATGTTGGTGACGCCATTTCCACTCGTCCAAAAGAACTGCGCCCGCCTTCAAATGATCATCGCTTTCGCTCATTTGTCCGAACCCTTCCCGCTCACTCTAATTTAACGCCAATGTGACTCAATAAGAATCTGAACGCACAGAGTCGGTAGGATTTGCCCTAACGTACGTGAGAGCAGTTAAGTCGGTTGGCACCGTCGCTGATGGTCCAACAAAGGCAAGAATCGGTTTTCCCTTGCCATAAGCTATGCCTAATTCGAACAGGATATTTCCATGTTGCCTTTCTGGAAGAACCGCACAAATAAAGTCAGTTCTTTGAAGGAAGGAATCAAGGTTCTCTAGCCAACTCGTACCTAAATCCAACGTCGTTTGATCAGACCAACTTACTCTGTTGACTTCGAGTGCATTGCGAATCACAGACGTATCTACGGCAAAGGGTGCAGATATGAAACAGGTCTTGAAATTCGTTTTCTTCACGCCGCGATTTTAACACGGACTACTATTGACCGGTCACGCCTCACGGTCCAGCGAGCAAACAATAGAGCAAAGACTGGAGCAATACTTTCGGCAAGCGGTTCCTTCCAATTTGCACTTCCGGCAAATAGATGCTTCCAATTTCACCGAGCGGGGAATTCGGAGATATTAACAATGGGTGTTTTTTGCAGTCCTCGCAGCAACGTTTTGCTTCCTATCGCGGCAAACTAATGGTTCCGAACTTGCCTCTCCTTTTGGCAAGAGAATGCGCGCGGACCATAATTCAATAAGGCAGCTCGGCCCGCATTCCACTTTTTTTCCGATTCCAGCCGAGAATGTGAGTTTCAGAAGTCGATGCGGATGAAAAGGGTCAAATCGAGGTTTTTTCACAGAGGTGGATGCGAATATCGTTGCTATTGACAGAAAGATTATTCTGGGATTACAGTTCGCCGCGTAGCCGGTAACGGGAGCTGTTTGCGTGAGACTCACTTCGAATCAGCACTCTACCAAAGTTCATTAACGAACTTGGACTCACATGGGAACTGCCAGACGGGGTACGAATTCTGTGTCGCGCCCAGAGTTAATTGATATTAACGTCCTTCGAATACCTTCCTCGAGTGCCGATGGCGCGATCATGTACTCAGACGTAACAAGATGTAACTAACAAGTCAGTCAGACGCGTACTTTGACGGTTTCCATCCTACGTAACCAGAAAACATTTTGCCGCATGGTGAAAAACATGAGCATAACGTGATCCACTGTTAGTATCTCCATCGCAATTGCTCGGGATTCATTGTGGAAGCGCTGGTCGGTGGTTGCGCCCTGTGGGTTGGAGTCATATATGAGGAGACAACATTCAAACTAGTGCAAAACTCTCCTCCACGCGAAGCTGCTGAAAATTATTCCATCCTCGCCAAAGATTTGCCGGGTCCGCGGCAAAACTCTCTCTAGACAACACTCCAAAAGGATGTACTGTGTACTCGGAGACGTCGTAACTTACTCGGTATGCGAGGAGTTACGAGTAACAGCGCATGGATTGCCGTGCCCAAAGTTGCAGGGGAGGCTATTATGAACACGCGAGACAGAACTCTATTGCTCGATGCAGATCCGAGGCTCGAATCAAAACTGATCGACCAGTCATTGGAAGCGGCTATTAGAATTCTGAACCAGGCTGACCGAGAGGCGCAGATCTTCACCTACGATGCCAGTCAAGTTCCTTTCTATCAGTACAGGTCAGCGAACGAACAGCTTCGATTTACTTTGGAGCTGAACGAAGTTCGGAATCGACGTCCAAAGAATCCGCAGGAGGGTTGTCCCGTTGATTTGCCGGAAATTAAGCGAAACAATGGACAACACTGGTTCACATTTAAGCTGTTTGACCACGTGATGGTTGCGCTTGCCAATCCCTTTGCTTACATGCCCGTCCATACCCCAATTGCTAGTCTCCCGCACGAACCCCAATCCTGGCGAGTTGCTGGCTCTGTCGATGCCCGCAGCAAGATGGAACGGGTAGTAAGTGACCTCTATGCGTTGGCCGTCTCCTTGCCAACATTCATATTGATCTTCAATGAGAATTCGAGTAGCGGCGCTTCATTGCCTAAGCACAGGCATTATCAGGCGTTTGAACTTCCCAAGGGACATGGACCATTAGCTATTCAGCAAGCGGCTGCGAGAACGTCCGCGCACCGTGACGCGCCAATTGTCCGAATTGGTTTTCAGGATGATTATCCGGTTTCTGGCGCCCGTTTCTCTGGCAAGGAGGAGACGGTTGTGCATACGGCAGCTGACTTTCTTGAAAAATGGGACCGGCTTTTAGGCGAAGCCGCCACAGCCAACTTGATCGCTGTGACTGAGAATGATCAAGTTTGCATTTATATAGTTCTACGTCACGCGCTATTCCGCAATGCCCCAGGCTTCGCAGGGATCATGGGCGCCCTCGAGATGGCGGGCTCGTTTGTCCTTTCGTCTGACTGGGAGTTTCAGTCAGTCAGGCAAGGACGGGTGGGCTTCTGTACTTTGTGGGAGATGCTTGCATCCGTGCGCCCGCCCGAGGCCAGGCAATTGACTTGACGCGCTAGTTGTGCAGTTATCCTTTGGTCTGACTGTCGCGTAGAACTTGATCTCCTCAGTCTCGGCGTAGATAGCGAGATCATCTGCGAGGATACTCCCCATGACTTTACAAGAGTCTGAGCAGCTTAATGAAGTTGACTATCGCAGAGCCTTGCTTGGTTACTTGATCAGCCAGGGACTCAGCGATAAACAGGCGGCGGAGAAGCTACCTGCACGTATGCCCAAGCTGGCCCCGGCAACAATTCACCGATATAAGGAGGCAGCAAAGAAGAGAAGGTGGCTTATCACCCGATTTGCCGAAGAACAGTTTGAGCCGGGGCTCCTCGATGAACTTCGGGAAGACGCTCATCACACTCCATGGAACAATCTTGAAAGGGACTTACAGTCGTTATCCGGCGATGTTCTGAAGGGAATATGGGTCTTCCATAGCGGTGACAAGGCAGATCCAGGTGATGATCAGGCCGAGTGGGATTGGCAGATGGGGAATTTCGCGAGGAATTCAGGCTGGCTAGTACTTCGGTTGCTGTTGCGCTCGCAGAGCGGGATCGCACTTGGCTGGGGAAAAACCATCGCCAATTCAATCATTGCGGTCGCTGAGCGAATCAAATCAGAGAAGGAAGCCAGACCCCACAGTCGGAGAAAGATCACCATCATTCCGACCGTCGGTACTCCTCCGTGTACTGGGCTCGATGACTTAGAGAACTCTTCCACCAAGTTGGCTGGCAGTCTCAGCGAAGCTTTGAATGGAACATGGAATGTTTTGTCCCTTGAGAATATTTGGCCGGTCTTGCCGCCTGGACTGGAAGGCGAGCGCCGCAAGGGTTTTTTCCAAGCCATTCTCATCAGAGGAAACTACAAGGCTATCTTCGGTGACCCAGACGATTCCCAAAGCGAAACGCCCCTGATTAGAACCGTTGATACGATCCTGACGAGTGCCGGAGCTTTCCACGTCGAGTCATATTACATGAAGGAATTGGTCGATACAGGTAAGGTAACCAAAAAGGAATTGACCAAGCTGAGTCTCGGAGACATTGGGGGCGTTTTGATCCCTAGCAAGGCAGTCGAAAGTGATCCAAGAAACGAAGAGCGGTTTATTGAGATCCTGAATCTCTGGACGGGGCCGAAACTCGAGGACTACCAGAATGTTGCACGACGAACTGCTGCAAGCGATGCGCTACACGCGCCTGCCGGCGTGATACTCTGCGCTTTGAACGGGAACAAAGCAAAAATAGTGCTGAATCTGGTGCGGCTCCAAGCTGTATCGATGCTTGTGGTTGATTACCATCTGGCAAACACACTCCAGGGACTCCTGGTCGACAGTAGAGCAGGGAAAGCTTTTAGCTAAGGCCGAAATAGGTTTTTGGCGTCCCATACGCCAATTACGTGTCTTTAAACTTTCGGCAACACGTAACTTCCATTTTGCACTGCCGTGAAGGCAATGGTTCCAAGCATCGAAATCTTTGACATTCAGTGGCGTGAAATTCCAGGATGTGATGGACCTCCGCCAAGGAATTTGCTCCGAGTCACGGCAAAAGAATTACTTCAAGTTAGATGCGTTGGTTCGCCGTGCCAGGCTAACTCTGCCGCTTTTTGAGTACAGATATAAGGGGCAAGGCGATGTATGAACTCATCAGATTAATTGGACCAGCCATTGTTGGCTGTATATCCGGTGTTGTAAGTGCATTACTCGCCGCTCGATTCAGAATCAATGAATTCGAGAAACAATTTGAATTTAGAATTAAGGAATTAGCAAAACAACTCGAGTTCAAACGGCTTGAAGAAGGAGAGAGAGAAGCAGTTACCATAAGAATGACATACATCGATCCCTTTCGTACTTGCGCCTCGGACTTGCTGACAAGGTTGAGTGAAATATCCTACCTCTTAACTAGAGAGAATGATTCCGACAGAAAGCATCTTAGACAGTCTTATGAACGGATTGTTACAGACAATCGAGATGATGAACGTGAATTGGCGATCTGGTGTAATTATGGCGGGTATTATGCCGTCTCGACTCTATATCTAACTGCGCTTTTTTTTGCCAGACTGAGCAAGATCCGGTCGGAGTTGCCCTTCACAAAAATCGATTCCGGTTATGGTGAAGCCTTGCGCAGTAACCTCGTAGAAGTTAGAGCTTCATTTGGAGGCATCTTCGGTGTTTGGGAAACCATACAAGATTCGATTGGCGACTACATTAGCAGGCGCGATGGCAGCCTATATAACTACAAAGAATTCTGTGAAGATCTAATAGATAAACATAAATGGATTTGGTTCTATAGGTTGATAGACTTTTATAAGGATATTGAGCCAAAGAAGGATTATGAAGTGCCGCGAATAATCGAATCCCTACGATCTCTTGTTGAATTCTTGGGTCACACAGAGCTGGGCCAGCTGAGGCCCGATTCAGACGTAAAGGTGCTGCCTAAGAACTTATTCAACCCAACTGCTCGATAGGAATTCTTTCAATTATCGCGGCGAGTCGGGAAGCGTTAGGAGTGTGTGTTGTCTAGAGAGCCCTGTGTTCCCGAATGTAACCCTCCCCATATTAGGACCAGTCATAAGTAGAGAGATCCGGGTTTTGGGTTAGTAGATATTCCCTGGGCGTCATGTCACCCAGAGCATCGTGTG
>WNFJ01452511.1_pt3 | contig 10691 bp, 11 predicted proteins | sample 5400461 | NCBI WGS metagenome assembly WNFJ01 (sample SAMN13153349, study PRJNA577476) | soil metagenome | isolation source: 115 cm saprolite on Douglas fir-dominated hillslope | place: USA:California | collected 2013-09-17
GTGTCCTGGTTCCACGGGGTGAAAAAGTCGGCCACCGTCAGGTCGATGCCAGTCGCGAGCTTGAGCACGCTGTCTCCGTAGGCGGGAGCCTGGGAACCTGTGACATCAAACGTCCCGTTGCCCGTCGACAGGTAGATGGCGCCGCTGCTGTCCGCCGCGAGGCCTGCGCCGCTCATCCAGATCCCACCCAAGCCGCCGTTCGGCGTCGTGTTGAACGCGGCGACCTGCTGCAAGGTCTGTGCATCATAGCCAATGACCCAGCCGTGATACGGACACACGTCGCTGTACGAAGCCCATGCAACGTAGACCACGCCGTTCGACAGCAAGAGGCCCGGTCGCTGGTTCGCCCGCAGCGAATTGAAGGAGACGTTGGTGCCTCCATCGGCTGTGCCGGCGACGGAGGGGCCCACGACATAGGTGTAGTTCCCTAGATTGCACGGATCGCCCCCAGCAAAGATGGTGTCGCCGATCACGATGGGGCCGCCAAACTTCTCGGCCCCCGTCGTGATGTCGAGGGCGTGGAGCCGCTGCACGTAGTGGGAACCGTCCCCTAACACCTCTTTGGTCGTCGCCACCACGTACAGCGTGCCGGTACCCCCGTCGATGACGGGCGTCCCCGTGATCCCGATCTCAGGCCCAATGTCGTTGTTTCCGACATCGGCCGGCGGGACCGGGGTGATGCCATTCGCCGGGTCAATAAAACTGACCTGCCAGAGTTGGCCGACGCTCGCGTCGTCGGCGTCGAAGGCGTAGACACTGTCGTGTTCGGTGGCGACGAGCACCACGTTGTGAACCCCCTGATTCGGAAGGTTCACGTTCGGCACGTAAAGCGGCTGCGCGTAGACGTATCCGTCCACCGGATATGAGAACAGTCGCCCAAACGTGTCGGGAGCCACGTTGCCCGGGGTCAGGACCGTCTCACCGAGATTCTGCCCCGTGCGAGCGTTGTCATTGTGATACGTCAGGACTGCGACCTGGGCGCTCGCGGCTTGCCCGCTCAGCAGGAGGCAGCCGAGGGCGCCGAGCGCGGCGAACCAGACCCTCCGAAACGGAACTTTCATGAAGCGCCGGCCGTCGACCGAGGCGGTGCGCATGGCGGTCCCCTCGCTGCGTCTACCCCGACCACCATGGCCGGAGTCCCGTCCGTACTTCGGGCGCCATCGTTACCCGCGAGAGGGGAACGGAACAATCCGAAAAGGCCCGGATTCGACGCAGAGGGGAAATCCTCACGAAGTGCCCCATGGAAACCCTCGCATCCGCGTGCCCCACCGTCGCGGGGCGCTTCGTCCAGCACGACTCGTCCCCCTGTAGCAGAACTGCCTTCAACACGCCCTGGCGAAAGGGACAAGCGCGTGACCTGAGAGGTCCGTCCCAAAAGCGAGGCTCAGGTCTTCGGCGCTGCTCCTGGGTTCGTCGCCCGGCTTCCTGGTGCTGCCCAAGGGTGAGCCATCTGGGACCTGTGCTTCGTGCTGCGGCGGCCGGGGCGGCCTCCGCTCGGCCCGCTACCGGCGCCGGGGCTCGAGGGCGGCGACGTAGGCGGCGCCGAGGACGAACACGATCATCGTGTAGTAGACGAACATCACGAAGGCCACCAGCACGCCGAGCGGCCCGTAAATCTGGTCGTAGAGCCCGACCCGTCGGATGTAGAGGCGGACTTGGCGGCCTCCCAGAGGACGCTCGTGAGCAGCGCCCCCGCGAGGGCGGCGCCCCTCCGAACCCGCCGGTCGGGCAGGTAGCGGTAGACGAGGTAGAACATCGCGGTCGACAACAGCACGCTGAAGCCGACGCTCGAGTAGCGGAGCCACTCGCCCGAGACCTGGCCCTGCTCGGCCAAGAAGGTCTTGAACAGGCCGAAGAGGTCGGCGACGACGATACTCGTGACGAAGAGGGGCGCGATCAGGAACACGAGCACCGTGTCGAGGGTGATACCCCGGAGGAAGCTCCGCGTCGGGCGGACGCCGAAGAGCCGGTCGAGCACCAGCCGGATCGCGGTGAAGAGCTGCGTCGAGAACAGGATGAGGACGGCGGTTCCGAGGACGCCCGACAAGGTCCGCGTGTGCATGATCCGGAGGAGCGCGCGCGCGATTTCCCGGCGGTAGACGGGAAAGTTGCGGGTGAGCTGGTCCACGGCGGCCGCCGTCGCCGTCTCGCGGCTCAGCACGAAGCCGGTGACCGATACGACGAGGAAGAGCAGGGGGATGACGCAGATGAGGAAGTAAAAGGACAGGCCGGCCGCCAGGAAGAAGCCCTGGTTCGCGAAGAAGCTCGAGACCGCCCGGCGAAGACCGCCGATCACATCTTCAACCAGCCCAGCGTGGCTTCTGTGGGGCCGCTCGGGACGTACTCGAGCCCCACCGCGCCCGAGTAGCCGGCGCCCGCGAGCGCCCGGAAGAAGAAGGGGAAGTTGATCTCCCCGGTGCCGGGCTCGTGGCGGCCGGGGACGTCCGCCACCTGGACGTGCCCGATCCAGTCGAGGTTCTTCGTCACGGTTTCCGTCAGGTTGCCTTCCATGCGCTGCATGTGGAAGCAGTCGTACTGGAAGCGGACGTTGGGCTGGTTGACTCGGCGCAGGACCTCGAGCGCGGCCGCCGAGGTGGTCAGCGCGTAGCGCGGATTGTCGAAACGGTTCAGCGCCTCCACGAGGATCGTCACGCCGGCCGACGCCGCCGCCGGCGCCGCCTTGCGGAGGTTCTCGACGATCGTCTCGTGCTGGACGGCCTCGGGGACGCCGGGCAGGAGGTTGCCGGCCATGGCGTTCATGCGCCGGACGCCGAGGCGCCGCGCCGTCTCGAGCCCCTCGTCGAGGGCGCGCCGGAGCCGCTCGGCCTGCGCGGGGTCGTTCAGGTAGCCGCGGGCACCCCCCCTGAAGTCGCCGACGTCGAAGTTCAGCAGCACCAGCTCGAGGCCGTGACGGTCCAGCTCGTGCTTGACGCGGTCGACCGGCGTGTCGCCCAGAAACTGGACCTCCACCGCGCGGAAGCCGGCGGCCCGGGCGCGGGCGAACCGGTCGACCAGCGGCGCGTCCGTGAACAGCATGGACAGGTTCGCCGCGAACGTGAGCCCAACGGGGCCGGCACTCACAGAAGCCCTCGCACGAGACCACCGTCGACCTGGACGGTCAGGCCGGTCACGTAGGACGCGCGCTCGGAGGCGAGGAAGACGACCATGTTCGCGAACTCCTCGGGGGTACCGATGCGGCCGAGCGGCACCTCCTTGGAGGTCATCGCGAGGTAGTCCTCGACCGTCTTGCCGCTCTGCTTGTGGCCGGAGAGGAAGCGGTCGGTCATGATGCGGCCCGGGCAGACGGTGTTCACCAGGATGTTGTCCTGGCCGAGGTCGGCGGCGAGCGTCTTCATGAGGCCGGCCACGCCCGGCCGCACCGCGTTCGAGAGCAGGAGGCCCGGGATCGGCTGCTTCACCGACGACGACTGAATCGTGATGATGCGCCCCCACTTGCGCTTCCGCATCGACGGCAGCGTGGCCCGGATCAGGCGGACCACCGACAGGAGCGATAGCTCGAAGGCCTGCACCCACTGCTCGTCGCTCAGCCCGTCAAAGTCGCCTCGCGGCGGCCCGCCCGCGTTGGCCACGAGGATGTCGATTCCGCCGAGCGCGTCGGTCACCCCTCGCACCAGCTCCGCGACCTCCGCGGGCCGCGTCACGTCGCAGGGCATCGCGAACACGTCGGCCTTGGTCCTGGCTCGGATCTCCTCGGCCGCGGCTTTGAGGTCCCCCTCCGATCGCGCGCAGATCCCGACGCGGGCGCCCTCGGCGGCCAGCCCCAGCGCGCACGCCCGTCCCATGCCCTTGCTCGCCGCGGTGACGAGCGCCACCCTGCCCTTGAGTCCTAGGTCCATGGCGTCACCCTCTCCTTCCTCGTCACGCCGCCGCGCCCCCGACGGCCGCGACTAGAGCTGGCGGAAGAAATCGGCGCGGTCACCGCCCGTCACCTCGAGACGCCTCGGCTGGTTGTCGCGCATCACCTCGAGCGTGATGCGGTCGCCGGGGCCGCGGCGCCAGAGCGAGAGATAGAGGTCCCGCCGCGACTGCACCTCCTCGGCGTCGAGCGAGAGGATCAGGTCACCGTCCTTGAGCCCGGACTTGGCCGCCGGCCCGTTCGGCACGAGCCCCGCGATGACCACGCCCTCTTCCAGGGGATGGGCGAACACGCCGAGCCACGCCCGCCGCGGCCGGCTCACGACCCGACCGTAGCGGAGGAACTCCTCCCGGTTGCCCAGGTAGCACTCCGCCGGAATCGCGAGCGAGGTGCGGCCGATCTCGGCCAGGTTCAGCGAAACGACCCCGACCATCCGCCCGGTCGGCGTGAAGAGCGGGCCGCCGCCGTAGCCCGGGTTCGGCGCGTTCGACACGAGGCCGCGCTCGAGCAGGTACTCCCAGTACGCCTCGAACTCGCCCACGTACGTCACGAGCCCGTTGGCGACGCGCCGCTCCTGCGCGCCCGTGGCGCCGAGCGCGAAGACGGCGTCGCCACGCTCGAGCGACCGCGAGTTGCCGACCTCGACGGCGGCGAGCCCCTGGCGCTTCACTCGTAGCAACGCCAGGCCGACCTCGAAGTCCTGTCCGACCAACTCCGCCCGCGCCTTGCGACCGGCCGCGAACGACACCTGGATGGTCTCGCTCCCCATCACGACGTAGTTCACGGTGAGGATGAGCCCAGCCGGATCGACGACGGTGCCGGTCCCCATCCGCTCGAGGCCCAGGATCGTGGCGGAGGGGTGAGCGGCGGGGATTTCCGCGTGGATATACACCACGGACGGCAGCAGGTGCTTGACCAGCTCGACGGCCGCATCCATCGCCACCCGAGGATACACGAATTGCCACAGCGCTGTGGGGCGAGTAGAATCCATCCAGCGTGGACGCGAAGATCCGCGTCGTCGAGTACTCAGACTACCTCTGACCGTGGTGTTTTCCGGCGGCCGTGCGCCTCCGGAGGCTGCGCGATGAGTTCCCCGACCGGTTCGTCGTCGAGTGGCGCGCCTACCCGCTCCGCCCCGCGCCGGATCCGAGCGCACGCTTCGAGGGCACGTATCGCGAGGCGGCCTGGGCGCGCTGCCAGACGCTGGCGCAGGACGACGGTGTCACGATCAACCGCTGGAGCGGCGCCACATACCCGAACTGGAGCCTGCCCGCCCTCGAGGCCGCGAAGTGCGTCGCGCGCCAGGATGCGGAAGCGTTCGAGCGCGTGCACCTCCGCCTCTACGAGGCCTTCTTCACCCACGGCCGGAACATCGCCGATCGCGACGAGGTCACCGCGATCGTGCGCGAGTCGGGCGCGGACATACGCCGGTTCGCGGCCGACTACGCGAGCGGCGAGGCGCGCCACGAGGTGCTGCGCGACTACGAGGAGGCGGTCGCCGAGCACGGCGTCCGCGCCATCCCGACGGTCGTCATCGGCGCTCGCCGGCTGGTGGGTCTGACCGAGCTGGCCGAGTACCGCAAGGCGACCGAAGAGGCGGGCGGCTGAGCGAGTGGCAGCGCCCGCGCGAGCGCCGAGCCTCGATCTCTACGACAACCCCCTGCTGGTCGGGGCCGACCCCACCCCCGCGCTCCTCGCCTTCGAGTTGGAGGCTGACGACCTGATCCGCGTCTACCGCCGGGACGCGGAGGCGGCGGTCAGCGAGACCGTACGCTTCTCGCCGTTCCTGCTCCTGGCCGATCCCGACCTGCTCGCCGGGTTCAAGGGTGACATCGAGGTGACGCCGCTCGACGGGCCCGGCGCATTCCGCTGGCTTGCCCGATCCCCCGGGTGGGCAGAGGCGTGCCGCGCGCGCGATTACTGCCGCGAGAGGACGGGCCGCGGCTGGGGCGCACCCGACGCCCCGTACCGCTTCCTCAACGATCCCGTGCACCAGTACCTGCTGCTCACCGGGCGGACGTCCTTCCTCGGGCTCGGGTTCGACGCCGTGCGCCGGCTCGCGCTCGACATCGAGGTCTTGACCGCCGAGGGCTTCGAGTTTCCCAACGCGGCGCGACCGTCCGACCGGGTCATCGCGATCTCGCTCGCCGACACGGCGGGCTTCCGCGAGGTCCTCCGGGGCGACCGGCTCTCCGAGGCCACCCTGCTCGAGGAGTGCTCGCGCCTGATCCGGGAGCGGGATCCCGACGTGATCGAGGGGCACAACATCTTCCGGTTCGACCTCGAGTACCTGGAGGCCCGCGCGCGCCAGCACGGCGTGACGCTCGCCTGGGGTCGTCGGGGCGAGCCCCTCCGCGGCCACCCGTCCCGCGTGCAGATCGCGGAGCGCACGATCGGCTACCGGCGTTACCAAGTGGCAGGCCGCCACATCGTCGATACCTGGATCCTCGCGCAGCTCTACGACCTCGGGGCGCGCGACCTTCCGTCGTTCGGCCTCAAGGACATCGCGCGGCACCTCGGTGTCGCGGCGCCCGATCGGACCTACATCGACGCGGCCGACGTCCCCCGCCTCTGGGCCGCCGATCCCGAGCGCCTCGTGCGCTACGCCCTCGACGACGCGACCGAGACCCTCGCGATCTCCGCCCTGCTCTCGCCGCCCTACTTCGCGCAGGCGCAGCTCCTGCCGTTTGACTATCAGTCCGCCGTCCTGCGGGGCAACGCGACCAAGATCGACGCCCTCCTGCTCCGCGAGTACCTTCGGCATCGGCGTGCCATCCCCGCCCCCACCGCTCCCGCGGGCATCGCCGGCGGCCACACCGCCATCTACCAGCAGGGCGTCGCCCGGCCGGTGCTCCACGTCGACGTCATCTCGCTCTATCCGTCGATCATGCTGACCCAGGGGATCGCGCCCGCGACGGACACCCTCGGCGCCTTCGCGCGCCTCCTCCGCGACCTCCGGGACTTCCGCGTCGCCGCCAAGCAGCTCATGCGGGTGGCGGAGAGCGAGGCCGAGCGCCGGCACCTGGGCGCGCTCCAGCAGACCTTCAAGATCCTGATCAACTCGTTCTACGGCTACCTCGGCTTCTCCCCCGGGCACTGGAACGATTTCGAGGCGGCCAACCGTGTGACCGCGGAGGGCCGCGTCGTCGTCACCACGATCGTCGATCGCCTCCAGGCGCTCGGCGCGACCGTGGTCGAGATCGACACGGACGGCGTCTACTTCGTGCCGGCGGCGGACGCACGGGACCCGGCGGGGGAGGCGCGGCTCCTCGCGTCCCTCGCCGCCGCGCTCCCGCCGGGGATCCTGGTCGAGCTGGACGGGCGCTACCGGGCGATGCTCAGCTATAAGATGAAGAACTACGTCCTGCTCGACGACAAGGGCGTGCTCACGATCCGGGGCTCGGGGCTCCGGTCCCGCGGTCTCGAGTTGTTCCAGCGCCGGATCATGGAGGAACTCTTCGCCCTGCTCCTCTCCGGCCGGCGGGAAGAGATCGCCACCCTCGTCTCCCGCTGGAAGGCGGACTTCGCCGCGCACCGCATCCCCGCGCGCCTGTTCATGAAGACCGAGACCCTCCAGGACTCGGTCGATCTCTATCGCGCCGAGCGCGCCCGCGGTCTCCGGAACCCGTCGGCGGCCTACGAGCTCGCGCTCGGTGCCGGCCGCCCGTATCAGCCCGGCGACCAGGTGTCCTACTATCTGACCGGCCGAGGAACGAACGTGGCCGTGAGCGACGCTGCGAAGCTGGCGGTGTCCTGGGATCCGGCGGCGCCCGACGAAAACACCGAGTACTACCAGGCGAAGGTCGACGAGCTGTGGGCGCGGTTCCGCCCGTTCGTCGAGCTGGACGCTCTCCGCCCCTGGGTGGAGGAGGCCGCGGTCGACGCCGACGCCCCGCAGCAACTCCCGCTGTTCTGAGCCTACCGAGCCGGGCCGCGTCCGAGGGTCGCCGGCCCGCCCCCGAGTCTCGGCGTCGTGAGCGCGCCCGCCCCCCCGGCCACGCCGCCTGCGTCGGCCAGGGGCCTCCGGCTCGAGCCTACCAGGCGAGCGCCAGCTGGCGGGCGGGCGGGCCCTGCTCGTCGGGGCGGTCGGCCCGGCGCCGCCCGGCGAGCCCATTCGCCCCGGCCAAGCGCGCAAAGCGGGCCTCGATCGTGCGAGCGAAGGCGGGCGGGACGTACGCGGACGAGGAGTAGAGCGCTCGATAGCGCGCGACGAGGGCGGGGAACCGTTCGTCGAGGAACCTGAAGAAGAACTCGCGGACCCCCTCGCGCAAGAAGAGGACGTTGCACTCGGCCTCCCGCGCCCCCGCGGCTCGTGCGGCCTGGAGCAGGGCGCCGATACTCGCGTCGCCGTCGGTGAGGTACGGGAGCACGGGCATCATGAAGAGCCGGGTCGCGACACCAGCCTCGGCGAGCCGCTGCATCGCCGCCAGACGGAGGTTCGGGCGGGGCGCCCGGGGCTCGAGCAGCCGCGCCAGCTCGGCGTCGGTCGTGGTGACGGAGAAGTTGACGGAGAGCTCCGACCGCTCGGCGATCGCGCGGAGGAGATCCAGGTCACGCGTCACGAGCGTGCCCTTGGTCGTGATCGAGAGCCTGATCCCGGGCAGGGTGCGGACGGCCTCGAGCAGGCCCCGGGTGACTTCGAAGCCGCCTTCGCCGGCCTGGTAGGGGTCGGTCGCGGTGCCAACCGCGACGAGCATGCCCGATCGCCGCGCACGCTCGAGCGAGCGTCGGAGCGTCGCGCCGTCCACGCGCTTGACGTAGATCGTGCGCTCGAACTCGTGGGGGTCGTTGTGGCCGAGGAACTCGTGCGTGTACCGCGCGTAGCAGTAGACGCACCCGGTCGAGCAGCCACGGTACGGGTTGACCGTGTAGCCGAATGGCATCGGGCGGGCGGTGCAGCGGTTGACGAGGTCCGCCGCGCGCAGCTCCCGGTACTGGGCCTTGTGGCGCTCGTCGATGACTCCGCCGAGCCGCGCCGCCATCCCGGGAGCTGGGACTCCCGGCTTGACCTTGCTCCGTCCTGTCGTCATGTGTTGAGGCGGCCGGCGCCGGAAAAAGCCCGGGGCTCTCGCGATCCCCGGGCTCGATTGTCCTGCGCCGGGTCTCCCTCGTCTAGCGGCGCCAGCCGCCGCCCCCGCCGCCGCCGGGACCGCCGGGTCTCGGCCCGCGATCACCCCGCGGTCCCCCGCCGCCACCGCCGCGCTGGGCCTGCGGCCGGGCCTCGTCGACGACGAGGTTGCGGTCGCGAAAGAGACGACCGTTGAGCATCTCGATCGCCTTGGTCGCTTCCTCCTTGGTGGCCATCTCGACGAAGCCAAAGCCCCGCGGCCGGCCGGTGAACTGATCGGTGACGATCCGCACTGACTCGACCGTCCCCGACTGGGCGAAGAGCTCGCGCAGGTCCTCCTCCGTTGCCTGGAACGACAGGTTCCCTACGAATAACTTTGCGGGCATCGCGATGATCCTCCTGCCGCGGTCAGGACCGAGTCTCCAGACCCTCGGGGCTTCAAGCGGCCGCTAGGGGCAACGTCTCGGTTTTCGGTTAGCCCAGAGTACTGACAGTGATCAATGGGTGTCAAGGACGTTCTGCATGAATGTTCCTGATTTCACTACCCTAATCACCCGGGCGGGGGTCATCACGGGTAGACGCCGCGGGTCGAGCCCCCGTCGATCGTGATGCAAATCCCGGTCAGAAAGCTGGCCCGCTCGGAGGCAAGGAAGCACACGAGGTCGGCGACGTCCGTCGGCAGGCCGATCCGCCCGAGCGGGTAGGCGCCCTCCGACTCTGCGCGCACCTCGGCCACCGTCCTCCCCGTCACCGCCGCCTGATTGGCGAGCATCGAATCCCAGCGCTCGGTCCGCGTGGCGGCCGGCGACACGGCGGTCACCAGGATGTTCGAGCGCGCGCCGAGGTCGGCGAGCCCCTTCGTGAAGTTGACGAGGGCGGCGTTGGCGGCGCCGCCGGCGAGGTAGGTCTGGCTCGGGTTGCGGGCGGCGGCGCCGATGACGTTGATGATGCGCCCGCCTCCCTGCGCCTGCATGAACGGGAACACGGCCCGGGACATGCGGATGTAGCCGAGCAGCTTCAGGTTCCAGTCGGCCGTCCACTGCTCGTCGGCGGTCGCGAGGAAATCGCCGGCGCGGATTGAGCCGGCGTTGTTGACGAGGATGTCGATCTGCCCAAGCCGGCGCCGGGCCTCCGCGATCGCGCGCGTGACGCCGTCCAGGACGCTCAGGTCGGCGGCGATCGCGTGGACCTCGGCGCCCGCCCTGGCGCCGATCTCCCAGGCCGCGGCCTCAAGCGTCTCACGGACGCGGGCGACGATCGCCACCCGCGCGCCCTCCGCCGCCAGCCCCTCGGCCACTGCGCGACCGATGCCCTTGCTCCCGCCCGTCACGAGCGCGACCTTGCCGCCGAGCCCCAGGTCCATCAGCCTACTCGATGAACCCGCACGCGCTCGCGCAGGTCCCGGGGGCTCCGGCGCGCGTCCACCACGAGCTGGCGGACCCCGGTCCCGGCGGCGGCGGGTCCCCAGTGCGGAGCTTCACGGGCGCCACTCCTGCCTCATCTCAGGCGCGGGAAGCGCGGGACCCGCGTCCAGTCGAAGTCGTCGCCGACCGAGTCGCGCGTACGTGCCGCCGCCTCCCCCAGGCTCGTCAGGTCGAGCGTCGCGAGGCGGCGGCCGGCGAGCTTCGCCGCGCTTTCGCCCAGTAGCGCCCGCGCGCCCTCGAGGTTGCCGTTGGCGAGATGCTGCAAGCCAACTGCGAGCTCGATCAGGCCCTGGAGCGCCTCGCGCTCGGCCCCCGCCGCCGC
>WNFJ01622932.1_pt1 | contig 10690 bp, 10 predicted proteins | sample 5400461 | NCBI WGS metagenome assembly WNFJ01 (sample SAMN13153349, study PRJNA577476) | soil metagenome | isolation source: 115 cm saprolite on Douglas fir-dominated hillslope | place: USA:California | collected 2013-09-17
TGTTTCTCTTCCTCTTTCAACCGTGCCATTTCACGGTCCCATCGCTCCTGGCGTTCCTTTTCTGGGATGTAGCGCCCGTTTTCGTCAACGAGTCCCATTAACTGCAGGAGCTTTTTCATTGCCGGGGGATACATACGCGGTTACACGCTTACCGGAGTTCTCGGGATAACCCGATCCTCTGCCGCAAAACGGCTGAGTGATTGAGCTGGAATAAGCACGCGAGAATTAACGCGCCTGGCTTCGAGGAGTCCAGCTTGGATTGCTTCATCCAGCAGGCTGACCGAAATGCTCAAAGCTTTGGCCGCATCCTTTCGGCTGTACAACACTTTTGCGGTTTCCTGTTTTGGGTCCACGGTGTGCCTCCTTCTGAAATAGTGTGGCACACAGACCTATGGAGTGGCATGCCATACGACCGTAAAAAGAATTAAGTTGAATTGTTTTTACGGTTGCGCCCGGGTTGCGTGCTTTTCCGCAACTTGCCCCCTTCTGCCGAGTTAACTGATTGATCTTGTTTGTTTTCAGTGGGCTGAATATGACTCTGGATCAGCATATCGGGGTTCGAATCCCTGGGGGGCAGCCAATTTAGAATCAACAGCTTACGATTCCTAATTTCCTCGAAAAGCCCTGGCTGGTAACAAAAAACTGGTAACTTTCCATTCGCGAACATGCTGTCCATATCGGAAAGTCGATCGGGCCGGGAATTTTAGGTTTCACGAGGGGTTGAAGCCTCGTTGCAGTGGACCGAGAGCCGGAACGAGAGCAAGGAATATGCTGTATGCGGATCGTGCTTCAACTGCGGAGCAAATAGAGGAAATGAAGACATAGCTTTTGCAAGCAAGCGGCGATTATGTGTCGGTGATTCGACAGTTTTCTACAGACCAAATATTTCTTAAGCTAAGCAGCCCGGCGTTCATAGCGATGATGCAGTCCACCGACTTGCGGTATTTCAATCACTCTTCCCATCGATGGAGGTTGCACAGGCCTAGCAACCGGAGCATCTTTGGCCAGCCCAGCCTTCCGACATACGCGTTCTGCCAAGGAGAGAGACAACCACACCCAGAAGACTCGATCAATCGTGAGAAACCGCACCCGTCGGCCCTGAGTGGAACGCTGCAGCACCATAAGCTGATGGCACAAGGCCAGGATCTCAGCTTGCAACGCAGCACGGGAGCGAAGTGAGCTTCGAAGGGAAGAAAAAAGAAGGCGCAAGATCGTCAACATGGGAGATGCGACAGGCTGCACGGTCAGGGCGGTAAGGTCAATCGCACCAACCAGAACCGAGTTTCTGATAGGCACAACCGTTTCGTAGTAGAATCCGAAGCTCTGTAACCGAATCGGGAAATCTATGCAACCGACCATTCTTGCCAAAGGCTCGTGCAATTCGTGAGTTAGTACCTAAACCAGCCGTATCATTCTATTCCGCCGCTTGAGATGATAGCGCTTCAGCAGCTTGCGCTTCCGACGAAATTTGACCTTTTTTTAACTTGCATTGAACTTTTTCGAAGAGGATAATTCGGCGACTCATTTATCTCAGACTGGTGAGTTGGGATGATTTTGTTCCAGTCCCGATTGTACACGTGCAAGAAGTAGAATCGCGTGATACGTTTTACTTAGTTCCATCACTAACATAAAGAGTCGCGGAACAAGAATAATTTTTTCGAATTCAACAAAGGACGGTGTTTTTTCAATCGCCCAGGTTACTGCAAATGGGCTATTTATAGAACATGATACTTCTGCGGAGGCGCATTGCGAGGAGAAGAACTAGAGCACAGAAGCTAAAATAAGCAACCCAAATCTCATCGAATCACGACTGTACATTCCAAGCGTTTAAGGTTCTTACTGGCGACTTGATAATTTAGCAGCTTCAGAGCGTCTTAGCCTGTTCTCCCAAGCGATTCAATAGCTGTATGGTCAACGCGCAGTTCGGGTAAGCCTTTGTGCGGGTGAGTACTATGCGACCAGTAATCCTCGTTCTAGAGTCCAATGCGCCGGCTTGGCGTCAGTGGAAACAAGAAGTGGAGTCGTGTGGTGTGGAAGTGGTCGAAAGCGCCGGTGTGACGGATCTCACACCACGCATCGGATTACGACGTCCCCGATTAATCATCTTGAGTGCGCTGGATTACAGTCCTGAAAAAGTGCTGAATGCTGCACTGCACATTCGACAAACCAACCGCGACGTTCCTATTATTTTGCTTGTCAGGAGTGGCTCAGAGGAACTCGCAATCGCCGCGCTTCGGGCTGGAATCGATGATTACTTCCATATGCCGGGAGAAATAAAAGCCCTGCAGGAAGCGATAAGACGGTTAACTGCAGCTTCTTCTCCGGTTGCTATTTCGGATTTGAACTTGGACCTTCCTTTTGTAGCCGCCAGTCCACCCATGCAAAGTGTGAAGTCTCAGCTGCGCAAGATCGCCGCGAGCAACAGTAATGTCCTGATTACCGGAGAAACAGGCACAGGTAAGGAATTGGCAGCCTTGGCCATTCATCGCTTAAGCGCCCGAAACCAGAAGCCTTTCATCTGTGTCAATTGCGCAGCAATTCCCGACTCGTTGTTTGAGAGCGAGTTATTTGGTTATGAACGAGGCGCTTTCACTGGCGCCTATGTAAGAAAGTCGGGCTGGCTGGAAACTGCGCAGGAAGGCAGCGTCTTTCTCGATGAAATCGGGGACTTGAGCCCGTTGGCCCAGGCAAAACTTCTGCGGACGATTGAAAACAAGGAATTTCGTCGACTAGGAGGCAAGGGAAACGTTTGTGTGAATGTACGTTACATTGCTGCCACCAACTGCGATCTTGAAGAGATGGCCTCGACAGGAAAATTTCGCCAAGACCTCTACTACCGACTGAATATTGCCCGCGTCCACCTTCCGCCATTGCGTGAACGCAAAGAAGATATCCCGTTGTTGCTCCAGCACTACATTGACGAATCCAATGCCCGCAATGGGGGCGAGGTGCGGGAATGTACGGAAGAAGTTTGGAACTGCCTGATGAACTATAACTGGCCCGGGAACATACGCGAATTAAAGAATCTTCTGGAAGCGACTATGGTAAATGCGCCTCGGGAAAAAATCAGCTTTGCTGATTTGCCGGAGCTGTTCCGTCGCCGGTTGGAAAAGGCAGCATGCGATACCAGAAATGAGCGGGAGCAATTGCTAGCCGCCTTACTGGGCACCAAGTGGAACAAAAGCAAAGCTGCTGAAAAGCTTCACTGGTCGCGCATGACCCTGTACCGGAAAATGGCGAAATATCGCTTAAGCACTCCTCACTGATCATTTGAAGCTCATGCCAGGCAACGGGGCGCTGCAACGTTGTAACGTGCACTGTAACATGCTGACGTTACAGTGCATTTTTTCGTTCTCTCCGGATCATTTCTCTGCTTAACTCGCATGACTTGTAGATGATAACTCGCTCTATGATCTGTCGCGGATATGGTCTTACCACCCGCCACGGTGTGACAGGTATCCTTAACTGATTTCTATCCAACTTTCGTGCTGCGAGCTAAGTCCCTAACAATCCGTCAATTTAAATCAACAAGTTATCCACAAGGACCTTGGAGCGAAACTTGCACTTATGGACTGCAGGATGGCGGTCATTACTGTATCCGGTCCACCTGAGGATTCTAGACGTTGTTGGACCGATGAGCCGAGGTTCGCGTGAATGATAATGTCCCGATATGGGAAGAATCCACAGGACTGGAAGGCCGCTATGCCAACTGTTTCAAGATCGGCTATAACGCCTTTGAGTTCATGATTGATTTCGGTCAAATGTCTGACGAAAACAATCGAGCGCGCCTGCATAGCCGCATGATCGCCAATCCGCAATCTGTAAAAGCGCTTTGGATCATTTTGCAGCAATCGCTGGAGGAATACGAGAGAACCTTTGGCGCCATTCGTGAGGAGACGGAACACTAAGCAATGTACACTGCCTTGCTCGCTACCAGTCAAACGCTGCACGATTTTCTCCAAAACCGCCTGGAGAACGATCCCAATCTCGGCGCTTTTTTCGATCCTGGCCGGGGCGGCACCATGATTGTTTCCCTGCAGAATCCCGAAGAGCTGGCGGAAAAAAACGACCAGGGGCTCTCCTTGTGGCTGTACCGAATTACGCGCGACGAAGACCACGTGAATGATCCGCCGGAGCGTATCACGCCATTTTTATCCCACGAGCCACCACTCCCGTTGCGTTTGCATTACCTTTTCACTCCTGTGGTTGATCCAAAGACTACCCATAATGCAGAAATTGAACAGAGAGTACTCGGAAAAGTCTTGCAAGTGCTTTACGGGCACCCAGTATTTCGTGGCACAGATCTTTCTGGGGATTTTTCCGGCACCAACGCGGAGATGAGGACACGTTTGGAGCCGATGAGTCTGGAAGACATTACCCGCATATGGAACGCGCTGGAGCAACCCTATCACTTGTCCATTTCCTACGAGGTAACCCTCGTATGCATCGACTCAGAGTCATTCGAAAGAACCAGCCCCGTCACCGAGGCCGTACCTCAGTACGGCGTGATTGTAGAGGAGAGCTGAGACCGCTGTGACCCTACAGACTTTCAATGCGAATGATTTGTTGTACACGATCTCGCCAGAGACCGATGCTCCCGCTGGCCAGCGAATCTGGGCGTTATTGCAGGCGCGGCTTCTGGATGAAATGACAGGCCAGCCGCCGCTTGGGGCCATAAGCATTGAATCATCACTTCCTGGCCTGAACGCCCGCGTTGCCCCCGGAGGGATCGTCGGGTTTGCGGGCGTGCCGCTCCACGCGTTCCCGCAACTGGCAGCCCAGGGCTATACCGTTCCGGTAGTCATCCAGGCGCAGCGATACATTACCGTCTCACTCAACGCGCCCGTGGCCCAAATCCTGACGTTTCCCAACACGTTTGCTCCAACCGATCTCGGCGTGTTGCAAATGCACCGGCTTCCAACCGTACTGACGGGACGCGTTGTACTCAACACGGGAATTGACGTGACTCCATTGGCGGGCGCAACTGTCACTCTTACCGGGCTCTGGAGGACTCCGCCACCGGCTAATCTGAATGTGCCACCAGATCCTCCTGACGTCGTTGCTTTAAAGCCGGCACTTTACTTCGGCCGGTCCGCGGCAGGAGCACAGCTCATCGGGCAGGATTTTCAAGGTGTAGCTGGCCCGGACAAACAACTGTTGCAGGATGCAAATGCAAATCAGGTCTTGCTGCGGCTCAGTGACCGAAAACAAATCGCGAACGGCGACATTCTTGCGATTGATCCCGATAATCCTGAACGGAGCGAATACATCCCCATACAATCCATTGCTGGGGCAAGCACAGATGACCAGCCTGCCACCGTCACTCTCAGCTATCCGCTGCAATCCACTCATCGCCGCGGGGTGATTGTGCATAAGGTGCAATTTCAACAGGTGGGCATCGCAACTCCGCTGGCGGTGGATGCCATAGCTGGCGACACGTGCGTATTTTTGAACGCAGTGAACAATTTAGGCGCGGCCAATCTTGTGGTCGTGCAAGGCGGTGGTGGTCCCACGGAATATCACGCGGTCAGCCGTTTCAACAGCACCAGTGATGCTCAGGGATTTTTCCGGCTACCGCCCATCAGCAGAATCGCACAATGCGGTCTGAGGGCGCACCACGGAGCGCACCCGGATCTCGACGTCAAATTCAGCCCGGATTACTCGAATGAAATATGCCGTCTCGACTTTGTGTATCAGTAAATGACGACCGTGAATTCAATGCAGGAGAAAAAGCATGCCTGAATATCTTTCGCCAGGTGTTTATGTTGAAGAAATCGATACCGGCAACAAGCCCATTGAGGGCGTGAGTACAAGCACGGCTGGAATGGTGGGAGTGACCGAACGGGGGCCGGTGAATGTGCCCATCTTGATCACCAGCTATGGTGAATACCGGCGATGGTTCGGGGAACGGTTGCGCCTGCAGGACTTCGTCAACTCCAACGGAAAGCATTGCTACTTGCCCCATGCAGTCGAGGGCTTTTTCCAGAATGAAGGCCAGCGAGTATATGTCACGCGTGTGCTCGATACCGCCGGCGCGGTCAAGGCCTCTGATCTTTTATTTGACCGGGGCTCGGTGGGCTCGCCGAGCACACTCATTCTCCGTGCGGCCGCCGAAGCCAGTGGAACTGTGGCTAATCCCCCGCTGCTTTATGCGCTTGACGGCACGGGTTTGAACATCGGCGATTGGATTCGGATTGGGGACGGCAGCGGTGCAGAATACCGCAAGGTGGCCACGGTCACCAGTCCCGCCGCCAATAAGCATGTGGCATTGGCCTTTTCACTGAACTTTCCTCATTCCCAAAATCAAATAATCGATCAATTTCCCGCCACGCCCGATCCGGCATATGTGGGGGCGGTCACTCTTACCAAACACGCCGCCGTTGGAGACGTGTCACTTGAGCTGAGCTTTGCCGCGGCTGCTGACGTGCCCCAAATGCACGCGGGACAGATCCTGGAAATCGATGGAGCCAACGGCGAATACCACTTTGTGAAACAGGTAACGCCCCTCTCCGGGCAAAAAGCTGTTGTAGTTCTGGAAGCTCCCTTGGCAATGGCCCATGCAGCGGCGGCGACAGTAATACCGCTTGCCGTTCCTGTGCCTGCGAACAGCGCGAACCTCTTGGTCGCTGCCAACGCGGGCGATGCGCTCGTCTATATCAACACGAATGTTGCTTTCAGTCCTCCCCCAAATCCTTTGGTACTTATTCATTCCGCGGTTTCCGGCCAGAATGAAGTGCGTCGAATCGGGAATTTGGCGGAGCTTGTTGTCTCCCCAGGAGCCTTCGAAGATTATTCTTCAGGCTCGATAGTCGAGAAGGTGGACATCAGCAACGATGACCGGCATTTGACGGTCGCTGTGGGCGTCGCGCCACCCACAACCCCCAGCATTACCCTGGACAATGTGACAGGTCTCAATATCGGGGACCAGTTGATCGTGGATCCAACAGGGCATCCCGAAACAGTCACCATTCAATCGATCATGGGCAGTGTTGTAACAGTGCTGCCGCCGTTGAGCAATCCTACCGGCCACCCGCTCAATAGCGCAGTAACGCCTGTTTTCAGCCTAAAAAAACTTACCGCTAACGCACCGGCGGGCTCACGAGCGTTGGCGTTGGATAATCGTTACAGCCTGAACGTCAACGATGTTATCCGCGTAGGCACATCGCCTGACGAGGAATACGCCACCATTGCAGCGATGCCGAACCGGGCTGCCACAGCTCCAGATCCCGGGACCGTAGTGCTCGACCATCCACTCAATCTCTCCCATTCTGCAGGGACTGCTGTCCGGCGACAGAATCCTCCTGTAGTGGATACGGCCGTTCCTGCCCCAGCCAATGTCTTGGCGCTGGAGGCCCCAATTGGCGACACCCAGTGGGTGATCAGCGATGGAACCAACTATGGCGCCTCGCAATTCGTACGAGTCACAACTTCGACCGGGGCAGTTTTGTACCACCGTATCGCTTCTGTTCCCGTGATACATCCTGCCGAAATTGCGCTGCAGGCGCCGGCGTTGGAGAGGGCGCACCTTGCAGGTGCTGTTGTGGTTGCACGCTCTCCGTTGCTCGATGTCGAGGCCATTGATGCCGGAGGATGGGGGAACCGCCTGCGCATCTCAGTGGAAGATGAAAGTCCCGGGCTGGTTTCGCGCACACAACTCACTACTATCATCAATCCGGTCAACCCCACACAGATTCGGCTCGCCTCGGTGGCTGGTGTGGAAGCAGGGACGGTGCTGGAATTCCTTGATCCCCTGAACAATGATGCCGTCGTGAATACGCCGGTGAAGGTGGTTTCCATCGACCGCGCCAGCAACTACACCATCACTTTGGCGGGTACAGGGCTGACACCAGGACAGGTAGCAGCCCAAGCCAACGCGGTGGCGCACAACCAGAAGTTGGGTGTTCGCTCGCGGGAGTTCCGCATGAGTGTGCTGCTGATGCACCAGTCCGATCCTTCTCTTCCGAGCCGGAGCGAACTGGTCGTGGATACGGAAGTGTTCCGCAATCTGTCCATGGATCCGCGCCACAGCCGTTACTTCCAGACCATTATCGGAGACACAGACGGAGCCTTGCGTCTTTCTGATCGCAGGCCCGAAGGCGAATCCTGGTATGTACGGGTGCATGATTTAGCCCAGAACTTGGCCGAACCCAGTCGCACAACCGCGCTGGAAAGCATACGGCTGGGGCCGGAAACCTTGACGGATACGTTGCCCAACGGACGCGTGCGACCGGCACGACAAGCGCTGGAAGGAGGAGACGACTCGGTCGCCACACTCAATGACGATGTTTACATCGGCATGGAGAACTGCGGACCGGGCTCTTCAGCTTAGTCAATGTTGACGAGATCAGTATTGTCAGTGTCCCGGGGCGCACCAGTACAGCGATCCAAGGGGCGCTGATTGACCATTGTGAGGCCAACCGCTACTGCTTTGCGGTGCTCGATGGACCCAGACCCCCGGATGACTCACTCACTGACGTGCAGCAGCAGCGGCAGCAGTTTGATACCAAGTATGCTGCACTCTACCACCCCTGGTTGTTAATTGAAGATCCGTTTCCCATGAATCTGGCGCAGATCTCCAATTATCCAGTGCCACCTTCGGGCCATGTGCTGGGCGTCTATGCACGCACTGATGTTGAGCGCGGCGTCCACAAAGCGCCGGCGAATGAGGTGGTAAGTGGGATCCTGGGTCTGCAGCGCATACTCAACAAACAAGAGCAGGACATCCTCAACCCTTCACCGGTCAACATCAACGTGATTCGCGACTTCCGTCATAACGAACGCGGCATACGCGTGTGGGGCGGGCGCGTGATTACTAGCGATACTGACTGGAAATATGTGAATGTGCGCCGCTTGCTGATCTTTATCGAAAAATCCATTGACCAAGGTCTGCAATGGGTGGTGTTTGAGCCCAATGCCGAACCGCTCTGGGCCCGCGTGCGCCGCACCATCAGTAATTTCCTCACCACAGTGTGGCGAAATGGCGGGCTGGAAGGGACGAAAGTCGAGGAAGCCTACTTCGTCAAATGCGACCGCACCACCATGACACAAACGGATATCGACAACGGCCGTCTCATTGTCGTGATCGGCGTGGCGCCGGTAAAACCAGCGGAATTTGTGATCATTCGCATCGGTTTATGGACATCGAACGCTAACAGTTAAGACAGGAGGCAAAAGGGATGCCAACAGGAACTCGAGTAGACCCATTTCGAACTTTTAACTTTCGTCTGGAGATTGATGGGCTGACGGTAGGCAGCTTCCGGGAGTGCAGCGGACTGGCAGCCGATGGCAATTCCGTGGACTATCGCGAAGGCACCGATGTTCCACGCTCGGTCCGCAAACTAATCGGGCTGCAAACCTACTCCAACATCACGCTCAAGCGGGGTTACACCACCAATCCCGAACTTTGGAATTGGTACAAAAACATCGTCAACGGTATTCCCGACCGCCGGCATGGTTCCGTGATTCTTATGGATGAACAACGCAAAGACGTCATGCGTTGGAGCGTCGAGAATATGTGGATCAAGAAGATCGAAGCGCCGAGCTTCAATGCCACTGCCAACGAAGTTGCAGTCGAGTCGGTTGAATTGGTCCACGAAGGGCTCATGCTGGAGAACTGATTTTCTGACGGAGACTCTGAACTTGGCAACATACTCCACTCCGGGTGTTTATTACGAGCGGGTTGACGCGAGCGCGCCCGCGATCACCCCCATCCGCACGGATGTGGCGGGGTTCGTAGGATTGGCTTCACGCGGGCCCCTCGACACTGCTGTGCCTGTGGAGTCATGGCGGCAATTTGAGGCACACTTTGGCGGCTTCACCGGTGCGGGTTTTCTTGCCTACGCAGTGCGCGGTTTTTTTGAAAACGGAGGAAAGCGTTGCTGGGTAGTGCGAGTGGCCTCCAATGATCCAGCGGGCGGCGCCACGCCGGCAGCTTTAGAACTTGCCAGCACGCTGGCAGGCCGCAGTGTGTGGAGTATTGCCGCTTCCAGCTCCGGAGTCTGGGGCAACGATTTGACAGTTTCACTGCAGGAGACCCGTTTGGGTCAAACCGTGGGTAAGCTCGATTCTGCCCATCCGGAACGCTTGATTGTCGCCGGCACGGCGGGTTTTGTGCGCGGCACTTTGGTCCGCCTCTCGCAGCCTGCCAAATCGCCCGTGTTGCGCGTGATTGCGGCGATTGATGCTACCCAGGGTTTTGCCGATCAGTCGCCGGATGCGAAGAAGTTTCTTATTTGGATTCCAGAACAGGCGGCGTTGCGATTGCCTTATGATTCTTCTCCGCTCAATTTTGATCCCGACCTGCCCATCGTGGTAGAGAGCGTTGGTCGAGCAGAAGAGAATTCCTGTGGCCCTCTACCGCGGGCTTTCGCTGATTCCCGAACATCCGCTATACGGCCCAACTTTTCTTGGGCCGCTCAAGATCCCGACTGACATAGAGGCACGTCAGGTGCTTCCTCCGCTTCCCCAGCCGGTAGTTGTCCAGGACTTGCGTCCGGAATTTCGGCCCGATTCCGAGGTTAACCCGCGGCGGTTGGAGCTGATCAAGCTCCCGGTCGCCGCCGGCGCTCTTGCGGGGGGTACGGAGGGATTGCGTCTGTTGACCACGTATGACTTCATGGGCGAGCCGGTGGACCCGCTCGACAGCGACCAGGTCAAGAAGAGCAAGACTCGCGGACTGAAAGTGTTGGAG
>WNFJ01248599.1_pt1 | contig 10689 bp, 10 predicted proteins | sample 5400461 | NCBI WGS metagenome assembly WNFJ01 (sample SAMN13153349, study PRJNA577476) | soil metagenome | isolation source: 115 cm saprolite on Douglas fir-dominated hillslope | place: USA:California | collected 2013-09-17
AGTCGGCACCCCCCCTACACCCCCCACCAATTTGCATGAATATCAAAAGAAAAGACTTACAAAATTTGCATTTCATAAATGATAGATTCCAAAGGAGATGTTTTTGATTGAGCAGGGCGAGCATCGGCGAACAAGGCAGCCCTGAAAAATGAAAAGCGGCAGCGAGCTGCCGCACTCAGAATATAGTTTTCTATAGCGTGAAGTATATCACGGGACGACGGATTGTCAAGGAAAACTTCGATAGTAGGTTAGCTTCCGATTTGTCTGTTAATCAGGACGTACACGCTCGCGAAGCGTAAAGCAAATCACTCCCGGATGAATGCAGAAGCCGTTTTCGGGAACTCGGGCCATCTGAACCTGGACTCCATCATGGGGATCTCCTGTTGATTGGCAATCACCTGCGGATTTCGGGGGAATCCAGAGTCGGCTTCATTGTCTCAGGGCTTTACCTGACCATGGAATTCAGATTCCTCCGGCGCAACAATTGCTGTCTTCACTGGATTGAAAGCCCTCGCACAGCGCGTATAGTTCGAGGCCGGACGAGAAGGGCCACGAATGCAGGACGAATGGCCCGCGCTGTAGCCCCCGCCAACGCCGAACGATTGGCCGCCCCTTCATCTCAGCTCTAACCGACCGAGATTTGAGTACCCTCGTGGTAGGACGTCTTGAGCATTGCAATCTTCTCTGGCAGCGGAAGCTGCGGCAAGCAGAGCGAAACAAGCTGCACGAACATCCGCAGATCAGCGGCGCAGTGGCCCGGCAAATCCTTCGCGGCCACTCCCTTTGCCAGCAGCGGGACAATGCTCCGTTGGCGATCGCGGAGAGACTCTACAGGGCGCTGCGATGGACGAAGCAAGGCGGTCTGCCTTGGCTGTTGTTAGGCTTGCTAGTTTGTACGCCGATTGTCCGCGCGCAAATTGCCGGTTTTGACAGACAGGCCGTCGAGATTTTTGGGACTGTATTTGTGGAGGGAGGTCACCGCCCCATAGGCGGCGTCATCGTGAACATCCGGTCGCTTACCGGAGGATCTTTCGCCAGCGTTCTGACCGACTGGAGTGGGAGCTTTCAGGTGCGGGGGCTCGATCCTGGGTTGTACGAGATCGTCGTGGAAGAACCAAGCTACGAGCCAACTCGCGAGACTCTGCGACTTTATGGACCTTCACCGCCTTTGGAGCTTCATCTCAGGGCGAGCAACCCTTCGCCTGTGCGGCGGACAGATTATGCGGTTTCTGTGCGGGAATTGAGAATACCAATGAAAGCGCGCAATGCATTCGAGAAGGGATTGGAGCGTCTGGCAAAGAATGATGCGGACGGCAGCCGGACGCAGTTCGTGCGAGCTACCACAGCATTCCCGGACTACTACGAGGCGTACTACCACATCGGTGTGGCGGACCTCAGGCTGGGCCGCGAAGAGGAAGCCGCACAAGCTTTCCAAAGAGCGATTGATCTAAGCGGAGGGCACTACGCCTGGGCACAGTTCGGTCTGGGTGTGCTGCTTTGCCGGCGAGGGGAATACGCCGAAGCGGAGACGGTCATCCGCCGTGGACTGGACCTGGATGGGAGTCCAGCCACAGGTCATCTCTTCTTGAGCCTCGCCCTTCTTCGCCTGAACCGTCTGGAGGAGGCCGAGAAAAGTGCTCGCGAGGCCCTCTTGAGGAAGCCCGGTTTTGCCTGGGCTTACCTTGTGCTGGCGGACGTCCACGGGCGCCGGGGCGAGTATGCGAGGCAACTCCAGAACCTGGACGCGTACCTCAAACTTGAGCCTGACGGACCGGCAAGCGCGCGGGTTCGCGAGGTTCGCGACGTCGTTCAGCGAATTGTGTTGCGAACGGAAGTCCAGGAATCATTAGAGGGAAGATGAGGGCAAAGGCGTGGTCAAGGTCAAGTCCAGCCATAAGATCTTTACGGACACGGAGATTGCCAGCCTGACGGGCATCTGCGTGGAGCATCTCCACAGCCTGGCGCGCAGCCGGCGCCTCGGCTTTATCGCACGCGCGGATGAGGCAGCGGGGAAACACGCCGATCAGTGGCTGTTTACGCTGTCGGACCTGATGGTCCTGGCGATGCTGCATCCGTGCTGCGAGCACTAAGCTGGCACTGCGCTAGCAGCGTTTCCTTTAAGCCCACTGGGATCGCTCGCCCTGGGCGCATTGAGTTTCTTCCGCAATTTTGTTGTAACTGAGGTGTTTTCCCCTCAGTTTTTCCAAGAAACCCTGTATTGACTTTCGATGGCGCCGGGTTCTATACGTACCAAAGCCGGGTTCATTTTGCCTTCTGACAGGAGGTGGCGGCATAAGGACTCTGATGGCTTCCGACCCTGCTTCTTGAGGAGCAGAAACCGAGCGCGGAATGCGTATACAAACCGGTCGAAACGAAAAACGGATTGCAAGGACAGTGGCCGTGGAGCTTTCACGCCTGGATGCGTCACTGCCGGGGGAGCCAACGTTTACCGAAAACGTGAGTCCTCATGGTGCCCGCGTCTGGACCAAACAGCGGTGGCAGCCAGAGGAGCGCGTGCTGCTGAGCTCTCCCGAGACCGGTCTCCATGCCCAAGCACGGGTCGTATATTGTGAGCGCATGGAGAATAAGGGGTTTGCTGTCGGCTTGGAGCTTTCGACGCCCGTGGAAGGTTGGACAAAGCCGCATTAGATCGAGGCGCGGACTGTTCCAGAAGTGTATATGTGGGCGCTTCCGAAGGTTCAGGGCCCGTCCCCGCCTTTCTCGGCGACATCCTGAAGTACTTCTCCTATAACGCCTTGGCTATGAGGCCCTCCTCGTTCGTGCGTCTCCCATCGCATTGCGGGCATCTCCACAGGCGAAAGCCCCTTTTCTCTGTATTGATTTGAGCGAGATACATGGGCATCCCATCATGGGGACATCTCACTCTGGGCACCATGTCCAGCTCATCCAGGTTTCCGATTTGGCTCAGCATGAAGTATCCGCGAGAGCTGTTGTAGAGGACGAGGCAATCGGGTTCCGGACAGGCATACGCAATCGTTTGTGTGTCCTCACCCTCGCTCTTCGAGAGAATCTGGTTAAGCCTCATCTCGGCGTGGTGCTCGTGACAAAGCGCGTGAAATTCCTTGCTCGGCTGGGTAGCAGGCATACATCCTCCTTGTAAGACACCTCCAAAGGGGCTTCTCTGGGCCAGTGGAACAGGCCGGCGTTGTTGAATCTTGGATCCGTACCCCAGTACGTATCTTCATACGCTCCTACCTTTCGACTGTCAAGAGCCCCTTTAAGTACCTGAAAATACGAGGATTGTGCGGAAAATAAATCGTGCAGCGTGAGCAGCCCTCGGCGCAGGCTAGTCTCGGAAGGACAAGACTCAAGGAGTGGTTCTACCATCCCAAAGACGCGGTCTCCAGGGGCCGTCGCCCCCGAAGCTGCTCGGGTCCAAGCGGAGGTATGGTCGCGTAACCGGAAACTGACCCGCTACCAAAATTTTGCAGTCGAACGAGCGGATACTGGGGGTTCGTGTTGGAGACGGAGAATCAGAAAGCTTCGATGCGCCAGGTGAGGCGGGTGGACCAGGTTTTTTGGGTGATGAACGAAGGGCGCCACAGGGCTAGAATCTGCGAGCCCTGGTAGACGCGCTCGAAACCTTCCTCGGATTCGGAAACCGTTTCGATCGGGGCAACCCAGAACTCTTCGACGAGCGGCGCGTGCAACGCGACGCGGACGCGCTGCCAGCCGTCTTCCATCCGCAGGATCGGTGCAGGCAGGGTTCCGCTGAAGCGGAGATTCACGCGGCCCGCGGGCGTTTCAAAGAAGCGGTCGGGCTCCGTGGGCGCAAGGAGATTGATGACCGATTCGATGCCGACGGCCAACGGCTTTTCGAGAGTTTCCTTGAACTTCAGAGTGATCTCGCAAGCCGCTTCGAAGCCGTTCGGGGCGGGGCTGAATGAATATTGTTTGAGGAGCAGGAGTTTAGCAGCTGCAGGCCCATTCTTGCCCAGCATCGTCAGGGAATCGGCGCGGAAAAGCTGGGCTTCGTAAGGCGTGGAGCTTTGCACGGTGTAGTCGCCACCGGCGAATCCGGCGTCTTCGCGCAATTCGAGAGCTTCATAGTCAGCGTGCGTGCGCGCCGGGTCAAAGACCAAGACGCGAAAAGCGTGGCGGGGCCAGCGATCGTAGCGAAGGAAGCGCTCGAGGCCAGGCTCTTTCACGCAGGTCTGCTCGTGAATGGAAGCGACCGCGCTGGTGGCGGGCTTTCCCGCGGCTTCGCGCAAGCGCGTGTGATAGGCCTCCGGGCGGCGCAGGATGGAATTGACGAGTGTAGCTGCCGCGGGGCGGAAGTCGAGCGCAGCGATGGTGCCGCCGTCACTGGGCTTCAAAAGCGCCTGAGCTTCGGGAGAGGTAAAGAGCAACTCGCTGGCGCCGTCGGCGTCGTAGTCCAAGAGTTCGATACGCGGGACGAGCGCACCGGGAGTCTGCCGGTCAGCGATGGCCTCGGCGCGAATCAAATTGCGCCAGGGATCGGTGCGGAGATGCGGGGCATAAATTCCGCCAAAAATGCCGTGCCAATAGGCGTCGTTGCACTGGGCGCGCAAGAGCAGATCGCGGCGCCGCACGGGCGCAGCGGCGATGCGCGCGGAAACGCGCAGCATTTTCTTGTGCAGCAGATTGGATTCGGGATATTTGCGGAAAAAGCCGCGCCAGGAACCGCCGCGAAGGAAGGTGAGGACTTCGGGGCGCGGGGTGAATTCCTTCAGCACTTCGTGATAGCGCCGGCGGACGCGCGTGGGAAGCGCCCACTCCATCATCTCGGTGTAGGAAGCGGTGGGCAGGTCGGCGCGGCCGAGAGGCGCGTGTGATTCCAGATAGCCGCCCGGGGTGGAGACCTCCAGCCAATCCGAATTTTTTTCCAGCGCGGTAAAAAAATCGGAGAGCCAGCCGTCCTTGTAACAGTGTTCGTGCGTTCCGGGCCAGACGCCGAACTTTTCCATGTCATCGCCCATGGCCGCCACGCCGCCAGGGTGGACGCCGGCAGCATCGCGCAAATAGGCGATTACGTCTTCGACTTTGCCAAAAGGAATGAGATAGCGCAGGGCTTTCTGCCCGGGGTAAAGCCGCAGGGTCTTGCCGCAGTCTTCGGCGATGTATGAGCCGAAGAGTTCTTCCGGTTCGAAACCCGCGGCGAGGAAATGCATGTCGTCAACGAGGGTGTAGGCAATGTTCGCGGCGGAGAGTGCGGTGGGAAGCTGTGGCTCCCAGACGCGCTCGGCAAGCCAGGCACCGGACGGAATCCGGCCAAAGTGCTTCTCGAGATAGGCGGCCAGGCGCGAAATCTGTTCGCGCTGATCTTCGGGAGGAATCGAAACCAGGATCGGCTCATAGAAGCCGCCACCGACGAGTTCCACCTGGCCCGTGCGGACCAGCTTTTTCAGGCGAGCGAAATACTCAGGCCGATGTTTCTCGATCCAGGTAAGAAGGGGCCCGGAATAGTGGAGGCCGAGACGGACTTTCGGATGCTCTTCGAGGTGCTCGATGAAGGGAAGATAGCATGTGGCGTAGGCCTTCTCGAGAACATGGTCGAAATTGCCGCAGGGCTGGTGCGCGTGAATGAGCAAAGTGAGATGAAATTTCTGCGGCATGGGGGCAGTTTTTCTCTCTTACATGATAACCCGCCATGCAAATTTATGAATTCCAGCCGCATGTGGAATGTGCGAATGGCAACCTTCGATGGGATGCGGAGCGCGGCCCGGTAGGCGCGAGTGCGCGGTTCGTTCAGGGTTCAGGGCGCAGTGTGCTTTAACACCCAATCGGAGACGGCGTTCAGAGCCTCCGGGGACATGGTCTCCTGAATGCCGCCGTATTCGGTTGGCGAGCCCGTTGGGCAGTGCTGGAAAAGGTGGTTCAAGCCAGGCAATTCGGTGGTTTGAAAATCCTTGTTGCCGCCGACTTGCAGGGCTTTCTGGATTTTAGCGAGATTTTCCTTCGGCGAGACTTGAAGATCCTTCTCGCCATTGAGGGCCAGGACCGGACACATGGTCTTTTGCAATGCGGGGAGGGGGTCATAATCGAGGAAGAACCGGAACCACGGCGAAACCATGAGGCGAAGTTGCGATTGCAAAGCGGCCGGCGGAAGCGAGGCGCTCATGCCGCTCGACTGCACGAGGTCGCTCAATTTTGCTTGCAGAGTTGCCGGGTCCTTTTCCTGGCGAACTAGCGCATAAGTTTGCTTGTTGAATTCGCGAGTCCTTGCGATCTGGCCGTCGTTGACACCCGCTGTCTTCAAGATAAGCTCAGACTGGAGCAACAACGTGTCTTCGCCCTTGAGGCCAGGGCCCGCGAGAAGGACGATCCAGGCAACATCACCGGAATGCGCGGCAACCAGGGGCGCGATCATGCCGCCTTCGCTGTGGCCGATGAGGCCGGTTTTCTTAGCGTCAACTTCCTTGCGAGTTTTCAAGCAAGCGAGAGCGGCTTCGGCGTCGCCGGCAAAATCCTCCGTCGTCGCGTTCGCGTAATCGCCGGTGGACTTGCCGATCCCACGTTTATCGAAGCGAAGGACGGCGATGCCTTTTCGCGTCAGGTGGTCCGCCAACACGAGAAAGGGACGATGTCCGACGAGAGATTCATCGCGGTCGTGCGGCCCGGAACCACTGAGGAGAATGGCCGCGGGAAAGGGCCCCGGCCCAGGCGGAAGAGTGAGCGTGCCCGCAAGTGAGATCTTCGCTTTTCCGTTCGCGAAGGTGATTTCCTCTTCCTTATACGGATAAGGTTTGACTGGGTCTTGCGGGCGCACCAGTTCAAGAAGCTGGCCCGAGCGTTGAAAATCCAGTTTTTGCTCGACGCCGTTTTGCGTCCAGGTTCCGTTGATAGCCGTTTTTGCGGTATTGAGCGTGCCGTCATAAACGCCGCTCACCACCGGAATTTCAAAATGAAATCCGGCGTCCTTCTGGCTCACCTTGATAGCGGGTAGACCACTCACTCCCTGGTCGGGACTATCAAGCGCGGCGACGAGCTGCTTGTGATCATCATGCGAGACGTGTAATTGCAAGCGCAGGCGTATACCGTGGCCTTCCAGCGCGCCTTGCCAAACTCCTTCGGCGCTGGCGATGGCATCGGAAGGCTTCTTCGCGCCGACTGCGGCGGCCTGGCGATGAAAAACAAGCAGCAGGCTTGCGCTGCCCTGCGTCCAGTCGCCTTCGATGCTGCCGTGATCCGCTGAAAACTTTCCTTCATAGGAAGCGCCCACGGAGGCCACATTGAAATGGAGAGTGGAATCTTTCTGGGTAAGTGAGGTCACTTCAATGCCGTAGACGCCTTGATCCAGGCTATCGATGGTGGCTTTGAGGGAGCCGTCTTCCGCTTTTGAAACATGCAGCACAAGGTGGAGTACCGCTTCGCCGGCTTGAAGCGAACCGCTCCAGTGGCCTTCCAGCGTGAGGGAACTCCGTTTCGGCTGCGGTTTATGAACGGCCGGAGTCTGGGCCGAAGCCGATGAAAAAACAGCGAGGCAAAATAGAAAAATGGCCAAGGCCAGACAGGAGTTTCCGGGCTTCACGCAAAACCTCCACACGTAACGTTCAAGATGGTAGATGATTCCCGGCCCAAAAGAGTTGGCATGTTGGCCAGGGCCGAAGGGCACGGATAAGAGGCGGGAGAAATCAATGTTCCGATATCGGCTCGCAATTTTGGAGGCCGACCCCAAAAAAGCGGCACGCCGAAGCGTGCCGCGCAAAACCGCAACAAACTGGGTGCATCCTAAAAAAACGAGCTACTTTCCTTGTTTTGCGTACCAATCAGCGTTGATCGGCGTGAAGCTATTCCACTTTTCAGGGAGATCTTCGAGGGCGAAAATAGCGGTCACCGGGCAAACGGGTACGCAGGCTCCGCAATCGATGCATTCGGTCGGGTGGATGTAGAGCTGCGTCTCGGCCTCGAAGGCCGGTTCGTCCTTGCGCGGATGGATGCAGTCCACGGGGCAGACATCCACACACGCGGTATCTTTGGTGCCGATGCACGGCTCGGCGATCACGTAAGCCATTAAGGGTCTCCTTTGTTCCGGCAGCGGACCGGTGGCCCATCCAGCGGAACAGCACAACCGGCAAAAATTCCTTATACCATGCGGCTGCCCGGCGCGACAAGCAGCTAAGCAAATTATACGCGGGGCGAAAGGGTTTCTCAACCGGCAGGGGTGCGGATAGAATGAGACCGGAAGGAATGGCCATGAGAATCCGGACTTGTTTTGTCGCGCTTGTTTTGCTGGCCGCGGCGGCCGCCCTGGCCGCACCGCAGGCCTCGAAGACCGTGGCTCCCCGCGATCCACAGATCATCGACGCACAGGCGTATCAGAAATTGATCGAGCAATATCACGGAAAGCCGCTGCTAGTCACGTTTTGGGCGACCTGGTGCGAACCCTGCCGCGACGAGTATCCCATGCTGAATGAATTGGCGAAGCAATACGCGCCGCAGGGGCTGAAAGTCGTGGGCGTAAGCATGGATGACGACGGCGATTTGATCCTGATGCGGCGTTTTCTCGCCCGCTACAAGCCGGTATTTCCCAATTACCGGAAAAAAGCCGGCGGGGAGGAACTGTTCCGGCAAGGAGTAATGCCGGGCTGGAATGGAGCCCTTCCGGCTTCGTTCTTTTACGGCAAAGACGGTAGGCAGGCCGGACATGTGCTCGGCGAGGGCACGCGCGACACCTATGAGGTGGCCATTCGAACGCTGCTCACCTCAGAGTCCAATTAGCGCCGCTCCACACCATCGCAATCAAAATTTCTGTTTATACTAAAAACCTGTCCCGGAGGTTGCTAATGCTCAACACCAAGGGCAATCGCATTACCTATTTTGGCCACAGCACGTTTTCGCTCAGGACGGCTTCGGGCCAGGTTGCCTTGATCGATCCCTGGGTGATGACAAACCCGTTCTGTCCGGACGCTCTGAAGCAGGTTGCGCGGCTCGACGCCATTTTCCTGACTCATGCGCATAACGATCACATGGGAGACCTTGTGGCTCTGGCCAAACAGCACAAACCGAAAATTGCGGCGAGCTTTGAGACCTGTCTGTGGATCGAGGGCAAGGGCTTTGAACAAGAGACCTGCCCGATGGGCAAGGGCGGCTCACAGAAAATCGGTGAATTTGAAATTACCATGACGCACGCCTTTCATTCGAATTCAATCGACGATAACGGAGTGCGGCACTACGGCGGCGAGCCCGCGGGATACGTCATCCGCATGCCTGGCGGGTTCAAGATATATCACGCGGGTGATACGGCGCTCTTTGGAGACATGAAATTATCGGCGAGCTGTACGAGCCGGACCTGGCGATGCTGCCGATCGGCGATCGCTTTACGATGGGGCCCCGCGAAGCGGCGTATGCGATCCGTCTGCTCGGCGTGAAGCATGTGGTTCCGATGCACTACGCGACGTTTCCCTTTCTGACGGGAACGGTGGACGAATGGCGCAAAGCAAAGGGACGAGGAAAATCAAAAGGCTGAAAATTCACGCGCTGAAGCCGGGAGAAAAACTATGATTCGCAGCGAAAATCTGCGCAGCGGCTATATGCAAGACGACGTCGAGGAATATCTTTACCAATTACTGCCGGAGCGCGAAGCCGTTGTCAGAGAGATGGAGGACTACGCCGCGCAACACAGCGTTCCGATCATCGGACCGGCGGTGGCGCGAATGCTGGCGCTCTTCGTGCACGTTTCGGGCGCCAAGCGGATTTTTGAGATGGGCTCGGCCATCGGGTATTCCACAATCTGGCTGGCGCGCGCGGCCGGGCCAAAGGCGAAAGTGATTTATACGGACGGCGATCCGGAAAAAGCGCGCCGCGCGCAGGATTATTTTCGCCGGGCGGGCGTCGCCAAACGGATCGAGGTGCGAGTCGGGGACGCGCTCGAACTGCTGAAGAAAACGCCCGGCACCTTCGATCTGATCTTCAACGATGTGGACAAACACCAATACCCTGCCGCACTGCGCGTGGCGCTGCCCAAGCTGCGCCGCGGCGGCTTGTTCATCACCGACAATACGCTGTGGTCGGGAAAAGCGGCGCGGCCGGCAGCGCCAGACGACACTCAAACGCAGGGTATCCAGGAATTCAACCGGCTGGTTTATGCTTCAAAGGTGTTCTACCCAGTCTTGATCCCGCTACGCGACGGCGTTACCGTCTGCCGCAAGAAATGAGCGCAAGTCATGGCAACGGCCTCCGCCTCCGCGCCGAAAGCTCCCCTGGGAAATCCCCCCGGGCCGAAGGGACGATTCCTGCTGGGCAGCCTGATCGAGGTGTCGCGCGACTGGCTGGGATTTTATAAAAGCTGTGCCGAGGAGTACGGGGACGTGGTTTGCGTGCATCTCGCCCACGTTCCTGTATATCTGGTTGTGCATCCCCGCGACATAGAGACTGTGCTGGTCACCAACGCGGGTAATTTCACGAAGTCCGCAGACTATCGCGCCCTGGCGCGCGTCCTCGGCCGGGGATTGCTGACCAGCGAGGGAGAATTCTGGAAGCGTCAGCGCAGCCTAATCCAGCCCGCCTTTCACCGCCAAAGCATAGTGGCTTACGCGGCGGTGATGACCCGCGCCGCCGGCCGCATGCTGGATTCGTGGAAAGACAAGGGCGAACGCAACATTCATGAAGACATGATGCGTGTGACCCTGGAAATCGTCGCACAGTGTCTGTATGGCGCTGAAGTCACCGATGCCGCAGAGCGGGTCGGCAAGGCCATGGAAGTAG
>WNFJ01330269.1_pt2 | contig 10689 bp, 10 predicted proteins | sample 5400461 | NCBI WGS metagenome assembly WNFJ01 (sample SAMN13153349, study PRJNA577476) | soil metagenome | isolation source: 115 cm saprolite on Douglas fir-dominated hillslope | place: USA:California | collected 2013-09-17
CAGCGAAAAAAAAGTATATATGCCTCCCGAAGGCGAGTTGAGAGGGCAACAGGTCGGTTCGTCGTCTGCCAAGAATCATCCAAGCCGATGAGCTTTGCGACCGGCGCTTCCACCGGAAATCCCTCGCTGCGCTCGGGATAAACTGAAACGGACAACCAGACTACAGCGTGTAATTCTTCTCGAGCAGAACCCTCGCCCGCCGGTCGCGCAGGTTCCGGATCTGCGACTCGATGTCGCGCTCGAACGGAATCTTTCGATGGCTGGCGTAGACCGGAGCGTCGATGCTGATCTTCTTCAGCTCGTCGCCGAATGTCTGCGGCGTCAAGTGCGCCGAATCGTCGGCCAGCGACTGCTGATCATTCGGGAAGGACGCCTCCGTCACGATCGCGACGACGTTCGGCGTCTTGTTAGCTCGTTTCCATATCTCGCTGGTCGGTCCGGTGTCGCCGGTGAACGCGATCGACTGGCCGTTCATCTCGACGATCACGCCGAAGGCGGGAATCTGATGTTCGACCGCCACCGCCGTGAGGCTGACGTCACCGATCGCGAACTTTTTGCCGGGAGTGATCGCGCGATAAAGCACGGCGGGGTTTCCGGCCACACGACGCCGTTGAACATGTTTTCGCTCAGAAGTTGCATGACTTCTTTGGACGCCACCAGTGTCAATGGCGGCGCATTCTGGCTGTAACGATTCAGAATCAAATGCGGGAGATCGCGAGTGTGATCGGCATGCGTGTGGGTGATATAGACAGTTTGAATGCGCGCCTGTTGTGCCAGCGAGAGCTTGGAAGTGAGCGTTCCGGCGTCAACCGCCAGCCAATCGTCGATCAGATAGCCGGTCAGATTGTGTTCCGCATCGGATGCGCCATACGCGCCCAGCACTTTGAGCCGCATTCTTCGCCTGTCGCCGTTGGAGGACTGCTTAGTATTCTTGCAGTGGAAGAACTTTATGTCCAGCAGTTTGCATGCTGATCACGTGACAGCGCTCACGGTATTTCACCCCGCCGTTCGCGATTGGTTCGAGCGCGCGTTTCACGAACCGACTCGCGCGCAGCAGCTCGGATGGCCCGCGATCGCCAACGGCGACTGGACGTTGATCCTCGCGCCGACCGGCAGCGGAAAAACTCTCACCGCTTTCTTGTGGGCCCTCGAACGGCTGATGTTCACCCCTCGGCCGCCGAAAGAAAGGCGCTGCCGTGTGCTCTACATTTCGCCGCTGAAGGCGCTGGCAGTCGACGTCGAGCGCAACCTGCGCGCGCCGCTCGCCGGCATCGCGAACCTGGCGAGCGAGCGCGGCGAGGAGTTCACGACGCCGAACGTCACGATTCGCACCGGCGATACGCCAAGCGGGGAGCGCAGCCGTTTTCAGCGCGATCCGACCGACATCCTCATCACAACGCCGGAATCGATCTACTTGATGCTGACCTCCAACGTGCGCGAGATGCTGCGCGGCGTCGACACGGTCATCATCGATGAGATCCACGCGCTCGTTCCCAACAAACGCGGCGCACACCTCGCGCTGTCGCTCGAGCGTCTTTCGCGCCTGACGGACAAGCCGCCGCAGCGGATCGGGCTCTCGGCGACGCAGCGCCCGCTGGAGGAAGTCGCAAGATTTCTTGGAGGTGCACATCCCGTCACCATCGTCGATACCGGCGAGAAGAAGCAACTATCGCTTCGCGTCGAAGTACCGGTCGAAGAGATGGCGAAGCTCGGGGAGACGAAAGGCTTGCCGAGCGGACCGGCCCAAGGCGAATCGCGCGCGTCGATCTGGCCCGCGATTCACCCGCGGCTGCTGGAGCTTATCCGCGCGCATCGTTCGACGCTGCTGTTCGTCAACTCGCGCCGGCTCGCGGAGCGGCTTGCCGCGGCGATGAATGAGCTGGCCGGCGAAACGCTCGTGCAGGCGCATCACGGCTCGATCGCGCGCGCACAGCGAATCGAAATCGAAGACAACCTCAAGTCGGGAAGACTGCCCGCCCTCGTCGCGACATCCTCACTGGAGCTGGGGATCGACATGGGCGCGATCGATCTTGTGATTCAAATCGAGGCGCCGCCGTCGATCGCCAGCGGAATGCAGCGCATTGGACGCGCGTCGCATCAAGTTGGAAGCGTGAGCTCCGGAATCATTTTTCCAAAGTATCGCGGCGACCTTCTCGCGGCGGCCGCCGTCACCGACGCGATGCATCGCGGTGCAATCGAGCCGACGCGCTATCCACGCAATCCGCTCGACGTTCTCGCGCAGCAGATCGTCGCGATGGTCTCGGTCGACAACTGGAACGCCGACGAGCTCTTCGACGCCGTTCGCAGCGCCGCGCCGTTCTCGGAGTTGAGCCGCACATCGTTTGATGGCGTACTCGACATGCTCTCCGGCCTGTATCCGTCTGATGAATTTGCGGAATTGCGTCCGAGGATTACATGGGATCGGATGACGAACGCGATCAGCGCGCGGCCGGGATCGAAGATGATCGCGATCACGAGCGGCGGAACGATTCCCGATCGCGGGCTGTACGGAGTCTTTCTCGCAGGAGCGGAGAAGGGCCGCGCGCGCGTCGGAGAGCTCGATGAAGAGATGGTCTTCGAGTCGCGCGTCGGCGAGAACTTTCTCCTCGGCGCGTCCACGTGGCGGATCGAGGAGATTACGCACGATCGCGTACTCGTCACGCCGGCGCCTGGTCAGCCGGGGAAAATGCCGTTCTGGCGAGCCGATGCCGCCGAGCGCACGGTGCCGTTCGGCGCGGAGATCGGCCGTCTGATTCGCGAGATCCGCGAGAGCAAGCCGCGCGATGCCATCAAACGACTGATCGAAAAACACGACCTGGAAGAAATCGCGGCCAGAAATTTTCTGCAGTATCTCGACGATCAGCACGCCGCGACGGGCGCGGTCCCCGACGACCGCACCATCGTCGTCGAGCGCGTCGTCGACGACCTCGGCGACTGGCGCGTGTGCGTTCTCACGCCGTTCGGCGGAAAAATTCACGCGCCGTGGGCCATGGCAGTCACGGCGAAAGTCCGGCGCGAGCTGGCCATCGACGTCGAGACGATGTGGAGCGACGACGGATTCATCGTGAGATTTCCCGAGACCGATCTGCCTCCGGCCGCCGATCTCGTGATGCCGGACGCCGACGAAGTCGAGCAGCTCGTGATCCGTCAGCTCGGCGCGAGCTCGCTCTTCGCCGCGAAATTCCGGGAGGCCGCCGCGCGCGCACTTCTCCTCCCACGCCGTCGCCCGCAAGGGCGCGCGCCGCTGTGGCAGCAGCGGAAGCGCGCCTACGACCTCCTACAGGTCGCGTCGCAGTTCGGATCGTTTCCGATGATGCTCGAGGCGTATCGCGAAGTGCTTCGGGATGTTTTCGATGTGCCCGCGCTCGTCGAGACGCTGCGGCGCGTTCGCGATCGATCGATCCGCATCGTCGTCGCAGATACGGAGAAACCTTCGCCATTCGCCGGTTCGCTGCTGTTCCGCTATGTCGCGAATTTTCTGTACGACGGCGATGCGCCGCTCGCGGAACGGCGCGCGCAGGCGCTGGCCATCGATCAGGCGCAATTGCGCGAGCTGCTCGGCGAACCGGAGCTGCGCGAACTGCTGGATGCCGATGCTCTCGCGCAGGTCGAGCTCGAACTGCAGCATCTCGACGATCGCCACAGAGCGAAATCGGTCGACGCCATTCACGATCTTCTTCTGCGCATTGGTGACTTGACGACCGAGGAAATCGCTGCGCGAAGCACGGTCGACGGAGTGAGCGAGCTCGTGAAATCCCGCCGCATCCTCGAGATCCCGATCGCCGGCGAAAGGCGATGGATCGCGGCCGAGGATGCCAGTCGGTATCGCGATGTGCTGGGCGTGCCGATGCCGAGCGAGATCGCCGAGCGATTTCTGCAGCCGGTGGCCGATCCGGTCGGTGATCTCGTCCTCCGATTCGCGAGAACACACGGGCCATTCACGCCGACCGACGTCGCGCGCCGTTATGGACTCGGCATCGCCGTGATCACGCAAGCCCTGGAACGATTTGTCGAACGCGGACGGCTCATCGAAGGCGAATTTCGCCCCGGCGGAACGCAGCGGGAGTGGTGCGACAACGAAGTGCTGCGGATCATTCGCCGCCGGTCGCTGGCGAAGTTGCGTCACGAAGTCGAGCCGGTCGAGACGCCGATATTCGCGCGCATGCTGGCGTCGTGGCAGGGCGTGTCGCGGAAACGGCGCGGACCGGAAGCGCTTCTCGAAACGATCGAAACTTTCCGCGCGCGTCGAGGATTACCGCCCGTCGGATCTCGACATGCTGAGTGCGGCCGGCGAGATCGTGTGGGTGGGCGTCGAGCCGCTCGGCGATCGCGATGGGCGCGTCGCGCTTTATCTGACGGATCACTTACCGCTGCTGCGCGCTCCTTCCGATCTTCCCAGCAATCCTGTAATCGACTACCTCGCGCAACATGGTGCGTCGTTCTTCACGCAGATCCACGCCGCGATCGGAGGATTTCCAAACGATCTGATCGATCAGCTCTGGGATCTCGTGTGGAATGGCGCCGTCACGAACGACACCTTCCACGCTTTGCGCGCGTTTACGCGGCGGGCTCGGTCGGGCGCCAGGCCTCAGTTCCGATCGCGTCGTACCGTTCCGGCCACCACGCAGGGCCGCTGGTCGCTGGTGCCGGATTCAAACGCCACCGTAACCGAGCGGGCCAAGGCGCTTGCGCAACAATTGATCGCGCGTTACGGAATCGTCATCCGCGAGGTCGCATCGGTCGAATCGATTCAAGGGGGCTTCAGCGCGATCTATCCGATCCTCAAAGCGATGGAGGAGGCCGGCCGCGTTCGCCGCGGCTATTTCGTGGCCGGGCTCGGCGCAACGCAGTTCGCGACCGCGGGCGCGCTCGATTTGCTTCGCTCGTTCCGCGACGAGCCCGAGCAGCCGGAGACGCTGATGCTCGCGGCGACTGATCCAGCCAATCCGTACGGCGCGCTCGTGAAATGGCCGGCGCCGGGCCTTACGCGCAGCGTGGGCGCGGGCGTCATCATCGTCAACGGTGGGCTCGCATGCTATGTGACCCGCGGGGAGAAGGAGTTGAAAGTCTTTCTTCCGGAAGACGAGCCATCGCGCAGCATCGTCGCGCGCGAAGTCGCGAAAGCGTTGGCGTCGCTGGTGGAAAACGGAGTGCGACGCGCTCTGCTCTTCACCGAGGTGAATGACGAGCCGGTCGCACGGAGCGCGATCGCGGCGTTCCTTGCCGAGGCGGGATTCAAACCGACTTCGATGGGATATCAGATGCGCGCGGTCATCGCGAAAAATGCCTGAAGGCGACACGATCTTTCGCATCGCGCGCACGCTCGATGCGGCGCTGGAGGGAAAAAAACCGTACTGCCAAAACTCGAGCGCGGATCGATCAAGGGGAGGACGGTTCAACGCGTCCGCTCAGTCGGAAAAAACCTGATCATCGACTTTTCCGGCGACCTCAGTCTTCGCACGCATTTGCGAATGAACGGAAGCTGGCATCTCTATCGCGCCGGTGAACGGTGGAGAAAACGACGCGACGACATGCGCATCGTGATCGCGACGGATGACTTCGAGGCCGTGGGCTTCAACATACCTGTCGCCGAATTGAACAGCGTCCCGGCGGTAGGTCCCGATCTTCTCGGCGAGACGCTCGATCTTGACGAAGCAGTACAACGCATTCGCGAGCGGCCAGCGGAGGAGATCGGCAACGTCCTATTGAATCAACAGGTGGTTGCTGGAATCGGCAACATCTACAAATCGGAAGTGCTCTACGCCTGCGGCATCAATCCGTTTACGCGCGTCGAGGCTCTCGATGATGCCGCGCTGCAGCGGATCGTGAAGAAGGGCCGCGCGATTCTGCAGCGCAGTACCCGCGAGCGTCCGCGGTTCCAGGTGTGCGAGCGCCGTGGTCAGCCGTGCCGAAAATGCGGAACACGTATCGAATACCGGAAGCAGGGCCCAGACATTCGCGGAACGTACTGGTGCCCGAAGTGCCAGCCCTGACGTTACAATCTTCCCGTCATCCTGAGCGAAGCCGAAGGATCTCTTGAGCAGAGATCCTTCGCCTGCGGCTCGGGATGACGAGGGGCGAGGATGCTGATCAAAGGAATGACGCCGCAGGAAATCCGTGTTCGGTGGATGACGACCGATCCGATGACGCTGGTGGCCATCAAGACGATCAAACATCCCGTCGGCGGGGGTGAGGCGCCTGCCTTCTCGCTGGTCCAAAAAGGCTATCTGACCGCCGACGATGCCCGCCAGAACTTCACGCTCAGTGCGAAAGCCAGGGAGTTTCTTGCCTACGATCCGAAGCCCGAATTCGAAGAGGGTTCGGCATCGGCATCGGAGGAAGACGCGAATGATGCACATTAATCATTGCTATCCTTAAGCTGCGTTATTTCAGCACTTTACATCGCAGAGTATTTGATCTGAATGCTGCCTTGGAGCGTAACGTGCGTTGACTCAGTCACTTAACGAGAGTACGATGTCGCGCTGAGAGGACTGAGATGAAGCATGGCCACAAAGAAAAAGGCAAAAAAGCCCAAGCCAAGCCCTCAGGCAAAAAAAGCAGCCCGCCCGCCTCAAAAAGCAGCCAAAGCGCGCCGCCGCAACAATCAGCAAAAGCGCGGCAGACGCCAAGAACCGCGGGCGCGGCACCCCCGATGGCCCGTCGTTCAACAACCCCATTGTCGCAAGCGCTTTCAGGCGGGCTGTCAAGAAGTTCCCAAACGCTTTCCGCCGGCTCACAGACTAACGGCGGCATTCGCTATCTCACCGTTCAGGATCTCGTCGATCTACATCGCGCCGTGAGTCTCGAATTCGGAGGCACGCAGGCGCATCCCGGCGTGGTCGAATCGCAGTTCGGTCTCGTCAACGCCGTCCAGCGTCCGCAGGTCACCACCCTGGGCCGCGAAGCTTACCCATCGTTTCCGGACAAAGTCGCGGCGTTTCTTTTTGCGCTGCTGACGCACATGCCATTTCGCGGCGGCAACCGGCGCGTCGCCCTCGCGTCATTGTTCGCATTCTGTGAGATCAACAACAAAACGATCGACTCACGCGTGTTCGATGAGAAAACCGCCGAGACACTCTTCAAACGCGCTGCCGCTCATCGCGACCTCGGTATCGCTCCGGAAAATGTTTTTCGCGAGATTCGCGAGATTCTGAACCGCGCCATCGTGACGTTGTAGCAGGCATGCACGTTCTCAATCGGCTGGAATCGGCCGCCGATCGCGGTGCCGATAGTGCCGAGCGTAGCGAGGGATCTCCTAACCGAGATCCTTCGTTGTCTGCGCGACTCAGGATGACGTTCGGACAGGCCGCGGCCGCTCTTCGAGCGGTTCGTTGTGCATCGACGCGTTGATCCGGCCTAACAGAATCCGCGCCACACGCAGATCGTGGCCGGCATCGACCAGCAGCACCGTGATGTCGCCGCCACCCCACATCAAGCCGGCGATGACCAGCAGCTTGGTCGCCTCGCCGATCAGCGTCATCAGCGCTCCCGTTCCCTCGGTCACGAATCCGGTGATGACTTCGCCGATCAGCATCACGACCATCAGGATCGCCAGGATCTTGAACAGGCGCGCGATGTATCGCAGCGTCACATAAGGTTCGAGATCTTCGTCCCGGACCTCTTCCAGATGAAAACGCTTGTCACTATTCTCGGTTGCCACAAAAACCCTCCTACCCATTTCCTACGCCGCGCCAACGCGCACGGTATCCACGCACATCGATGTGCGTAAAAGGTCCATGCCCGCTAGATGCGGAATAAACGCCAACTCCGCCGACGAGCGACGGATATTTCTGCTCGACCCGATCCGCTGCCTGCTGAATGACTTGCGCGTCGCGCTCGTCGACGCGGTGGTCACCGTTGAGGTCGTCCATCACACCGTTTCCGTCGTTATCGACGAAGACATCTGAGGCGTCGCCATACATGTGACGGCTGAGGTTGGCCCGGCCGGCGGTGTTGCCGCCGTGCACGTTGTAGTTCGGCGTTCGGAATCCGCTCATGATCGTCAGGTGCTTCACCGGATGGCCCATCGCCTCGAGCTCCTGGATTGTCAGCTCCAACTTGTCAACGAGCTTCGGATTCAGCAGCAGATACTTCGGCCAGACGTTCGGCTGATCTTTCGTCAGAAAATCGCGAAGTTTGAAATGCGCCGAGACGTGACTGTCGGCATTCTCCGGAGTCACCTGAATGAACCCGCTCGGATTTTCGTAAGCGGGCGTCTTCGGTGTTCCGCCGCGCTCGAACGGCCAGTTGCCGAGGTAGTAGAGGCCGATGCGGCCGTTCTGTTTTTCGGAGAACGGGACGAGCGTGATCAGATTGAAATTATTCAACTGCCGCGTCGCCTCGTTGAGTTGCACCGCCAGCTTGTACATGCCGGGGTCCGCGGGCGCGACGTAATCTGAGGCGACCTGTGCCCCGCTTCCTCCGACCAGGACGCTTTTCGTTCCGGGCGCGCCGGAGACGATCGGCGATCCGGGCGTGCGCGTCGCGAATTCGAGCTGCCCGCTGGCGCCGCGCAGCGGACTCAGAAACGTCATCATCGCGTCGCTGATGAACGCCGCCGTCGGCGCGGCCGGCGCAGTCAACGCTGACGTGATCTGCAGCGTCGGTGCGGGCGGCGGGGCGGGTGGGGCTTTGATGTTCGCTTCCTTCGCTACGCGAATTGCTTCGCGGCGCGAATCGAGCACCTGTCGGATCGCCATTGCCCACGCGGTCAGGTAAGCGAGCACTACGATCACGCCGATCCACGTGAAAATATGCTCTTGCCGCTCGGTCAGACCGCCGAAGATGCGATTGCGTCTCCGCGGCGTTGGGTAGAGCGGGATACTCGACACGACACCCGACTGTTCAACAAGAGTGCCGGGTGCCTTCGGAGTGCGGTGCCTTGGCACCGCCTTGAACGGCGGCGGCGAGCCGCCGCACTCCGAAGGCTACGGGAAATAACCCTTCGGAATCCTGAGCTGCTGCCCCGCGCTCGATTTGATTTGCAGTGAGTGCCAGACGTCGGCCGCCGAGGCGTCGGAGTAAAAATCGAGCTGGTATTGCTGGCGCAACTCCTGCGCTAACCGCGCATAAACGGCCGGCAACTCGCTCTCCTTCTGGATGATGAAGTACGCGGCGCCGGTGTCGTGCGCGATCGAGGCGAGTTTTCGCGCCTGCAGTTGACCGATGCCGAAGCGCATCAACTTCATCAGCATGCGGTTCTTGATGATCGGATAGAGCGGCACGCCGGCGTATCGGGCGTAGTGCACGAGGTGTTCGAGCTTAAATGTGCTTCCCTGATCGACGCCGTCAGTGAACACTACGAGCGCGTGGCGCCCGGGCTGTTTCTGCAGCTCGTAGAGCATCTCGATGGCCGAGTCGTAGAGGTGCGTTTCGCCGCCGGGTTTGACGCGATCGACCGCCTGCGCGGCAGCGTTGAAGTCGTTCGTGAATGGCGAGAGCCAGAACAGCGTCTGATTGAATCCAACCACCGCGATGCGATCGGTCGGTCGCAGCAGCGCCTGCGCGAATTGCTTGGCGGCGGCCTTCACCACCGGCATCTCCTCGATCATGCTCTCGGAGTAGTCGATCAGGAGGATGACATGCAGCGGCTCATTGGAGGACGGCACGAGAGCTTCGATTTTTCGTAGCTTGCCCTCATCGAGCAGCGTCAGCTCCTCGACCTTGGGCGGACGATCGCTGCCGACGACCGAGAGCGGCAACTGCTGGAGCGTGACGTCGACGCGCTCGCTGGGATTCGCACCGAAGAAAAGGACGTCGTTGGCATCCTCCCCGCCGGCCGCATGCACGACGACGCGGGCGTATACCGCGTGTGGAAACTTTGACGGATCGAACGCGACTTGATACGGGGGGGCGGTGGCCGATCCGACCTTCTGCTCGCCGGCAAAAAAATCTGCGCTCGTGATGCCGAGGTCCGGCGGCTTGATGATGGCGGCGGACAACATCCCGCTGCCATTCTGCAGATGGACGCGAAACGGCGGCTGCGGATCGTTGACCACCATCTCGTCTTCGCCGATGACATTGTTTTGCGCGTCGTAGCCGACAACGCGAATGCGGAGGCGGCGGATGTAATCGCCGACGTTGACCGGAATCACCACCGAGCGTCCACGCGCCTCGGTGAGTTTCACGCTGTTGACATACAACTCAACGCGCGCAACGTCCTCCGCGACGCTCGCAGGCACGTACAACATTCCGTGTACAAGGCCTTCGGGTTTTTGGGTGATGCGGACTGGCTGACCGAATGCGAGTGCAGAATGCAGAATGCAGAATGCAGAAACCCAAAGCGACTTTTTCACTCCACTTGCTCCAATCTGCATTGTTTGGACTTCTTTTCCGGTCGCCATCGCAGGAATTTCGATCCATGCCGGAAGCGTCCCTGCGAAAAGTAGTCGTACTCGACTTCGCAGACGAGCTTCGGCTTCACAGCTTCCCACTCGCCACTGCGTTCGCTGAATCGGCTCGGTCCGCCCGGCACACGCACTTGGAACGGATTTTTTCCCCGCAGCGATTCCAATGTCTCCGTCAGCGCATCGCGATCGGATTTCCGAATCGACGAGGTGTGGCCGACGTGCACGAGCCGGTCTTCATCATCGTAGAGGCCGAGAAGCAACGAGCCGACGACGTTCGTGCCTTCGCCGTAACGAAATCCACCGACGACGCAGTCGGCGGTCTTCAGATGTTTGACCTTGA
>WNFJ01677217.1_pt1 | contig 10687 bp, 8 predicted proteins | sample 5400461 | NCBI WGS metagenome assembly WNFJ01 (sample SAMN13153349, study PRJNA577476) | soil metagenome | isolation source: 115 cm saprolite on Douglas fir-dominated hillslope | place: USA:California | collected 2013-09-17
CTCTGGTGTGCCAGTTGTCCTGCCAAGGGCACGGCTGGTTGGCTACGTTCGGAAGGGATAACCGCTGAAAGCATCTAAGCGGGAAGCTCGCCTCAAGATGAGGTCTCCCTCGGGGTAAACCCGGTAAGGCTCCCAGCTAGACGACTGGGTTGATAGGCCGGCGGTGGAAGCACGGCAACGTGTGCAGCTGACCGGTACTAATAAGCCGAGAGGCTTGGCTCTATATTTTTCCGGGCTGCGGCCCGGCAACGATTTTCGCGTTCACTGTGCGGTTCCCGGGATGCGGTCGGTGCGACCTTACATCTCCATAGCGTTACGGCGGCCATGGCGAAGGGGAAACACCCGGTCCCATTCCGAACCCGGAAGTTAAGCTCTTCAGCGCCGATGGTACTGCGCGGGGGACCGCGTGGGAGAGTAGGACGCCGCCGGACATCTTTCACCGAGGGCCGCCCACTAACCGGGGCGGCCCTCGGTGTTTGTATGCGGCAGGCGGGCGGTTGTACGCCTGCCGCGCTGTCCGGTCGGAGCGGTCCTGCGGTCGGCGAAGATGGTCTGAGGACGCATGCGCGTGAGAGGTGAAGAGATTCGTGGACGAGGACCGGCGACCCGAGCGTGCGGCGGCCAGCGGCAAGGGTGGTAGCGGCACGCGCGGCACCCCCCGCACCGGCAAGCCCGCCGCCGCCCGCGACGGCCGTGCGCGGCGCGATGCGGCGGGCCAGCCCGCGGCCGGCAAGGGCCGTGCGGGCGCACGGGTCCGCCGCCCGAGCACACCAGGCGAGATCCAGCCCGGCCCAGGCCGTACCGGCGCTGGCCGCACCGGCGGCCCACGCGACCGCACAGGTTCCACGGACCAACCGCGCACCGGGCGCGCCTCCACCGGCCGCGCCACCGGCCCGCGCGACCGCGCCTCGACGGACCAGGCGCGGCCAGAGCGGCGCACCGCCAGCAGTCAAAGCGGCCGCGCCGCCCCTGCGGACGAGGCGCCGCGCCGGCGCTCCAGCGTCAGCGGTCAAGGCGGCCAGAGCGGCGCACCGCCAGCAGTCAAAGCGGCCGCGCCGCCCCTGCGGACGAGGCGCCGCGCCGGCGCTCCAGCGTCAGCGGTCAAGGCGGCCGCGCGGCTCCTACGGACCGGCGTGGCTGGTCGCCGGGCGAATCACAGGCGCGACCGCAGCGCGCGGGCCGTTCGGGTGACCGGGGGTATTCCCAGAGGTCTCCGGGTACGTCCCAGAGCCGCTCTAACGCTGGCGCGCCACGCGGCGGACGAGGACGGCCGGCGCCGCCTCGGCGCGGGCCCCAGCCGAGCGCGGCCCCAGGGCCAGCCGCGGCCGGGCCCGAGATTCCCGCGCACATCACGGCGGATCAGATCGACCCACGGGTGCGGGCCGAGCTCAAAACCCTGCCGCGTGAACTCGCGGACCGGGTCGCCCGCCACCTCGGGGCCGCCGATGAGGCCAGCGACCCGGAACTCGCCTACCAGCATGCGCTGGCCGCGAGGAAACTCGCGGCGCGGGTCGGGGTCGTCCGTGAGGCCTGCGGTGTGGCCGCCTACCTGGCTGGCATGTGGGCGGATGCGCTTTCCGAGCTGCGTGCCGCACGGCGCCTCACCGGCCGGAGCAGCTACACCGCAATCATGGCGGACTGTGAACGGGCGCTTGGCCGTTATGACCGGGCCCTGGCCGTTCTTACCGGCCCGGACACGGCGACGGCGGACCGCGCGGAGCGGGTGGAGCTGCGGATCGTCGAATCTGGCGTGCGGCGGGACATGGGCGCCGCGGACGCAGCGGTCGTCACGCTCCAGCTTCCCGAGCTGACCGATGGGCGGCTCCGGCCGTGGTCAGCGCGTCTGTACTACGCCTACGCCGACGCCCTGCTCGACGCCGGCCGCGCCGACGAGGCGCGGGACTGGTTCGCCCGCGCGGCAGCCGCGGATCCGGACGCCGAGACCGACGCGGCGGAGCGGCTCGACGAGCTTGACGAGGTCAGCATCGAGGATCTCGAAGACTTTGTGCCCCCCGACGACCTTGTGGCCGGAGATGACGCCGGAGACGACTCCGTCGCTCGGGAAGAGCCCGTGGCCGCGGATGAGCCGGTGGCCGGCGAGGACGACGAAGCTGACGTCACGCGGTCGAGGCCGCGGACCGATCCAGCCAGTGCATGATCCCGGCCACGTTGGAGGCCGCACCGGTGAGCCGCTCGAACTTGGCGGCGACGTCCGGATCGGCATCCGGCCGGAACACCGCGTAACGGTCCCTGGTCCGCTCGCGTACCATCGCCACCGCGTGATCGAGATCAAGGCTGAATCCCCTGGCGCGCGATACCTCGTCGACCCACACGCGAAGTTCTTCGGCTGACCGCCCGAGCGCCTCGTCGACCGCGCCGACCGGGCCAAAGTGGCTGAACAACAGGCGGGCGGGCCGCAGCGACGCGAACATGCGCAGCGACGTGAGCGCCGTCTCAAGGTCGAAGTCGGGCGGCGGCGTCGCCGGCCGCAGATCCGCGGTCTCCGGAATGTAGACACCCGCGGCGTCGCCGACGTACAGGTCTCCGCTTTCCGAGTCGAGCAGGCCCACGTGGTGTTTGGCGTGACCGGGGGAGTAGTGGCTGTCCAGGCGCCTGCCGCCACCCAGGTCGATCGTGCCGGTTTCCGCCACCGCCCGGATGCGGGCCGCCGGGGTCGGTGTGAGCTCGCCGAACAACTCGTCGAGCGCGTCACCGTAGACCATGCGGGCGCTGCTCATCAGCCGGCTCGGGTCCACCAGGTGCCGCGCGCCCCGTTCGTGTACGACCACTTCCGCGTGCGGGAACATCCCGGCGATGTCGCCCGCTCCGCCCGCGTGGTCGAGGTGGATATGCGTGACCACGACCGTCGCGAGTTCGCCGGGCCCGACACCGAGAGCGGCGAGTGCGTCACGGACGACCGGCGCGGAGGGCCCGGTGCCCGTCTCGACGAGACAGGGCCGGTCGGCGCGGATGAGATAGCCCGCGGTGATGCCCTCGTATCCCGCCATCCGGGTGTCGATCTGGAACACCTCATGCCCCAGTTCGGTGACCACAGACAAGCCGTCAGCCCTGGGGCTGCCGGGTGTTCCACGGAAGTGCGCCGCCTCACTGCTCATGCCCCCCATCCTCGCAGACAGGCCGTCCGCGGCCGGTGTCAGGCGGCGAGGACCACGCGAGCCAGCTAGCGAATGGATACTGCCGTACTAGGCCCCTGCGCGGATCCGCTCGTCGATGTTGGGCAGAATGCGGTTCCAGCGTGGAGCCTCGAGCTCCCCGGTCAAACGTGGAGGGTGCCGCCAGTGTGTATCTACGAGGGAAATGCGGCTCCTGCACTGTTTCCAGCCCAGAATGGTGACCCTTGGCCGGGTCCAGTCCCGTACCAGTGTGCACGGCCGGCCGGCGCTCGTGCTCGTGAGCGCGCTCGGCGCAAACCCCGCGGGCCGAGCAATCACCTGAACGGCGAACGGATACAGCATCATGGTCGTTACCGTCTCAAATCTCGGGGTCGGCCAGGTTCAATTGCCCGTGTCAGAGCTAATGCGCGTCGCGGCAGGGCTCAGCCGCTGATCCACCCCAGCGGCAGCCGTTCGGGATCATTTATCTCCGCATCGGGCGTGGCGGCGCTTGGCCCGTCAGCGTTCGGGCCCCTTGGAGTCGCTAGCCGTGGCGTGGTGCCCGGTTGCGGCGCTGCGTGCGGCAGGCTCGGCGGCGCTCACGCCTGGACCTTGCCCGCCGGGCGGTGGCACCGCGCTCGCCGCCGCCTGCGGCGCGGCCCGGTGCGGCGCCACGTCGACCCCGCCCGGTTTGTCAGCCACCTGTGGCCGGCCGACAAGCGCGTAGACGACGGAGCCGTCGACCGTCTCCTGCTCGGTCAGCAGGTTGGTGAGGCGATCGAGATAGTCGCGGTGCTCCTTGAGCAGATCAGTGGCGCGCCGCTCGGCCTCGCGCAGCAGGCGCGCCACCTCGGCGTCGATCGCCGCCTGCGTCTGCTCCGCGTACGGGCGGCTCGACACCTCCGTGCCGCCTCCGCCGAGGAACACCGACCCACCGACCGGGTAACCGACCGGGCCGACCGCGGACGACAGGCCGAACTCGCGCACCATCTTCACCGCGAGGTCGGTGGCCTGGGCGAGGTCGTTCGCCGCCCCGGTCGAGCCCTGCCCGAGCACGACGAGTTCCGCCGCGCGGCCGCCGAGGCGGACCGCGAGGCTGTCGTGCAGGTAGTCCTCGCCGTACAGGTGCCGCTCGACGAGCGGAAGCTGCTCGGTCACCCCGAGCGCCATGCCGGCGGGCAGGATGGTCACCTTCGCCACCGGGTCCGCGTGGTCGGACAGCGCGGCGACGAGTGCGTGGCCGGATTCGTGCACGGCTACCGCGTGTTTCTCCTCGGGCAGCAGCACGTTGGAGCTTTCCCGCCGGCCGAGCAGGATCCGGTCCCTGGCCTGGTCGAAGTCGGCGGCGGTCAGGACGTCGCGGCCGCCGCGCACCGCGTTGATCGCCGCCTCGTTCACCAGGTTGGCGAGATCGGCGCCGGAGAACCCGGGTGTGCCGCGCGCGACCACGCTGAGGTCCACGTCGCCGGCGAGCTTCTTGCCGCGGCAGTGCACAGCCAGGATTGCCTGCCGCTCGGTGAGGTTGGGCAGCGGAATGGTGATCTGGCGGTCGAACCTGCCCGGCCGCAGCAGCGCGGGATCGAGCACCTCGGGCCGGTTCGTGGCCGCCAGCACGACGATGCCCGACGAGGAGTCGAAGCCGTCCATCTCCGACAGCAACTGGTTGAGCGTCTGCTCCCGCTCGTCGTTGGCGACCACCACTCCAGTTCCCGCGCGCCGGGACCCGATGGCGTCGATCTCGTCCACGAAGATGATGGCGGGAGCGCGCTTGCGCGCCTCGGCGAACAGGTCACGCACCCGGGCCGCGCCCACGCCGACGAACAGCTCGACAAAGCTGGAACCCGCGACAGAGAAGAACGGGACCTCGGCCTCGCCCGCCACCGCGCGCGCGATCAGGGTCTTGCCCGTGCCAGGCGGCCCGATCATCAGCACCCCCCGCGGCGTGCTCGCCCCGGCGCGCTGGTACTTCTCCGGCTGCCTGAGGAAGTCGACCACCTCGGCGATCTCCGCCTTCGCGCCCTCGTACCCCGCGACGTCGGAGAATTTCGTCTCGGGCCGTTCGGCGTCGAACACCTTCGCTCTCGACCGGCCGACCCCCATGATGCCCTGGAGCTGACCCGCGGCGCCGCGGGAGAGCCGGATCCACAGCCAGCCGAATATCAGCAGCGGCAGCAGGACGAGCGCCCACGACAAGACCTGGGCGCCGAACGACGGCCCGGGTACGGACGCGACGATCTGGACGTTGTTCGCCTCAAGCTGGTTCAGCAGGCTGGAGCTGGCGAGCTGCACCGGGATGACCGTGGTGAACGTGTGGCCGTCGCTCAGCGTGCCCGTCGTCTGGCCCGTCGACTGGATGTTGACCGTCTTCACCTTGTGCGCGTTGACATCGGTCAGGAACTGCGTGTAGGTCAGATTGACTCGCGGCGCGGTGTGCAACGCCGGCAGCACGAAAAACAGCACAAACGCCGCCGCGATGGCGATCGGCCACAGCCAGTTACGCCAGGTTGGCGGGGGTGGCGGTGCGGTGGGCGTGGGTTTGTCGCCCGGCGGTGGTGGCTGTGCCTGCTTGGTCATGGAGATTCCTCCGTCCAGGTCCGACCACCCGGTACGCCGCCGCCAACCGTCGGGGGCCCTGGGCGGCCCGTTACGGAAGACCGCAACCAGTGTCTAACCATACGCGAACGCCCGCATCACCAACCCGGTCAGTGGCTTTGGCCGGAACGAGGTCGACTTGCGCGGCATCTGTTCCCCGCGCGCGGCGAGCGCGACCACTTCGCGTTCAAGCACGGGATTGCAGATCACAGCCGTGCCGCCCGGCGCTGCCGCCGCGATCGCGATCGCGGCGGCAGCGTCGTGGTGCACCATGCGCACCGCGGTCTGCTCGTCGCGGATCCCCCAGATCTGCTTGATGAACAGTTCGTGCAGCACCGACGTGTCGAGCCGCAGCCATCGCTCGCTGTGCCCGGCGGGCGCGGCCGAGGCAAGCCGCGCCGGATCCGGATCGGTGAGCAGGCGGTAACGGCCGTCCCCGGCCAGCAGAAACGCGTTGCGGTGGCCGCCGGGGGCCTCCGCCGCCGGGGTGCGGCCGGGCTCTGCCGCCAGTGGGTGGGCGGCCTCGCCCAGGATGCGCAGGGCGGCGTGGAGGCCGGTGCCGGGCGGCAGCGCGCGGACGGTGGAGGCCGCGCAGGCAAGCTCGGCCGCCCTGGCCGGCGGCAGGCCCGAGATCACCCGGTGGATCGGGTCGATGTGCGGCGGGTAGGCCCGCGAATCCACGAGCAGCGCCAGGCCGTAGTCCCACGGGCCACCGCCGAGGCCGGCCGCGTGCTTGCGCGCCTGCAGCTCGAGGTACGCGGCGTACCTGTGGTGCCCGTCCGCGATCAGCGCCTGCCGCTTCGCCAGGTCGCCGGCGGCCGCGGCGACCCGTGCCGGGTCGGTCACCGCCCACAGCCGGTGGGTCACGCCGTCGGTGACGGCCTCGATGGTCGGCTGCTGGCTGTCGGCCACCTCGTCCACAAGCTGGCTCGCGGCGCCGCCGCCCTCGTAGATCAGGAAGATCGGTTCCAGGTTGGCCGCTGTGGCCTCCATCAGCCGGCACCGGTCAGCGACCACGACCGGCGTCACGCCCTCGTGCGGGAGCACGATCCCCGCCGCCGGGGGGGCCAGGGCGACCGCGCCGATCAGCCCGCGCTGCAGCGCCGGGCGCCCGACCGCCGCACGCCGCGGCGGCGCCCCGGGCGGCGCATCGCGCGACGGGGCGGCCAGCTCGCCCACCACGCGCTCCTCGTAGACGTACAGGCCCGGGGGAGAGTCAGGGACGAGGACGCCGTCCGCGATCCACTCGCGCAGGGTGCGCCCGGCGGCACCGTAACGGCTGTCCGGCGGGCCCTCGCCTGCCACGGGGACGGGCAGCGTCAGCCGGACCACGTTGTGCGGGTCCGCGTCCCTGAGCCGGGCGGCGGCCACGGCCCCGAGGACGTCGTACGGTGGAGAGGTGACCGCCGCGAGGCCGCTCACGCGCCCGGGCGCGTAGCGCACCCCGCGGAACGGCGCGAGCACGAGACCGGCAGGCTCCCGCAGGACGGGCGGCCGAAGGTTTCCGCCATGTGGCTTACCGCGACTGGGCTGGCTCTCTCGCGGGTGCTTGTCATGAGGAAAGGTCTGCACACATGTCACAAGGATCGGGCGACAGCGGGGATTCCCGCACGGACCCCTCGCCAGCAGACGCCGCCCGCCTGCCCGGCGCGCCAGACGGGGACGTGTACACCTGGTACCGCCGCGGTCTTGAGCTGCTCAAGCAGCGCAACCCCGCGGCCGCGGCGCAGCTTCTCGAGCGCGCGGCGGCCGCCGAGCCGACCTCGCGCAGCATCACCGAGGCGCTCGCCCGCGCGCAGTTCGACACCGGCCGGTATGCCGCGGCCGCCGAGAGCTTCCGCCGGATCGTGGAAAGCAGCCCGTCCGACGACTATGCGCGCTTCGGCCTCGGCCTGTCCCTGGCCCGGGCCGGCGACCCGGCCGCGGCGGCCGGCCATCTGGCCCTCGCCGCCGCGATGTGCCCGCACGTGCGGCACTACACCACCGCACTGCGCGGTGTGCGGGCCACGCTACGTTCACTCGAGCGCGGGTGACCGGCCAGCAGACGCCCGGGCCCCCCGCGGCCAGGCCGCCCGCGCCCGGGCTCACCGCGCCCGGGCTCACCGCGCCCGGGCTCACCGCGCCCGGGCTCACCGCGGCCGGGTCCCCCGCGGCCGGGTCCCCCGCGGCCGGGCCCCCGGAGCCCACGGCGGCCAGCCGGGCGCCCAGAAAAACGCCCGGCCTGCGTTCCTGCCCGCGCCCGCTCAGCGAGGCCTATGACACCGCGCTGCTCGACCTGGACGGCGTGGTGTACCTGGGGGGTACCGGGATCCCCGGTGCCGCGGAGGCGCTGGCCAAGGCGGCGGCCAGCATGGCGCTCGCGTACGTGACCAACAACGCCTCGCGCACCCCCCGCGCCATCGGCGAGCAGCTCGCGGACCTGGGCGTGCCGGTCCGGGCCGGGTCGGTGATCACCTCCGCGCAGGCTGCGGCGAGAATTCTTGCCGAACGGCTGCCGCAAGGATCTCCCGTGCTCGTCGTCGGCGGGACCGGCCTGCGGCTGGCCGTGCGCGAGCGCGGGCTCCGCCCGGTGACGACGGCCTTCGATCACCCGGCCGCGGTGGTCCAGGGTTACCAGCGGACCATTGATTACCCGCTGCTCGCCGAAGGAGCGCTCGCGGTGGCGGCGGGTGCGCTGTTCGTGGCGTCCAACTCCGACGCGACCTTGCCCTCGACCAGGGGCCGCCAGCCGGGCAACGGCGCGCTCGTCCAGGTGATCGCGGTGGCGACCGGGAAACAGCCGATCGTGGCGGGTAAGCCGGAGCCGGCCATGCACAGGGAAATGTTGCTGCGCACCGGGGCACGCCGCCCGCTGATCGTCGGCGACCGGCTGGACACCGACATCGAGGGCGCCAACCGGGTGGACGCGGACAGCCTGCTCGTCCTCACCGGCGTGAGCCGCCCGTCCGACGTAGTGCTCGCACCTGGCCAGCAGCGCCCGTCCTACCTGGCCGCGGACCTGTCCGGCCTGCTCGAGCCGCATCCGCTGCCAAGCGGCGGCGGCGAGCCGCTGCGGTGCAACGGCTGGCAGGCGCGCTGGGTGGACCGCGGCGCGAGCGCCGCCGGAGCCGCCGGAGCAGGCGCACGAATCGAGCTGACCGGATCGGGCGATCCCATCGACGCGCTCCGGCTGCTGTGCGCCGCATGCTGGTCGCGCGATGGAGTGACCACTGACGCGGTAGCGCACGCGCTGCGGGCCGCAGGCCTCGATTAGGGTTGTGACTTTGCACGATGTTTGGCACTTGGGCATCGAGTTTGGCGTCGTGCTTCGATGATGGGTCACATTGCCCCCTGTGACTGCCAGCGATAGTTGTCACATCCCAGCGATACCTGTCACCACGATCAGAGAAAGTCCGCGCTTGGCCGAACGACGAAACGACCGAGCCTGCTTCTCGGAAAGAAACGCTGAACGGGAAGCAGACCGTCTGCGTCCAGCCCAGCCATGCCGGAGGCGACGAGTTCCTGCCGCCCCTGGAGCATCTTGTCCACGGCATGCACGAACAGGCCGACGGTCTCAGGCGACTTTCCCACAAGAATCGGGAAGCAACGTTCGAGTGAGAATTCGACAAAGAACAGTTCTTTCCTCGGCCGGTACTCGTCTGGCGAGAGCGCCTCCAAAGTCAGACGGAACCTCACCCTCGGATCGCCCGGGTCGAGCCACGAGACTCGCAGGGACTGCACTTGGTTGTCGTCGATCATCACGCCATCGGGGCCCGTGACCGCATCGAGTAGCGGCTTCACGATGTTGTCGAGGTCAGCGACCATGTGCGTGCCGTAGCGGACCTGTTGGGAGACGAACCACTCGATGGTGACTTCCACGTCTCCGGTGAAGACACCCGTCGTCCCCGCGGCGGCCACTGTCGCGAGATCCGCCTTCAAGCTGGCTTTACGGGCGGCGCTTGCTTGCAGCGAGACTGGATCGCGAGCGCTGACGATCTCGACGCGGGCGGCGTCGTAGCACTCACTCACCACGAAATCCGACATGCGGACAGCCTAGCTTCGGGCCTTTCGCCTGAGGTGAGTAAGCGCTCCCGCTTCCCAGCCGTCGTGTACCTCACCCCGGAACCTCTACTGGCGGACGGCGCTCCCACGCCAATCGGCACCCGTCGCGCTGAGCAGGTGGCAACACCCCCCCTGGACTGGTGATGACACCATTGGGAAAGCCGATCGGTGACAACAAACTCTGGGAAACGGTGACAACTCTCGCTGGGAACCCCGCACAGATGTCCTGCACGCGGCAGCCACTAGGTGACAACTAGCGCTGGGAGTCACACCCCCGGCCGCTGCAACACAACAAGCCCGTTGAGGACCGCTCGGCGCGCCGCGAGCTGGCCAGCAACTGCGGCCAGTGGCCTATGGGGAAAGGCTGAGTTCCTGACACGGGAACGGATAGAACTCCTGATCATCGCGGAACTGGACGTACACGCCAAGCGGGGCAACCTCAAAGATGGTGCCAATGTTGCCAGAGTCCCTGTCGATCACTCTGCTTCCCACAGTAAACTCGCTCATACCCGCAGGCTTCCCGTCGTCACCGCGCCCTACACACGTGTCGGGGCTAACCCGACACCGGCTCAACATAGGGTCAGCGAACCGGGCCGCTGCAACACAACACGGCCCCCTTGAGGGCCGCTCGGCGCGCCGCGAGTCCGCTAGGTAAGCCATCGTCGGGATGACCAACGGCACTCAGGGGGGCGGCTGGGTCGCGTACCGTGGCTGGCCCCAGCGGCGCCACCTGCTGAGTGCCGTTCTGCGGGCCGCGCGTCAGTGCGTGCAGCTGCGCGGCCGGGGCCAGCGGCCCTCAAGCGGTCGGCGGGGGGCGATCCAGCCGCTACCCGGTAGCGTTGCCAATCACCCTGCCCAGCAGGTGCCAACCTTCGTGCCCAGACACGCTGGAACCGCCATGTCGCAGCGATTCGAGATGCCAAACTCGGTGCTCAGTCACA